>Ga0302189_10004245_pt1 | contig 10731 bp, 8 predicted proteins | sample II_Bog_E2_2_FD_194551 | JGI IMG/M metagenome (GOLD analysis project Ga0302189, IMG submission 194551) | Peat permafrost microbial communities from Stordalen Mire near Abisko, Sweden - II_Bog_E2_2 | ecosystem: Environmental > Terrestrial > Soil > Wetlands > Peat | place: Sweden: Abisko, Stordalen...
GAAGGAGTCATCCATGATCCTTCGGCTCACAACCAGGCATGAAAATGGCGATCGCTCGGTAGCGCCGGCCTCCAGACCGGCTGTCGTGTGGGCGTCCTCGCCCGCATTCGCATCTCCCGTCACGACCCGGATTTTCGAAGGAGCCCACGGTGAGCCCTGTAGCGCAGCGAAGGGGCAACCCAGGGTGAGTCAATCCCACGCGCCCCGGCGTCCCGGAGGGCAGCCACGAACTTCTAAATCCGCGCCCAGCTGCACTGCAAACAAAATCGAAATAAATAACTCATTATCAGTAACTTATGCCACAATCCCATGCAGAATCAGCCTATCTTCCAAAGAAACGGCTAAATCTCTGCAACCCCAACCCTCGTTGAATCAAACTCTCTGCAACCGAAACATCACAAAAAGGCTGCCCGCAAGGTACGTGTCTCCACGAGTCGCAACCACAGGTTCAACCCTTTCGCATATTTTGTAACCACTTGAGCAGCCATTTCAGCTATGTAGCGCAACCCTATAAGCAGCCATTTGGACGATCCCATTCACAATCCATTCGTATCTACGAAGATTTTCGTTGACAATTACGAAATGCTTCGTATAAAGTCTCAAACATCATGACGAACACCGAAAGCGCAATCCCCCGCCCCACCGAATCCGAACTCGAATTGCTCCGGATTGTCTGGGAAAAAGAGCCGGCAACGGTTCGGGATATCTATGACGCCCTCAATCTCCAACGCCCCTCCGGTTACACCACCGTCCTCAAAATGCTGCAAATCATGACAGTCAAAGGCCTTGTGGTCCGCGACGAGGCCAGCCGCGCTCATCTTTATCGCTCCGCCATCAGCCAGGACGCCATGCAGAGCAAGATTCTAAAAGACCTCAGCGTCCGCCTCTTCTCCGGCTCTGCCGCTCAACTAGCTCTCCACGCGCTCGCCATGGAACCCGCCAGCGCCGGCGAACTCGCAGAAATCCGCGCCCTCATTGAAAAGAAAGGACAAGCATGATGCACCCCTACCTTGCCTCTATCTCATTGCCCTTCATACACTTACACTGGCAAGCCACCACCCTCGCCGCCATCGCATGGACCCTCATCCACTTCTGCTGGCAGGCCGCCGCCATCGCCGCGGTCTATCGCCTTCTGAGTCTCGCCTTCACCCGGCGCACCAGCCACGCGCGCTACCTGCTCGCCCTCGGCACCCTGCTCCTCATGCTGACCGCGTCCGTAGCCACCTTCGTGTGGGAATTACGCTCAACGTCCTCATTCCAAGCAACTTCCGATCCAACCATAACCCGCACCCTGGCGGGCTTTAAGTTTGCTCCCACCGTCACTCCTCCCAGCGGCACAGTTGAAATCCCGGATCCCAGCCCATCGCTTGCCTTGCTGGTTCCCCGCCTTGTGCCCATGATTGACGCCTTCTGGCTCATCGGCGTCATCGCGCTCTCCGTTCGCAGCCTCGGTGGATGGTGGCTCATCCAGCGCCTCCGCACCTCGGCCACCATAGAAGCCTCCGCCTCTATCCAGGCCGCATTCCAACGCATCGCGCGCGCCCTCGGCCTCCGTCGACCAGTGCTGCTCCGCGTCTCCAACGCCATCGCCGGACCCGTCACCGTAGGTGCCCTGCGCGCCCTGGTGTTGCTGCCCCTCTCCGCCGCCACATCCCTCAGTCCCGACGAGTTGGAAGTTGTGCTTGCCCACGAACTTGCCCACGTTCGCCGCGCCGATTTCTTCTGGAATCTTCTCCAGACACTGGCCGAAACACTCTTCTTCTTCCATCCCGCTGTCTGGTGGATCGGCGCCCGCATCCGCCATGAGCGCGAACTCTGCTGCGACGACCTCGCCCTGAAGGTTTGCCCCAATCCCATGGTTTACGCCAAAGCGCTTTTCCATCTTGAAGAGCAACGCTCCCGCCATCTGCAACTCGCCATGGCACTCGACGGCCACCAGTCCCCGCAAACTCTTCGCATGCGCATAGCCCGCATTCTTGGCGAACCCGTGTCCTGGTCTGCGCAACGTCCCATTCGCCCCTTCTCGCTAGCAGCTGCCTGTGCGGCGCTCATCGTCCTTCTGCTGCCCGTCCCGCAAGTCCTTGCCGGCCTCACTCCCTCGCACGCTCGAGGCGTCGTGTCCGCGGTCATGGCGAGTTCAACGCCGCAGTCCGCAACCCTCGCGCCGAAACCTCAAGCTGCTACGCTCTCATCCCACATTGCAACGCCTGAACCCAATCCAGTGCTTGTAGCCTCCGCAGCTACTCAAGCGCCGCAGGAAAAGCCATCAGAACCCACCGAGCCAAAGTCGAACTACATCGACCGCATGAAAGCCGCAGGCTACGACGTCGACCTCGACAAATACATCGCCATGAAAGTTCAGGACGTGACACCGGAGTACGCCGCCGCCATGGCTCAGATTGGCTTTGGCAAGCTCACTGCCGATCAGCTCATTGCCTGCAAAGTCCAGGACGTCACACCCGAGTTCATTGCCGACCTCAAGAAGAGAGGCCTTGAAGTGAAATCTCTTCAGGATGCAATCTCCTACCGCATCTTTGATGTCACTCCGGAGTTCGTTTCCGGTATGAAGGCTGCAGGCTTCGATAGCTTATCCTCGCAGCAATTGCTCGCCATGCGCGTCCAGGGCGTTACGCCGGAATACGCCACTTCGATCCGCAAGCAGTTTCCCGTCGTCACTGCCGAAGATGTAGTGAAGACAAAAATCTTCAATATCGACGCGGCATTTATTGCGGAAGCCAAGACGCACGGCTTTACCGGCCTCTCACTGGATAAGCTTGTCCAGCTCCGCATCTCCGGCATCCTCGACGACGAAAGCGTCAAGCAGTAACCCGGCAATAGTCCCACACCTGCGAAGCCGATCTACTTAAAGGTGAACTGTACCCCATTCATCGAGCGTCTTGTGCTCGATGAGTGGGAGTCCCCAAAGGCCAACCATCTGTTGCGCGGCCTCAGGAAAGCCACGTCCTCATTCAAGCCCCACAGGAGAACTCCATCATGAAACTCAACCTGTTCCTGCTTGCCGCCTCATTCGCATCCGCGGCCATCGCACTCCATGCCGCGGCTCCGTTGGAGCCCATTCACGCAAACTGCACCATCTCTGCAGGCGAGCATCCAGGAAAACTGCGCCTTCAGATTGAAAAGTACGGCTGCCCCGCAAAGAACCATTGCAACACCAGCAACAGCGATGAAGATGCATCGCGTTTCACTGGCACCTCCATAGCCGACCTCGCGCGCAACGGCGCACACCTCACTGCTACACTCGCCGCGGAGGCCGGCACCTTTACCTGTACCGGTGACGTGCACGACGGCGAACTAACCGGCGACTCTGTCTTCAATCCCGACGCGGCCTTCGCTGCACGCATGCAGCAGATGGGATTCGGCGTCGATGACTCAGACAAGCTCGAGGTTTACGCATTTCTCAATGTTGAAAGCGCCTGGGTTCGTTCCCTTCAGCAGATCGGTGTCCAGGGCATGAGTTCTGACAACCTCATCGCCCTGCGCGTGTTCAACGTGGACCCTGCATATGTTCGAGGCATCACCGCACTCGGTTATCCAATGCCTGACGCCGATAAGCTGGTGGGGCTTGCCTGCCAGGGCGTCAATGCGCAGGAAGTCAAAGAGATTCGCGCGCTCGGCTACCAGCCCACCCTCGACGAGCTCATTCAGATTCGCATCTTCAAAATCACCCCGGATTTCATCCACCGCATGGAAGACCGCGGCCTCAAAAACCTGACCCTCAGCAAGCTGGTGCAAATCCGCATCTTCAAACTCGCCGACTAAGCCGGTGCACCATCCCCAACAGACCCGGCTGTGCCCCATTCATCACGGCATCATCGTGATGAGTGGGATCGCCACAAACCTTGTGCGAGCCTCCCGCGAGCGTCTGCCGCACCGCCGGTGCCCTGGGTTAGAATGGCTCCAGCCTGAATGGAGCTCCCCTTGCGCCCTTTCATTCGTCTTGCGTGCATCTGCCTTTGCGCATTTCTGTTCCTTGCAGTAGACCTCCATCCGCAGGCCTCGGACCCGAAACCCCTGAGGAAGGATCCAGTCATGACCCGCCACGCAGAAGGAACATTTGACGTAAAAAACACACCGCTCCCGGCCGACGAAGGCACCACCGGCACGCCCATCGGCCGCTTCGCTCTCGACAAGCAATTCCACGGCGACCTTGAAGGTCCCAGCAAAGGCGAGATGCTCGGCGCCGGCGACCCCTCCAAAGGCACAGCCGGCTACGTCGCCATCGAGCACATTACCGGTACCCTCCAGGGACACACGGGTTCCTTCGCCCTCCAGCACCTCGGCACTATGGAGCAGGGCAAATTCCAACTCACCGTCACCGTAGTCCCCGGCTCTGGCACGGGCGATCTAACCGGTATCGCCGGATCCATGAACATAATCATCACCGCGGGCAAACACAGCTACACCTTCGACTACACCCTTCCCGAGCCCCAGAAGTAAACAGACCAAAGGCTGTGCCCGATTCAACACGGCATCATCGTGATGAGTGGGATCGCAACATTGCCACTATTCAGACCACGTTGCGCTCTTGTGATTTGGAAAGGTGGCAACAAAGCCCGTGCGAGCCTCCCGCGAGCGTCTGCCCCACCGCAGGTGGTTACCATATATCTATGCCCCAATTCCCCTCAGGCCAAACCCTTCTTATCGACGCCGACGACACCCTCTGGGAAAACAACATCTACTTTGAGCGCGCAACCGCCGCTTTCATTTCCTACCTCAATCACCACGAATACTCGCCCGGCGAAGTCCGCGAGGCCCTCAACGCCGTCGAGCGCGAAACCATCCTCGCGCACGGTTACGGGCTCACCAGTTTTACTCGCTCCCTCGTCGCCACTTACGAGCGCCTCAGCGCCGGCCCCGTCACCGAGCACAACATCCTCCGAGTACGCAGCTTCGCCCGCCACATCTCTGAACAAGAGATAGAGTTGCTCCCCGGTGTTGCGGAAACCCTAGCCGACCTGGCCACCCGTCACCGCCTCATCCTCATGACCAAGGGAGACAAAGCCGAACAGGCCGACAAGTTGGCACGCTCCGGCCTTGCGCATCTCTTCTCCGCCGTCGAAATCGTTGCCGAGAAAGACCCTGCCACCTACCACGCCGTCATCGCCCGCCACGAGCTCACGCCGCACTCAAGCTGGATGATAGGCAACAGCCCAAAAAGTGATATAAACCCTGCCCTCGCGGCCGGCCTCAGCGCTGTCTTCCTCTTCCACAAAGACACTTGGGTCCTTGAGCACGCCACCCTCAATGCCGCTCCCGAAGGCCAGCACCTCCTCGAACTCGATTCGTTCCAAAGACTCCGCAATGTCTTCTGATAGACGGAAACCGGCTGGTTCGGGAATCGCGCCGCTGAACAGGACTCCAATGGACGAAGGAGAGAGCAGAGACCAGTAGCGGACAGACGTAAACAAAGGTTCTCTATGAGCCGGTTCAGGCGATTGCAGCGATGGAAAGGCTGTTCAATCGTGAGCTCCGACATTTTCAACGCCAACATTTTTTGGTGTTGCAATCCACAAAACCAGCGATACAATTGTTGCCATTCTGAGTCGACTAGGCGATTCCGGATAAGGTCAAGCACGCCTTTGAGAGTGCGTAATTGCGCCATGAAAATGCCAAGTGTTTGCTGACCAAGGGGCGTGCCCATCGCGATCCGATTCTGAGTGAAAGGGGCGGCCATGGACGAAGAACTTCAGGCGCTATATCGCGCGGTTCAGGCGGACCCGGGAGATTTCGCTGCCTGGGTTGCACTAGTCAGGTTACTTATCCGGCTCGGCCGGACTACCGAAGCTGAAGCGGTCCTCGATGAAATGATTAGGCGGTTCGGCGTGGACGCAGTAGCCGAGCTCGCAGCAGCCTCGGGTCTCGAATTAATTTTCATCATTACCGGAGCAGTCACGGAGGTGGTGATCCTCTTCGGCGCGGGGCTCGCGCTGCCTGCAAGTAGATGGGGCAAGCTCACGCTGGATGACGATGCGGACAGGGACAAGTTCTTCGAGCTCATCATCGAGCTCTACAAGCGCCACATCAGGGAACGAAACGCCTACCGTAATGGCGACAGAAGCCGAAGCATCACACAGCTCTGGGCCGATGCCGATTATCTCTGGCGCCTCGTTCAAGCGTTCCTGAGACGATATCCCGACCACGATTCGGCAAGTCTGCTCAGAATGATCGAGCGCGCAGCCGGCGGCTGGGTCGACGAATACTGGAGGCAGGACGATTCGTGGTACATGCCGGAGCCGCCGCCAGCGCGGATCCCGCTTCCTACCCCTCCGCCACCATCGCCTTGCCCGCCGCCCCCAGCCGAGCATCCACACACCGTCGAAAGACCGAGGAGCTATGAAGATTGGCTCAAGGAACAGGCAAAGTCGGAAGCGCAGCGCAAGCGCGAGCACATCGCACGCATCCGCGAACGCATCCGCGAGCTCATGCGAAAGCGCCGCGACCCCGCTTACGACTATGAAGAGGTTCACAAGACGATCGATCGCTTCATCGAAGAGCTGATGAAGGAATTAGAGAAGCTTCGGCAGGAACTCAAGGAAGCGGGCGAGGACACAGGCGAGGAGTTCGATGAGCCGCTCGACCCGCTGCCGCCCGCGCCTTTGCCGCCATGGCCTCTTGGCCATCCTGTACGCCCCTACCGGCTTTACGTAAATCTGAAAACCGGCAGATTGGATTGGTTCATCGACCCGCCGGGCAGCGACAGCGGCTGGGAACCCGCTTCAGAGTATCACTGGGGCTGGGTGCCCGAGGTCGACCCGGATACAGGAAAAATCATTTGGAAGCCGGGTTGGTTGCCGGGTGCATCGAGCGGGGAAATGCGAGCGACGCGTCTGATGGGAGTGGCGCGGTGCCGGTGTCCGAAAGATTAGTCTGCGGCGGCAAACGGAGAGGGGGCGTGATAGTTCCAGTTGGTGCCAGAAAGCCGCAATAACGTCGACAACTCGCCGTGTGCCTCTACTTTTCGCATCCAACTGAAAGCGGCTGAAAATCTTCACCCGGATTCAACGAGTGGACATCTCCGTCGCCTGAAAACCATGCCCGCAAGAATTGAAGACTACGCCCTCATCGGCGATTGTGAAACCGCTGCCCTCGTCGACAAGAACGGCTCCATCGACTGGCTCTGCTGGCCCGATTTTTCTTCCGAAGCCTGCTTCGCTTCCCTCCTCGGCGGCGAGGAAAATGGCTACTGGAAAATCTCTCCCGCCGAAGGCAAATGGAAGACGACTCGCCGCTATCGACCCCACACCCTCATTCTCGAAACCACCTTCCACCACAAAGACGGCTCGTTCCGCCTCATCGACTTCATGCCCGTTCGCCAGCGCAACTCGCACGTCGTCCGCATCGTCGAAGGCATCCGCGGCAATGTCCCCGTGCGCATGGAAATGGCCCTGCGCTTCGACTACGGTCTCACCGTCCCCTGGGTCACGCGCATACGAGGCGGCATACGCGCCATCGCCGGCCCTAACCTCGCCACTCTGCGCGCCTCCGTTCCCATGAATGGAGAAAACATGAAGACGGTCGCCGACTTCACCGTGGGCATGGGAGATCGTGTGACTTTCGCGCTCACCTATGGCCTTTCGTACAAGCGCGACCCCGCCAAAATCGACCCCGTGCAGACACTCGACGAGGCAGACAAACTCTGGCGGCATTGGAGCGGACGTCTCAAATACAAAGGCAAATATCGCGATGTAATTGAACGGTCACTGATCACCCTGCGCGCATTAATCTATCGGCCAACCGGCGGTATCGTCGCCGCGGTCACTACATCTTTGCCGGAGTGCATAGGCGGCGTGCGCAATTGGGATTATCGCTACTGCTGGCTCCGCGACGCGACGCTTACTCTGCTGGCGCTGGTCAACGGCGGCTACCAGAATGAGGCCATTGCATGGCAGGACTGGCTGCTGCGCGCGCTCGCCGGCAGCCCGGAACAGGTGCAGATCATGTACGGCCTCAAGGGCGATCGCCAGCTCATTGAGTGGGAAGCCGGCTGGCTCGCCGGTTACGAAAAATCGAAGCCCGTGCGCATCGGCAACGCGGCATCCACGCAAGTACAGCTCGATATCTACGGCGAGGTCATGAACTGCTTCTACCAGGCGCATCGGGCCATCGGCCACCACACGGAAGAGGATTTTCGCGTGCTGGTGAAGATGATGGCGCAGTTAGCGAACATCTGGCAGCAGCCCGACTCGGGCATATGGGAAGTGCGCGGCGAGCCCCAGCAATTCACCTACTCAAAAATGATGACCTGGGTCGCATTCGACCGCGCCGTAAGGCTCGCCGAGCAGTTTCACTACGAAGCGCCCATCGAAGAATGGAAAGCCATCCGCGAAACCATTCATTGTGAAATCTGTGCCAACGCATTCGACAGCAAAAAGAACAGCTTCATGCAGGCCTACGGCTCCAGCCAGCTCGACGCATCCCTGCTGCTCATGCCGGTATTTGGATTTCTGCCCGGCAGCGATCCCCGCGTCAAGGGCACCGTGGAAGCCATCGAGCGCGAACTCATGCCCGACGGCCTGGTGCTGCGTTACAAAACGGAACACGTGGACGACGGCCTTCCGCCCGGAGAAGGCGTCTTTCTGGCATGCAGTTTCTGGATGGTAAGCAGCCTCGCCGCCATAGGGCGCGTTCGGGACGCGAAAAAGCTCTTCACTCGCCTGCTCAAATTGCGCAACGATCTTGGCCTTCTCGCTGAAGAGTACGACCCGGTCTGCAAACGCATGGTCGGCAATTTTCCCCAGGCCTTTTCACATATCGCACTCGTCAACGCGGCGTTCGATCTACAGTGTCAACTCAACGCCCCCAGACGCGCCGGCCAAAATTCCTGTCACTGAGTCGCCGCATGCCATCACCGACACTTCAAATCAGGAGCAGTTGCCTCCATTGGGTGTATCCTTTCCGCATGAAATCCAAGCTAGTTATCAAGTTCCTGCTCGCCTTGACCTTTGGCGCGGTCTTCGGTCTGCTGGTTCATCAGGACCAGGAAAAGTGGCATCGGCTCGGCCGCGAGGCATTTCTCGCCTATCAATCCAATCAGTTTGATCAGCACACAGCCACCGCCGCGGGGGTAATCATTTTTTGCGCCGTCTTTGCGCTCGGCCTTTACTCGCTGTATGAAGGCGTGGCCTTCGCCATCCTTAAGCTTGTCACCCACGTCCAGACTCGAGAGCCCTCTGCCCCAGAGTCTCTCCCTGGCCTGAATTGAGCAACCAAGCCAGTGTGCGAGCCTCCCGCGAGCAGTTCGCCCCACCGCGGGTGGTTGACGGACGCACCTCCCTCTGTTCTACTTCTGTTGAACATCATGCACATGTCCAGCCCCATCTCGAACCTCTGTCCGGCCTTGTGCATGCCTCTGTTCATTCCCGCCATTCGAATTACAAGCCCCAATCTGTGCGCGGGAATTTAAGCCTGACCAAAGAGCTTCAGTAACTAAGCAGCACCCAGGCCACCTCCCGCAAACGCGGCTGGTGGTTTTTCATTTTTGCCTGATTTTTTGGATTGGCAGGTCAGGGCTTTATCCCTGACAAATATGAAGGAGAAACGCAAGTGGAATCCGTAAGCCTCACCAGTATCCAGGCCGCCCGTGCCCGCATCGGCGATGCAATTCACATCTCGCCCTGCCAGCTTTCCCACCATCTTTCCGAGCTCGTTGGCCTGCCGATCCATCTAAAGCTGGAAAACCTGCAGCGCACCGGCTCCTTCAAAGAGCGAGGAGCGCTGAACAAACTGCTCACCCTCAATAAGGCCGAGCGGGACAAAGGCGTCATCGCCGCCAGCGCCGGCAACCATGCCCAGGGAGTCGCCTTCCACGCTTCCGCCCGCGGCATCAAGGCACAGATCGTCATGCCCCTCGCTACCCCGCAAATCAAGGTTGCCGCCACTCGCGCATATGGCGCAGAAGTCATCCTGCACGGCGCCAGTTATGACGAAGCCTGCGATGAAGCCCTGCGCCGCCGTCTTGAAGAGGGCCGCACCTTCATCCACCCCTTCGACGATGCGGAAGTCATTTCCGGCCAGGGTACCATCGGCCTTGAGCTCTTGGAGCAGGTTCCCGACATTGAAGCTGTCGTAGTCCCCATCGGTGGCGGCGGCCTCATCGGTGGCATCGCCTGCGCCCTCAAGGAATCCAATCCAAAAATCCGCGTCATCGGTGTCGAGCCTGAGAAGCTTCCGTCCATGCTTCGCGCCCGCGAGGCAGGCCGCCCGGTTACCATCTCTGCTGAAGCCACCATCGCCGACGGTATCGCCGTCCGCCGCGCTGGCGACCTCACCCTCCCCCTCGTCAACCGTTATGTGGATGAAATTGTCACCGTCGACGACGAAGAAATCGCCAGCGCCATTCTTCTTCTACTCGAGCAGGAAAAGACTCTCGCCGAAGGCGCCGGCGCAGCAGCCCTGGCGGCAGTGGTCCAGTCCAAGACCAACCTTCGCCATCGCCGCACCGTAGTCCTCGTTTGCGGCGGCAACATCGACGTCTCCCTGCTGGCCAAGATCATTGAGCGCGGCTTGGTCAAAGACGGCCGTCTGCTCCGCGTCCGTGTCTACCTGCAGGACCGTCCTGGCGCACTCCTCACCCTCACCCAGATCCTCGCCCAGGAGCGTGCAAACATCGTCGAAACCATCCACAACCGCGCCTATTACGGTGTCAGCCTCGGCGAAACCGTCATTGACGTAACGTTGGAAACACGTGGCGCAACCCACATTACCGCCATC
>Ga0302189_10004249_pt1 | contig 10728 bp, 10 predicted proteins | sample II_Bog_E2_2_FD_194551 | JGI IMG/M metagenome (GOLD analysis project Ga0302189, IMG submission 194551) | Peat permafrost microbial communities from Stordalen Mire near Abisko, Sweden - II_Bog_E2_2 | ecosystem: Environmental > Terrestrial > Soil > Wetlands > Peat | place: Sweden: Abisko...
GTTTTTGGCATCGATTTCCGAACGGCCCTCCAGTTGGATCGCATGAACGCGACCTAGGACAAAATCACGAAATTCATTCCGCGTATGGCAGTACGCTCTCATATGCCAGCGGCGGCCATCGAATCCCAACGCGTGTGGAGAGACCAGCCGTGAAGAAGGATTTGGATCGCTCATGGATTGATACTTGATGCGGGCTGATCTTCGCTCACGCGAAGCCAACAACACCGTTTTCAAGACTCCCGAATCTATCGACCGCGCTGGGTCACGCACGATTCCTGTGTTCGGCGTCCAACCAAGGAACGACGAGTTACCGCTCATTGTTCCGGTAGTCGTGGACCAGACGCGGGTCAAGTAATCTTCAGCGGAATCGCGGACGAGGACCGGTTTGAAGGATTCACTGGCCACGTAGGTCTTCTGCAAAACGTCGTAAACAGCATTTGTCGGCGCCAGCTCCCTATACCGCGCGAAGTCCAAAGATGCCTGTGGTGTCGAGATCGAGAAATAATTCACCAAATCCGTCCGGTTTACCTTTCCTTCCCATTGGAGCCGGAATTCGATGAATTCCAGCCTCCGTTCCTGTCCCCATCGCGCCGGCAAAAGCTGATTTTCCGCCAAATCATCCTCTTTTCCACTTTTCTTCTCCCTCTAAAAAGTAGATGGAGTATAGTAATATTGATTTTACTTGATGAAGGGATGAGCCAGCCGGAAATCGGGACGAGGCCAGTTCCTTAGGAGGTTCCTCTATGGCAACTACGATTTCGTTCTTCCCGGTAGATAACGGGGACATGACCTTGATCTGCCTCGGAGATAAATCCGGGAAGACCATCCTGGTCGATTGCAACATTCGGGCAGCGGCGGACGACCCGGACGACAAGACTCGCGACGTTGCGAAGGATCTACGCGAACGGTTAAAGCGAGATGTCAATGGACGCCCCTACGTCGACGTATTCCTATTGAGCCACCCGGACCAGGACCACTGCCGCGGCTTGAAGAAGCATTTCCATCTGGGTGCACCAGCGAAATATGCAGATGACGAAAAGCCAGACAACGAAAAGCGCATCGTGATCGGGGAGATGTGGTCATCGCCGATGGTATTCCGGCGTGCGAGCGTTGAACACACTCTGTGCGAGGATGCTAAAGCGTTCAACACTGAGGCCAAGCGCCGCGTTGCGGTCGCGCGTGAGAAAAATTGTTCCGGGGTCGATGACGGCGACCGCGTCTTGATCTTAGGTGAAGATGAGGACGGCAAAACGGACGATATCCTGGCAATCGTTGTGAAGGTCGATCAGGACATCACAAAGGTGAATGGCGCCGAGAGTAAAGTCTTCAAGGGGAGGCTACTCGCTCCCCTTGCGAAATCCGCGAGTGATGAGGAAGAGGAGGAGTACCGAAAGAACCACTCAAGCGTCATTTTGAACATGGAACTCGCGGACGATGAAGGCCGCAAAACGGTCAAGAACTTCCTCAGCGGCGGGGACGCTGAAGTGATTATTTGGGAGAAGCTATGGGCCAAGCACAAGCAGGCCCCGGCTGTGCTCAAATACGATCTTCTTCAAACTCCGCACCATTGCTCCTGGCACTCGCTGTCGCGCGACAGTCGTTCGGATCTTGGGGATAAAGCCAAGGTTTCGGCCGATGCCAAGTCGGCGCTGTCACAAATTCGCGACGGCGGCCGCATCGTCGCCAGCAGCCGTGCGATCAAGGATGACGACTGTGATCCACCGAACTACGCGGCGAAACTGGAATATGAATCCATCGGCAAAGGCGCCAAAGGAGAATTTCTCTGTACGGGAGAGAATCCGACCGAGGCGAGTCCGGCTCCCATGGAATTTACCGTTTCCGATCAGGCACTCAGGAGGTCTGTAAAGCAGGCATCCATCGGGGCCCCGTATGTGCTTACGAGGCCGCTCGTCGACGACATCCGCCGCAAGGCTGCCGAAGCTCAGGCGGTTCAGAAGGGCGGTAATAGTCGGTATGCCTGAAACGGCCAGCATCGCGGTCCGCTTGCGTCAGGAAGGAGTTTGCAAACTCGATTCTTTTCTGACCCAAGTGTGCAACGCGCGCCGACTAACTCCGGAGGAAGTCGGAGCATATAGGAATCGATCATTGACCTCAGGTTGGGAGTTTCACATCGAGACTGTCCTGATGACTAGGCGTCTCCAGCTCTTGCTGGATCAGCGGTTCCCCTTCTCTTTGCCCCACTTCTTCCTGATCGACCGGCCGGAGTTCCTCACGTGGCCGCATATCGAAGAGGATGGTCGTCTCTGCCTTCAGCCGGAGAATAAAGTAGCGAAACCCGATCATCCGGCGGAAGCCGCGGGAGTTCTACTGGGGCAAGCGGTGGATTTAATATGCGCGTGTGAAGCAGGCTCCAACGAGGACGATTTTCGAACTGAGTTCTACTCCTATTGGAATCGCGACTTAGAAGAATCACCCGGCTGGATCTACAGCTTGCTGGCCTCAGACGGCCCTTGCAGACTTGTTCGGATATGGCGAGGGGAAGCCTGGTCGGTGGTTGGGGAGTCTGAAGAAAAGGTACTCACCTGGTTACAGCACTCCTATGGCAAGCAGCCCCAGTTCGACTCGACCGATTTGGCTTGCTTTCTTTGGCTCCCGAAGGCGCTGCTTCCGAAACAGTATCCGCGTACCGCTGGTGATATCTACCGTTTGGCCCAGATGACATCAGGTGGCAAACTCCTCTTAGAACAGTTCAGTCGCAAGGGAAAGAATCCCTTCTATTTCATTCTGGGAGCAGACAGTGGAAACGGACCTTGTCTGGCAGGCGTCGTGACACGCACATCGCCGACCGTGGACGTCCGAGGAAAACGACGAAACGGCACGCTGAACGGCTTTCGGCCTGGTAAGATTCCAGACTCCATCTTTACTCCGCGGTTGTTTTCGGACGCCAGTTCAGCATCGCGTTTAAAGGCAGTGCGTGTGGATTCGGCATGGATTCATGGTCGCGGGTACGATCCGCATCAAGCGAAGTTATCGAAAAAGAGCGTGATTGTTGTCGGCTGCGGCTCGGTTGGAGGGCCGATAGCGCAGCATCTAGTAATGTCGGGGGTCGGGCACTTGGATCTCGTTGATCCGGGAACTCTCGACTGGGCAAACATTGGTCGACATCCGCTTGGCGCAGAATACGTCGGCCGAAACAAAGCAGAGGCGCTTGCTGAAAAGTTGCAGCGAAGCTATCCGCACGCCTCAATTCGAGGATTCAATGCCTCTTATGAAGAACTGGCATTGCGGGGCTTCTCCGCCACGCGGGATGCTGATTTGATAATCTCGGCTACGGCGGAATGGGAATCAGAAAGTCTCTTGAATCTTCAGCATGTTCAAGGGGAGATTACTGGGCCTGTTCTCTACACTTGGACGGAGGCGCACGCCTGTGCTGGACATGCGGTCTTGCTCTTATCATCTAGCCCGTGCCTTCAGTGCGGTATGACACTGGGAGGCAAAGCGCGAGCCAACGTCACGGAATGGCCGGAAGGCAATGAAACGCGTCACGAGCCTGCCTGTGGCGCGATTTTTCAACCGTATGGTCCGGTCGAGTTGCAAGCGGCTCTATCGTTATCCGCATCCTTGGCGTTAGATTCTCTCTTAGGGAAGGTTCATCGAACTATTCATCGGGTCTGGGCCGGCCCGCACGCACTTTTGCTCGAGTCAGGAGGTAAGTGGTCTCCGACATGGTTAGATGGGCACCCCGAACGAGAGAGCGGCGGATTCCAAGAGGAGCTCGAATGGGGGAAGGACGAACTTTGCCCGATCTGCAGTGGAAGCGCTACTGGCGCACCCTTCGCTTCAGAATCGGAAACTCGGGACAGCGCCTCGTCCTTACACCAACCGTTCTCAACCATGTAGCAATGTACCAACAGATCGAGTCCTTCTCAGCGGAGGCAGGCGGACAATTATTTGCTCGCTTTAGCGATGATGAGATTCGTGTCGAACGGGCAACGGGACCCAGGATATCCGATCGTCGGTCGCGTTACGAGTATGTGCCGGATCGTCGGCGTGAACAGGAAGAAATTGACTCGTTGCATCGACGCGGGTTGCACTTTATTGGCGATTGGCACACTCACCCAGAACCTCGTCCCCGCCCATCCACGTCTGACATTCGCAGTATCCAACAAGCAGTCAGGGAATCGACACATCATTTGAACGGGTTCATTCTACTCATCGCCGGTACCGACCGATTTCCGGCTGGCTTGTTTGTCTCCCTCTACTTTGGTCAAGATGAGGCGTCGATCACTCTCGATTCTTAGTTTGAATTTGCATCGCGGAATCGCCCAAGCGTCTGCGGGCCGAAGTTGCGGCGACTGACCCGACGTCATTCATTCCCGAGCCTTGCATCTGCAATTCGCCGGCTCTGCGATTGCTGGTGCGCCAAAAGCATGCGTGAGAAGCGAAATAGCCCGTCGCAGAGTCGGTGAAGCGGAAGTACGGCCCCTTCAATGAAGGGGACCGTCGCTAATTGACAGTACAATGACCTCGGACCTCGCGATTAGGGAACTGCTCGGTTTCGTTATCTTTGTGAGTTTCTGCGTTCTTGTTCCGCAGCTTCCTCGAACGCAGCCAGTGCTTCCCTAAAGTCGAATTCTTCGGTATCTCTGTGTGCGTTGTCCGCAGAACTCTCACTAGGTGGGAACAGTATTTCCGGCGCCATGCCGACCTGTTTGACGAATTCCAAGACAGCCAAGCCGTTCGTGCCATGGTAGTAGTCTCGAATTCGATCCTTCACGCTTAGCGACAACATACCGGACTTGTCGATCTCTGCTAGAACGCTCTTCAACCGCTCTGAATGCTCCGGAAACAAACGTTCGGCTCTCTTCAAATCAGGGATACTGTACGGAAATGTTCGAGGGAACCACCTGCGCAGTGCTTCTTCACCAGCGGCGTTGGACGCGCTGCTGTCGCTGTTTTGAGCATATTCGATCGTTGCGAAAAACTCTTCCGAGGCTGCCGCAGTGAGTGCTTTGAATTGCTGACTTTGCACGTCGAGCATCCGTTCGGCGAGTGGTTCGGTTGTTTCGCGCAACGTTTTCCCGTTCAGAAACGCTGCGTCGTCATTCTCTTCAAGTTCGTAAATGAGTTCGGACTGAACCTTAGCCTTGACGCGTACATTCAGTTCATGGCTCGACCATTCATCTAAATCAATGTAGGGGAGAATGCCGTATTTCTTCCATGCTTGAATCAGGAGTTCAATTGAGTTCTTTTGCCTCGCTGATCTGTCGAGCGCAGCTAGAAACTGCGCCTTGAGTAGTTCGACAGGCGCACCCATGTCCACAACCAGAAATCGTTGTTTTGATCGGGCTGTCTGAGAAAGGTGTGCTTCAGCCTCAATCTGAGACCTGGTCAGCTTGCCGAACATTGCTCCGAAAGCTTCCTCTCGCGACGACGCCGTTGGCAATGAAGAGCTGAGTTCCTTGGAACTCAAAATCATTTGCCGTATTTCTAACAACGACGCTCCAAGGTCCTCGAAGGTCGCTTCACGCACGAACTGCTGGCTGCGAGTAGCTACAAAGAAATGTGAAAGAGTGGGAAAGCTGAAGATGCTGAGACCGATGGTTTCCAAGTCGCTCTCGTCAATCACGCGCTTGGTGCGGATTAGTTCGCAAAGCTCGCGCGCCTTTGAATAGATTTCAGGATAGCCACGCAGTTGGACCCTGTTGTCATCCCAATCCAAAGGCGCGGAGAAAGATGCGTGGAGATCGGCGCGAATCGCGAACTGGACAAACCAGCCAAGTGCTTTCGACCTGATCCTGTCCAGGCGCGGGTTGTAGTTTTCACAACAGTAGCATTCGACCAAGGGGTCGTCGGCTCGCTGGATAGTTACGGCGGTCGAACCAGAAAATGTAGCGTTGGGTGCCGAGCTAGTCTTTGGCATTTCGTACCTCACTGATCTCTGTGTTTATCGGTCGTGAAAGTGAATTCTCTTAGTTGGGTTTCTTGACTCCTCATCGCTGGGCGGATTCAAAGTTCACGAGCGGCGAAACAAGGAGCGCATTTGTCTGATCGATGTGCCGACGAAGTAGTTTTCATTAGGAATCTGTAACGTCGATGACAAGGGATCAGAGAGTCTGCGAGAGCGACAAGCCCCGCTTTCAGAGTGCTTTTGGCAAAACCGAACGATGCCACCCCACTCCTGGAACGACTCGACCTCAGTGGCTGGCTTCACAATGACTCTTTTTAGTGATTTAGCCGGGGACCAGGCATCCAGGATTGCGGCAGCATACGGAGAACCTTCAACGTAAGCTTGAGGCAATGTTTTCCCGGGAGCGATGCTCCAAGGGTAGTTCAGAGAGATGCCTCGCTTCTTGGACGCTCTCATCTACTTCTCGTTTCGAATTTTGCTGGAAAAGGGGGACATCTGCAATCGCAACCGTTGAGCCTCTCCGAGTGTTCACTCCTCAGCGTCTGCGTTGAGATCCAAACCCTTGGATGAGTCACGTCAAATCCATGAAACAGTTATTCCTAAAGGGTCTATATCGGCCGGAAGGTGCAAATGGTTCAGTAGAAGTTCTTGATTCCTTTTGCTCAGAGGCCAGGAGATTATGAGCGATATGCCGGTGTGAACATCGGCACCAATGGAATTACCAGGACTGGCAGTTGCATTCACTGATCGATTTCATCCGTGGGATTGAATATGCCCGTCCGCGAACGGACGGGCATGCAAGTCCTCTCTTGAGGTCCTCGCCGAGGCCTGTGCAACTTCAGATGGTCGGCGCCAGGACGAGGCCAGCAAATCGGGCGATTGATTCATGGCACCTTCTGCAGGTACGAGTGCGTTGGAGAGCCAGTTTTCAGGTTCGCGCGCATTTGAGACGTGAGCGCTTTTACAGCACTCCTCCCAGCGCCTGGTATTGGTCGTCGGATAATTTCAGCCAGACACCGCCCTTGCCGATTTCCAAAGCTAATTCGAATCCGTCGCGGTCCCACTTGTCGATCAGTCCATTGCCTCGCTTAGCCAACTCGCGAATTGTTTCTGCGGCTCGGAATGTGAACTCCCTCGGAAGCTTCTTTCTGGCTTCGGTGCTGAAACTGCAATGCCAGCCGTGGAATCTACGAAAGTACATGTAGACGAAGTGTTTGTTTGTGCAGAAATCGCATAGCTTTGAACCTGGTTCGTGAGGCTTCGGCAGTGGTGATTTGCAGGAGCGGCAAATTCTGCCCGCGCGGATGTTTCGCCCAGCAGCCAACGGCTCATTTGAGATTGAGCGGGCATAAAACAGGGCTTGATTGAAGAAGAACCGATACTGATTTTCGTTCATAGTCTCTTTCCTTGATGAATTTGTAGCGGCTGAAGAATGGAGCGCCAAGGCAGTTTGCCGATTGGCGCTCCGAAGGGGACGACCGTTTCTACGCGATTTACCGGCGGCGCGAAACGCGAAACCCTCCATGCCAGGCCGCCTGGTCGCATGATGGATGCCCTTTGCGAGATGAACACTGGGGCTTCTCAAAGCGAGCAAAGGACCGGCAGGATATCGCGCGATCGGAGCGCAACGGTCCCGGCATCGCCTTTGCAGGCGGGGTGTCTGGAGGTTCGAAAGCAATTCTCCGGAGCCAGTAGGGAACTGCTTCAATCTCGGCCCAGGGATCTGCCCACGCAGAGCCGCCCGTTGGGGGCAAAGGGAAGCTTTCGCCATCGGTGAGAATTTTGACTCCAGCGGCCAAAAGCGATGCCGAAGCGCGCAGAACCAAGCCCGCAGGCAGTCTGAAGATTGCCCAGACAATTTCGCCGCGCTTGACTGAGAGAGTGCGGCAGTCGGCCGCGTCCTCGTTCTGGGCAGTGAACCACGCGCGGCCACCAATCCCATCGAGTCGGATGACGCACAACCGGGATGCAGCAACCGCGGCATGCCAGTGGTGGGAAGGATGCTCGGCTGCCAATTCCTCCAAGAGTGAGATCTCGGTTGTCGCTTCGCCGATGAGGAGCTCTGGCTTTCCGGTCAACCTCGCAATTTCCGGGATAGGAAATACTGCCAGGCCGAGGTTTGCAGCGTGGCGAACATCGGAGTGAAGGCGTGATTGAGGTTTCGTATGCGCAGGCATGAAGGATGCGGCGCACGAGGTTCGAGAAAGCTCAGACAGGAACTCCTCAGGAGATTTCATATGTCCTCCAAAAACAAAACGGCCCGTCGGTTCGAAGCCTCTGGGGCTACGACCGACGGGCCGCGGTTTAGGTTCGTGTTGTTGTGGGCGGTGTGGTCTATTGATCACACAGTCGATGCATTAGCTTTTTGGATCGGATTCGATATCGCTCCTTGATCGGTTGTAGTCGGATGTCATGCGCATTTAGAACGGTGCTCGGGAAACGCGAGCAAGAGGGGCTGAGAATACAGCTCTTGAGGGGGCGCACGGATGGAAAAGCTGGTCATTTAAATTCTCTTTCAGGCGGGGTTGGACAGGGAGTTGGGGAGAGTGCTGATCGGAGGGGAATTAAGGGCGGATAACAATATAGGAGGGGCGGGTCAGTTCTTAAATTTCTTGATGGGAATCAGGGGCCGGGAAGAACGTTGGTGTGCTCAGGGCGTTGGTTAGGAAGCCTGCATTTGGGCCGCATTATTGAGTGCGGCGAAGTGGCATCTCGAGCCTGATCGGGGGCCTTGCGATGTTGTAGTCAGGTCCAGCTAGCGCCGCATTCACGAACAATGTGTCGGCGGAACGAAACATGCCGTATCGCTGATGGATGTGCCCGAAAACGTGCAACCGCGGTTTGACGCGGCGAACCGCGGCCAACAGTTGTTCGCATCCTTGGGGTTTTCCTTTCGGAGTAGGATGGTCGAGAATTCCCCGTGGCGGACCGTGCGTGATGAGTAGATCTGTGTCCTCGGGAATCTGAGAAAACAGGCGTTCACGCTCTTCGGCGGATTCCGGTCCAAAAGCTCCCCAGTCACTTGGCGTGACCGGGGAGCCCCATATTCTGAACCCCTCCATGACGGTGCCCTCGTTGATAAGCAATTTTGCCTGCGTGACGAGTTCACGGAATGCCGGGTCAATAAATCCGGAGTCGTGGTTACCGGGGATCAGCACCTTGCTCCTGTGAGGCAACTGCCCCAACCAGTCGTTGAAATCTCGGATGGCAAGAGTGCTGCCGTTGAAGTAGGTGAAGTCACCGGCGTGAATGAGCAGGTCCCCATCGGGAACGGTCACGTCGCGATGGTGGCCGTGAGTGTCGCTCATTAAGACTAGACGGACTCCGGTTTCCGAACCATTTGCCAAGACCAAATGACAATTCAATTTCATATCCTTTCTGCTCATTGACTCCGGTCTGCGTTGCCACTTTTAAGGCGTCAAATCCCGTACAACCGTACAGCTGAACGGCGACCTGGACTGCAAGAAATGCTGGTTTTTCCCAACGAAATGGGCGTTTTTCGAATTTTGTATGGAGAATTGGCGGTTTTGTTAACGGGGAGCCTCCGCCTCCCCGTTAACTGTTGTAGGTGGTTTTGAAATCAGTAGTTGCGAGGCTATGCCGCCACCGCATCTAAGCCCTGGTTCCGGTACAACGGTACAGATGAGGACTGAGGCAAACTGAAGCCGTAGCCGCAAATCTCCGCCCACTCAACGCGCTTCCTGCGGTCGCGCTTGATCTTGTCGTAACGGTCGCTCATATCCTTTCCCAGCGCATGCCCGAGCCAGAACTTGTATAAGCCCTCTGGGCAGGACGTTTCGTTCCGAAGGTACGTATCGCGGGACCGGCGGAAGGCGTGGGTGCCGGCGAGCCTGGAGATATCCATGCTGTCGGTGTATCCGAGAGCCTTGAGAGCGCGCTGCAAGTGCGGCAGAACAAAGGAATAATCCAACGGAGTGTTGTTGCGGGTCGCAAACAGAAGCCCTCTCGTGCGTTCGCCCACAAAGTCCTTCAGGACCGCGGAGATGTCCGGATGGATGTCCACTTCGCGACGCGAGGCGCGCTTCTTCACGCGCTTGACGATCTTGCTATTTATGCCTTGCTGCTCGATTGTGATGGTCCGGAAGTCTGGCGAGATGTGCTTGTCGATCTCGAGCCCCAAAAGCTCGGCGATCCGTGCTCCCGTGGCACCATCTAAAGTGAAGAGCATCCGCAGGCGCGGCTCGTGATATGCAGCCAGCCCCGTCAGGATCTCGCGCGAAAACTCCGGCGTGTACTGTTCATCGGGATTGAGGATAGGCAAGTCGATAAGATCCGCCCTCCATTTGCGAGGGTAGAGCGCCTCGCCGGTCCGAGGATCGACAGCCGATCCGACTACCTGCTTGGCGATGCCTATAGTTTTGATCATCGTTGCGGGAGCGAGTTCTTTCTTCATCAAGCTGTCGACAACTTCCTTGAGCTGCGGATTGAATATCTCGCTCAGCGGATACTTTCCGATGACCGGATTTAGGTGCAGGCGCAGTATACGTTCATATTGCTCCAGGGTGCCGTCTGTCACTGGTTCTCGATTGCGCTTGCGCATAGCTTCGAGCGAAATCTCGCCCTGCTTCTCGAAGGTGATTGCGCCTTCAGACTCTACAACCTCTTTATTCCTTCCTGTGTGCTCGGCAATGAGCTCGCGTTTGCGCGCCTCGCGTTGGCTTTTGTTCAGTGCTCCAGGGCCTTTAACAGGACAGATCGGAATGCTCGGATGAGCACGCTTGATCTGGCCCGGAACGTCTACCCATAGTCGGAATTTCCACCAGCTGCCTTCTTTGAATTCTGTCGAGCCATCTTGACCCGGTCGTCTGGACATACACTTTCCTCGCCTTTTTCTC
>Ga0302189_10004263_pt1 | contig 10707 bp, 9 predicted proteins | sample II_Bog_E2_2_FD_194551 | JGI IMG/M metagenome (GOLD analysis project Ga0302189, IMG submission 194551) | Peat permafrost microbial communities from Stordalen Mire near Abisko, Sweden - II_Bog_E2_2 | ecosystem: Environmental > Terrestrial > Soil > Wetlands > Peat | place: Sweden: Abisko, Stordalen...
CAAGGGGCGGCGCATTTATCTGGCCTCCGCTTCGGATTCCCGTTATGTGCGTGACCTCGCCGCCCATCTGGGGGTTTTCGATGGTACTTTCGGCTCTTCCCCCGAAATCAATCTGTCGGGCCGCAACAAGGCAGATCTGCTCTGCGAGAAATTCGGCGAAAAAGGCTTCGACTATATTGGCAATGACTGGGTGGACCTTGAGGTTTGGTCCCGCTGCCGCCGCCCGATAATTGCCAATGCACCTCCCAGGCTGGTGCGCAAGGTCCGCGAGACCGCGCCCGACGCCCTGGAAATCAGCCAGTTGCCTAGTCGCCTGAAGACCTATTTGCGGGCTCTGCGGGTGCATCAATGGCTGAAGAATATCCTGATCTTCATTCCGCTGCTGGCCAGCCATATGATCACTGGCGGCAATTTCCTCATCAGTCTGGCGGCGGCTCTGGCCTTTTCCCTCGCCGCCTCATCGGCCTATTTGCTGAATGATCTGGTGGATATCGCCAGCGACCGCGACCATGCGACCAAGAGATTCCGACCTTTGCCCAGTGGTGCTCTGCCCCTGGTCCATGGCTTAGCCCTGGCACCGCTACTGCTCGGTGCCGCCATCGCTATCGGCGCAGCCATCTCTTTGAAATATCTTATCGTTCTTCTGCTCTATTGCGTCATTACCCTGAGCTATTCCTTCTATCTCAAACGCAAGGCGATGATCGACGTGTTGGTGCTGGCCGGGCTTTATACCCTGCGCATCCTGGCTGGCAACGCCGCCCTGGCCATCTCGCCATCCTTCTGGCTGCTGGGTTTTTCCATGTTCATCTTTCTCTGTCTCGCTTTGATCAAGCGCTACATTGAATTGGTCGGACGGATCAAGACCACCGGGCAGAATCCCCGTGGGCGCGCTTATGTCCTTGAGGATGGGGTGGTGCTGATGGCCCTGGCCGGGGCGGCGGGCTATTCCTCCGTTCTCACCCTGATTCTGTATTTCAACAGCCTGGAAGTCCATAAGCTCTATTCAAAGCCAGAAATTCTCTGGTTTGTCTGCCCTCCTTTGCTGTATTGGATCAGCCGCACCCTGTTGCTGGCCCATCGCGGTCTGCTGCATGACGACCCGGTGGTCTATGCCGCCACCGACCGGATCAGCCAAATCACCGGCTTGGTCATGCTCTGTATCGTCCTGGCCGCTGTTTAAAGGAGCCAGCCATGGCTGTCCCGCTCATCGCCGAGAAATGTGCCTCCTGGGGCCTCCTGGAGCGGCCCGAGCATTGGGTCGCGACCCCCCAGTTCCGCGATGAAACAGCGGAAGCCCTTCAGGCCCTGGTGGCGAAAGGCGGCACGGTCCTGCCCCAGGGACTGGCCCGCTCCTATGGCGATTCCTGCCTGAATGCTGGCGGAGGTCTGCTGCGGACCCCCAGGATGGCGCGATGCCATTTCTTTGACCAGACCAATGGTATTCTGCGCGCCGATGCCGGACTCAGTCTGGCGGAGCTGCATAAGATCACCGTCCCTCAGGGCTGGTTCGTCGCTGTCACTCCGGGCACCAAATTCGTCACCCTGGGCGGCGCGGTGGCCAATGATGTCCATGGCAAGAACCACCATCTCATCGGTTCCTTTGGCCATCATGTCCGCGCCCTGGGTCTGCGGCGCTCGGACGGAACCTTGTTGGAATGCGGCCCCCATAGCGAAACCGATTTGTTCCGCGCGACCATCGGCGGCCTGGGCCTGACCGGCCTGGTTGAATGGGTGGAGATCGCTCTTCAGCCCATCACCTCCTCTGATGTCGAGGTCGAGACCATTCGCTTCGGTCATGTGAATGAGTTTTTCGCGCTCTCCGCCGACAGCGCCGCTTGGCCCTATACCGTCTCCTGGATCGATTGCCATGGCCGCGACGCCAATCTGGGGCGTGGCCTGTTCGCCCGGGGCCGTCATGCCACCACCGGCCCCCTGGTGGCGCAACGAAAAGGACTCCGCCTCTCGGTCCCCCTGACGCCGCCGGTCAGTCTGGTCAATAGCCTGACCGTCCCCGCCTTTAACGCAGCCTATTACAACCGGCCCGGCGCCACCTTCTGCGGCCGCAGCCATTTCGACCCATTTTTCTATCCTCTGGATGGCTTGCTCCATTGGAATCGGATGTATGGGCCGCGCGGCTTTTACCAATATCAATGCGCTCTTCCTCATGAAGGGGCCCAGGCGGCGGTCATCTCCCTGCTGGAGCGCATCGCTGCCAGCGGTGCCGGCTCCTTCCTGGTGGTCCTGAAAGTCTTTGGCGATGCCGCCCCGGCGGGCCTGCTATCCTTTCCCCGCCCCGGCGTGACTTTGGCCCTGGATTTCCCCAATCTCGGCGCAGAAACCCTGCGGTTGATGACCTCCCTCGATGAGGTCGTGATGGCAGCAGGTGGACGGCTTTATCCCGCCAAGGATGCCCGCATGTCGGCGGCACTCTTCCAGGCGAGCTATCCCGTCGCGCAATTCACCCCCTTTATCGATCCGGTCTTCGCGTCAGGCTTTTGGCGGCGCGTCGGAAACAAGTGATGACAGGAGCGACAAAGACCATGGCCAGCGAAACAATCCTCATCCTGGGTGCCACCTCAGAGGTGGCAGAGCATTATGCGCGGCTGCAAGCCGCTCGCGGTGCCAAGTTGCTGCTGGTGGGACGCCATGCTGAGCGCCTGGGCATCATTGCCGCCGACCTGCGGGCGCGGGGGGCGGCAAGTGCCGATGTGGCCCTGGAGGATCTGGCTGAGCCCGCCGACGGATTTCCCGCCGCCTGGAGCCGGTTGCTGGCCCAGAGTGGTGGCGCGGTGGATGTCCTGCTCCTCGCCTACGGCCAATTGGGCGACCAAACCAAGGCGGAACAGGATCCTGTGGAGGCGCTGCGCCTGCTCCAGGTCAATGGCACCAGCGCCTGCGCTTGGCTGCTGGCGGCGGCCCGCACCCTGGAACAGCAAAACCGCGGCAGTCTGATTGCCATCGGCTCAGTGGCCGGAGACAGGGGCCGGGCTTCCAATTATATTTATGGCGCAGCGAAAAGTACCCTTGCCACCCTCACCTTGGGCCTGGCCCATCGATTCGCCGCCACCAATGTCAAGGTGTTGCTGGTCAAGCCCGGTTTCATCGACACTAAAATGACCGACGGCCTGCCGAAGGGTGGGCCATTGTGGGCCACGCCTGAACAGGTGGCCGCCGATATTGACGCCGCCGCCCGCAAGGGCCGCACCGAGCTTTATACCCCCTGGTTCTGGGCACCGATTATGCTGATCATCCGCAATCTGCCCCGCCTGATCTTCAACAAGATGAAAATTTGACCGCCATGCAAAAAATAGCTCTCACCGATAAGATCGTTATCACCGGCGCCGCAGGCCTGATCGGGCAAAATCTGGTGGTCCGCTTGAAGGACGCCGGTTTCACCCAAATCGTCGGCATCGACAAGCATCCGACCAACACCCCAGCCCTGCGCGCCATGCATCCAGATATTACCGTGATCCAGGCGGATCTGGCGCGGGATGATGGCTGGCAGGACAGTTTCAAGGGGGCTGCCGCCCTGATCCAGATGCATGCCCAGATTGGTGGCCTGGAATGGTCAGAATTCGTCGATAATAATATTACCGCCACCGAGCGGGTGCTGGCGGCGGCCCAGGCGGCAGACGTGCCCTATCTGGTCCATGCCAGTTCCTCGGTGGTGAATTCCGCCGCCGTCGATTTTTATACCGAAAGTAAGAAGGCGCAGGAAAAGCTGGTTGCTGCCAGCCCCATCCCCCAGGCCATTCTGCGTCCGACCCTGATGTTTGGCTGGTTTGACCGCAAGCATCTGGGCTGGCTGGCCCGCTTCATGCAGCGGGTGCCGGTGTTCCCCATTCCCGGCTCTGGGCGCTATATCCGCCAGCCCCTCTACGCTGGCGATTTCTGCGCCGTCATTACGGCCTGCCTACAGCAACAAACCATTGGCGCTTTTAATATTTCCGGTCAGACCAAGCTGACCTATATCGACCTGATCCGCGCCATTCACAAAGCGGTCAATGCCAAGGCTCTGATCCTGCGCATTCCCTATGGCCTGTTCCATCTGCTGCTGAGCGTCTATGCCCTGGTGGATAAGAACCCGCCTTTCACGACCAAGCAATTGAAGGCCCTGGTCACCCCAGATGAGTTCGAAATCATCGACTGGCCCGGTCTCTTCGGCATCCGGGCGACGCCCCTCGACGAGGCGCTACAGATCACTTTCCACGATCCCCGTTATGCCAGCGTGGCTTTGGACTTTTAGGCGGAGATTCTGTCATGGCTAAACTTGCCGTCATTGGTGCCGGGGCAATGGGCCTGGGCGCGGCCTATTATGCTCTGAAGGCCGGACATCAGGTCACCCTCTATGAGGCCGATGACCGGCCAGGTGGCATGGCCGCCCATATCGATTTCAGCGGTATCAGCATCGAGCGTTATTACCATTTCATCTGCAAATCCGACCATCCGACCTTTGCCTTGCTGGCCGAACTGGGGATTGCCGACCGCCTGCGCTGGCGCCCCACCTCCATGGGCTATTTCGTCAATGGACGGCATTTCCGCTGGGGCGACCCCCTGTCCCTGCTGACCTTCCCCCTGCTGGGGCCCATCGCCAAATTGCGCTATGGCCTACAGATGTTCCTGACCACCAAGGCGCGCAATTTCGATTCTATCGAATCCCGCGATGCCGCCGAATGGTTCCGCTCCGGCTCAGGACAACAGGCCTTTGACGTGCTGTGGAAGCGCCTGCTTCATCTCAAATTTTTCCAATATGCCGAGAATGTTTCGGCAAGCTGGATCGCCACCCGGATCAAGCGCATCGGTAATTCCCGTAAATCCCTGATGCAGGAAGAATTGGGCTATCTCGAAGGCGGTTCGGAAACTCTGGTCAAGGCTCTGGTGGCGGCTATCGAAAAGATGGGCGGCAAGATTCTGCTGAATGCGCCGGTCCAGGAAATCGAAACTGCTGGAGGCAAGGTGCAGGCCATCCGCACTGCCAATGGGCGGGAAGAGGTAGATGCGGTCATCTCCACCGTTCCCACTCCCTATGTCTCTGCCCTGGTCCCCAGCCTGTCGGCCAAAGCCAAAGCCGCCTATGATGCCATCGCCAATATTGGCGTGGTCTGCGTCCTGCTGAAACTCAAAAAGCCGGTGACGTCCCATTTCTGGGTCAATATCAATGACCCGAAGATCGATATTCCCGGCATTATCGCTTTATCCAACCTGCGGCCCTTACCCGATCCGGTGGTCTATATTCCCTATTATATGCCCCATGATCATGTGAAATGGGGCTGGAGCGATGCCGATTTCATCCGCGAATGTATGGCCTGCCTGCGCAGCCTGAATCCTGAACTCCAGGACAGTGATTTGCTGGACAGCCATATCGGTCGCCTACGCTATGCCCAGCCGGTCTGCGAACCGAACTTCCTCGACAAGCTGCCCGCCGTGCAAACGGAAATCTCGGGGCTACAGGTCGCCGACACCTGCTATTACTATCCCGAGGACCGGGGGGTTGCCGAAAGCGTCCGCTTCGCCAAAAAGATGGTGCAGGCCCTATCATGACCGCGCCAGAGACCCCGGTGGCCAATCACCGCGAATTTATGCTGTTCCTGATGGTCGGCGGCTTTGCCGCTGGCGTCAATGTGGTCTCGCGCTATCTGTTCAATGAAATCATGAGCTTTGAGTTGGCCGTCCTGCCCGCCTATCTGGCGGGGATGGCGACAGCCTATGTCCTGTCCAAGCGGTTTGTCTTCGCCGCTTCGGGACGCAAGGCCCATGATGAATTCATCCGCTTCACCCTGGTCAATATCTTCGCCGCCCTACAGGTCTGGTTGATCAGCGTCGGGCTGGCGCGGCTGCTCTTTCCGGCCATCGGCTGGAACTGGCATAGCGAGGATGTCGCCCATATGATTGGCGTAGCAGCGCCGGTCATCACCAGCTATTTCGGCCATCGCTACTTCTCCTTCGCCAAAGCCAAGGAGAATGTCCCGGAATAAAGATGAACGGGTCAGAAAAAAGGGAGGCTCATGCCTCCCTTTTTTTATGCTTCTCCACCCTTGGCTTATTTGGCCACAAAATTAGGGTCGTCAGGGGAGGTCAGGCGGCAGAAATATTTCCCATCGCCGGACAGCGCGACGAAATGCAGCCGCACGGGAGGCGTGGTGCGGGCATAGCCGAACCAGCCCAAATCCCCGTCCAGCTTTTGGCTCAACCATTCCTCGGCGCTGGAACTGCTCCGGCTATTATGGGCCACGCCGACGATGCGGTCCTGCACATCTAGCGCCAAAATATCAGCGGAGGGGCCCCTGCTTTTATCCATCCAGGCCCAGCCGCTGATGATATAGGCCATACCGGGGACATCAAACACCGGGACAAGATCAACAGTCGGCACCCTATCCAACCGCTGCACCTCGCCCCGGCAGCCGGATTCCGCGCGGTGGGCCAGGACCCCTGCTACCGGGTCATAGAGCTGGAAGGGATAATAGCCGAAGATTTCCAAATGGCGCGGCTCAATGCCCTTTTCAACGAAATAGGCGAGCTCATTATGCTCGGCATAGATATCATGCAAGCGGGTGCCGTCATTCGCTTTCACGAACACCGCCATGGCGGCCTCCCAGGTACGGCCGTTGTGCTTTTGCCAAATTCTGGTTTCTCGCCCAAATCCCATTTCGGCAAAGGACCACACCACAACAAAAATAAGCAAAAGCGTCGCAGCCTGGTTCCAGGCGGTGGGCTTGAGAACATCCCGCAAACTGCCCGCGATGATCATGACGGCCCCCAACCAGCCCAGAGCCGCAAACATAGCATATTTCTTGCTCAACGCCTCATCCAGGCCCAAATCGGCACGGGCATGCCCGGCCGCAACCGCCGTGACCACCACCATCACCAGCAGCAGAAACCCGAAAGCAGCCGCCCGCCCGCCAAAGCCAGGACGCAGGAACCGGATGACAGGGTAGACGACGGAAAGGACCAATATGAGGGAACCCGCCACATAAGCAATATGGCTCGACGACCAATAGGTCACATAGCTGGCCGGATATGGCGCCGAGCGGATGAAGGGGCCACCAATATAAAGCGCGGCAAAGTGCAAAATGGTGAGCGGATTAAGGCTTCCGCCTTCTCTGGTCGCGCCCGTGATAATCACCCCCAGCACCAGATGCCCAATGGCGAACAGACCCAGCACCAGCACCGCCCGCCCGCCCCAGCGGAAAACCACGGCGGCCACGGCGGCGGTAATCAGCAGAACTGGCGCATTGCCCAGGGTAAAGGTGGCGATGAACGCCAGCCCCAGCAGCTTCGCCAGCAAAGCCGAAAAATTCTTCGGCCCCAGCGGCTGCACTTCCCGTGCGATCAGAAACGCAGTCAAGACGCAAAACAATTCCATAATGGAATGCTGCACTTGAAAGGGGACGGCGAAATTATACATAAAATTTGGATTGATGAAGAACAGGCAAATAACAAGAAAGGCCCAAAGCCCTTCGAGGGAAATAAATTTCCCATTTTCCTGCGAATATGACCGCCAAGCAAAATAGGCGGATAATATTTGTAAGCCATTGGTGAAAATAGTTTGCAGGTGCTCCTGCCCATGCAGAAAATAATCATCGGCAATCTGGATAAGGCGTTGTGTCAAAATCCGATGTTCATTATGTCGGCAAATAAGATATTGAAAAAAATCGCTCACACTGCCCAAGGCGCGGAAATATCTCAGCCGGTCGAAAATATCATCATAATGGGGCATGCCGTCATAATGCTGGCACTCCCACAGTAGCAGCCGCCCGATCAATAGAAAAGCCAATCCACCGGACAGCGTTTTCAAAATATCCAAGAGGGAGGCCGAGCCTGATGAGGCACCAGGAACTAAGCCATTTTTTTGCTTGGCGATCATTATTTCTCCCACTATGACGACGGACCTAACCAGAAGGCCCAGGCGTTTTGTACCGGAGGCGACGGAACGAACCGGGGTGGTCCGGCACATGCCGGGCGGCACGATACCCTGAATGGGTCACCCGAAAAAGCCGTAAAACATTCCCACGTATGGCCAAAAAGGCTCCCGCCGAGCGCCGCATCTCTGACCGGCCCAATGCCGGGGCCAGAAAACTCTTCAAAAAAGAAAGCTCCGCCGCCCAGTCAATCAGCCGTACCCGCCTAATCCGACACGGCCATAACCCGATGCTCCTCCAGCCCAAAGTTGAAATGGAGGATATCATCGTTTAATACGCAACTGTAGTACTAAGGCACCAAGCTATGACAGCGAATGGTACCATCCATTATTTGTGGGAATCTATCGAGCGTTCATAGCAATCAATAACCTCTTCAACGGGTCCATCGGCAATCATTTTTCCATGCTCAAGGAGCAAGGCACGATTGCACCACTTACGAAGAATGTCGCTGTTGTGACTGGCGATAACCATAATGGATGATCGATCAACAAAGGATTGGAGGCGTTGCTCCGCCATCTCAAGGAACGAGGCATCACCAGCACCAATGATTTCGTCCATCAGCAGGATGTCAGAGGTGATCGAGGTAACGATGGAAAAGGCCAGCCGCACCTGCATACCGGCAGAGTAGGTCCGCACCGGCAGGTCGATGTAATCGCCCAAATCGCTGAACTCGACGATCTCATCCGTCAAAGCATTGATCTGATTGTCATTGAGCCCCAGGAGATAGCCGCGGATTCTGATCGCCTCCAAACCCGTCGCATCGGCGCTGATGCCCTCCGTGATGTTGAACAGGGGCATGACGGACCCACTGGACCTGGAGCGGCCAGATGTCGGCTGGAAAACCCCCGCCATCAACCGTAGCAGCGTACTCTTTCCCGAACCATTGTGTCCGATCAGCGCGACGCGGTCGCCCGGATTGATCTCCACGGAAATCCCATGCAGGGCCCTAACCAAGCGCTGCCCCTGGCGGTTTCGCCCCATGATTCCGCCCACGGATTGGGCCTTGGGCTGGCGCAGGGCCTGTAGCTTGTTTAGCAAAAAGGTATGGCGCAAAGAGCGGGCCTTGTCATCGAGAATGGGGAATTCAACGACGACGTCTTTAAGAATGATGCTTACCATGTGATTACAGCCAGTATGCAATTTTATGGCGGGTACGGGAGAACAGGTACATCGTGAGCGTCCACCCGATCACGGCCATCAGCAGGGAGATGATCCAGCTCTCGATTTCCAGCCCACGTCCCATGAGCGGATCACGAACCACATTCAGCAAATGGGTGAAGGGATTCACCTCAATCATCACCCCACGCACGCCGGTCATCTGTTCTGGATAATAGAATATCGGTGTCAGCCAGAATAAGGCGGTGAAGAGGTTGGAGATGATCATTGGAAGATCCCGGTAGCGTGTCGAAATAATTGCCACGACCAAACACATCCACAACAGGTTGATCGTTAGAAGCAGCATTCCGGGAAAAAACAACAACCACTCGAACGTCGGGAAGTGCTGATAGGAAAACGAAAATATTATGAAAATGATCAGGGAGTGCCAAAATACGATATTATTTTTCCATACGGTAAGGAGTACCCAAACAGACAATGGTCGAGAACTCTGGAGTATCGATCCATTGTTCAGGATAAATGTCATTGATCCATCATTGATAGAGCTGGACATATAATTCCAGGTAACCAAGCTGATGCTTACCCAGGGTAGAAACTCACCGGTGATGTTCCGGGTCAGGAAGCCCATTAGGAAGCCCAGAGCGGCGACCTGAACGCCCATATTCAGCGTCATCCACAGCGGCCCCAGCATCGATCGGCGATAACGCTGTTTGACATCGAACCAGCCAATAAAAAACCAGACGCGCCACCCGACTACGGCATCTCTCAAGTCGGATATTGCTTTGGAAAGAGGCGAAGCCTCCACCCAATCCCCGGCCTGAGGTTCAGCTACAGCCACAAAGCTCTGATTTATCAAGTTTTTTTTATCCTCTTCGGTGCACCCTGGACTCTGATCGGGGGCAGACTAGCTCAATCAAGCTTTCGTGAGAACCCACATTCGCCGAGGGGGTGGACGTCATGAATAAGACGGGCTAAGCGGGTTTCCTGGCAAGGAGCACAACCTGCTCTGTCGTCAGCACGTCAGGATCGTAGATGTTTGACAAACGATGTGGAACCGGCACTTCGTTCCGGGTTCTATAATCCCGCAATATTTCAAAACCTGCCCCACCAAGCATCTCAACCAATTCCGGTGCCGTGATTCTATTAAGCTCGGCAAACGTATCCCATAATGCTGACCGCTCCGTCTGCCTGTCAGCATCCATAGGGATGTAAACCGACCATTCGTTGCGCACCTTAAGCGGAGTCTCAGGGGCATCAAAAAGTGCAGATTGGAAATGATCTAATTGCATCTGTAGATGTGCCCACGGAGCAGGAATCCACGGCGAGAGGTGAGAACCAAAAGCAGAATAATAGAGAGGAGAAATTTGTAAAAACAACAGCCCCCCAGGTTTGAGAACTGAGAAAATTGAGGCGATGGCACCTTCAACCACGTCGTAACGAACATGTTCGAAAACTGACCATGAAACCACTACATCGAACTCCCCCCATACCGTGATGGGGTCTCCCGGAGCAATTTTTCTGAAATGCAGATTCGGCGGCAATTGACCTAAATTGAATTGTTGGTGAGCAAGCTCAAGACAATTGTCAAAGACGGGCAACACATCGACACCAACGACCCTCTGCGCTCCACTGCGAAGAGCCAGACCCAGCGCCAATGTACCTTCACCACAAC
>Ga0302189_10004280_pt1 | contig 10681 bp, 12 predicted proteins | sample II_Bog_E2_2_FD_194551 | JGI IMG/M metagenome (GOLD analysis project Ga0302189, IMG submission 194551) | Peat permafrost microbial communities from Stordalen Mire near Abisko, Sweden - II_Bog_E2_2 | ecosystem: Environmental > Terrestrial > Soil > Wetlands > Peat | place: Sweden: Abisko...
CAGCTGTGTTCCTTGTCTGTTGGACCATTGCAGACGAAGCAAACCGGCCAGAACATAGCGGACCACCCAGCCGTTGCGGAATTGATATCGACATTTGAACCCGTCTAACCCTGCCTTAAAATCTATCGTACGTTGGCATGACCCAAGGCGCGAATGACCAGCGCTAGGTTGCGATACGCATTTTGAGGGCAAGGTCAGTTGACAGTACACAACTAATCCTGTGCTCTCGGCAAAGATCCACTGCCTTGACTCCAGCTTGGCTGACAAAGACAGGACAAACACCAACGACGGCGTTGTCAGTTGGGACAGCCATACCGTGGCAATGCCAGTCGCGGCTCCTATGGTGATCTGTCTGTTTGAGATGTGTCCTATGGCTCAACCGATGCACTACTCCGAACGACGCTGCTGCTCCCTTGTTTCACCTTCCCAGCCTTCACGAAAGCCGTATTTCCATCCTCTTTGCCATCCTATGAAATGCCCACCCATGAGCAGGATCGCTCCCCCGATCACATCAAGAATCCAGTGCCACACGTTCAACTCCTTCCGGTTCAATCGAAATTGAGATGCTCTTGCTTTTCGGCTGTCCACAAAATCGATTGTGCAAGTGAGGAAGTCATCCGCACCACACTCAACGTCAGCTCAGCGCACCCCTCCGATTGCATTAATCATTCTAGGGTGAACTCTATTAGAGCTAGTATAAGCGCCGGAGCAAAAATAGGCCACAGAACGCCGCGGGAGCGCTGTTTTACGGCGGAGCAAAAGTCGTCCACTGCGGGATCTTCGTTTCGTGACCATTTGCCTTAATGGCGTGGTTCGCCGATCATCCAATCAGCCGAATCCACGAACACCTACCCTGGAATCTCTTCCAGTCCTTAGTGGCCCAACCCTCCCAGGCGGCTCAGACACGCTCATGAGGTGCCCACCAAAGAGGTTGTGGGCACTTCAAGGATCACTCCTCAGCAGAGTCAAGAGGGGAGTTCTGGACGATTGCTGTGATCGACGGCGTTCTCGAGGATGACAGACCGAAGAAGCTGTGTTTCTTCTCGCCACTGAAGCGGCGGCTCTGCTCCATCAGCAGCGAGTCGTTCAACACAATCAAACCTCGTTCAGTTCGCCCCGCTTCAGCGCACGGCACCACTGGAAGATTTGGTTAGCGTTCACATCGTCAGCACGTGCCACCTGCGCAATACTCACTCCAGGAGGGTAAGTCAGCTCCGCAAGCCGCCGCTTCTCCGACACCGCTCACCACCGGCCAGGCCGACACCCATTTCCCGCTTCCTGATCATCATCCATAACGACATTGTCGCCCGCACACCAGAGATAAGGCCAGGGGGGAACTCTGAACGCTTAGTGCGCCAGCAAAAGCTGGCAGGAAATAGTCGATGAAAGTTCGATACGGAAAAGAAATGGCGAATCATTCCGGCCCCGAGTCATGCAGTGGCGCTCGTGAGCCGGTCGCGCAAATTCGGACAGGGGCATAGGTGCGAGTTCTGTTCTTCCGCAGCCTAAAATGGCTGGGATGAGGAGAGCAGATGAGCAGACGTCCGCGTGGGAACCACACAGCGGCTTTCAAGGCGAAGGTGGCCTTGGCCGCCCTTAAGGGCGAAAAGACACTTTCGGAGTTGGCCGAGCAGTTCGATGTGCACGCCAACCAGATCACACAGTGGAAGAGCCAGCTGCTGGATGGCGCTGTCGGCGTCTTTGGCGGCGAAGCCAAGGCCGAGACTGCGGCGGAGGCAATCGACCTCAAGTCGCTCCATGCCAAGATCGGCCAGTTGACACTGGAGAATGATTTTTTAGAAGGGGCGCTCACCAAGGCCGGGTTGCTGAGCGCAAGGAAATGATCGATCCCGCACACGATCTTCCTATCCAGCAACAGGCCAAGGTGCTTGGCATCAGCCGCAGCGCGGTCTACTACGAGCCTCGCCCGACCTCGGCCGACGATCTATGGCTGATGCGGCGCATCGATGAGTTACATCTCAACTATCCCTTCGCCGGAAGCCGGATGCTGCGCGACTTGCTCCGGCAACAAGGCCTGGAAGCAGGCCGCCGACACATCAAAACGCTGATGAGGAAGATGGGAATCGAGGCCATCTATCGCAAGCCCAACACCTCCAAACCAGCGCCAGGACACAGGATCTATCCGTATCTTCTGCGCAATCTGGCCGTCACGCGGCCCAACCAGGTCTGGGCAATGGACATAACCTACATCCCCATGGCGCGTGGCTTCGTCTATCTGGCGGCGGTGGTGGACTGGTTCAGCCGCCGCGTACTGGCCTGGAAGTTATCCATCACGATGGATGTTTCCTTCTGCATCGAAGCGCTGGAAGAAGCCCTTTCCAAGAATGAAAAACCAGAGATCTTCAACACCGACCAAGGCAGCCAGTTCACCAGCGAAGCCTTCACCGGGCGACTAAAGAGAGAAGGGATCAGGATCAGCATGGACGGCAGGGGCCGCTGGCGCGACAATGTCTTCGTGGAGCGGGTCTGGAAGTCGATCAAGTACGAGGAGGTCTACCTGCATGCCTACGAGTCGGTCAGGGAAGCCAGAACTTCGATCGGCAAATATCTGGAGTTCTACAACTCCATCCGACCTCACTCCAGCCTGAAAGCGCTCACGCCCGATCAGGTATACTTCAACCGCCTGCCAGAAGCCGTGGCAGCCTAAACAGAGAACAAGAACTTCCACCTAAGAAACAGCAAAAACTGTCCGAACAACCGGGACCACCTCAAACCGTGCTCGGGCTAGATCGGAGAATTCTGCCAAAAGCTGTGCGCATAGGGCGGAAGCGGAGGAACCGGTTGCATACTGCTGTCTGACGAGCACCCGCTCCACCCACGCATAACGTTCCATGCGGCTCTCGAACACAAATCGCAATCTCTTTGATGGCAAAAACAAACTTGCGAACCGGGTCCAAGCCCAACTTCTCGGCTTCGTGAACCCGGGTTTTCAATCCTCTGCAGGCCAGTCCCAAACCTTCAAGTTCAAATTGCACTGGACAAGAAGTAACCTTGACAGGTCCGAGCACTCCTCTATAATCAGACTTAAGAGAGTAGGCGCTTGCTTGTTTTTTGGGTCAGAAAACTGGCATTGGTTTGCTTAAGCCCACAGCGCCAAACGCGTATGCTTGAGCGATTTCTCGGCAACTTGTCAAGAGATTATCCAAGTGACGGTAGCGAAGCTATGGGAGAAATGTTCCCAACTGACTCAGTTTAACGATGTAAGCTCTTCTGCCCCTCACAGAAAGGAATTTTTCATTATGGAGAATGCCCAGTCGCTGTGGTTTGCAGTCTACACAGCTCCTCGTCATGAGAAACGGGTGGAGCAGCATTTAGAGCAGCGCGGCATCGAACATTTTCTTCCTCTTTACAGAAAGCAAAGCAAGTGGAAAGATGGCTCGAAGGTAATTGTGAGCCTGCCCCTTTTCCCGAGCTACTTATTTGTTCGCATCCCAAGAGATCGACGATCCCGAGTCCTTGCAATTCCCAGTGTGGTCGGATTTGTGAGCGGACTCGGCCGCATTCCCGAGGCGTTGCCCGAGCATGAAATCGAGTCCCTTCGAGCGAGTCTGAGCTTTTACAAAGTCGAACCACACCCAAACCTCATTCTTGAGCCTGGCCACGCAGCAACCATCTGCACGGGTCCATTTGCCGGTAGGAGAGGGCTGGTTGTGCGGACGAAAGCAAACATGCGAGTGATTTTAACACTTGACTTGATCCAGCGGAACATCTCGGTCGAGTGCGATGCCTCGGACTTGGAAGCTTCGGAAAGCTCCAGGGACTCCAGATATCTAGTTGCCTGATGATGCATGATCAATCGAGGAGAAACTATGACAGGCAACCAGGAACAGGGCTTTTCATACACGAATCGCAAAATTCTTGATGCGGCAGCGCGTCTTTTCTCGGAGTTTGGATACTACGGGGCCAGTACGCGCACGATTGCAAAAGCGTCTGGTGTGACTGAGGCAACGCTTTTTCGACATTTTCAACGGAAGCGAGATTTGTACATTGCATCGATTCGGTCCATTGTCTCCCAACTAACGGTGTCTCAAGAGCAGTTCGATCGGCTTCTTAATGCAACCAGCCACGATGCGCTCATGGCAGGTGCGCTGGATTTGGTTCATGAGTTTGTGACACAAGACCCCTATCTAGTTCGGTTGCTTCAATATTTGGCGCTAGATCGGAGTACCGAGGTGGATGCCAGCATACGTTCGGACCTGAGCAGAATTCTTGGTGAGTTATCGCATGTGCTTAATGCAGGCCGAAGGAGAGATGGGGATGCCGATTTGGATGTCTCGGATGCCCTGCTCACATTGATCGCCATTGCGGCGACCCGTAGTTCCCTGATGCGGATTACCGGAATGAACAGTGCCTGTGCAACTGAATATTTGTCCGGTACTCAGAGCGCTCTAACCAGCTGATTCAGGAGAAATCTAGCGATTGACCGCAGTTCCCTGGGCCTTGAGCGATTGCAGAGTCGAACGACCATAAATGCTGCATCGCCTGAACCGCTGACAATGGAGTGCGGGTCAGATCTGCCTGTCGGTCTCCTCTGCCAAGACAGTAAGACGATGATTCTGCGCGTCAAACTGTGCTGGAAGGATCATGCCGTGGGCTCGAAGGGCAAATTTGACCATGTGGCCTCAGCCCTGAGCGCCTGCACCTCGAGAAGTGCGCAAGCGGTCCCTTCTTGCGCTTCGAAGTTTCTGATGGATGGAAACGCCATTTGATGCAGCCGGGGCGGATGGCCACCGAGGGGAGTAATGATCGAGCAAGCCGCGATGACACGCAACAGCAACGGAACCCTCGCTGCGTTGGTCGATGAGGGGTTTGTTACGTTACTTGTTGGGATCGCGATGGTGATACTTTTGCCTCTTTTAGCTCCTCTGCTCCTATTCCGATATCTTTGGCTGGAAGTGAAGAGAATGCGGCAAAAAGACGCAGTCATGGATGAGGATGCCTCATTCTGGGATTGATGGGGCGTTGCAAAGAACCATCAATCCCGTCCAAAGACATCTAGCCGATCCCTCAGGTGGGGCAAAGCGCCGCTTGTGCGGTCTTCAATATCGCTCATCTCCTTATCGGATGGGACGACCCTCGATCTGCATGAAGCTCTTAAAAACTGGATGATTCATGCGCCTGACGATTTCAGGCGGAACTCGCAACCGCTGAGTGCTGACACTTTGGCAAACATAACGCAACAGATTTCGTCGCCGATGTGAGCCAGTAGATGGATCCCCATGAAAACGAGGCAGAACTCATCGTGCATTTCTCGCGGGCACCATTGGCCGAGGCGCGAACGCACTCAAGCGTCATTCGGAAGAAGGTAACCGTGAGAGATGGGAACGACGCCCTTTTGTCCACCACCGGTAGCCGAATCATTGCCGCTGCGACCCAGTTGTTCGCGCAGTTTGGTTACCATGGTGTAAGCACTCGTGTGATCGCGAATGCCGCATGCGTGAATCAAGGGACTATCTTCCAGCACTATCCGCATAAGCGAGACCTATATGCGGCGGTGTTGCAGTCCGCGATGAAACAGATACGATTGCCTGAAGATTTGTCAAGCCGCATAGCTGAGGCAGATGACGTGCGTACGGCCTTGGCAATAACTTTCGCGATCATTCACGATGCTCTGCTGCAGAAGCACGATGTTATTCGGATACTGCAATACACGGCACTAGAACATGGGGATGAGTTTACTCCACTCCTCAGCACGCAACTGGGCGAGTTGGTCACAGCTGTCGCCCTTGCCCTCGAACCGTGGATGAATCGAGGCGAGTTGCGGAGCCCGGATACCGAGACGATAGTTCTGGATTTCGTCGCGATCGCTGTGAACTGGCGCTCCTTAATGCACCTCTTTATTGGTAAGGAGGTTGCCCCCAACGGTATGTTCGATGTTTGCGCGAAGATGTATATCGCCGAACGTTAGGCCGACCCATAAGGTGTGAGAAGATTCCATCAACTCATTCCCCTCATACGCTTTTAACCGCAATCCTGCTCTCGTCCAAAGTCAGGTGCACAAGCTATTTAACGCGAAGTCTAGAATAGGGGAGAGATTGGATGCATTTCAAAGTTCCTGATGTTTCCGGTACCCTGCGTGAATTGCAACGTCGAGAAACCCACCCGTTGGACTGCTTCGAGATTCTGAACGTTCCGATTGCCATCTTGAATCTTAAGGAGTCGATTGCCCTCGTATCCTCCTGGGCCCGTCGTGGCGGCCCACCTAAACTGGTCACCTTTACCAATGTGCACATGATTATGGAAGGTCATCGCCGGCCTGAGTTTCTCTCGGCGCTGAGGGAGATGGATCTTAATTGTCCGGACGGCAAGCCCCTGTCCTGGATTGGGAAGGCTCGTTCAAAGAAGATTTCACAGGTCTCAGGACCTGACTTTCTGGAAGCCTTTTCCGCCGAGTCACTTCCAACCGGCTTCCGGCATTTTTTCTACGGGGGGGGGGCTGGAGTCGCACGAGCTGTCCTATTGGAGCTGCAATCCCGACACCCTGAGCTTCAGGGTGCAGGCTACTTCGAGCCTCCGTTCCGACAGCTCACGCCAGAGGAGGATGAAGCGGTCGTAAGACAAATCAACGAATCGGGAGCCGATGTTGTCTGGGTTTGTCTTGGTTGCCCTAAACAGGAACAATGGATGTACGATCATCGCCATAGGCTCCACTGTTCAGTAGTCCTAGCTGTTGGACAGGCGTTCGATATTGTTGCCGGCACTAAGCGCCGTGCGCCAAAGCTAATGAGGACATTAGGCCTTGAGTGGCTCTACCGCCTGATGCAAGAGCCCAGGCGCTTGTTTATCCGCTATGCCAGTACCAACATTGCGTTCCTCTATCTTGTTCTCTTGGACTCCTTAAGTTCTCGGAAAAACAGCGCATAGATCCGTCTGCTGTCAGATCCTGACCGTCATATGCGGAGGCAGCCATACGGCAACCAATTCACGCCACACCGAGCACGTGGATGATGTATTGCATGGAGCGGCCCTTTCTTCGTAGTCGGAATCGAGCCAGCCGTTGAGTCCTTGAAGATCGAGGGTTAATGGTAAAAGGGCGGTGGCGCGCAGCCTGCAATGATCTTCCACGATCGTTTGGAAGCGCGAGCATCGATTCTGCGCCCCATCTAAGGGACCACTGGCTAGGCATGTAGATCGCTCGGCAGCATCGGCCAAAGGCATCCGGTTTCTGCACCCCGGCGCAACGCGTTGAACATCCCTCATACGATGATCGCACTGTCCTGAGTCCTCGCCGTATGGCACCAAATACGGCGCTTCAAGATAAACGACTCGTAATCCGTCAAATCGGACTGATGGCCTCGTCAAGCTCGATTGCCCATGCTTCCTTCGTCTGCAACTCAGGGGGTTCCTCCCCTACAGTTGCGAATTAAGGGACAGCGCTAAACAAGCGCTTGAGTTGCGCCCGGATATGCGTAGGGCCAAGTTAAACCAGGTTGCCTCGCTCCTTGAAAAAGTTCTGGTCGGTGCTCCAGGAATGGTATTCGCAGAGTGCTTTCCTGCAGGAGAATATCGAGAGGAAAAGGACCGTGCTGCTATAAGTCCACGCTCAATCGGATTCCCAGCATTGAATCTCGGCTCTCGATAACCGTCGCGCGTCTATCGCCGGTTGCAATTCCGCAAGAAATTGACTTCTTGGTTTCGGCTGGAATGATCCGACATGTACACCCGAACCAGTTGAGTTTGCACCGAAACACGGAATTTTTCCAAACACAAAGTAGAGGAGATTACATCTTGAAGCGAGCACTCATTACCGGTATCACAGGACAAGATGGAGCGTACTTGGCGGAACTGCTCTTGGCCAAGGGGTACGAAGTCCATGGAATCAAGAGGCGAACATCCCTGATCAATACTGATCGAATCGACCACCTGTATCAGGATCCTCATGAGCCGTCTCCTCGCCTCCTCCTTCACTATGGCGACATGACGGACTCGAGTAGTCTGATTCAGATCGTTCAGAGAGTTCAACCCGATGAGATCTATAATTTGGCCGCACAGAGTCACGTAAAGGTCTCCTTTGAAGAACCTGAGTACACGGCGAACTCCGATGGACTAGGGGTTTTGCGCCTACTGGAGGCAATTCGAATTGTCGGGTTGGAAAAGGTTACACGCTTTTATCAAGCGTCCACGTCGGAACTGTACGGATTAGTCCAAGAAATCCCGCAAAAGGAGACGACACCTTTCTATCCTAGGTCTCCCTACGCGGTCGCAAAACTCTATGCGTATTGGATCACTGTTAACTATCGCGAAGCGTATGGTATGTATGCCTGTAACGGTATACTCTTTAACCATGAGTCCCCGCTCCGTGGCGAAACCTTTGTAACACGCAAGATCACCCGAGCACTCGCACGCATCAAAGTTGGACTCCAAGAGCGGCTTTATCTCGGGAACATGGATGCTCTGCGCGATTGGGGCCATGCGCGCGACTATGTCGAGATGCAGTGGAGAATGCTACAGCAGCCCGCCCCGGTGGACTATGTAATTGCTACCGGTGTACAGCATAGCGTTCGTGAGTTCGTGGAGGTGGCTGCCAGGTACCTTGACATGGAGATCACATGGCAAGGTGAGGGTGTCAACGAGACGGGCGTGGATAAGAACGGTAAAGTTATCGTGGCCATCGATTCGCGTTATTACCGCCCAACGGAAGTGGAGTCGCTCTTGGGAGATCCGAGCAAGGCTCATCAAGAATTGGGCTGGAAGCCACGAACCACCTTCAGTGAGTTGGTCAAAGAGATGGTCGAAGTGGACCTGAACACTGCCGAGAAGAACACGCTCATAAGGAAGCACGGGTACTCGGTGCCTAATTATTTCGAGAGCTAGCCTCAGAAAGGCGCACACATGGAATACAATAGCCGAATCTTCATAGCAGGTCACAAGGGATTGGTTGGATCAGCTATCCTTCGTGGCCTTGAGCGGAATGGATACAGCAACCTTCTACTCCGTAGTCGTGCGGAATTGGACCTTTCGGATTGTAACGCTGTTCAAGAGTTTTTCGCAGCCTATCAGCCGGAATATGTGTTTCTCGCCGCCGCAAAGGTAGGAGGAATTCTAGCAAACAACGCTTTCCCTGCTCAGTTTATCCACGAAAACCTAGTAATTCAAACAAATGTCATCGATGCAAGCTATCGGAGTAGAGTAAACCGGCTTCTGTTCCTCGGTTCGAGTTGTATCTATCCGAAACTGTGCCCTCAGCCCATAAAGGAAGAATATCTTCTTACCGGGCTACTGGAGCCAACTAACCGACCGTATGCGGTCGCCAAGATTGCCGGAATCGAGATGTGCTGGGCGTACAACCGACAATATGGAACGCGCTACTTGGCGGCTATGCCAACAAATCTCTATGGGCCCGGTGACAACTTCGATCTGAATAATTCCCACGTCCTTCCGGCGTTGATTCGCAAAGCCGTTGAAAGCAAAGTCGCAGGAAGGAGGCAGTTAGCCGTATGGGGAACAGGTGAGCCTCGGAGAGAATTCCTCTTTAACGAGGATTTGGCTGATGCTTGCATTCACTTGCTCAATCTACCTGAGGAAGTTTACGGCAAGTTGCTCGTTTCCGACGCTCCCCCGCTGATTAATATCGGCGCCGGCGAAGATCTAACGATCAAAGAACTGGCGGAACTGGTGACTCGCGTCCTCGAATTCGATTGTGAAATCATCTTTGATCGATCGCATCCGGATGGTACCCCACAGAAGCTTCTTGATGTCAGCAGAATCAAGTCGCTGGGTTGGAAGGCTACTACGGGGCTCGAAGAGGGAATCAAGAAGACCTACGATTCTGCAAGATACGCACTGGAGCTAGGGTCCCGATAATGCCGGAGGGGGGCGTCTTATCGTGCTTAAGCACTGCACGCGAGGCTAGCGTAACGAGGCCAGGCTGAGGTGCGTGTCGTACACACTGGTTCTGCAGTTGAGAGGATCAGATGACGGCCGTTACCTGAATAGTGGAGATCAACGAGGTGAGATCGAGATATGATCGGAATTGCAAGACCTCTGTGGCAGCGAATCTATAGGATATACGGGGTCCGTCACGGCGTGAGGCTCGGTGAGAGAGTGCATTTGGGGATGGGGACAATCCTCGCTGCACCCGTTGAACTTGTGGTTGAAAATGACGTCTATATTGGAAAGCAGTGCACGATTGAATGCGATGGGAAAATCGGTGCACATTCAATGCTAGCCAATCAGGTAGGCCTAATCGGGAGACATGACCACGATATCAATGCTCTTGGCTGTACCGTGCGCCGAGCACCCTGGATTGGCGACGAAGACTACTCTGGCCCCGGGCGCAGCGAAACCCTTGTCATTGGACCGGATGTCTGGATTGGGTTTGGAGCTATTGTCTTGACTGGTGTTCGTATCGGGAGGGGCTCGATTGTTGCTGCGGGATCGGTGGTGACAAAGAGCACTCAGCCATACTCGATTGTGGCAGGTTGTCCCGCAACGGTAATTGGCGAAAGGTTTAGCAGAGAAGAGATCGATGTGCATGAGGATCTCCTCTTTACGAAGTATGGAATCTGTGTTGGTGAGGATTACTAGCTTCACTCTGACCTGCTCCCCCAAATCTCTACCACTGAAAACTAGGATTCTCTCGTAATCTGGACGGGAGGAAGCGGGTATGAAGAAGAGCCGATTTACGGAAGAGCAGATTATTGGGATATTGAAGCAGCAT
>Ga0302189_10004285_pt1 | contig 10677 bp, 8 predicted proteins | sample II_Bog_E2_2_FD_194551 | JGI IMG/M metagenome (GOLD analysis project Ga0302189, IMG submission 194551) | Peat permafrost microbial communities from Stordalen Mire near Abisko, Sweden - II_Bog_E2_2 | ecosystem: Environmental > Terrestrial > Soil > Wetlands > Peat | place: Sweden: Abisko, Stordalen...
CGCCTGCGCAAGTACCTATCCCGATTTGAGCTGACCTGGGACAGAATCACGCAGGCAGAATAGAACAGTGATTGAACCGCAATCCTGGAAAGACTATGGAACCCGGATTATGTTGTCGAGCGTGAAAATTACTTCGCCCAAGCGACCATCAGTAGAAAACAACGCAACACCGGCGAAGAGTACTCCGTATTGAACTCTTTCAATTTGACTCTTGGGGGACAGTTGATCCTTACGATCGTTTTCCCGGGCCCTGAACAACAAGATTGGGCAATGGAAACTTGGCGGTCTATCGAGCCCCCTTCAATATCAGAGGCATGACGAATTGCTCAGGAAGCGTCGTCGCTGATGGTCAGGCTGGCGCGAACTGGATCACTCAGGGGCGACGTGTGGTCATCCATGAGCAGGAAAAAGAACGTCGAGGCAGGAGGAATCAAGCGTGCGCCGCTTTGTTGGATCAAATGCCACTGTGCTGATCGGGATCTCCCCAAGAAAGTGCAACTCGGCGTTGTCGAGATGGGGCCAATCCCTTCCAAGCACTGATTGCGAGGATGCGTCTGGCAGCTGATAGACAGAATAGACATCTGGGTATTCGTCGATGCTGTCGTCAAAGGGGCTCTGAAGAAGGAGAGTCATCTCACGATAACGGAGCAAAATGTAACGAGGAACATCGTAAAAGCCCGCATATCGGAATGGGACTATTTCAGCCAGATCGGATTCTCTCACCATAAATTCTGGACTCTCGCTCGTGACTTCGAAATGGTAGGCTCCGATGTTTATCCGTGCGAGGTTTCCTCCTGCGCCGGGCTTTCTTTCAAGCACGCGGCATTCTATGAACCCCGGCTGAGGGTAATCAGAATCGGACCACAGGTCTGCACTTGTGAACAAGGGCACTTTGTCGATGATGGAATGCAGTTCGCCCTGAGCATCGCGAAACTGTGATTCAACAATTCCGGGCTGAGGTTCCTCATCTACGAAGCGCACGATCTGGACTCGAAGACTAGGCATGGCAAGATGATAGTGGTGTTGGCCAGTTCCGGGATACCTACCGTATCGTCGGCGACGCTTCGCTCACGGTGAGCCAGCCCACGCTAGCAGTGGTGCCCGCTAGCCGGTTAGTACCGACGAACCGCGCAAAGCTCCATGTACACTTTCCTTGATGCGGAACTTTTTGGCTAAATCCCTGAACGATTTGGGCAACTCTGCGAACAACCGGCAGATGCAAGCCTTGGCGCGGATTCTCTATCGATCCGCAGCGATCTGCGTGCCGAGTTGGAGCAGTCCCTGGTACAACCTCGGTCTACAAGCTAAATATCTGGGTGACTGGCAGGAGAGCTTATTCTTCAACGAACGCGCGGCCGCCCTTGACCCTGACGACGAAGCCAGCTGGTGGAACCTTGGAATCGCCGCCACTGCTCTCAAAGATTGGGAAAAGGCGCGAAGGGCGTGGAGAGCGTGCGGAATCGAACTGGAAGACAACGACTTTGAGGTGCGAACGCCGCCAGTCACCGCCTGCGTCAGGCTCGATCCAAACGGATCGGGGGAGGTAGCGTGGGGAACCAGAATCGATCCAGCTCGGATTCAGATTCGGAACGTACCGCTGCCAAACTCAAATCATCGCTATTGCGACATCTTGCTGAACGATGGTGCAGCAGAAGGAACTCGCAAGTCGGGCGAACAAGAGTACCCAGTGTTCAATGAGCTTGAGGTATGGAAACCGTCAGGCTACAGCACATTCCAATCAGCACTTGCGATGACCGATTCCGAGGCTGAGCATCAGTTGTCTCAGCTTTGCGTGGAGAGCGACATCGGATTCGAGGACTGGACTACTGTCCGCATAATCTGCGCTGCCTGCAGCCGGACATCTCTGCAACAACACCACTGCTCTGCTAGCGAGATGCCAGAGGGCCAAAGAAAATATGGATTCGCTGCTACGTCGCGGGAAACTCTAGTTCATGTCTTGCGCTCGTGGGCGGAGGGGTCTGCAGGGCGGGGCTTTTCAGATCCCCATCTCGTCCTTCTTGGCGCCTAACCCCCTATTGCCCGCACGGGTCGAACACAGAATCGTCACCGATCTACTATTTCCTCACCAAAGTGCCTTTGCGGAAGGGTTCAGCGACCACCTGCCAGTCGTCTTCGTAGACCAAGTATCCAGGTTTGTCTGTCTTGATCTTCTTTACGTAAATGCCGTGCCGCTCCAGAACGCGAACCATCTGCCAGATGCGGGCGATGTGTTCGGAAGCCTCGACTTTAAACCAACAAATGCCCAAACTATGCTTGCCCCGGCCGAAGGAAGTCGGTTTTTCCAGATTCTCGCTAAACCAGGTCCGAAGACTGTTGAGCTCGTCTGCATCGGCTCCTGTGATGGATCCCCATTCGATGGCGCGAGCCGCGGCCTGGAAGACTCCCTGTTCAACATGGCTGTCCTCATCTTTGCGACCGACAACAAACCGGATAAGCTCGCGTTTTTCTAACGGAGCATTGCGCTCAAGAATGAAACGCTCGTCCTCTGTCTCCACGAATGCGAGGCGACCTGGTAGGCACGAGAGGACTGTGCCCATTCCTCGGCCCACAATCTGCTGCAGCGCCTGAACAAGCAGAACTTCTTTCTGATCGAGCGACGGATCTTCTGAGATTGCAAAAACAATCTTCGGAGAATGCCGCTTGTCCAACTCTCTGGCGATATTGTCTACAAATAGCTTGTTGCTCGGGATGGGAAGACGGTATTGGGGATCGAAATCCTTGAAATGAGCGAGCTGGCCAGTGAATTTATGGCGCAGACGAGCATCGGAGACAATCTCCCTGTAGCGATCGCGCTTGCTGCGCTTCACAAACGCAGCAATCAATGATGTCTCGTGGTGCACGGTAAAAGTGTAGCGTGAGTCGCCGGTTGAATGCGGGCCGAATAGCGTGCGGGCAGATTCATTCACGCCGGCGGGACTGGCCGATGCCGCGTCGCAGCACCCACTTCACTTCGCCGCCGAGCCTTCGACCGTAGTGTGGCGAAAAAGTCGCCAACCGAGAACCGCCCCGCGATACCCGCCTTGGAGCAGCCTCCAGACAAGCAGAGCCAGCCAGAACATCCATATAAATGGCGCGAACAGCGCTAGAATTCCCGTGCAGGTGCAAATGGTGATGAGCGCGCCGGGCTCCCAAAACCATCTGCTGGGATGAATCAATGGAAACGCACCGACGAGGATCCACTGCAATGCGATCAGACTGCACAGGCCGATTGAGAGTTCGACTTCCTTGCGCCGACTATCGTGGTTAGGCCAACCCACGCCGACGAACCCCGCAAGTGACCAGGTAGGCGGACACGGTTCCCCCCACTGCGAAAAGGCCGCAGCTGGCAATTCACCCATCACGATGATTCGTTGCGGTAGCGACATGTGATACCACATGCCGCACGGGCTGAAGGTGACCGTTTGGCCCTCATCGGCTGGTTTGACTGCGTCTGTAGGCGGCGGTGGGGGAACCGGGCGCGCCAATTCGAGCGGCGGCAGATTCTCCTGCGAACGAACCCAATCCCAAATGTGCGCTTCCTCCCACACAATCAGCGGCGCGCAAATTGCCAAATGAATTCCCGCGAGCACGAGTCCCCGCCGCCACTGAATTTTCATTTCGTCACCGGGAGCCCTTTCTTCTTCACGCTGAGTGTTCGTGGTCGTTGCGGCTCATTAGTTTAGACACCACCAGCACAACTGTTGTTCCGGCGGAGGGAGCAGGCCATCAGCGCGAGTCTCTCAGGCGGGAATCGCCAATGAACCGAGAATCGAACTGGGACCGTGATTCACACTCTCGATGCGTAAACTCCTCCGCAACAAGAAGAGTCGAGAGACTTGGCAGCCACGGAAGCCGCCTGGGTCAGTGCAAAACTGGGACCTCCACTGAAAATGTCTGAGGCGCCAGAACGGCGTTCAGATCGGGATTGTAATAGTCGAACAGTTTGGCGGGTGCGGCTTTGGCGCGGATGGCGAAACGCGGCGTGAATCGGAAGCTGAACTTCTCGCCCGCCGCAGTCCCTGACCACAAGTAGATGACAATCCGGTCTGGCTCAAGCTCGTATCGGCTGATCGTCCAGTTATCGAGGAGTTTTGCGAGCGAAGCCCGGTCAACGTCCGCTCCAGGCGGGAGCCCAACTTCTGCCAGCAGCATTCCGTAGCTTTGGGAACCGAAGCGTCGGGCGCTGACGGTGCAGTTGATCGCCTGGCCGGCACGCGCGTCGGCAGCATCGCACGCATAGCCGAAGTCGAGACCAAAATCCTTGCCGGGAACGGTTGTCTCCGTTTTGCCCACTGCTTCCTTGGTCCACGGCACGTAAATCCAAGCCGTCATCTGCGCATTGGCCACCGTGGCATCCGAGCCACCGGAGAACTCAACGGTGTTTGTGCCAGGATGCAGCATGCTTGAGAGATCAATGCTACGGGGTGCGTCGATTAAGCGGCTGTCGATCCTGAGTGCATCCGCCGCATTACTTCCGAGCGGTTGCCCATTCACCATGAGCGCAAAACTCCCCGTGCCAGAACTTTGCAACTGACGTACGGCCACAGGCAGCAATGCCTTGAGCACACGAACCGTGGCCTGACCGCTCATCCAGACACCATACTCATCGCGATTCATCAGCAGATAGAGCAGGGCGTCATTCTCCAGCGGCTGGTCCGCCTCCACGTTTGCTTTCTCCAAGGCCGTAAGCGCCAAAGCTGTCGCCTCCAATCGTCCGCTGGTTCCCCACCCATAGAACGGCGAGTACCCATCGAACTCCCAATAGGCGCCGCCTTTGCCGTGGGCTGCGGTGGTGAGTAATTCTTTCCGCGCGCGGTCGAGCGATTTCGCGTCGCCCACGCGCGCAGCGAGTTGAAGACGCAACGCATTCGAGTAGGGATCGTGAAGAGCCAGGACAGAAGTCGTTGCGTAGGCCTCGGCTTTGGCGACGGATTGTTTTACACGCGCCACCAACCCAGCAGGAGCGGCCTTGTCAAAGTCTTTGGCGTCGATCGCGTTCTGAAGTGCGGTTGCAATCAGCAGCGCTTCGCGGGCGGAAATATCTCCATAACGAGGCTTCCAGGAACCATCGGCGCTCTGCTGCGCCAGGAGCCACTGAATTGCACTTGTGATCCGCGACCGATCAACAGAAACGAACGGCTCGGCTTCAGTAAGGAACTCGACTCCGTAGGCCGTTAGCGCGGCGTCGCCTTCGGTGTCGTTTCCACCCCAATAAGTCAGGCCTCCACCAGGGTTGAAGTAGCTTTGTAGCCGGTCGTAGCCAAGCTGGAGGAATGCTTGTGCCTTGACTTTCTCGGGCGAGTCGAGTTTCGTCTGCGAGGCAAGTTCGAGAAAGAGAAGACTCGGATACGCGGAAGAAATGGTCTGCTCCGCGCAGCCGTAGGGGCGTTCTAATACCGCCTTCATTGCATGAACCAGGTTGGCACCGAGGTTGGGATAAAGCAGAAGCTCGGCATGGACGGAGCCACGAATGGCGTCTTGCGGCAAGTCAAAACGCATGGTCTTGGCGTCACTTCCGCGCAAAAGCACCGAAGTTGTGACCATTCGTGGCTCTCCATCCGGATGCACTTTGATCGTCTTTTCGACGGCGTCGCCAATGCGCGCGTTGGCCGCAGTTACGCGCAAAGGGCCGGCCTCGACCGCTGATGATGCCTGAAGTCCGACAAGCACCGGTGTTGATGCATTGGGCGCGATACTCGCCTGTGTGGTTGCAGGAGATTTGAGTGTGAACCAATCGTCGGCCTTAACAACAACCGGAAGAGTGAGCGAGCGCGGCGTGTAATTGCGCAAATTCACGGGCAGAGAAATCTCATCGCCGACAGTCAGAACTTGCGGCGCATCCAGATCCACAAAAAAGGACTGGAATGTCTTGAAGGTCCGGTCGATCTCAGTAAGGCGGCCATCCAATGTGGAGCCGACAGCATGCAACTTCCAAGTCGTAAGGCTGTCAGGCAGCTTGAAGTTGAAATTGGCACGTCCCCCTTTGTCGGTTTCGAGCGACGGGGCCCAATAGGCGGTCTCGTCGAAGACGTGTCTCAATCGCGGAGTCATCGTCGGTTCTGAGACAGTTGCTTCGCCGTTTGGGCTCGTGATCTGAGACTTCTTGTCCGGACCAACAACACCGCGCGAGATGGCAACCGATGCACTCTCCGTCTGCAGCGACTGGATCGACTCCGCGTTCACTGTCACCGTTTCCGTTGCAGCCCCGACTCGCAACATCACATCGACCGTCGTCAGTGCGGAAGACGAAACATGGACGCAGACCTTCTATCTGCGCTCATGCCCGCAACCGTCTCACCGCTCCGCAAGCCCTTCGGAGATTCGAGCCACAGCACAACTTTGATTCCCGGCCTGGCCGGCGCGCTCAGCGGCAACGCCACGCGTATGTCGTCCTTTTCGAGAGTGCCTTTGGCGTCACCTTCGTTAACGAGTGCCGCCGAAGTGAAAGCCTTGGCCGGCCCCTCATGCATTGGGCTTCGTTGGGCCACAGAACCAGCCACAAACTGAAGCAGGACGAAGAAGGACAATGCTCGCCGAATCATGTTTTGCCACCCGGCACAAAGAATGTTGAAAAGAGCAGATTTTCCTGTCGACAAGGCTATACCGAAGGACGCTCTGCGGTAAAAGGCCAGCTATCGTCGTGACGGGCTCCGTCACCGGAATATTGGAAAGACTGCCAACGGAATGTGGCGTTGTGATTTCGCACTAGCTGTAGGTTGAAGGCCAACGCGGTTATTGACCTCCTTTGGCTTTCGGCATAGTGACGAACGTCTGGAAGCGAACCAAATGCGAGCGGCTCGCCACCGTTTGTACTGCTGGAGAGAAGCTGGTCTGGAACACAGCGCCGAAATGCCGGCTTCATTTGACGGGTGTCATTTTTATACATTGGCGTTTTAAATCGCTGATTGTAGATATAGCGAAGGCGGTTTAAGGGTAAAGAGGGCTGTTGCCCCAGCTGGGTTGCGGTAGAGATGCGAATGCTCTTGTTCTTGTTCTTGTTCTTGTTTTTGCTTTTGCTTTTGCTTTTGCTTTTGTTTTTGCTTTTGTTTTTGCTTTCTCCTCTTGGGAGCGAGATGCTGTTCGGTTACCGACAGTGCCGGTGGCTGGCGTTTATAAGGGGGATGCCGGAACTCCGGGACGCAGGCGCAATCCTTGTAATCATCTGAGTCTAATCATGTTAATAGAGAATTCTGCTGGGCGGTCAGGAATTTTGCTACATCCGGGAGCGATCATCTCGGCACCGGTTGCCAGGGTAGCAAAATCCTGTACTTTTTTGCCACCCTAGCAAAAAACAGGGTTGCCGTGAACTGGATGCGGTACGGCCTTGGCATCACCGAGACTGAGACTCCTGAATTCTGCCAAACGCGACGAACGCCATCTCCATGGCAAAACTGTACCCAGCCGGATTGACATCAACTACGCTACAACCTGATCCGAACTTCGGGCGGACGTAAAGAGCGGACTTCTGCGTGAAGTTCCTGGACTTGCTGCCTGAGGGCTTGATCGCCAGGCCTCTGTCTTTGATAATGCCAGCGCGGCTCCATTCCACGATAAATGCAGATTTACGACTGGAATCGCCAGAAATCAATTCAATATGCTTCGGGCCGATCTCAAGCTTGAGAAGAAATTCGAGGAAGCGATCGCACTCGGCCGAATGTGCGATCCTGTCAAAGCGTACCCACGCCCCTCTCTTAGCATGGCGGGCGAAAACTCCACTCGCAGATTTCACCAACTCAGAATTCGTCCGGCTCATGCCTTCGATGGCCCGGCGCAGATTCGGTGGAGCAATATTTCGTGCATGGCGTGGTTTCAGAGGGCATGGAATGCGTACCTGTGTTTTGCTTTGTGACAGGTCCGGCGTCCATTTCTCCATCTCATGCCGGAAGGCGCCGCCACTCGCTCGCTGGCGCATAAGGAATCTGGCTCTTTCAACGCGGTCAGCGAGGGCCGATTCCTGCGGGTACTTTGAGCCTGACATCAAGTACCGCAGCAAGTGCTTCCAGGCGTCAATTGCCCAGTCCTCTTCTGCACCGTCCCCTTCCTGTTCCGCTTCGAGTACCAGTCCGTGTGCGTGGTCATTGACATAAAGCCGCGCAGGCACGTTGTGGAGGTCACCCTCGCTCGTCCACCTTTTCAGAGTTGACTTCGGGGCGCGGGCAGCGAGTTCGACGATCTCCCTATCCGGCGCCATCCTGATTGATCTCTCCAGGCCTGCTGCCAGAAGCCAGGGGAACACGTGGATGTAGCTGCCAGCCGTGACGTCAAAGCTGGAATGCCCGGCCATCCTGGCTTGAGCGAATGCGGCTTTGCGGGAATGAGGGTATTCATGTCCGTAAAGCGCCAGACGGAAGGCCCCAGAACGCGCCTTACACAGCCAGCTGTTCGTCTCTGAAAGATCCGGGAACAGTGCCGCATCAGAACTCGATCCCAGGGCCGCAAAAAGCCAGCTATGCGCGGAGTGCCTCAGGTGATGCAGGTGGCAACCGCCGGCGGAAGCGGAACCCCCCGTCGCCTTCCTGAGGTGGAAGTTGATTTCATCGAAGAGGGTCTCTAGGAATTGCGCCTGGGGCTCTCGCGGAGTCGCAAGCAGGTAGTCCTTTCGCTTTGCTCCCTCGTTAATCCGCCTGTCGCGCCAAGCGCACAATTCTTCCAGTTCGGTCTCTGAGAGCAGCACGCCAATTGGTATGCGTCGCACCGCATTGATGGTTTTCAAGCGATCAGCCTTCCTTGGCCGGATCTGCATCTCAACCAGATGTAACATCCCAGGAGCCTTCGCGGCCTTCACTAAAAGGTCTTCGATCCTTAGCCGTCGGAGTTCGCTGCGCCGGAGACCGGCTCTGAACCCAAGCTGTACGATCAGCCGCGCAATCCTCCGCTTCGCGTCGCTGGTTCGAGGTGGCAAGGCCCGATCGAGATTCTTGAGGAAGTTTGCGTATTCTTTGTGCGTCATCAGATTTGCATCGACGAAGATACTCTTTGGTTCCCAGGGAAATTCGCTGCGAGGCACTGGACAGGTTTGCTCATTCTGTGCAACCAGATAGAGATCGAATGCCACGATCGTGAGGAGTAGTTCCCGTCTTTTCGATCTTGGCTGCCGGTTGATGGCATCGAGATAAATGTCCCTTCGCTCGGGCGGCGAGAGCGTCGCTAGGTCTCGGTCCTTCAACACCTCGCCTAGAGCGCGCGAGATTAGGACAATCGAGTTGGCCATACGGCGTTCGGTCAAAGTCTTCCCGGAAGCCGACGTCGATTCAAGAAGAGAAACTCCGAAGTCCGCAATCAAGTGCATCGGATCTGGCTGCGAATTGTTCTGGGAAATCAATTCGAGCTGTTTCCGCGGTTCCCTAGACCGTGCGGCTGTGAACAGGGGCTCGTGCCAGTCCTGAGTGTTCTGACCCTTCGGGACAGGCACTGTTGCAGGCGGTGTTGGTTCACTTCCGACACCGTAGAATTCGTCGTTTGGGTAGAGACGCCTGATGTCGTTGCGCGCCAGGGAATTCGAAGTGAGCTCCCCATTGCCGTAGGCGACCAGGACCGCCTTAATGAGAGTGATACCTATCTCCCATGCACAGCGCCGGAGCTCGGCAAGACCCGGAATGTTCTCCTGGTTTGTTCTTGTCAGAACCTTCCCGACCAACTCGTCGATCCGCCAGTAGATTGCAACATCACTTGCCAGCTCTTGAACGCCGTCCTTATTCACGGGGACAAGGACTTGGTCGACGTCCTCGATTCGCAGTTCATTCCAAAGTAGAGCGCTGAGCGGGTCTGGCAGCCAGACACGTCTTTCTGCCGCGGCGACGTCCTTCACGGTGAGGAAGGACTCTATATAGATTCGTCCGCCAATTGCAAACGTTGACCGCTCTTTCGTTGCAATCGATCGGACGATTGCAACGAGAAAGCCGGCTCCGAGCACACCCCCATACAGGACAGCTGACACAAAGAAAGCAGAGAGAAGCAGCTCCCGATCGTGCACCTCTTCCTGTTCGCGGATATTGAGTGTCCGAACCCATGTCTTCAACTGCTTTTTCCATGAATCGTAATCGGCAGCGGCGCGCGCGTAATCAAACCGGAATGGATTGTCAACCGGTTCAACATGCACAAGGATGCGAGGAAGTTTTGGTTTCGTCCGCGTGGTCACGGACCAGAGATGCGCGGCTGACCGGAGAATTGATAGAAACTGCCTTGATGTTTCAGTCGGGCCGAACTTGGACAGGATCAGTTTTTCAGCGTCCCTGACGTCCCCTTTCTTCCATGTCTTCTGCCCATTCTTACGTTTTTCTTCCTGCCTGCCATAGAGCCATTCAGTAAGCTCCAGGGGATTGGCCTTCAGGAAATCCAGAAGCTGAGGAAACCATTCCTCGCGCTGGTCAGCGGTAATATTGAGCCGTAGCGGGTTAGAAAGAACGTCTGGTGCGAGGGCCATAACTGATAACCGGGGTTCCCAGAATAGACATCGGCTCAAATCTCAACTTTTTGAGCAAATCGCCGAGTGCCGACTGCATACCGTTACGAAAACGATCGCCATCCATGCTGAGAGGTCGAGGCCTAATTTGGCTCTCGGTCTGTTCATGGCCTGATTGATTGGTAACGGCTCTCCTCGCTTGGTCATGGCGCACCGTCACATCGACTGGCCGGTTAGCGAGCCGATCCAACCAGCGCCCCATCCCAGCACGCCTG
>Ga0302189_10004292_pt1 | contig 10668 bp, 13 predicted proteins | sample II_Bog_E2_2_FD_194551 | JGI IMG/M metagenome (GOLD analysis project Ga0302189, IMG submission 194551) | Peat permafrost microbial communities from Stordalen Mire near Abisko, Sweden - II_Bog_E2_2 | ecosystem: Environmental > Terrestrial > Soil > Wetlands > Peat | place: Sweden: Abisko...
AATAATCAACTCATCGTCCCTCTGCCGTCGTTCAACATGTCCATCGCATTTAAACTTACTAAGGTGAACTAAGCTCAAATTTTCAGCTCGGAGTTCGAAGAACAGAGGAACCGAGAACCATGCTAAGCGTGTTTCATAAACACCGTCTGAGGGTGATCCAGAGGCAAGCGAGATAGAAGAAGGCTCTGTAGGTGGAGAGGAGGTTCTCATGGCGAACAAGGAGTCTGCGGAACTGACCGAGCCAGGCGTTGGTACGTTCGATGATCCAGCGTCGTTTGTAACGCCTGAGTTTTCTGCCGTCCTCGTAGCGCCGGAGCTTGCTGTTCTTGCGGTACGGAACGATGAGGTCGATCCCGCGCTTGGCCAGCCGTTCGCGCAGCGGGTCGGAGTCGTAGGCCCGATCGGCGATCACACGTTTCGGCCTCTGCCTCGGTCGGCCTTTGGGACGAGGGACTTTGACTTCTGCGAGCGTGGCTTCCGCAAGCGTAACTTCTCCCGGAGAGGCACTTTCGAGCCGAACTCCCAACGGAAGACCGCCACCGTCGACCAGTACCATCCACTTCGTCCCCTTGCCACGCTTGGTTTTACCGACTGCGGAGCCCCCTTTTTGGCCGGGGCGAAGCTGCCATCGAGGAACGTCTCCTCCCACTTCAACAGGCCTTCGCCGTCGAGCGCGCCCAGCAGGGTCCGCCAGGCGTCGAGCCAGACATCCTGTTCTTCCCACTGCTTCAAGCGCCGCCAGCAGGTCGCCGGAGAAGGGTACTTGTCGGGCAAAAACCTCCACGCCGCACCCGTCTGCAGCACCCACAGGATGCCCTCCATACAGGCCCGATTGGATGCCCACGGACGCCCTCGCTTGTCCTTGCGACGCTTCGGCTCAGGCAACAGCGGCTCGATCAGCTCCCACTGCCTCTCACTCAATAACTCAAACCGCTTCTTGCTCATGCAAGAAGTTCAGCAAACCGCCCGTCTCACGCAGAAGTCCCCAGCTTGAGACCGAATCTATTTATGAAACACGCTCTAAGGATTTTCGCCATCAGGTCCCTCAGAAAGATGCACTTTTTGGAGTCGGGCGCGATCGCCAACGGAGAATTGAGACCCGCGCAATTGAAATGTGAAATTCTACGCCACCGCATCTGGCAGATGTTCGAATCGAATATTCGTGCATTCGATGAGAAAGCGGCATTGCCGTCGCAATTCCAGCTTTCCGCGGTTGGATTGCTTTTGAGTTACACGTCTCGGGGATCTGAAATGGTGGAAGATGCAATATTGCCGGAATTACTTTAATTGATAGGAGCTGATTTTATGTGCCGCAAAACGTTCAGAGCAATGGTGACAGCAATAGTCTGTAGCGGGGTATTCATGGCGAGTACTCCGGTATTGCGTGCCGACGTAAAGCTGCCCAACTTACTTTCAGACGGTATGGTGCTTCAACAAGGTATGAACGTGGATATTTGGGGCACTGCCGAACCGGGTGAATCGGTTAGCGTCAGCTTCCAAGGTCAGAAAGTGAGCGGAGTCGCCGGGGTGGGAGGCGAGTGGAAGGTGAAACTGGATCCGTTGCATGCGGGCGGGCCGTTCACGATGACCATCGCCGGCAAGAACACGATTACATTGCACGACGTCTTGGTGGGCGAAGTCTGGGTGTGCTCTGGCCAATCTAACATGGAAATGGCACTTGTCGCCTTCGCCCCTTGGAGTAAAGGTGTAACCAATTATGAGGATGAAATAGCGCACTCCAACAACCCCAACCTGCGGATGTTCGCGGTTGAAAAAACAGCGGCGACCAAACCCCAGAACGATGTGAATGGTTCCTGGGTCGCGGCGGGACCGCAGACCGTAAGCAGTTGGTCTGCTGCGGCGTATTTCTTTGGGCGCGATTTGCAAAGGACGCTGAATGTCCCCATCGGTCTCATTAATAGCTCATGGGGCGGTACTCCAGCCGAATCATGGACAAGCCGTGCTACGCTCGAATCGGATCCTGAATTCCAATCAATACTGGACTCCAGCACGAAGCTGATCTCGACTTACCCCAAGCTTTACGACGACTTCTCGCAGCAATTGGCGCGGTGGCGTCAGGATTCCGACAAGGCCGAAAGCGAAGGAGCTCCAGTTCCAACCGCGCCAACTATCCCCGACGACCCGCGGCGCAGTCCCTGGAGGGCCTCCGGTCCGTTCAATGCAATGATCATGCCCCTTACGCGCTACTCCATCCGTGGAGCAATCTGGTACCAGGGAGAATCCAACTCCGATCGTCCCGCCCAATACCGGAAGCTGTTTCCCGCCATGATCAGGGATTGGCGGCGTGCCTGGGGAGAGGGCGACTTTCCGTTCCTGTTCGTCCAACTTGCCAACTGGGGAATCTACGCTCCCGGAATGAACTGGCCGGAATTACGCGAGGCCCAACTCAAAACTCTCTCTTTGCCGAATACCGGGATGGCAGTGACCATCGACATTGGTGACGGAAGCGACATTCATCCCAGAGATAAGCAAGACGTAGGCTACCGTTTGTCGCTTGCGGCACAAGCTAAAGCTTACGGGCAGGATGTAATGTATTCAGGGCCAATCTATGAGTCCATGGCGGTCGAGGATGACAAAATTCGTTTGCATTTCAAGTACGTTTACTCCGGACTTGTGGCACAGACTTTATACACTCCTGGACTCCTCGGATTTGAAATAGCCGGTGACGATCATAAATTCGTGCCCGGACAAGCCCAGATCGATGGAGCTACCGTGGTGGTGCGAAGCGATAGTGTGCTGCATCCTGTCGCAGTGCGTTATGCCTGGGCTGCCAATCCTTGGTGCAATTTATTCAACCGCGCCGGCTTGCCAGCTTCCCCGTTTCGAACCGACGATTGGGAAGATACGACAACAACCAAATGAGTATCTAAGCACATGCTTTTTGGAGCAGCTAAAGCGAGTTATGGCTGTTCACGCTTTCAGGACGGGTGTGGAAAGAGGGTGCCTCTCTCGAATAAAGACTTGTACGCACCGGAGCAAATGTGGTCAACGCTGGTTGGCCTACCGCGGCTTGGATTGCTACCACCCGTCTGATCTTTCAGAGGCCAACCGCATTGCCCTCAATCAATGCATCTGGACGTCAGGCGCTTTCGACGCCGTGATTGACTTTGATAAGGCTATGAGTGATCCCTTACATCCGGATCATCTTGGCCCAAAGGTTGATTCAGGCGACCATCTACATACAACCCGGATGGGTACAAGTGCAAGCGGATGGAGATTAGTCCCGCTCGATCTGTTTCAGTAACTAAACTCATGTGTCGGTCTAGAACCTAAGGATATCCTTGTTGCTCGCTGTTGCTCTCATCGAGTGAATCATCAGCAAGCCACTCTCAAAATGAAACAGTTTCAGCTACCTTGGTAGCTCATAATCCTTGAACACTTGGTCGTCGGACTACTGAATTGGAGCTTAACGTATGCGCCTTACATTTTCGTTCTCCTTCCCAGTCGTGCTTGGCGTGGCGTCGTTCGCTGCCGCCTTTGCGCAAACTCCGAATTCTTCACCGGCGTATCTAAATCCGAAGCTCTCGCCCGAGTCACGCGCCCACGACCTGGTTTCACGTCTCACGCTCGAAGAAAAGGTCAGTCAAATGGGAAGCGCAGCCGCGGCGATTCCGCGACTGAATGTGCCCGCGTACAACTATTGGAATGAAGCGCTGCACGGCGTAGCACGCGCTGGATATGCCACGATGTTTCCGCAGGCCATTGGTATGGCTGCCACGTGGGACGCACCGCTTCTTCATCAAGTCGGTGACGTGATCTCCACTGAAGCGCGAGCGAAGAACAACGAAGCGTTACGCCATGGCGTTCACGACATCTATACCGGCCTGACCTTCTGGTCCCCGAACATCAATATCTTCCGAGATCCTCGCTGGGGCCGCGGTCAGGAAACATATGGGGAAGACCCATATCTCACTGCGACCCTGGGTGTGAACTTCATCGAAGGTCTGCAAGGCGCGAATCCAACCTATTACAAGGTCATCGGCACGCCGAAGCATTTTGCCGTCCACTCGGGGCCAGAGAGCACTCGGCACCAGGCAAACATAAACCCCTCAGCCCACGATCTTTGGGATACCTATCTGCCGCAGTTTCGCGCCGCGATTGTCGACGCGAAGGCAGACTCCATCATGTGCGCATATAACGCTTTGAACGGCCAGCCTGCCTGCGGAAGCAAGTTTCTGCTGGGCAATGTACTTCGAAACGACTGGAAGTTCAAAGGTTTCGTAACCTCCGACTGCGGCGCGATCGACGACTTCTTCAAGCCAGACACGCATGGGACCGAGCCTGACGCCGAACACGCTGATCGGGATGCGATTCTCGCAGGAACCGACACCAACTGTGGCGCCACATACTGGCGCCTGGACAATGCGGTGAAGCTGGGACTCCTTCGGGAGTCCGATATCGACCAAAGCCTTGAACGTCTCTTCGAAGCACGCATTCGTCTGGGTCAATTTGATCCGGCAGCGCAGGTCCCTTACACGAAGATCCCTTTCAGCGCCGTTCATTCCCCCGAGAATGCTGCTGTCGCCCGCCGCACGGCCGAAGAGTCGATGGTTCTGTTAAAGAATGACGGCCTGCTTCCTCTGGCAACTGGGCGTTACAAGAAGATCGCCGTCATCGGACCGAACGCCTCGATGCTCGCGTCGCTTGAGGGCAACTACAACGGCACGCCTCATGACCCAGTTTTGCCGGTGGACGCTCTCCGTGCCGCATTGCGCGGGACCGATGTCGTCTATGCTCAGGGAGCGCCGTTTGTTGATGGGTTCTCGCTCCCCGTTTCGCGCTCGATGCTGCATCCCGCCATGCGTTCTACCGAGGAGGGGTTGAAGGCGGAATACTTCAGCCAGCCATCGTTCGAGGGCACGCCGGTCAAGTCCGTCATCGACCCACAGATCAACTTCGACTGGGCTGGGGTTAACCCTCTCTCCAATGATTCTGTGCGGGGCTTCGCCGTGCGATGGAGCGGCGCTTTGAGCGTGCCACAGCCTGGCACGTACGAGTTCACTCTTAGTGGCGGTCCTTGCCATGGCTGCGCCACACAACAGAGCTACAGGGTTCTGATCGACGGTAAAGAAGTCGCGTCCACCGCGCCCGTGCCGACAGTGGATGGCGCCGTCCCGACGCGTATCAACAGCACACTTGGTCTTCCCGAAGAGATCAATCAACAAGGTCCGATTCACTTCACGGCTCACTTCGAAGCGGACCAGTCCCATCGGATCGAAATCGAATTCATTCGTAAGAGAGCCGATCAGGGTTCCGGCTTAACGCTTGAGTGGACACCACCTAATGGCTCTCTGCTCGCCCCAGCCATCGAGGTTGCCAAAACCAGCGATCTGGTTATTGCGATGCTCGGCCTCTCTCCGAACCTCGAAGGCGAAGAAATGCCTGTCAAATTCAAGGGTTTCGCCGGGGGCGACCGGACCGACATCGATCTCCCAGAATCACAGGAGAACCTGCTTGTCGGACTCGCAGCTACAGGCAAGCCGCTAGTCGTCGTGCTTCTCAACGGTTCTGCCATTGCAGTGAACCTCGCCGAGGAGAAAGCCAATGCCATCCTGGAGGCCTGGTATCCGGGAGAGTTCGGAGGTGAGGCCGTCGCAGATACACTGTTGGGGACGAACAACCCATCAGGGCGCCTACCGATCACTTTCTACAAAAGAACTAGCGACCTTCCCTCGTTTGATGACTACTCGATGAAGAACCGGACATATCGCTACTTTGCCGGAGCACCGCTTTACGGGTTTGGATACGGGCTCAGTTACACCGAGTTCAATTATGGCCATCTGCGGCTCTCCACAAGAAAACTTGACGCTGGAAACCATCTGGAGGCGACGGTCGAGATTACAAACTCAGGCAAGCTGGCCGGCGACGAAGTGGCTGAAGCCTACTTGATTCCTCCGGCAAGCGGAAACGACGGGCTATCACCGAAACTTCAACTCGTCAGTTACCAGCGCGTTCATCTCCAGCCTGCGGAATCAAGGACCGTAACATTCGATATCGAGCCGCGTTGGATTTCTGAGGTGGATTCAGAGGGCAACCGCAGTGTACAGGCCGGCAGCTACAAATTGGCGATAGGCGGCGCGCAGCCGAACAATCCCAAAGCAACGAGATCTACCGTAACCGAGAGCTTCGAAATCGTTGGTCATCAGGATTTACCCCAATAGCCACTTTTTGAAACTGAGGTCGTTAGTTCCCCTTGCCATACACACGACGTGATTCACAACTAGTACGTCGCGAGCTCCCCGATTGATAATCCTGGAGTCAGAATTTCAGGCATTCCTGCGGCGGTTACGGGCAGATTGCGCCAGCGCTTATACCGCAGGCTTCGTACGCAAGAAGTGGAAACTGAGCTGTGGTGCCCTCCCTTGTATAGTCCTTCAGGTTCAGGATGCGCGGTCGCGCCAGGCCAGATTTGTCGGATGTCGGAACCGCGTAGTAGCCGTCGGCTGACGCCAAAATCGGTATCTCAAACAAATCGACATCGTCATTATCCCGTATCGCAACGGTGTCAATGATCCAATGATCCGCAAAGCAACCGCGTCGACCGTCGACACGAGAGACGCGGGTTCGACCCTTCGTGTTCCCACTCGGTGTCAGGACAGTTGACAGCGGCCTCGGGGTCGGGATCAACAGTCTCAGTGTCCATCATCCAAAGCACGACCACTCTGGGCTCCTGAGCACACCGGGAGAAGCGCTGCTTTTATCTGCGATTGGCCGTCCATTCGAAGTCGAGTTCACGTGCTCGCGGCACAAGCCCGCCGTCTTCACCCCAGCCTCATGCTGCTTCAATATCCCAATCACCTGCTCTTCACTGAACCGGCTCTTCTTCATCGCTTCGCTCCCTCGCTTAGATTACGAGAGAACTCCAGTTCCAACTGGTAGAGGTTTCCGGGGGCAGGTCACCAGGACGCCACTGGGATATTCAAGGATAGCTATCTCCTCGATTTCTTGGATCTGCCAGACTGCCGCAGCGAGTCTGATCTACAAAACGGGCTGATGCCGGCGGTTTCAGAATAAAGGAGAGCACTATCCGCCAAAGGCTTGAGCTAATGAAGCATTTTCGGTTATACGCTCGCAACCTCGATTGCAATACTTGCAGTGACAAGTGTAATTCCCCCTCTTGATGTCGCCACCAGTGCATATTTCATCCACAATGGTTTTCGCTTCTGGAATCTATAGCCAATAAGTTGGCGGTTATCTTGTATAATTGGTGTTAAAAGGTAATATATTGGCTGTCTATCTCAGAACCGCGCAAGAGGTGCAGACAGGAATTGCAGGGCGGTTCAAGGCCCGGCGTCTTGCCATGAACCTGACGCAGAGAGAACTGGCGGCGCGCTCGGGCGTGACCTGGAGTTCGCTGAAGCGATTTGAGCGCGAAGGGCTGATCGCTCTGGGTTCGCTTCTGAATCTAGCCTTGGCGTTGGATTGCCTTGACGATTTCGACAAGCTGGCCGGGGGAAGCCAGCCAATCCCAGCCGCCCAATCGCTCGACGCCCTGCTGGCCACGCCGGCGTTGCGGCGCAGAGCGACGGGCGGGAAAGGGCGCAGACATGGCATATAGCCCGATAGAGTTGCTGACCGTCTATCTGGACGCACGAAACCTACGCCGCAAGGTCGGACGCCTCGCGTTCAAGGATAGGCAGGTCCTTTTCGAGTATGACGCCTCATTCATCACTTCAGGCATCGAGTTGTCGCCGATCAAACTTCCCCTCAGGCCTGGCGTTTCCGTTGCCGACACCACGATCTTCGACGGCCTGTTCGGCGTATTCAATGACAGCCTGCCGGACGGATGGGGCCGCCTTCTGCTCGACCGCACGGTGGAAAAATATGGTATCCACCGAGGCCAACTGAATCCGCTCGACCGGCTTGGCTATGTGGGACGGCACGGCATGGGCGCTCTCAGTTACGAGCCGGAGCTGGGTCTCGAAAACACCGATGATGTTCCGCTGGCGCTCGACAGAATTGCTGAGGAATCAGCCGCCGTGCTGGCTGGAGAAAACGAAGAGGTATTCGAAGAGTTGCTGCGGCTCAACGGCTCCTCTTCCGGTGCCCGGCCTAAAATCGTGGCGCAAGTGAGCACCGACAAGAAAAGAATCATTCACGGCCAGCAGGAATTGCAATCCGGCTTCGCGCACTGGATGATCAAGTTTCCGTCTTCCCAGGACGCGCGGGACATGGGGGCTATCGAATACGCCTATAGCCTGATGGCAAAGGATGCAGGTGTTGAGATGCCTGAAACCCATCTTTTCCGCACGAAAAGGAACAAATACTTCGGCACGAAGCGCTTCGACCGGGAAGGCAATGCCCGAATCCATATGCATAGCCTTGGCGGTCTGATACATGCCGATCATCGCAGTCCTAGCCTCGACTACGACACGGTTCTGCGCGTTACCCTGGCACTCACCAGGAATATCCAGGATGCCGAAAAGGCCTATACGCTGGCCTGCTTCAACGTCCTTGCCCATAACCGCGACGATCACGTGAAGAATTTTTCGTTCCTTCTCAATGCGAGAAACGAGTGGATTTTCGCGCCCGCCTACGACCTGGTCTTTTCCTATGGCCCGGGGGGCGAGCAAAGCATGCTCGTCATGGGCGAGGGAAGGAATCCCGGTACAGCCCAACTTCAAGCATTGGGCAAACAGCATGGGATAAAAAACGCGCCGGAGATTCTGGCAAAGGTAGAAAGAGCCGTGGCCAATTGGCCCCGCTATGCCGAGTTGGCAGAAGTTTCGCGAAAATCAACCAAAGATGTCGCAGCCAAGATCAAGTTGCTGTGATCGTCTACATTCTTTCTTCTACCTGAGGCACTCGATCGCGACCGCAAACGCCCTCAGGTAGTGGAATGTGTCCTGAGCCGCCACCTCACGGGCGCTGGCGCGCAAGGGCGAACAGTACCAAATCTCAGGTTGCGGCCAGAACGTCTTTCTCGGCGGTGAAAAACGGGCATGAGAGAACTTATAGCGTCGCCCACTTCTGGCTACTAAAGCCACACGAGAATGGCTAGCGCTCGTTGACTCAACACTAGCCATCTTCGATGGTTTGTTGGCAATAATGACTCTGACAGCCTACGTGATCGAAGGGGACGGAACCGACGTCGTTTGGGGCGGAGTGGCCTTCTTGGCAGCTCTCTTTTTTGGCGCAGTCTTTTTGGGCGCACTCTTGTTTGAAGCCACCTTTTTGGCCGGCGTCTTGGGGAGTGCGGCGGCTACGATGGGTGCCTGCGTGGGTTTCGCGGCTTTCTTTGCCGCTTTTCTAACCTTCGCCCAACGCTTCTTCATTGCCGCGGCAATTCTAGCGCGCCCTGCTGCCGACATCTTCCGGCGAGGCTGAGCAACTGCGGGAGACGGCAACTGTGTGACGGGGATCGCCGCAGGAGCTGCACCGCTCCCAACTGGACGCCCAGGCTTTCTCTTTACTGCAACAGCGTCGGACCCGAACAAGAGCGTCCTAACTTGCTGGAGACGCGCAATCTCTGCGTCGATCTCCGAACGGATTTCGTCCATCGGCATCGCTTTTACCCTCAACATAACAATACCCCAACAATAACGGCCTTGACCGGCTCCCCTACTCTTTTTGGGGGGACCATCCCGGGCGCATGAACCCTCCGAGATTGAGCATCGACGCGAAAGCAGCCTCTACAGCCGCGTGTATGTGGCCAATAAGGCCGACTTCGAGATGGCACGGGAGTTCAAGCGTGGTGACATCCTGGGCCTCAGCGCAGTCGTATCCAGATCGTGCTATGAGGTCACGGCCAGGACAATCGCTCCCACAATCCTCAGGAGGGTTCTGGGAGAACCCTTTCGTTCCTTCCTTTCCACGCACGTGGAGGCGAGCTTGCTGGCGGCCCAGACGCTGGCCGAGGCCTACCGGGCAGCCTTCGCCGACGTCCGCCGCCTGGCCCTCTCTGGATCCTCAGCGGCGCGGCTAGCCGGTGTGCTCTTGGAGTGGGCAACTGCGGAGTCGATCGGCAAGCCTGAGATGCGCCTCACCATGGCGTTGTCGCATACCGATCTGGGGAATCTCGTCGGCTGCTCCCGCGAGACCGTAACCCGGACTCTGGGAGAGTTCCGGCGGCGGAAGCTGATTGCGATTCACGGGGCTTCGATCCTGATCCCGTTCCCGGAGAAGTTGGAACGGATCGCGGCATGAGGTTGGAGCAATGGCGCCCCGTTCACCAACCCCTGCGTGCCATATTCGAAAGAACTGCCAGCAGCATACTGGGCACCTATCTGGACCACTATTAGGAAGAATGCTGTTCCGCGCTCACACCCGCGCTTACCCCCAGACATGCTCAGTCACATTCACGAAGATGCGCACGGCGGGGGCGTGCGGGAGTCTGATTCCCAGGAGGTGGGCCGCATATTCCACGCGCGAGCAGGGACTTCAGGAAGAGGTCCACGAAGCCACGCTTCTCGTGCAAAGCGCGAGTCTTCTCGTTCTGTTCAATCTTCAGCGCCGTACATACGGTTAGTAGCGGTAGCTGTTGCCGAGCGCAGACCAGGGATCAGTGCAATCGCCGTTCCAAAGTGGTATAGGCTTCGCGAAGAGCTGCGATTATTCTGAACCGGGACGGACTTTGTGGAGACAGCAGTGCGGCAATTGGAGTTGTCATTGCCCTCTAATGCTGTCGATGCCGTCGGTTCCTGAGAC
>Ga0302189_10004303_pt1 | contig 10650 bp, 7 predicted proteins | sample II_Bog_E2_2_FD_194551 | JGI IMG/M metagenome (GOLD analysis project Ga0302189, IMG submission 194551) | Peat permafrost microbial communities from Stordalen Mire near Abisko, Sweden - II_Bog_E2_2 | ecosystem: Environmental > Terrestrial > Soil > Wetlands > Peat | place: Sweden: Abisko, Stordalen...
CGAACCAGAGACAACAGCAAGAACAACAGCAAAAACAAAAACGCCAATAAGGAAAAAACAAATGCAAAGACAAAAACCTTGACAACACCAGCCGTCTCACAGAAGCCCCTGCGGGATGTCTTCCGCCAGATTCATTGAGATTCCCGAGTTTTTTCGCAGCCTCTGAAGTCGTGCCCTGCTACAAGGCGAGTTTTCGACACACGCCTTACTTCTTTATGCCGATCCCTCTCCGCATGCTGGCTTGCGTCACACTGCCGTCGGCATTGTGCGCGACCTGGTGACAAACCAATACGCAGGTGTTCGCCCCGCGATTGAACGAGATTGGAAGGCCGCCATTTGGGGCTACGACATTTACATCGAAGTTGATCAACCGTTCGCCGCTGATGGTTCCGCTGGCTGCGCCCATGCCGTGCGCGGTGTGGCATGTGGAACAGCTGAAGCCCGCGTTGATGTGGCTGCTGTGCTGATTCCAACTGGTGTTCTTCACAATCTGACTGGATAAATCATGGCACTTGCCGCACAGGCCGTAGGGTCCAGCAACGGTCAAATCGGGATTTGGAAACAAATTCGAGATCGCTTGACCCGGCAACGCTGCCTGACTTAATTCGTAGCGGCGCTCCAGAATATGAGTCCATTTAGACCCGTGGGGACCGTTCGAACCCGTGCCCCCAAACTCGCGATTGTCGTCGCTGTTGTGGCAATCGGTGCACAGAATCTGGTTGCCCATGGCGCGGCCCTGGCCGATGCCATCCAGGTTCAGCATATTTGCCCGCAGACTGGGTTGCGGCAGAGAGCTGCTCCTGATGTGCGTCACGGGATGGCTTGAAGCCGCCGTGATAGCAAACTGCGGGACCAGGTTCAGAGCATCGCCCGCGGAAACCGCACGAACCGGGAAGTATCCATAAATCGGCTGCACCTGCTTGCCCGAGCTCGTGCCGTGGCACCGCAGGCAGCCCTCATATTGATTGATGGCGGGTGTAAGCACGCTCACTCCATCGCTGGCGCTGACACCCACGATGTCCTTCTGAGAGATGCGGATCAGCGGCGGCGCAGGGAATATCCCCACCGCTTGCGCCCCATGCCCGCTGTGGCAGTCCACGCAAGTGGCATGACGGTTGTTGTTGAGCAAATTGTTCTCGGCGGCGCCGTGAGGATTGCTCGAGGTGGGAAATGGGTGCCCGACTTTGGGCTGTGCGTACTCTGAAGACACGTTGGCGTAGGGCGCCATTCCAGAAGGGATGCTGGAGCCGCCGTTGTGGCAGGCAAGACAATCCAGTTCGTTCTGGCCGCGCAGCAGCCTCGCCGCCCCGCTGCCATTGTGTGGCGTATGGCACGAAATGCAGGCATCGGCAGCCACCGTGGCGTAACTTCCGAGTCGTGCGTGGGGCGAGATCTTGGCGGCTGACAAAGCATGCGCGCTGGTCGACCAATCGGCTAGCTGGTTGATCTGCCCGCTCTTTCTGCGGTTGGGATCGTGGCAGGCGAGGCACAACTGGCCGTTGGTGCTGTCCTTCACTAGGAAATTCTGACTTACCAGGTCTTTGGCCTGCACGTGAGGATTGTGGCACGACGTGCACTCCACGTTTCCATTGATCAGCTTCACCGCTCCAGTCGAGTCGGCGGTCCTACCGTGCGCCGCCAGAGAAGCGACCAGATCGATAGTATCTTTCAAGGGCAGCCTCAGGCTGAAAGGGTGCGACGGCTGCATGTTGGTGCCAAATACATCGGCCGAATACATCGATCCGCTGGTGGCCAATTTCCCATAGGCCACGGTGGTTCCTACTGCCACGGTACCGTCATGGCAGCTCAGGCATTCGTTACTGTCGGAGCCGAGCGCCGGCGGTCTGGCGCGATTCTTCTCGGTGTCGCTCGTATACATCGTGTAGTTTTGGGTAGTGAGTTTCTGGTTCCACAGGCCGGACTTCAACCCCGAATGCGGCGCATGACAGTAAGAGCACGCGTCCGGACGAGCGCCTTTGATCGGCGATGTGCTGCCCGGTCCCAGAGCGTGCATTCCCAAAACGTCGCCTGAGACTTGAGCGGACAGGGAACTCCCGGTGAGCAGAATCGTGAGCCCGGCCAGCATTTTTCCGAGCTTCACTTCGTTCCCTCCCTGTCAGGCGCTTTCAAGCCAACGTACTGGAACACCTGGACGCGGCGATTGAACGAATCCACGACAAAAACCCGGTCGTCATGATCAATGTACAACCCGGAAGGCAGCTGGAACTCTCCGGCATGCGTGCCTCGGGAACCGAAGTAATACAACAGTTCGCCCTGCCGGTTGAAGACCTGCACCACGCCCCACAAAGCATCCACCACATAAAGATCGCCTTCCGAGTCAGCACTGACTGCCTTGGGCCGGAACATGGCCCCTGGACTGTCGCCGAGCGTTCCAATCGCGTACTGGAAGGTTCCCTCGCGATCAAAGGCCTGCACGCGGAAGTTCATCGCGTCGACCACCAACAGGCGAGGCCCATCCAGCCGCAGCTCGGTGGGCAGATTGAACTCCCCCTCGGCTTCTCCCGTCTTGCCGATGGTCTTCAGCACGGTGCCTTCCATGTCGAGAATGAAGACCTCGTCGCGCAGCGTGTCGGTTACATAAATCCGTTGCGCCGTTGAGTCTACGGCAATTCCAGTGGGCCGCTTGAAATAACCCTCGCCGCCCTTCAAGCTGCCTATGGCGCGGAGGAACTTTCCACTGGGCTCAAAGACAAAAATCACACCCGCGTCGGAATCGGTTACATAAATGTTGTCTTGGACATCGATCGCGACGCACTGCGGCGTCCGCATCGGTACTTTTCCCTGACGCTGGATGAACTTGTACTTACGTTCTGTGAAATCGAAGATGTGCACGCCGGCAGCGCCCGGATCGGTCACGATGATCCGCCCATGCGAATCGGTGGCAATGCTGTAAGGACGCACCAGGGTGTGATATTCGGGCGCGCCGGCGATTACGTCCACCAGCTTGTTCCAGAAGCCGCGGTTTGGCTTGACTTCGTTTTCCGAGTCGAAACTGCGTTCCCATGAGAGCTTACGCCCGCCTTCCAGCGACATCTGCCACGCCTCAGGAGCGACCGCCTCATGCTTCGGCTTTGGAGATGCCCAGATCGGAGCCGGCAGCAGCGCAACGAAAGCCAGTGCGAGGCTTGCGCTCAGGCGCTTCCGCCCCTTTCCGTCTAAAAGAAATTGAACCAACGCGACACCCCAATGTAGAACGTGGATATTGACTGCGGCGGCATCCCGGACCCGCTGAATCCCTGGTCGAGCCTGGCGAATCCGCCATCGAAGTTCAGCTTGCGGAGATGGTATTGAATGAAGGTATTATATTGATCTTCCGCATTGGAAGACGTGCTCCCGGAATTGGACGTGTCGGTGATGGCCTTGGACCACGACGCGGAAGCGACGAGCCCTCTGACCGGTGAACTGGACAATGAAAAGGAATAGCTGTCTCCGCCGTAAAGGCTTACCTGGCTGGATGGCAGAACGGGAGAGGGCACCGGAACCGGAACCAGGCCCACACCGGTAGCCAGCGCCTGTCCACTTGACTTCGAGTAGCTGCCGGATGCCGTGAAGAAGGGGCTGAATCCCATGCTGGCGTTGTAGCTCTGGCCGCTGGTGTCGGAGCCGGCCTGCTGCGTCAGGCCCGAATGGGATGCTCCGGCGCCCATTCCCAGAACGAAACTTCCCCAGCGCCGGTTGACGCTGCCCGAGTAGTTGTAGAACGAGTTCATGTAGGTGATGAGCTGTGTCTGCGCGTTCTGCGAATAGCCGAATGTCCCGTTCGCCTTCCAGCCAAAAACCTCAGCTGAATAATTCTCAGTCGTCGCAAAACTCAACGAATCCGTGCCCGTTTGGTTTGAGGCGTTCGCGGCCATGTTGACCGAACCATTGAAGAAGCCATCCAGCAGCTTGTGCGAATAGGAACCTGTTGCGCCATAGGAAGTCTCCCCGAGGTCCAATCCGCTGAACAACTGGGTGCGGTACTCCACGTACGCCGTGGCCTCCACGTTCTGACGTGGCTGATAGGCTGCAACCCCCTCCAGGTCCAGCGAATTCGACGAGCCGTTTGAGTTGAGCCCCGCCACCGCTCCACCGGCGGAAACGATCGACTGGATCAGTTGGCCGCTCAGGTTGTCGGAGTAGCCGGCGGTTGCTGAGAACGACAGTTCTCGAGTGGGATGTATCCCCGCCTGGGCATTCATCAGGTCAATGCTCCCGCTGATGGCGCCGCCCTGGTAGTTGCTGCTGAAATTGGACTTGCTGACACTGGCCGAGGCCGAGCCGCTAAGCGGCAGCCGGCCCGAGACATTGAACCCGTAACTGCTGTTGCCCGAGCTTGCTTCCGATGCCGGTTCATCGGTCCCCAACTCCGGGATCAGCGAATGACCGCCGCCGTTGACGTAGAAAGCGCTCAGGTTCAAACCCGTGATGCGATAGTTCGAATTCAGATTGAACGAATGAAATGCGCTATCCCCATCGTCGTTGGTTCCATACACCGAATACTGGCTGCTGCCCATCTGGAAGGTGGCCATCAAAGTGGGCAGATTCGGCACGTTCTCGCTCCAGTTGATGGCAAACGCATCGTTGTTGCCATGGGTCACGTAGTTGGCCAGGCCCGGAACATCGTAGTTTCCCTCGCTATTATAGGCTTTGGTGTAGCTCACCGAACCGGGGAAGCGGCTGCCGGCGAAGATGTTTGCCGAGGCGTTGACCCCGCTGGCGCTGGAGATGGATTGAGAGTCGGAGTTGGCGCGAGATTGGTTCAGGTAAAGGCTGGCATTGAAGGACAGGAAGTTCGAGCTGTAGAAGGAGCCACGGTAGTTCAGGTCCCCTCCAACCACCCAGCCATGGTCCGATCCGGTCATGTTCCCGTAGTCCGCGCTGTATCCCGAGCTGACGCTCCCGTCAACGTTCGAGCTGATTTCGCCAGTCTTCAACTGTGCCGCAACAGGCAATGCCAGCAGCAGGAGACCTGGAAATATCAACCGCGCAATTCGATTTGGCCCCCGCACTGTATGACCGCCTTCACCGCTCAAAACCTGAGCTCGTTACCGAAGAATCTCGTCCTTCCTGCATGTGCCGCCTTCCATCGACCCTCGGTCCGTCGAAACGGCTTGCTACCGCTGGGTATCGCCACGCGCGGATCCGGAACCCTTCCTGGGTCCCTTACAGCACCTCGATCTTGGCGTTCTCACGCAGTTTCTTGAAGAGCTCGGCACGCAACTCCTCTTTCTTGTTCTGCAGTGACTCCTTTTCCAGTTGCGCCTTTACGTCCTCAAACTTCGTTTTGCCCGCGGGCGTATGCGCCCCCAGGCGCAGGATGGTGTAAATCTGCCCGACTTGGAGCAGATCGCTGCAATCGCCTGGCTTCATCGCCGACAGAGCCTTCACCACCTGCGGCGCCAGTTGGTCCACGGCAACCGGCTTGTGCTGGCCCATCATCACCCGGTAATCGTCATCGGAGATCTTCTCCGCCAGCACGCCAAACTCCTCTGCCGTCTTCGTCGCCTTCGCCTGCCGCAGAGCTTCGTCGGCCCGTGCGCGCGCCTCCTTTATCTGGCCGGTCGTGCCACTGGCCGGAGGGATCACGGAGATTGTCTGGAACGTGTAAGATTCCGGGTATTCGAATCGGCCCGGACTCTTATCGTAGTTCGCCCTCATCTCAGCCACTGTCACCGCGATTTTGCTCTCAACTTCAGTCTTCAGAAAAGCGTCGATCAACAGCGAACGCCTGATCTTCTGCTGCAGCAACTGCTCGGAGCCGCCAAACTCGCTCTGATACAGCGCATTGAATTCCTCGGGCGTGGCAAACTGCTTGCGGAAGTCCGTCTCGGCCCGCTGCATCTTCGCGGCCGGCACTGTCATCTTCCGCCGCTCCGCCTCCTGGTAAACCAACTCCTCGAAGACGATCATCTTCAGTGCGCCGGTGCGGATGTCCGGCTCCAGCTCTTTGGGAATCCCGTTGTGCTGGCGGCCGTAGGGAAATATGGCGTACTCCTCGCGAACCAGGTCGGTTTCAGTCAGGACCGTACCGTTCACTCGAGCCACCGGCTTGGCTGCTGGCGCTGCCGATGCTGCTGGTTGCGTGAAGACCGTGGGCGTGTGGGATGCCACCTGCGCGCCGACTGCCGCGGCAGACAGCAAGATGAAGAAAGATAACCCGGAGGGGAAGTTGTGCTTCATGATTTCCATCCTTGTGTCGAAAAAAATGGGGAGGGGAATTGTCACCCCCTCCCCGTTCATGCAATACGGTTTACCAGATGGTTCCAGCCTTGCCGCCGTTCAGTTCGTTCGACTCGCCACCATGGCACTGGCGGCAGAACTGCGCGGTTTGGTTGCCGCCCCTGGTCGAATCCGCCGGGTTGTAGGGGGCGCGAATGAAGAACATCGTCGAATAGAAGCCGCCCGGCAAGCCCGAAGTGCCGCTCTTGACGCCGGTGCCGGGGGCAGAGTACGTGCCCAGGCCGAGGGCTGCAGTATTCGTCACAGAGACCACGTTCATCAGGTGCTGGTTGTGGCAGGTCGTGCACATCACAACGGGCGTGCTGTTGTAGTTGGAAGGCGAAACAAACCAGCCGTAGTTGTTGATGAACTGCGTCATATACGGGCCGGGCGTGATTCCGCCATTCGGAGCGGCGGTGCCACCGGTCGGGGTGGTCGTGGAGTAGGTGCAATCCCATCCGTGGCTGGCTGTGCCGCAGGGAACTACCGTGCTGAGCCCAACCGGATGACTGGTCAGGTAGCTCGGGCCTTCCGCGCCGCTGACCCCATTGTTCCCAAGCAGGGTTGGGATGACTTGGGAGCTGTACGTCCCGGGCACGGTCTCATAGATTCTGTTCTGCATCATGGCGCCCTTGGCGTAGTTGCCGTCGTGGCAGCTCAGGCACATCAGGATGCCGGAAACGTCAGGCGTTCCCGCTCCCAGGCTGGAAGGCAGAACTTCCTGCGATGCAGGAGTGGTGATGCCGTTCGAGGTGGTAGACGTGGTGGTCTGCCCGGCAAACGCGATAGCCATGCCGTACAGGTGGCTGGCATCCTCGCCCCAGAGAGCGACGCTGCCGGTATCCGTTCCCATGTAGGGTGTTCCGCCGGCGCCAAGCACGCCGTTGTGAGGTGCGTGACAACCTGCGCAGCCACGGCCGTAGTTAAGGTGAGCGCCGAGTACGTCCGAAGTCGGTGCCGCGCCTATCTGGGCAGACGCGAAGCTCGCGGCTGCAAGAAACATAAATCCTATTGCAATTGAAAGATTGCGCTTCATTTGGTGGAGCCTCCTGGTGCAATTTCTGGTGTTCGACTGGACCGTGACGGCGACCTGACTGGTGTTGTTCTCAGTTCAGTCTTCAGATTGATCATGTGCACGACTGATGCCGTTGCCGCGGAACCGGGACCTCTGTTGGCCTCTGTTCGTAACCTGTTGCTGGAAAATGGCTTAGAAATCTCCAAGCTTGAGAAACTGACCCCTGGGCAGGAACGTGCCACCCCTTGGTGGGCGTTCTCGCACAGTGCCGTTGGTGAAATGCCCCAAAGTACTCTGATCCCCTGTGTACCGTATTCAGACATCAGAACCATCCCATTCAAGAAACCAGAATCTCTGCCTCCAAGGCGGTTCAAAACGCCTCGAAGTTATGCGTTTATCTTTCCCAATTACCAATGTCATCGGATGTGATCTCAGTCACACTGTGTGTCCTGAATCGCCCATGTTGTGATTCTCGTCACACCGTTAAGTGATCCAGATTGCTCCACTAACTCTGCCTGCACCAGTAAGGTGAAGGTGCAACATCGCGCGCCAGGAACTCCTTCCACGCGTCCGGAAACGTAGCCACTCGGTGGTCGGCGCTCCGATGTTGAAGATCGAAACAGTCCGAATCACTCGCAATTCCGGCCAGGGAGAGTTACGCATGGCAAACCAACCAACAACGGCATCGATTGCCAATCCACCCTTGCCGCCGACGCGCGTCTACGCTCTGGCGGTAATCTGCCTGGTGGCGGGACTGCCGATCGGATACCTGCTGCGAGGATCGCAATCGCCCGTGTCCGGGGCGCGGCAGGCTGCCGGCGCCACAATGCAATTAGCTCCCGCTGGCCAAATGCGCGGCCCGGATACTCTCAGCCGGCAACAGATGAAACAACCGCCCGGTCCGCAACCAGTGCCCGCCCTCAACCCAGCACCGCCATCTCACCTCGCAATGGGCGGCGGACGCATGCCCAACCCGGAAGAACTAAAAAGGATGGCCGACAAGCAGGCTGCACCGATCGTCGAGAAGCTGAAGAGCGATCCCAATAACACTGCTCTGCTGCTCCAGGCTGGAGCCATTTACCATGCCGCTCTTCAGTTCAGAGAAGCGGCCGCATATTACGGCAAGGCGGTCGAGGTCGACCCGTCGAATGTCGCCTCTCGGATTAAGTTGGCCTCCAGTCTGTTCCGCGGCGGCGATGTCGATGGTGCGATTGCTCAACTGAATCGGGCGCTGGCCGATGACCCCAAAAACGCCAATGCGCTCTTCGACCTTGGCATCATCCGTTTGCAGGGGAAAAAGGACGGCAAAGGCGCCCTGGCCGCCTGGCGGCAATTGCTGAAGTCCAATCCGCAGTTGAGCCAGGATCGCAAAGATGCTGTGTCGAAGCTGATGGCCGACGTGATGACAACCCAGGGCGATCGACACGGGATTGAAGGAGCACCGCGCAATGACGGACACTAATCGACCTCCTATGGTGCAATGGACAAGGATCCGAGCCGTTATCCTTGCGGCTGTCTGCCTCACCGCGGGAATCGCCGGCGGCTGGGCAATTCGCGGAACGCAGACTCCGGCGCCAACTGCATCCACGTCAGTTGTGGCGGGGTCCGGACAAGTTTCGCAGAATCCCAGTTCCGCTCAATGGAAAGAAATGGCCGACGCGAAGGCAGCGCCGCTGCTCGAGAAACTCAAGTCGGATCCCAACAACCCGGAGTTGATAGTTGGCATCGGCAACGTCTATTACGATGCGAAGCAATATCCCATCGCCATCGACTATTACGGGCGCGCCCTCAAGGCCAGACCTTCCGATGCAGCCGTGCGCACAGATATGGCGACCGCCTACTGGTACATGGGGAATGCCGACCAGGCGATTGTGGAATTCAACTTGGCGCTCCACTACGCGCCCAACAATCCAAACACCCTTTTCAACCTCGGCGTGGTTATGTGGCGGGGCAAGATGGATGCCGCGGGCGCGATCGCCGATTGGGAGAAGTTGCTCGCCGTCAACCCGAACTACGTTGAAAAGGACAAAGTCGAACAATTAATAAACGAGGCAAAAGACAAGCCGGCTAAAGCGGATACAAAGGCGAACTAGACCGGAGAAGTCCAGATCCTCTGGTTTCGGCGCCCTTAGCGCCACCGCGGCAGGGCCGTGCGGGCAATCCTACTGCGATTCGTCCAGAACCTCGATGCCCGAGACAGTCGCGTGGTTCTGTATCGGCTCAAAGGTAATGTTGAGTTTGCCTTGCGCGCTGGGTTTCAGGTGGTAAAAGGTCTTGGTAAGGACTTGAAGACTTCCCGCTTCTTTGTAAATGTCGAAGTTATCCAGCAGCGTGTTTCCGTTGCACAGTACGCGAAACACGCGGGATCCTTCGCCTCCGAATCCCGATGCGCCGGTCCCGAAATAAAACTCGGCAAAGTGCAGAATCAGCGTGTAGCGATCCCGCGTGTCAACCGGAATGGCGTAGGTGAAGTGCCCATACCGCTCCGCCGCGAACAGGTCGGGGTCGGATGTTCCTTTGATTTGAGGGGTGTTCTTCGAACTGTAACCATCCAGAAAATAGTCATCCGGGTGCCAGAACTGGCCGCTGTGGTCGGTGAGTGCTCTCGGCTGGGTAACCAGACGGATGGGAAGCTGCCGGTGAGGTGTCCCGGGGAGGATCTCGATCGCATTAACCGTCGCAGGAGACAGCTCGCTGGTGAACCCAAGGTGTAAGATTCCGTTGCTGGCGGGGCTCACGTCGCGGAAGATGCGCTCGTCCGCGTTATTCGCACCAAGCGCGTCCGAGCGAACGTCGATGCTCGACAGGACTTTGTCACCATTGAGATCGACACTGAAGGTGGAAAGCTCGATCGACTGCGGATCTGCGGCGACGAAGTAAAGATGAAGTTCGTATACTCCGGGCCGAAGCGGAATGTCGTAGAAAAAGTCTCCATTTCGCCTGTGTTTGAACAGCATCGGGTCGCTGGTTTGTGCTCCCACCTTGTCAGGACGATCCTCCGCCGCACCATAATGAAAATACTCGTCGGGCTGCCAGACATTGCCGGCGCTATCGATCTGCGGTTTTCCGCCGTAGCCTGCAAGAACCCGAAGGGGTATTTGCGCATAGGGCGCCCCATTCACGGGAACGGCTTGCTGCACGTTAGAGGCTGCGGCGGCAGCGGCGATTTTCTTTGCTGTGTAAGCCCGGTAGAACAGGTATCCGCTAAGAATCGCTGGGGCGAATACCGCGAGTGCGACTATATAGAACCACCGCCGCTTACCCAGCCTCGCAAGGGTTGTTTCGCTCTCGACCTTTGCCGGAATGGAAAGCGTGTGCGTGAAGACGGGGACGTAAGCACCCGGTGGAATTGAAATGTGGATTGGATGATCTTTCCCCTCTCCCTCGTAATACTCCACCAGACGTTTTCGCAG
>Ga0302189_10004322_pt1 | contig 10608 bp, 11 predicted proteins | sample II_Bog_E2_2_FD_194551 | JGI IMG/M metagenome (GOLD analysis project Ga0302189, IMG submission 194551) | Peat permafrost microbial communities from Stordalen Mire near Abisko, Sweden - II_Bog_E2_2 | ecosystem: Environmental > Terrestrial > Soil > Wetlands > Peat | place: Sweden: Abisko...
AGCTCGTATCGCACAGTATTTTCAGAGAGTAGGTGGCGGACGCCGCCTCAGTGCGTGACCTCTTGCGCCCAGCGCCACCAAGGCTCCAAGAAACCGCCCTACTGAACGTCGCAATAGGTATTCGGTATGCCCGGCGTTGCGTTAACCATCTGCTCACTGCTGATAGCACCGCTCAAGGCAACCACCGTTTTGTTCCGCAACATTCCTTGCAACAGCCTTAGTGGTCCTTCTGACAACATCGAGATCCCCTTCGATGTTGTCAGAAGGACCACATCGCCTGCGGATATCTGCGCCGACAGCCGATCGGGAATAACCGGTCCGCCGCGGTGATTACGGCGATTCCATTTATCGGAGATCGGTACCCGAAACCATAAACGGATTGACAGGTGTCAACTCCGTTCCGCAGAAGGCGGACGGTCGCTTGAAGCCCCCAGCCGCCTTCTTCTTTCATTACGATTCTTTCTTGGTGTTTGCTGCCGATGAGCGTGGATTGCGGCTAAGTAACAGCGATCATTACTCCTAAACCGTGACCAACTCATAGTCGTGTTCGCCCATCTTCATCTCTTCCATATAGGACAGCTGACGAAGGCCCTTACGAGATTCAATGCGTTCCTTGAGGTCATGAAGTTCCGCTTCAGGTAGCTTATACACCATGTCGATGGATGCCTGGTCCACCGCGAGGATGTCGGTGGAAGCCAGAATGCCGAGGTCGTGCGCCTTCGACGGCACTGCGCTGACGCCTGCGCAATCGCAGTCCACGGACATATTGCGCAGCACATTGATGTAGACGATTCTGTTGCCGAAATGATCGATCGTGGCTTTTGCCGACTCCACCATATTTTCCATGAAGGGCGCGCCCGTCAGCCACTTCGAAATGTCTTCATTATCCGGGGCGGCGTGCACCATTTTCTTTCCGATTAACCCGTCCGCGCAGCCAATGGCGATATTCTTCAGCGAACCACCGAACCCGCCCATGAGATGCCCTTTGAAGTGGGTGAGCACCACCATCGAGTCGTAATTCAGCATGTGTTTGCCGACCGACATTTCTTTGAAGTGCTTCCCGCCTTGAACGGGGATCATGACCGCTCCATCCTCATCCATAATGTCAACTGGGCAGAAATCCCAGCCATTGATCTTGAGCGTCTCGCGGTGATGGGCCGTCGTGTTTCGCTCGCCCTTATAGAGCGTGTTGGTTTCGACCAGGCAGCTATTGGGAATGTGCTGCTGCAAGGCTCTTACCATTTCGCGAGGGAGAATATTGGGGCCGTGCGGTTCGCCGGTATGCAGCTTGATCGCGACCTTTCCGCCGATTGTTGCATTGATCTTCGAATAGACTCTGAGCAGCCCATCGCCACTGAGGTCGCGAGTAAAGAAGACGTGCGCTTTGTTTCCTTGCGTGGCGGCAAGAGCGGTTGTGGTGCCGAGATAGCCTGCCGTCGCCTGACCCGCCGGAAGGGCGCTCCCCTTCGGAAAGGCTCGGCTTACGATTTTCTCTGTCATGCTTGCCCCTTCGGCAACCACCGATAAAACGGACCATAGACACAGTCGTATCCGGGGGTTGTTTGACCATGCTAGATCTTCGGCAAACAGCATGCTGTGCAGATAGAGACACCCTACGAGCGCAATCCGCTAAAGCCAGCGAAATCAAGAAGCCCACTTATCTTTGGGCAACGATGAGGCGTGCATTACCCTATTTGGGGGCAAGGTCGCCGAACCAGTAGGCCGCCGTGACGCCACCATCCATCAGGAAGTCGCTGCCGGTGATGAACGCGCCCTCAGAGCCCATGAGAAGCGCTCCGACCGTTCCGACCTCGTCAGGTGTGCCTGCTCGACCTGCCGCAGATATTTCGATCATGCGCCGATAACCCGGACCGCGCGGCCCCTTCAGCTCATCGTTCGCAAGGGGAGTGATGATGATGCCGGGGCTGATTGTGTTCACACGAGCTCCGCGCTTGCCCCACCGGACAGCTTCGGCCATTACGCGCAGTGAGTTGCCGCGCTTTGAAATCTGGTAAGCATGCAGGGAATCCTTGATTTGATCCAATTGAAGCATGGGGAGGCTGAGTAGCTCTTCGACAGGCGTCGTTGCCAGGAGCGCATTTTGTTCTGTCGAGAGAGGCCCCAGACGATGCCCGGACTGGGACGCGATGACGACCCCCGAGCCGCCGCGGGCAATGACGTTGCCAAACTCCTCCAGCACAAGTGCAGTGCCGTAGAGATCTACCTTGAGGATCACCTCCGGAGAGGCTTGCGAAGGGGAGACGCCTGCAGCATGGATGACGCCGAAGACCTCGCCCAGTTTGGTGGCTGCTTCAACGAGAGCATGAACCGAGGCTCGCGACGACACATCCACGGTCGCGGTGCTGACGTTGAAACCGGCATCGAAAAGAGCTTTCGCCGCAGCGTCGGCATTTTCCTGCCGTATATCGGCCAATAAGACGTGTTTGCCTGCACTGATTCGCCGCACGATTGCCTGGCCGATTGATCCGGCTCCGATGACCACAATCACATTTGTCATTTCAATCCTCACTCTCTCAGTTTTCTTGGGCTTGCATGTCACGTCAAGCGCCTATTGCTTTCGATGCTTTGCTAGAAGGGCATTCATCGCTTTGAGGTCGAGCACCTGGTAACGAACAATAGCGACCACGGCGTCGTCAGTCTCTCCAGGCGTCAGGTTCAGATGAATACTAACGCCGCAATTCGATGGGTACGAAGTGACTGACGGCTTCATAAGGCCCTCGGTCGATTTCGCAGGCTCCTCACCCGGCTTTGGGCTCGGGACCGGGCCAAAAGGCAACCATGTCTCGCCTGACTCTGGCCTGCATTGCTGTGCATTGGAAACGGGCTCTCCGGACACGTCACTGAACCACCAGGTATCGCCCCTGCTTATTTCGGACGGATTCCAAGTCTGTTTGGTTATGAGGCCGCGCAGAATTGATACCGTTGGTTGCTGGCCTGGAGCCAAAAACGGTAGCTGCCCCGGAGGCAGGATATGCATTACCGAAAAAGCAGCGACTTTGCCGTCGATTAACGTAAAAACGTATGACTCCATCTCGGTTTCTGCGACTAGATAGTGCATATCTGGATAGTCTGAGGCCTGGTTCGCATAGAACGGCACGGCTGAGCTGAGAGCAGTTTTCACTTCGGTCTCCGTCATGCCGAGCGCGATCTTCGCGAGTTTTACGTTTTGCGATAAGGCTGATTGAGCCAGGAGGATCAGACCCAATGCCAAGAGTAGGAATTGTTTCTTCTTCATTTTTGCCTCTCCTTCACTAGGGACTACGACTTATGCCGGGTAGGTGCCAACATGCGCAGGTCGTCCTTCACCCGTTGCGGCTCGTCTTCGAGCGGCTGGTTGGAGGTGTCGCGCACGGCGTCCAGGGCATCTTGCGCATCCGGATCAAGAGCGGCGAAGAGCAGTTCGAGGTCCTTCTGAGCCGCACCCTTCTCTGCGACAAGTTCAAAGGTCTTGCGCAGCGCATGCGCGGAGCAGAGGCTTCGTACCAGAACCTCTGCGATCTGCCTTCGAGCAATCACCCCATCACTGGAGTTGCCTGCCTGGCGTGTGTCGCCTTGCAAAAAGAGCAGTTTGTGTTCGTCGGATTTGTTGTAGTCAAACCAGCCCGGCCGCACGATTGTGTAAGGCGATCCACTCGCCCGCACTAGCCGCTCCGAGCGACGCTTCCAGTCGTGCGCTTCGGTACTACGGTTGTAAGACCCGGTCCGATTCGTCACTCCGATGGAAGTCATTAACGCGATGCGCACCTTCCGCGAGCCAAGCGCTGCCAGAATGTTGCGCACGCCACCGTAGTCAACTGTCTCGGCACCCACCTTCCCGGCACCGTCTGAGCCGAGGGTGAAGACGATGGCATCAATGTCGTTCACCGCCGCGGCAAGCGTATCAGGACGCGTGACATCGCCGATCACAATCTGCGCCGCAGTGGGAAGCTGAACGGCCTTTGCCTGGGAACGCACCAATGCGCGCACAGTGTAGCCTTGCTTGACGGCTTCTTCGACAACAAGACGCCCGATGCTTCCTGTGGCACCAACTACCAGAACATTCTTTTGCAATGGGTTCATGCATGCTCCCTTTTGAGGCTCATCCCGGCAATCACGATGCAGTGACTTCGTCGATCGCGCGAAGGCCGTTCAGCGTGCGCGGATACCCAATGAAGGGCAGCAACTGCGTCAACACTTCAATGAGGCGCAAACGGCTGTTGCAAACGTGGAGATTGGCGGCAACGTGGCCTTTTACCTGCACATCACACCCGCCGAGCGAAACCAGCATACTCAGCGTGAGCAACTCGCGTGTTGGAATATCGATGCCGCCGCGCGCTACGTGATCGCCAAAGCAGTTGGCTGATAGATAACGCTGAATGTGCATCTGATCTTCGGTAGCAGAGGAGTAAAGCTTCTCGACTCGATCCGCGCCAATGATCTGTCCTTGAACCTCACGGCCCTTGTCGGCGCGAGTCTCGGGAGTCGTCTTGGATTGGCCAGGAAGCGGCAGCTTGACGCCCCGTTCCGTGAGCACTTCATTTGTGGCGTGCAGAAAGTCATAGACCTTGGCCATGCCCACGTACGGCACCGCCTGGTAGACAATCTCCTTTGCCTCAACGGGAGTGACACCGACGATGAGTGCCGCGCCAAGCATGATGCGGTACTCAAGCAAAGCCTGACAGGCGATCATCGACGCAAGCTGCACCATCAGGCGGGTGCGTGGGTCCAGGCTGCCATGTTGCAGCACCTCGTCGAAAGCAAAGTTGTCAAACACCTCAATGAGTTCCGGGTCGGTCACAGCCAATGTCGACGTGTGGCCGGGGAAGAGCTCATCGTGATTCTTTCGTGCCTGTTCGCTGATTGCCATCGCGGTTGTCCTTGTCTTTCCAAGTCTCCCCGGCACACGCTCATGCCGGGGATGCTTGCTTGCTGTGAGTGACTGACTCTAGCGACCAACGCGGCTCGCAAGTTGCGCTGGGTAGCGGGCACCCTGCACCTCAATGCCGGAGACTGCACTCTCAATCTCAGCAAGATCACTAGCGGTCAACTCCACGGAAGCAGCGCCGATATTTTCTTCCAGGCGATGTAATTTGGTGGTGCCAGGAATGGGCACGATCCAGGGCTTCTGAGCGAGCAACCAGGCAAGAGCAATCTGCGCGTTGGTTACACCTTTTTGTGCAGCGATCTTGCCGAGCACATCGACGAGCGCCTGGTTGGCTTTGCGGTTCTCCACGTCGAAACGCGGCACCACGTTGCGAAAGTCAGTCTTATCAAAAGTGGTCTCTGCATTGATGGCTCCGGTCAGAAAACCCTTACCGAGCGGGCTGAATGGGACGAAGCCGATTCCCAACTCTTCGAGAGTGGGCAGGATTTCCTTCTCCGGCTCACGCCAAAAGAGCGAATACTCGCTTTGCAGAGCGGCAACAGGTTGTACTCCATGAGCACGCCGGATGCTTTCGACACCAGCCTCCGACATGCCGAAGTGCTTCACCTTGCCTTCTGCGATGAGTTCCTTCACCGTGCCGGCAACTTCTTCGATGGGAACATTGGGATCGACGCGATGCTGATAGAGCAGATCGATCACGTCAGTGCGCAGACGCGTCAGCGCGGCCTCTGTCACCTCGCGGATGCGCTCCGGCCGGCTATCCATGCCCATGGCGGGCTTTCCCTCAACAAAGCCGAACTTGGTGGCGATGACGACCTTGTCGCGAAAGGGTTCGAGCGCCTCGCCCAGGAGTTCTTCGTTCAGGTTGGGACCATAGGCCTCTGCCGTGTCGAAGAAGGTAACCCCGTTTTCGTAGGCCGTGCGGATTAACTGGATCGCAGGCCCCTTCTCCGTTGCCGGACCATACCCGTAGCTCAGCCCCATGCAACCCAGGCCCAGGGCTGAAACCTCAAGGCCGCTCTTGCCTAATGTGCGCTTCTGCATTGTTCCTCCTAATTGCTATCTCGTTTGCGGTGTCGGGTACCGGTCCCCGGTGATTGGAATGGCCGTAATTTCTGCAGTAAAGCTGGCAAGTTCGCTGGGAGTGAATTCAAAATCGGACGACCAGAGATTCTCCTGCAGGTGTGCCAGCTTGGTGGTTCCTGGAATGGGCACAACCCACGGCTTCTGCGCGGAGAGCCAAGCTAACGCAACCTGCGCAGCAGTCAGTCCGCGCTGGTTCCCGAACTTCACCAGGACATCAATGATCTTCCAGTTTGCGATCACTGCGTCCGGCTTGTACCGCGGCAAAGTCGGACGATTGTCATTCCCGGCAACGTACGTAGTTCGCTCGTTGATGTAGCCGGTCAGGTAGGCTCTGCACAGTGGGCTGTAGGGGACAAAGCCGATGCCCAACTCCTCGCAAACCGGGAAAACATCTTGCAAAGGTTCCCGAGACATCAGGGAGAATTCGGTTTGTAGCGCCGTGACTGGATGAACGGCGTGGGCTTTGCGGATTGATTCCGGACCAGCTTCGCTCAATCCGAAGAACCGGACCTTTCCTTCGGCGATCAGGTCTTTGACCGTTCCTGCAACATCTTCCATGGGCACCTTGGGATCCACGCGATGTTGATAAAGAAGGTCAATATGGTCGGTCTTCAGTCTTCCCAATGACTGATTCACGACTTCCTTGATATGTTTCGGCTGACTGTTGAACCCACCGGTCATCTTCCCGTTTTGAATGTCAAAGCCAAATTTGCTGCAAAGAGTGATGTTGTTTCTGAACGGCGCTATCGCCTCGCCAACCAGTTCCTCGTTCACAAACGGTCCATACGCTTCCGCCGTGTCGAATAGATTGACTCCCATGTCATAGGCTTTCCGGATGACAGTGATCATCTTGTCGCGGTCGGGAACGAAACTGCGATTGAAACTCATTCCCATGCAGCCCAGGCCAAGGCCGTAAGAGACCTTGATTGTGTTCTTCCCCGACCCCAGAGTGCGGACCTTGATTCCTGAGCGATTTGTCTGAGCGGTTTTCGGGCTTGCACTGGCGTTAGACGGAGCAAGACTTGTTGACACCGCGGCAACGCCCAACATCACCCCACACTTCAAGAAATCTCTACGATTCCTTCCTTCCATGGCTTACCCTCCTTGTTTCTGCTCTGTTATTGGCTTACGCTGGGTTCGGCAGCAGCCCGGCGCGCATGGCTGCAATTACTCCACCATCGATCAGGAGGTCGCTGCCCGTCACGAAGCGCGCATCGGGGCCGAGCAGGTACGAAGCAGCTACAGCAACCTCATCCGGCGATGCCATCCGCTTGGCCGGCGACGCGTCGATCATCGCGCGGTAGATGTCGCCAATCGGCGAGTTCAGCTCGTGCTGTGCGAGAGGGGTTGCGATGATACCGGGACTGATGGAATTCACACGAGCGCCACGTTTGCCCCAACTGATCGCCGAGGCCTGGACACGCAGATGGTTTGCGCGTTTTGAGACGATGTACGCCACCATGGAATTCGGCACCGCGTCCGGACCGAGGAAAGGCTTGGCCAAGAGTTCATCCGCAGGTGCGAAGGCCAAGTCATGTTCCTGTTCCGCGGGAAGACCAGCCGACATATGCCCAGCCATACTCGATACGATCAACCCGGCGCCCCCCGGAGCAATGACCCTTTCGAATTCCTCGAAAACGACAGCACTGCCGTAAAGATCGACGGCCAGCACTCGATCCGGCGGAGCCATATTGGGCGATACCCCGGCAGTATTGACGACGTTGACCACGCTTCCGAGTGCGGCAGCTGCATCCGCCAGAGCGCACACGGATGCACGCGATGACACGTCTACCTTCAGCGTCGTCACTTTGTAGCTGGCTGACTCAAGCTCCTTCGCGGCGGCTGCCAACAGCTTCTCGTTGAAATCTGCCAGGACAATTTGCTTGCCGAAACCCTGACGGCGAGCGATCGCCATTCCAATCCCGCCAGCTCCGATGACTACGACTACTTCCTGCTTCATCACCCTTGTTCCTCAATTCTTCGCTCGTGGCCGAAGTTCCAAAATTCATGCCGGAAAGCGACTCGCGGCTTGTGGGCCGATATCGCCTCCTCCGACCTCTCGATACTACGGAGAAGCGAGGTTTAAGCGGTATCACGATCCTACGAACTTATTGCCTATTCCTCCGAGCCGGGCATTTTTCCGTACACGCAACACCCGTCCGGGGGTACGCTGAAGATGGAGAAGCAGAATGCGAATTGAAGAGGAAAACAGGGCAGAGAAGCATCGCGAGGCCCGCATCGACAAGGGCGGCGATGGAGAGCAGGTGATTGCCCAGCGGTCCGAGCTGGCCCGCAAGATCGCCGCCCATATCCAGATAGAAGGTGACCAGGTCACTCCCGTGCCGGGTCTTGTCCTGTTTCGCCGGACCGCCCTGACAAACTGCTACTCGGCCACCTATGAGCCCTCGATGATCATCTACGGGCAGGGCCAGAAGCATGTCAACGTCGGCGGCACGGCCTATGTGTGTGATGAGTCCACGCTACAGCTCACCTCGGTCGACATGCCGGTCATTAGCCAGGTGACGCAGGCGAGCCAGGAGAAGCCAATTCTGGCCCTGATCCTCAAGCTCGATATGGCCTCGGTCCGCGAGATCCTGAGCCAGGAAGAATTTCTGTCATCAGACGTCTGCGCAGGTACCCGCGGCATGGCCATCGGCAAGTCCACGCCGGAGTTGCTCAGCTCCTGCATACGTCTACTGGACCTGCTCAACACACCGCGCGACATACCCTTCCTCGCTGGTCTAATGCAACGGGAGATCGTCTATCGCCTGTTGCGATCATCCCTGGGCAAGCATTTGCGCGCAATTGCAACGCTGGGCGAGCAGAGCAATCGCACGGCCAAAGCCGTCGTTTGGCTCAAGGAGAACTTCTCGAAGCCTCTGCGCGTGGAAGACCTCGCCGCCGTGGCCAAGATGAGCGTGTCTACCTTTCACCAACACTTCCGCACACTGACTCAGATGAGCCCGCTGCAGTACCAAAAGCGGATGCGCTTGCACATGGCGCGCGTGCGCATGATGACTGAAGGCCTGGACGCAGCCAGCGCCGCCTTCGAGGTCGGCTATGAGAGCGCCACCCAGTTCAACCGCGAGTACCGCAGGCTCTTCGGCCTACCGCCCATGCGCGACATCAAGGCGCGCCAACTGGCCGAAGTCGAACAAAAACTGAACTAGATCGACACATGCCCAACGTGTGTTTAGAGAAGAGAACCAGTTCGCTCACACCACGTATTCATCCTCCAAATCTGCACCTGTCGAAATCCGGCGCCGAGTTGCTCTTCGAGACCATCAGCCAGCGCTACGAGCGCGCCTCGACGCTGATCACCAGCAATCTTCCCTTCGACGAGTGGACCGAGATCTTCGGCTCCGAGCGCCTCACCGGCGCACTACTCGATCGCATCACCCACCACGTTCACATCCTGGAGATGAACGCCGACTCCTACCGTCTCAAGCAAAGCCGTCGAAAACGCGGCTGACCAGCCTCCTGACGCGCCTCGGGGGAGGAGGGCCGCTTCCGCTACGCTCCAGCGCCCCTCCTCCCCCGAAATACCCATGCACGATCCTCTAATGGCTCCTTTTTACTCCGCCGTAGTGGTCTCCTTTTACTCCGCCATTGACAGTTGCCGGAGATACGCGCGTATCTGGGCGCTTTCGACGGAGAGAGGCGTCACTACCTCTTCCGGCTTTTCCTCTTCTTGCCCGGCTTGACGTGCAGCGGTTTCTTTCTGCTCTTCCACTATCGCCGGAAGGCGATATCGCGCCGCCGGCCCCTTGCCGACTTGCGCGAGCCGCCCACTCTCCACAAGGCTTTTCAGCCAACGCTGGAGGGTTCGCTGCGGGATATCTTTCAGAGCCTCAGCAATTTCACCGCTCCGTGCGCCATTTGCACTTTGCCGCACGAAGTCCACGACCGCTGTCAGATCTTCTGCTATGTCGTCCACGCGGCGATTTGCCATTATCCGCCCCCCTTCTAATTGCGCGATTACAGGTATTGCGCCAATTAAAGCATGGCATCGCGCCAATTGCAAGGGGGTCGCGCCATAAATATGACGCGATTTGGGCGTATATGGCGTGATTCTCACACGCGCCAAGCCATCGCTGCCCGTCCGCCACAAACTCGTATCGCACAGGATTTTCAGGGAGCAGGTGGCGGACGCCACCACAGTGCGTAACCTCCTGAGCCCAACGCCACCAAGGCTCTAAGAAACCGCCCTACGGAACGTCGCAATAGGTACTGGTGCTGCGCTTCTTCCGCGCGGCATGGGACCCAGAGTTGTCGCCCCGCATTGAAGACTTGCCATCGATATTCGCACTATGAGCGTTTGAGCGAACTAGAAGTGACTGGAGGCGACTACGAACCGTCTGCTTAAGTTGGAAGCGAACGCCCGCAGTATTTCGGGCAGGAGCGTTCGATTGGCTCTCCTCACGCAATTGCCCCAACCAGCCAACCGATGCCTGCGGTCATTGCCATCGCCAGACCACCCCAGAATGTCACGCGCACTGCGCCCATCATGACTCTCGCGCCGCCGGCGTGCGCAGCCAGTCCGCCCATTAGAGCGAGAACTGCCAGCGATGATAGGGAGACGATAGGAATTAATCGCGCCTCTGGTGCGATCGCACTGACTATGAGTGGCATCATGG
>Ga0302189_10004330_pt1 | contig 10596 bp, 7 predicted proteins | sample II_Bog_E2_2_FD_194551 | JGI IMG/M metagenome (GOLD analysis project Ga0302189, IMG submission 194551) | Peat permafrost microbial communities from Stordalen Mire near Abisko, Sweden - II_Bog_E2_2 | ecosystem: Environmental > Terrestrial > Soil > Wetlands > Peat | place: Sweden: Abisko, Stordalen...
GGCACGGATTCGTGACTGCTGTTCTTATTCTTAGGTTTACCAATTGGAAGTAACGGGATAGTCCCGATAAATTCCGTGCCGGGAATCCGATTTGGTTTCGCGTTCTAAATCTGTACCGCCTATCTTTAGACACTTAGGTGCGGGATGTGTCCATCCGGCAACGTGAGTGCTAGGGGTCCGTCTTTCAACAGACTCATTCGGCAAACTAGCGATCCGATGGAGTAGGGCCCGAGAGAGAAGGGGGCGAGTAATTGAGGGAGCGGGGAGGGAAGCCTCTGAAATCCTGATGGATCGAATCGAAAAGATCAATGCTTTAGTTACTGAGGTTTGTTGACCGCTGGAATCGCGCAAATTACAATCCAGTTGATGGTTGGACAGAATCTTTCCGCGATGAGCATGTGCGTTTGTTGTTGTTGCGCATTCGTGTGCTCTGGCGCGGGGAGCTTGCCGATCTAGATTTAAATATAAAACGGCATACATAACCCACCGCCAGACCTTCTGGCGGTGGGTTTTTCTTTTTGGGACAAAAGGCGAATCCGATGACAAACGCAGTGACGGAAACGAAGGCTCAGAGAGTGGAGCGCCTCAAACGCTCCAAGAATCCGTGGGAAGGACTGGCCGAGATCCGCCGCTTTGCGCGCGAAGGCTTCAGTTCGATCCCGCCGGAATGGATCGGGACGTATTTCCGCTGGTGGGGAGTGTACACACAGGGAGATGGTGCGGGTGTCACGGGCGGGCAGGGCGGGGAAGGCAAGGCGTTGCAATGTTTTATGGTGCGGATCCGAATCCCGAACGGTTTGTTGCGTTCTGACCAGTTGCGAACGATTGCGGAGCTGACGCGCCAACATGCCCATGGCATTGCGGATATTACTGTCCGTCAAAACATACAGCTGCATTGGGTGACGATCGAGGCCCTGCCGGATGTTTTGGAGGCTCTCGGGCGAGTGGGACTGAACACCATGAGCGCCTGCGGCGACGTCACGAGAAATGTTACTGGCTGTCCGGTGGCCGGGGTGGATGCCGACGAGATCTGCGATGCGTCCCCCTTGGCGCTGGAGGCGTCGCGAACGTTGGCGGGTAATAACGACTTCTATAATCTGCCTCGAAAATTCAAGATTTCAATCACGGGATGTCGCGTGTGGTGCCCATATCCCGAAATCAATGACGTCGGGCTCACTGCCGTTCCACGTGTTGTACGCGGGGCGCGAGAATTCGGTTTCTCGCTGCGCGTCGGGGGAGGACTCTCCACGGAACCATACCTGGGAGCGCGCTTGAATGCGTTTGTGCGCTGGGGCCAGGTGTTGCCCGCCATTAAGGGGATCGCCGAGCTGTTTCGCGATTCGGAAGTATTGCGCGAGCATCGCGAGCGTGCGCGGCTAAAGTTTCTCTTCCTGCGGCAAGGGTGGACGGCAGAACGCTTCCTTGACGAACTGCAGCGGCGAGTCGGATTTCAATTCGACGAAGCGGCCGAAGAAAATTCCCCGGCAGACGTTTATCGCGATCACGTTGGCATTCATGCGCAGAAGCAACCGGGCTTTTGCTATGTAGGGTCGGCGGTACTTCGAGGGAGAATCACGGCGGAGCAGATGCAGGCGGCCGCTGACCTCGCGGACCGGTTTGCGTCCGGCGAACTTCGAACAACCAACATGCAGAACCTGCTCATCGTGAATGTTCCCCAAGTGAATGCGGAAGAACTAGCAAAGGAGTTGGACGCGATCGGTTTGCGCGTTGGCGGGTCTTCCTTTTATCGGGGTACTGTCGCTTGCAGCGGTACGGAATTCTGCAAACTAGCGATCACCGAGACGAAAAGTTTTTCGCGCTGGCTGGTCGAAGAGCTGGAGGAGCGTCTGCCAGGTTTTGATCAGCACTTGAAGCTGCACGTGACTGGGTGCCCGAATAGTTGCGGACAGCACTGGATCGCGGATATCGGTATCGATGGCAAAAAAACAAAAGTCGACGGCCGCATGGTCGATGCCTATTACTTCTGCGTTGGCGGAGCGCTCGGGCTCCATCAGGCCACCGCGCGCCCGGTGGGGTACCGGTGTCCGGCGAATGAGGTACCAGACGCGATCGAGAGATTGCTCCGGCGCTATCTTGCCGAGCGCAGCGCTAGTGAAAACCTGCGTCAGTTCTTTGCTCGGCATACGGACACGGAAGTGCGCGAGCTTCTCGCTGGCGCGCCGGTCGAAGCCGTTTCGCGGGATGCCCCACCGGTTCCGGTTGGGCGACGCGCGCAGTCTGCCGGAGGCGACGGTGACTAGCCTCTTTCCGATGTTTATGAAACTTACTGGCAAGAATTGTCTGGTCGTGGGAGCGGGCAGAATTGGAGAGCCAAAGATCGGCGGCCTCATCGATACAGGGGCAAATATCTGGGTTGTGTCAATCGAAGCGAGCGGTCAGGTGCGCGAGTGGGCGCGCACCGGGAAAATTGGATTGGAACTACGTCCCTTCGTGCCCGCCGATCTCGATGGGCGGTTTCTGGCGGTTGTTGCAACCGCGTCAAAGACGCTGAACACATTGGTTTATCGCGAGGCCGAACGGCGGGGCATCCTGTGCAACGTGGTCGATGTTCCGGACCTTTGCGACTTCTTTTACCCCGCCGTGGTACGGCGAGGTGACCTGCAAATCGCGATTTCGACGGCGGGGCAGAGCCCCTCCTTGTCTCAGAAGATACGGCAGCAACTGGAACGGCAGTTTGGTCCGGGCTACGCCGAATGGGTGGCGCAACTCGGCGAGACCCGGCGACTGATTCTCGCCAGTGATCTCGACAAGGATTGCAAATCGGAATTGCTGCACTCCTTGGCGAGTCGGGAAGCGTTCGAAGCCGCGCTGGCGAAACTCGGCGAGTTGAGCGCGAAGTAAAGGCGTCGAGAACGGAAGCACACGGAAGCCAAGACGCCTGGGTGGCGACGGTTTCGGGAAATGAGGAATTATGCAGGGCACAGTTCATCTGGTGGGTGCCGGGCCGGGCGATCCGGAGTTGCTGACATTGAAAGCGCTCCGCTTGCTGCGGGGCGCTGAGGCGGTCCTGCACGACGATCTAGTGGCGGTGGAAATACTGGAGCTGATTCCATCGACGGCACAGATTCACAACGTCGGAAAACGCTGCGGGAAAAAAAGAATTCTGCAAAGCGAAATTAACTGCCTGATGGTGGCCTTGGCGGCTTCAGGATTGAAGGTTGTTCGACTGAAGGGTGGCGATCCCCTGATCTTTGGCCGCGCTGGCGAGGAGATCGAAGCTCTGCGCGCCAACAAAATTCCGTTCGAGATTGTGCCTGGTGTGACATCGGCAATGGGTGCTGCGGCATCAGCGCAGATTCCGTTGACGGATCGGCGGGCGTCATCCGCGCTACTATTCCTGACCGCGCATCAGGCTCCGGAAAAGCGAACCTTGGATCGAGCTGGGGATGGGCGGACGTCTGATACCGCATCTGATTCTTCACCCAGAGCGAGCGAATCATCGGATTGGAGCAAGTTCGTTGCCACGGGCGCGACTCTGGTGATCTACATGCCTGGACGAGACTATTCATTCGTCGCCCGCAAATTGCTGGCGGCTGGACTCGGAAGTGACACTCCCTGCGCTGTCATCTCGAGCGCGACTACGAGGAATCAACGGACGCTTCGCACGACAGTACGCGAGTTGCATCGTGCGCCGCAACTGGCCGCGCCCAGCCTTCTGGTGGTTGGGGAGGTGGTTCGCGTGGTTGATCCGGTAGCCATGGTTGACGGGTTCGGGATGCCCGAGTGGAGCTCGACAGGCGATAGAAGGCTTCTGACCAGGAAAGCGCCGCTCCAAGCAAAGGAGGAGTTGATTTCGTGAAAAATCATTTCTTGAAAGAGGGTTTATTGAAAGACAGAATAACAGCGATTCAGGTCACTGCTGAATCGTGGTCGCCGCAGCGCGTGCTGAGTTGGGCGTTCGACGCATTCGGAGAGAAGGTAGCGATCTCGTCGGCATTTGGCGCCGAGGGTATGGTGCTGATCGATATGGCCTCGCACTTACGCAATGAATTTCGTGTCTTCACGGTCGATACGGAATTTCTCTTTCCCGAGACCTATAGCCTTATCGACAGGATCGAGCAAAAATACTCGATAAAAATTGAGCGAGTATTTCCGATTCATTCTCCAGAAAAGCAGGAGGAACTTCACGGTGCCGCGCTGTGGGAGCGTGATCCCGATGCCTGCTGCAACTTAAGAAAAATTGAGCCCCTGCGCCGCAAGCTGAGCGAACTTGGCGCGTGGGTTACGAGCATTCGCCGCGATCAAACTTCGTTCCGCAGAAGCGCCGGCAAGATTGAATGGGACGAAAAATTTGGGCTGGTAAAGATTAATCCGATTGCTGATTGGACGTCGAAACAGGTGTGGCGTTATCTCGTCGAAAACGACGTTCCTTACAATTCACTCCACAATCAAAATTATCCCAGCATCGGATGCATGCAGTGCACCCGCGCTGTTCACCCCGGCGAAGATGCTCGGGCAGGCAGGTGGGCCGGATTCGCAAAAACCGAGTGCGGGTTGCATGTGCTCGCAGCGGACTCGCCAGCCCAACCCGATGCGGACGCATAAGTGTCGTGCCTGCATCTTTCATCCGGCCGCTGTTGCGGCGAATCGTGCACCGATGATTTACCTTCATCTCTGGTAAGATTCAGCTCGTAATCTGATTGATGGGCGAGTTATGTCGCCAACTTGATTGCATGCGAGCGCGGAGATTCATCGGATCAAAATGATTCTGGCAGGCGATGTTGGTGGAACAAAATGTAATCTAGCTTTGTTCTCCCGAGAGGGAAATGCTCTGCGCCGGATTTTCCAGTGCCGTCTCGCAACTCGAGACTATCCTTCGTTTGAAGATCTCATCGCTAACTTCCTGCAACAAGCCACCAACGGTGCAAGCTCGGTTACGCCAGCAATTCAAGCGGCTGCGCTTGCGGTTGCGGGAATGATCACGGAGGGACGTCATCACTCCGAGAACCTTCCATGGATCGTCGATGTCGCTCCCTTAGCGGAGAAAATGAAGTTGAAGAGTGTTGAGTTACTGAACGATCTCATGGCAACCGCTTTGAGCCTGGAACACCTTTCGGCGAAAGATCTCATTACTTTGAATGCAGGAGATGCCGTAGCACACGCTACCAGAGCTGTGATCGCAGCCGGTACGGGATTGGGCGAAGCGATTCTCTTCTGGGATGGTAAGCAATATCAAGTTGCGCCTGCGGAAGGAGGCCACGCTGACTTCGCGCCGAGAACGGATCAGCAGATCCGGCTTTTCCAACACCTTAAACGTGCGTTACCTCATGTGTCGAACGAGGAGATCGTTTCTGGCCGCGGCTTCCGGAGAATTCACGAATTTCTGAACCCCTCCTTGCGGCACGAAGCGTTCGATTCTGCCGGCGGAAATGCGGCTGGAGACATTGCGCAACGCGGCTTGGTGAAGTCCTGCGAGGTTTGCGCGGAAACGCTCGCTCTCTGGATTGAACTGTATGGGGCGTTAACGGGGAATTTTGCCTTGCAGACCATGGCTCTGGGTGGCGTTTACGTGGCAGGCGGTATTGCGGTGAAGATCCTGCCGACGCTGGCGGAGGGCAATTTTTTTCGGGCTTTTTGTGGCACAGGAAAGCTGTCTGCAATGTTGGAGCGTGTCCCGCTGTTCGTGGTTAATAATGAAGATGCGCCCATGCTGGGAGCGGCGCATCAGGCGTGGCGCCGCGTTGTGAGGGCTGAGTCGTAGCCGGAACGAGAGAGAGCCGGATCCGTTCGAATAGAATAGCCGCGTAATACGAGCTATCAATTCGGCGTTGCTGAAAGCGAAAGGCTGCCATTGTGATAAGCGATGAGAAGTCGGGCTACAACCGGTTCCTGCTATTAGTCGCAGGTCTTGGCGGATTGCTCTACGGCGTGGATGTCGGGATTATTGCGGGGGCTTTACCTTATCTCGAAGCAACGTCCGGTTTGAACGCAGGGCAACTTTCAATTGTTGTCGCGGCGGTTCTTCTGGGCAGCGTGATTTCGACTCTGTTCGCGGGCGCGCTCGCGGATTGGATCGGCCGCAAGCCGCTGATGATCCTCAGTGGACTGCTCTTCGTCTTCAGCATCCCCGTTATCGCGCTTTCGCACGGCTACGGGTCGCTCGTCCTCGGACGCCTATTACAGGGAATCAGCGCCGGCTTGATTGGAGTGGTCGTCCCGCTGTATCTGGCCGAATGCCTGTCGGCCTCGAGTCGCGGCAAGGGAACGGGAATTTTTCAATGGCTGCTGACGCTGGGGATAGTCACGGCAGCGATTGTGGGCATGTATTTCAGCTTCCGCGTCGAAGATGTCGCCAAGTTAGGGGATCCGGCCAGGCTCTTCGCGTTTAAGAACACAGCCTGGCGCAGTATTTTCTGGGTTTCACTTCCCCCGGGGATTTTGTTCGTGATCGGAAGTGTGATGGTCGCCGAATCGCCGCGATGGCTTTTTCGGCGCGGAAGAAAAGACGGCGCCTATGCCGCGCTTCTGCGTTCTCGCAGTACGCCGCAAGCTGACATCGAACTGGCGGAGATGGAACAAGCCGCAGCCGCCGAGAAGGCGAAAAGTTCCTCAGGCAGGAAGATTCAGGAATCTCTTCTACGCCGCAAATACGTGATTCCTTTTGTGCTGGCTTGCGTGATTCTGGCGTGTAATCAGGCAACGGGTGTCAATTCCATCATTGGTTACAACACGAATATTCTCTTGCAGAGCGGTCTCTCCGATGTTCAGGCACACTGGGGCTATGTTCTTTTCACGATCGTAAATTTCCTGATGACCATTGGCGGTGTACTACTGGTCGACCGCAAGGGCAGGAAATTTCTTCTATCGGTCGGTAGTGCCGGCATCATCCTAGCGCTGGTGTCGACTGGATTTCTGTTTCGCGGCACAGAGAGTCTACGGGTGGATTCGCGGAAAGCAGTGCAGTCGATGGTCGATCGCGAGCAGAAGGTGACTTTGCTCTACGACGAGAAGACAGCCACTGCGCTTCTCAGCCACACTGGGCAGGCGGGTGCGGCGATCAGCGCGCGACCGACCTCGATCGTGATCATCTATTCTTACGGAGATTTCCGGGCGGCTACGAAGGTTGCTCGTTCGGACGACAAAGCCGCCGCGCCGATTGAGATTACGCGCGAGAGCTGTGTACCGGCAAATAAAGTTGTGGCTTTTTTCTCTAATCCATTCAGCGATCTCGAGGTGGCGCGCAAGGCTCCGTTAAAAATTGACAATGCGCTGGTCACTCCCGTACCGAGCACGCACAACGGCTGGATGGTCGCAATCAGTCTTTTCGTGTTCATCGCGTTTTTTGCGATTGGACCGGGAGTGTGCGTCTGGCTGGCGCTTTCGGAGTTGATGCCCACCCGCATTCGTTCGAACGGGATGAGTATCGCGCTGCTCATCAATCAGGCTGTTTCGACGGCCATCGCCGCCCTGTTTCTGCCGACGGTCGGGAAATACGGTTACTCAACCATGTTCTTTGGATTCGCGGCATGTACGGTGATCTATTTCATCACAGCGGCTGTCTTTCTGCCGGAAACGAAAGGGAAGACGTTGGAAGAGATTGAAGCGCACTTTGAGGGAGCAGGACGGGAGCCTGCTCCCTCAACGGCGTAGAAATAAAATCGGAAGACTTCCCGATAAAGGCTTCCCGATAAAGATCAGCCGTTAACCAGGACGTGCTGCAGGCCTTTTACGGCCTTCATATATTGCGCACGCTCGAATGCGCCCGGATCGGGGCACCGCAACTGGCTCATGCTGCCTTGCATCTGTTTCACCGATTCATATTCGCGATCTTCCATAAAGCGGCGGACACCTTCCTCGACGTGGCGTAGATGACCGATCCCGTGGCGCAGCAGTGCGGAGCACAGCATGGTCACGTCGGCTCCTACCATCAGCAATTTGATTACATCTTCCGCAGAATAAACGCCGCTGGTCGCCGCCAGATTGGCGCGGACGCGGCCATATAAGATGCCGATCCAAGTCAAAGGCAGGCGCAACTCCTGTGGACTGCTTAGCAGCACATGAGGCTTGATCTCCAGCTCATCGAGATCAATGTCGGGTTGATAGAAGCGATTGAAAAGAACGAGGCCGTCCGTGCCCAACTGGTCGAGCTTTTTCGCCATATTGGCAAAATTACTGAAGAAGGGACTGAGCTTCGCGGCCACCGGGATCTGGACGGAAATCTTGACCTCGCGGATGATGTCGGCATAGGTCTTTTCGATTTCGGCGCCCATCACTTCCGTGTTGGTGGGCAAGAAGTAAATGTTGCATTCGATCGCGTCGGCGCCCGCTTGCTCCACCTGTTTAGCGTATTTCGCCCAACCGCCCAAGGTCATGCCGTTGAGGCTGGCGATAATCGGAATGTTGACGGCGGCCTTGGCTTTCCGAATGTGGTTCAGATAACCTTCGGGTCCGACGTGAAATTCGCTCGACTGCGGGAAATACGAAATGGATTCCGGGGAGCTTTCGGTGTGCGCGTTGAGATAATGCTCGAACTCCACGCCCTCTTGCCGCAGTTGCTCTTCGAACAGGGAGTACAGCACAACGGCGGAGGCTCCAGCATCTTCGAGCGCTCGGATCCCGCCAATTTCCTGGGAGAGTGGTGATGCGGAGGCGACTAACGGCGTACGCAAATGCAGTCCGAGATATTTTGTGCTTAGATCCATGACGCTCCCTTTTCGTTGGTCTGACGATCGTTGGTATGACGATTCAGTGTTTCGCGCAACTTCAAATGCTCCGTGATGTTCGGTTACTTGGTTTCCAGCGGAACGGCCGGCGTGTGCAGCGACTTCTCTGCGACGGCGACCGGCTCCGATTTGCGTTGCGCCAGATATTCATACAGGTGATAGCGCGTCTCGGCATCCTGCTGTGCCTGCACCCATAAACGCTTGGCATCATCGGGACGGCTCTTCTGTAGCATCTTGAAGCGTGTCTGCTGCTGCAGATAGTCTTTGACTTTGCGCGTGGGTGTGCGTGAATCAAGTGTCAACGGATTGTCGCCGGTGAGAACGCGATCCGGATGGTAGCGATAGAGCAGCCACTGGCCGGAATCCACCGCGACTTTCTGATCCGACATTGCCGTTGTCATATCGATGCCGTGCGCGATGCAGTGGGAATAGGCGATGATGATGCTCGGCCCGTCGTACGCTTCCGCTTCCAGGAATGCCTTGAGAGTGTGTTCGTCTTTGGCGCCCATGGCGACGCTCGCGACATAAACATTGCCGTAGCTCATGGCCATGAGTCCCAAATCTTTTTTCGGAGCCGGCTTCCCGCCCGCCGCAAATTTTGCGACAGCGCCACGCGGAGTCGACTTCGAAGCCTGGCCTCCCGTATTCGAATAGACCTCGGTATCAAGCACGAGCACATTTACATTTCGTCCGCTGGAAAGAACGTGATCCAGACCGCCGTAGCCGATATCGTAGGCCCAGCCATCGCCACCGATAATCCAAACGCTCTTTTTGACCAACATGTCGGCAACGGCCAATAGCTGTTTTGATTCCGGAGTGTTGAGACCGTTCAGTTTTTGTTTCAGCAATGCAACGCGCTGCCGCTGATCGAAGATGTCCGCCTCGTCTTTCTGCGGCCGCGCCACCAGTGCTCCGGCAAGTTCTTCTCCAATCTGGCCCGAGAGACGGCGCACTAATTCTTGCGCGTATTCAGTTTGTTTGTCGATGGAGAGCCGGAATCCGAGGCCAAATTCAGCATTATCTTCGAAGAGCGAATTGGACCACGCCGGTCCGCGTCCATCGGCATTCTTGGACCATGGTGTCGTGGGTAAATTGCCGCCATAGATGGACGAGCACCCGGTGGCGTTGGCGACCACAGTACGATCGCCGAAAAGTTGCGAAACCAGTTTGAGATAGGGAGTTTCGCCGCATCCGGAACAAGCGCCCGAGAACTCAAATAAAGGTTCCTGCACCTGTTGCTGACGGATGCTGCTGTTTTTGATCTTGCGGCGATCAAATTCCGGAATCTTGAGGAAGAAGTCCCAATTCGCACGCTCCGGTTCGCGCAGCGGAGGCTGCGGCACCATGTTGATAGCCTTTAGACGGGTCTCGGCTTTGTTCTTTACGGGACAGATGTCGACGCAAATGCCGCATCCAGTGCAGTCTTCTGGCGCGACTTGAATCGTGTATTTCTGGCCCTGCCAGTCTCGGTCTTTTACCTCGGTGGACTTAAAAGTCTCGGGTGCACCCGCGAGTTCCTTGGAGTCGTAGACCTTGATTCTTATGACGGAGTGCGGGCAGACCATGGCGCACTTGCCGCACTGTATGCAAATCTTCGTGTCCCAGGCGGGGATCTCGAGGGCAATATTACGCTTCTCCCATTTCGATGTTCCGGTGGGGAAGGTGCCGTCAACCGGGAATGCGCTAACGGGGAGCTCGTCGCCGTGGCCCGCGTAGATTATGCTGAGGACGTCGCGCTCGAACGCAGGTGCTCCCGCGGCAAATGCGGAAGGCATTTCCGTTGTGCTCGTGATCGCCGCTGGGACCGTGACCTCGAAGAGGTGGGACAGGGTTTCATCCACCGCGCGCAGGTTCTGCTGCACAACCTCTTCGCCTTTCTTGCCGTAGCTGTGGCGGATCGACTCGCGAATCG
>Ga0302189_10004351_pt1 | contig 10570 bp, 15 predicted proteins | sample II_Bog_E2_2_FD_194551 | JGI IMG/M metagenome (GOLD analysis project Ga0302189, IMG submission 194551) | Peat permafrost microbial communities from Stordalen Mire near Abisko, Sweden - II_Bog_E2_2 | ecosystem: Environmental > Terrestrial > Soil > Wetlands > Peat | place: Sweden: Abisko...
CCCCAGTTGCTCACTACCACGCCTTTTGAGCGCAGCAGCACTGGACGGTTTGAAGCCTACTCCTGCAAGTCGGCTTCGGGAGGCCTACTCCCATCTTTGGTACAGCACCGCGAGCTTACGCTCGCGTTCGTGACACACCCCACCCGACGGGCTTGAACACCTTGAAAATGAGGGATTTGTCGTGAACTAAGTGATTAATCGTTGCGCTCCCTTGCGACACTACGACAGCGTTGAATTCAAGTTTTGGACCCAGATGAGAATATCGGCTGCAAGAAGCTGACAGACATGCACTTCCTTGTTTGGGAAATCTTAAAGTGCTGATTTATTGAGCAGATGCGCCCTAATCGCGCCTCGAATATCGTCTGATGAAGCGTGTTCTGCTACGCTGTTTTGCCTCTTTGCCTTTACATAGATACATTAGATTGCTACTATTGCCTCAGGCTTGGTTGTTTTCCGTTACAGGTATCCGCGCAGACCTCCAACGAGGAGAAGCGTCAGGGAACACCTGAGATCTGACGGCCATTGGGCCCTTTAGACCCGGTTTAGAAACTCGGTTTATCGGGATTGTATGTTCAATCTACCAGCTGGGACGAAATGTAACACCAACCAAAAGCCCAAGGTTCAAAGCCGCCCAAAGTACCGGGCGGCTTTACTGTGAAGGTCGCACAAAATCGTCTGGATAGACGTTTGCATAGTCACATGTCAGGTTGATATGCCCTTTGATTGAACATTCAAAGGGCGTCCCACTCAATTTGCGTCTAGGGAATTGAACATCGTGATGAAGCCCGGCGGGTAGCGGAACCCCAAAACGAAAACATGATCTTAGGAACAAAGCATGCTCCATTGCTGTTGGGTTTGCGCTAATCTCACGCACTGCGCCGTGCATGCTTGGATCACGAGGAAATAGCAATCCTCGTGAGTCGGTGAAAATAGCTCTTTGCACACCATTTTTGATGTGACGCGGCAGGTCATCATGGGTGGCACTAACCGATTGTGCTTCAGAAAGAACGTCGCTCCACGGCCGCGTCTCCGCGCGCAGTTCGCAGAAGATTTCAGATAGAGGATGTCCGGGACTCACGAGAAAATTCTTCCCAGGGAGGAACAGGGGTTCCTTCTGGCTAAAAGTCGACAACCTCCGCTTGATTCCGTGGAAACTCTCAACTACTCCATGCAACTGCGACGTTATTTCCTCCCGACTGGCCGTCAGATCGTGGCGGAGTTGTCGGCCCTCTTTGTAGTCCGCTAACAATCTCAACTTTACCGGAAAAGCAGCGAAATCAAAGCATGAGAGCAGTTGCTCTTCGTCTGGAGATGGTACATAAGCTAACCACAATTGAGATGGCGCTGGTAGCGGATTCTGTAGCTTGGCTTGACGTTGAGCGTATTCGACGGTGGTACGTAGAAGCTGAGTGATATTTTGCTCTGAGTACAATGAGCCGTCGTTGCCAGAAGCCGGAGTACTGACTACACGCAATGAATTGTGAAAAGCCCCCTCGATCCATTTTATGGTTGCTGAAGCAACTGGATGAGGCAACCCCGCGAGTATTACCAGAGGCAAACTCGATTGATATTTAGCTTTTTGGCGCCGGTCTCGCAATGCGCCTCACTCGTGTTCGCTTAAAAGTAAAGCGATGTCTGCAGGAATTAACAGCTTTTTCGCTATTTCTGGAGATTGTGCAGCAAATAGCCGCGAAAGGGCGTTGGAATCGCGAGACTGCGCAACGTACAGATTATCTGGTTTGACTCCTATATCTGCGCTCCAACGCTCAATTTTTTGATTCAACACACGTCGAATACTCTCCGGTAATCTCTCGATATTGCCTATCCGAAGACCGGGAAGACGATATTTCGCGTCGATTCGCCAGAACTCCTCAGCCTTTTCTGGCTGCGGCTCGGTTAGTAAATATTCGTGCGGCTGAGTCTTACTGAGGAAAACAGGCAGCACTCCTTCTTGACGAACGCAAAACGCATTCAGGAATGATTTTGGAAGTCGAGCCAGATCTATCAAGTCTCCTGAAATCTTCTTGCGATCTGCGATGATCGCATTGATCTTATCGTGGTTTGCTGAATCTGTTACAACAATATATGCAGCTGCATTTGGATCCCGAACGATAATTAATTCTGGGTCAGAAGTATCCTCAATGAGTTTTCTCAGAGAGCCTTCGGCAGTTCCAGCGATCGGCCAAAGTCCTTTATCTTTTAATATCTTTCCTAGCTGAGACAGCAGCAAAGGTGCAGACGCTTTCCTGTAGTGCTCCGAGACAATAGCACGAATTGATTCAATGATGTTTTGCGGCTCGTTAGTCATTTTTCCTCGTTGCTACACAGAAGATTGCTTCTCACATTGTAAAACGTGCGGATAGGAGAAGGATGCCATCAGACCTGCGAGATTCTCAGGTCTCGATCCAACCACCAGGCGCATTCATACTCATTCAGTTCGGCATAAATCCTCGATGCGCACGAATCTCCAGCCGGAGTTCTTCACGGAGAGCCTTGCTTTTCTTGAGCTGCTTGAAGAACTCTTCAAGAACGCTGACCACAATCGCGTTGACGCTGACGCCTTCCGCTTCGGCCCATTCCTTGAGCTTTAGCCGGGCCTCTGCGCCGACGTGGAGGAGCTGAGGATTGGAAAGCTCCATGCCGGCCTTGCGGGTCTGCATGATGCCTACTTTTTCGCGCTCAACATGGCTCAAAGCAAAAAGGACGATCCTGGCCAGATCGCCCTTTACGCGTGACTCTTCTGTGACTGCTTCGCGCAGATCAATGGGGAGGCGCAGCGTCATGCCCGGACGGCTGTCCGTCCACCGCTGCCCCTCGCGGTTCACCTTCCGCGCTGCCTTCTTCGCCGCCTTCTTTACTGCCACTGGATACCCTTCCAAAACCGTTTCCGAGTCTCTGTCGAGACTCATTCTCTGCTCTCATCGGCGAGTAAGGACCGTTGAACAAGAAATCCTTCTCAACCCTTACAAAGAACCTGTACCCCGGCCTCACCACAATCGTTGGCTGGATGTTCAGGTTCCTGCGCGTAACCTCGACTCCCAGTTGGCCGACTTGCTGGCCGACCGCTTGCCCTACCTGTTGCCCAGCACTCGGCGATTGCAGCACCGAAGAGTTCGTCCCTTGGCTCAACTCGATCCCGGCGGAGAAGAGCGACGTGAGCAGAGCGCCCGAAAGGATTCGGCCCCAGTGATTGTCCACCTGGTCTCGAAACCCTGCCGCGCCGGTGCTATCGTCCCCTTCAAAGCCGCCGAGCGAAAGGCTACTTCCGTCCGGGAATATAACACGCCGCCAGACTGCCTGCAACGCATTCTGACCATAGCCTATGTGAGAATTATAAATCCCCACAAGTGTACTCCCGGCAGGTACTAGAATGTACCTGCCAGTAGCAGAATCATATACATTTTCTCGGACGAGCGCCCGGATCAAGCCCGGCAGATCGGAGTTGAGCTGCTGTTCGAGTACGGCGGGGATGAGCCAGCCAGCCTTGATTTCGTACTTTCCCTGGGCGGGTTTCCGTTCGCTTCCCAGGTAATCGGACTCCTGCTTGCCGTGCTGCTGACCGAAGCCGGCCTTTTGCTCCTGATCGTTCTGGCGCTCATAGTCTGTGCGCTGTTCTTGCTGTCCCACTCCGGAAAGCTGCGAACTGGCGGATTGGGGAACGCCGCCTTGCGCGGGGTTGGCGCCAAGCGCGGCGCGGGCATTGATGAGAGCGGCTTGAATCGCTTGCAGCGGATCGCTCTCTGCCGTTTGCTTTTCCTTGTCTTCGCCGGGGAGGTTTCCCTTGACGGAGGTTGCGGCCTCCATCGCTTCGCGCTCCCGGTTGTATTCCTCCAGCCTCCGCTGCTCGGCGAACGACAACGAACCGTTGACGGCTGTTGAGGCCGGGGACTGCCGGTATTCAAGAGGAGGAATGGAGTTGGTTTGGCTTCCGGCCCCCGTTCCCGCCGACAGGGTTGACCTGCCAGCCGGGGGCTCGCCAGTCGAGATGGACGAACGCGATACGACAGAATCCGGGACGTGAGATTGACCGATGTCCAGCCCGTTCCGCGCCTGGTCCGACAGCATCCCCTTTTCAACCATTGTGGCTGGGCCGACGCCGGTCTGTGCCGCCTGCTTCGTCAGCAAATCGAAGGGCGAGCTTTTCGAGTAGAACTCCGTGATAGTGGCCGATGCCGGAGAATTTCTCCCGGTCTGTGCATAGACCTCATCCACGAGGCGACGCTGTGCCACCGCGTCCGTAACGACCGTCCGCAGATTCGTGATCCACCGGGCAACCACCGCTTCTTGCAGGCGCACATCCTTGACTGCAACCTGTTTGGCCGGGATGACCGGAACCGCCCGGCCCACATCGTCGAGAGCGACGACATAGGGGATCCGAGCATACATGGAAAGCCGATCAGATCATGATCCGGCTCTCTTCCTGAGCGAGCGCAAACAGCGTCTTTCGCGGCGCGCCATCCAGGAAGTCCTTGAAACATGGTGCGCACGGCTGGGCCTGAAGCGTTTCCACGTCCATCAACTTCGGCACACGTTCGCGACACAACTTGCAAATGCACACATCGACGCCATGGTACTGAAGGACCTCATGGGCCACGAGCGGTTCGAGACGACCACACGTTACTTCAAGCTTTCGGAGGAGACGCGGGCTCGCCAATACTTTGGCGCCATGGCGAATCTCCACCAGTAACGCTTGAGCCTTTGGTAGAGGACACCATCACCCTAAGTTAGGGTCAGGCAGGTTGTGAATATGCGACAGGCAAACCCGCCGACGAGGAAGCTCTGCCCAAAGAAATCGAATACCAGATTGGAGAATCATTTGAACACGAGTAACTGGAAGACAACCACGATCGAACCATTTGTAGATGCAGATGCAGTTGCGCAGTTTCTCTCGCTTACGCGGCGAGAGGTGTCAGGAGATACATGGCGGCCGAGCAGATATTGAGAGCCGCGATTCTGAAATGCCTCATGGAGCCTAATTTCGCTTCGAAATTCGACTCGGATGACACCGTCGAAACGGCCTATCCTGTCACAGCTCAGAACTCCGGCAGGTCGCACCCGGGCATGAATAAGCCTTGACTGTGCGTTCGCGCCCTCCCTTCGTAATTAGGACTGCCGGTTGGACCGGGATCCATTAAGCAGCCAATTCCCAAGATGCCCTGGTGGAATTCGGCGAATCAGGAGCATGAGGCGTAATTGTTATGGTGACCGGCTTCACCTGTCCCCACGAGTACATTTCTTCCTCAATTGCGGCGACCAATTCAGCCAGTTTCCGCTCGGTTGGGACGGACGTGAGTGCTGTGCGGATTTTCTGTCGGACTGCAAGTCTCCTTCGTTTCTCGGGTGGCAGGAGGGCAGCTGCGATGGCACCTCGGCTCCGGTCTATCTGCTCTGCCGCCCTGGTCGCCAGAGCGGCGTCCGTCACGGATATTTCAAGATCCAGGTGCGCCGCCTTGTCCGGCATCCCAAGAATCTTGGCAATCATGCCTGCGTTCTTTCGCGCGGCCGGATCAAAGCCGGCTTGCTGAAGGGCTTTGATATGGTGGCCATCGGATACCGCTCGAATACGGTCTCTGTCATCTCTTCCTCTGAATAGGGTCGAGGCAGATGCTTCGGTGTCTTCGCATGGTGAATCCTGGGCACTACCGGGTTGGCATGATCGAAACGGTCCTCAGCGATCATCCAGTCGAAGAACGTGCTGACAAAGGACACGTATTTGGTCGGAATCCCGCCACGGCGGAGTTCTGACGCGATGAATCGCGTAATCAGCTTCGGAGAAACGAGCTTAATGTCGCCCACTTTCTCCGCCATCAAAAACTGGAAAAAGTAAGACAGGGCATTCCGCGCGCCGTATGGCTTCCGGTAGTGGGTGGACACAAACCCATCTACATACTCCGTCAGCAGTGGGAAGTAATTCCCAGCGCGCTCAGAGATGAGATGTTCACTCCGAAACAGATGATTGTGCTCTGGGCAGCAGAAAGTGTTGGTCACGCCTGGACGGTTGGGCCGGTGAATCTCCTTGCCGCACCATGTGCAATTCGTGATGCGCACTTCGAGAAACCACGATTTCTTCTCGCACTCCTCGGAGCAGTAGAACCGAAACCTGGTTGGTTCGTAGTTGCCGGCGGGTGCGAAGCCATTGCAGCCAGGCCGGCTGCATGGCTTCTCGTTGACGCCAATGGTACGGTAGCGGGTTCTCTTGACGACCTCGGATCGGCATTCGTAGGTCGGGCAATAAAAATGCGTGCGGCCTGGCCAGCAGTCGAAGGCTGGCAACTCCTTGCCGCATACCTCGCAGGATTTCTCGCCTGCTTCATAGCACTTGCGTATGTACTTGGTCACTGTTTCCTCGATTGGGTGCACTTGTACGCTTCAATGAGCTGGAACACATCGCGGCTGTCGAAGCGCTCTTCGTCGCAAATCCGAATTGCTCGGAGTTGCTCTGTATCGATGAGCCAACTGATCTTCTCTTCTTCGAGTTGCAAGAGGGCCATCACATCGGCCCTCCGCAGCAATCGGCGTTCTTGCTGAGACATTTTGTCCTCCAGAATGCAGCATGCAGGAGGATAAGGAGACAACCAAAGGCTCGGCCTCTTGGCGTCAATCAGGGACAAAAGTTAGTTGAGGTCGGGAGAGATTGACAGCTTCGGCGGTGCTCAGATGTGCATTCATGGCATGGGCAGGCCGGTTGTCGTTGAGACAGAAAGGCCCACGGACTTTGGCAGAATTATCTGTATCGCTGGTAATGGATTCGCGTTGATCGCAAGCCTTGAAGCCGGCAGAATTCAGTTCTTGGTGCATTTTTCCCTTTCAGAGAACGGCGACTGAAGTTGCCGGTTACATGGAAACCAGGACACTCACCGCCCTAGTTCTCCATAGGTTCACTCTTTGGGGCTCGGAGTGCTAAATTATGGGAAAGCCATGCAAAGGAAGCATCTCGAGATCGGCACCCGCTTCGGAAAACTGACTGTAATCGGGAATGAAGAATCGGACCGGCACGGTAACCAGTACGTGCTTGTTCGGTGCAGTTGCTTTGAAAAGACGGTCAAGCGCATGCGCGCAACTGCGCTGACAATGGGACAATACGTGGACAAGAACGGAAAAATCCGCTTGCCGCATCGGAGTTGTGGTTGCGAGTCGAAGCGCGCTTATCGCGAATATTGGGAAAAGCGTGCAGCCGGGATCCGCAAGCGGGTTCGTCGCCAAATCTGGCTGGCCTATCAGAAGGCCCCGCAATTTGCAGTCGTGGCAATTCAATTCAATCTGCCCGCACAACTGATCTCAGCCGTTGTCCGGCTATATAACTGGAATCACGACGCCTCGCAATTCTCAGCAATTCCGCGCGATTCCAAGGCAAGAAGGGAATGGGATGAAAAGCGTTCTGCCGAAATTCCTTTCTGATTAAGGGATCTTGCTCAGGATGATCACCGGTGTTTCTTTCATACGTTCCTTCCTTTCACGGGGCTCAGGGCCCGGGCTTAAACCGGATTCCGTGAGTTTGGGCTGATCGGCGGACAGATAATGAGGCTCGATCGTGAGCGCAACGGTCAAAAATCGAGTTCGACAGCTCTACTCCTTTCTGAAGGAGGCAAATCAGCTTCGCTTCCGACCAGTTCGATCGCTGAGTGAGCATCCGAGGGTCGTGCGGCTTGCCGATATGCCCCAACACGAATCTATGCATTTGTATCGACCGGTCCAAGTGCAGGATGCGCAAGAAGTCCCAGATACGCTCATGCGTATTACAAGGCCGACAACAACTCAATGTCCGACCCCTCCGGAGGCCATTGCATCTTGGCTGTTGCCTGATTGGGATGATCCCGCAAAAACTGCGGAATACGCTGAGAGCCGCAATGAAATTGACGAAACCGGCGAAACGACTACGGTCAGGTTCGATAGCGATGAACGAAGATCTTCTGATTTTGTAACTTGGGACGACCAACGCACAGCATGGGTCGCACCAGAACAGCGCGCTCGCCAAGCTCTCCGATTCTTCGAGTTGTTCTATGACATTTACTCAACCGTAGAAAAGGACGGCGAAGAACTTGAGTTGATGGTTGGCGATGGCCATCTATCGTGGCTAACTGGCTCCGCAATTGATGGCCAGGTCGTTATAGCTCATCCTGTTTTGTTGAAGCGCGTGGAATTGCGATTCGATGCCAAGATCCCCGAATTCACAGTTCATGAGACAGATCGGGATACTGAACTGTACAGTGGCCTGTTCGTTGACCTGCAACAGGTGTCCCCGGCTGCTATTAAGAACCGAAAGAATGAACTAGAATCGGCTGGCTATCATCCGCTCGGCTGGCAGGATACCGAAGCCTTCTTAAAAGCCCTCATCCAAACGATTTCGCCATTGAGCGGTGAGTTCTTGGACGCACCGGCAAGAAGCGCCTCGTCAACACCAACCATGTGGCGTGAACCTGTGTTGTTTCTTCGCAAGCGTGTCGCGGGAATCGCAACCGCTGTAGATGCAATTGTTGACGACATCGAAACACGTGAGCTATTCCCACCCGCATTAGCACAAATAACAGGGACTATGGAGGAATGGCTCGGCTCCGGTATTGGAGCCGAAGAACCGGGTGGTGGCACAAACGGAACAGAAAAACAGATTCCATCGAGAAGCATAAGTGATGACGATATTCTTCTCGCCAAAGAGGCAAACGCGGAACAGGTCCAAATCATCCGACGACTGCACACGAGCGGATCGGTCATTGTTCAGGGTCCACCAGGCACCGGGAAAACTCACACTATTGGCAACATCATTGGGCATTTGCTTTCCCAGGGAAAATCAATCCTTGTAGCCGCGGATGGCGTTGAGCTGGCGTGCGACGAAAACGAAGTACAGGCGGTTCTGTAGCATCGCGAGATACAGCAACGCCGTGGCTGTGAACACGAGGCCGGATAGAAGGCCCTCGCAAGTGAGAAACTCGGCCGTCGCTCCGTGGAGAAGCTGGTAGACCGCGAACTGTGCCGTTGCGACCGCTGCGGTCAGGCTGCACAGGTATTTGAGAAGGCTCTCCTGCCTGGTGTCATAGAATCGCAGTTGCTCGAAGCAGAGTTCGTACTCTTTCAGAAGGTATTCGTTCGCCATGTTCGCCCCACACTTCAGAAGGTAAACTTTACCGAGCCGTCATCGGTCCTGTAAACGACATTTGCCGTGTTGCTCTTGTACCGCTGAAGCGCCGTTGGATGTGGCACATTCTCGTATGCGCCGGCCGCAGTGGAGATCACCGTGTACTTGGTGCTGCATTTCTTGATAAAGCCAAGGTGGGCGCCATTTAGGCTGCCATGGTGGCTGGCATGCAAAATGTCGTCGCAGATATGATCGATCTCCGCAACGCCCTCAAGGTTCGCGTCGGACGCGTCGCCTGTGAATAAACAAGTCCTCGTCCCCATATCAACGCGAAAAACGAGGCAGGCATCGTGAAGCTCGCGAGTTTCGCTCGTCGCGGTGCTCACCTTGGGGCCTAACATCCAGAATTTCAGCCCCGCGACCTGCCACCATGGCTTTTCAAAGCTTTCCTGCTTGTAGGGCTTGTAGGTCTTGGTTCCCTTGCTCTCGAAATACCCCCGGTGGTCGTTGAATTCGTTCCATTCGTCGAGGGTGATGCTATTGTCACCACGCCTTCGTTCGTATGGGCTGTAGATCATGTACTCGATTTTGTACCCGTTGTCCCTCAGGTATTCCAGTCCGGAGTAATGGTCTTCGTGCTGGTGGGTGAGGAATAGACCTTTAATTGTTTTGCTTGCTGGGAGCAATTGGCGATAGCTGGCAATATCCTGGCAGTCGACCAGAAAGGTTGCGGTATCGGTGATAATGATGGAGGCATCAGCACACCCCACATCTAGGAAATGCAGCGTTCCCATTTCTCCCCTTGGCTGGTCTACTCGGCCCCGGCCGTCCCGTGGTGAGAATTTGCGCGTTTGTTGCCAATTATATAGCGGCTTTGTAGCGCCCTTCGCCTAGGAGACCCATTAAGCTTTGGGCTTGAATCACGGATCGGCCCCAACAAACGCCGATGCATTCAGCTATAAAACCGTTCATCGCCGGCAGACTCCCAGCGAACAACAGCTTCGTTTCCGCCTTGGAGGGACCAATTCCGACGCAAATGGCCCTTTCAGATTCAAGGTCAATCCTCTCAATTGAAGCCAGCCACTTCATTTCTGCTCGAATCGGCAGTGGATCCCAAATGCTCATGATGCGGTTGTGCGATCAAGCTATTGCCCACCGCGTTCCTGGCAGTGCGCACAGGAAAGATTGGGGAATATCGGGTTGAATATCGGGTTGGAGATTTCCGCCTAATTGCTGTAAGTTATTGATTTATATGGTAGGCACGACTGGATTCGAACCAGCGACCTCTTCCGTGTCAAGGAAGCGCTCTAACCAACTGAGCTACGCGCCTGCAAACCGTTAAAGGTAGTTTATCAGGATCGAGGCCACGGGGAAAGGCGAGAATGCGACACTTGCTGTCCATGCTGTACCATCATGGACAAACGACGAACTCTCGATTGTCTTTTGTCGCATCCGCCGAAATTTCTCTGGGAATCGCTACAGAGATAGCTCCGCTCAATG
>Ga0302189_10004354_pt1 | contig 10566 bp, 10 predicted proteins | sample II_Bog_E2_2_FD_194551 | JGI IMG/M metagenome (GOLD analysis project Ga0302189, IMG submission 194551) | Peat permafrost microbial communities from Stordalen Mire near Abisko, Sweden - II_Bog_E2_2 | ecosystem: Environmental > Terrestrial > Soil > Wetlands > Peat | place: Sweden: Abisko...
AACCGCTGTGCATGCCTTACTACTATCCGATTGGCGTCGCCGGCGGCAGCCCGGCCGACTTTTACCAACCGGCCGCACAACATTGTGACGGCTACTTCGCAGGCGGAGGAACGGAGTGGGTCTCAGGAGGCCCGACGCTGTTTGTCGCCAAGTTGGATCCCACCGGCGCCAACCTGCTTTACAGCACCTTCTTCGGCGGGACACAGCCGACGCTTCCAAACAGCCTGGCGCTTGACTCCGCAGGTAACATCTACTTCACAAGCTACCTTCAGTCTCAGGGTGGACAGACTGCCAGCAACTATTACCCCCAAAATGGCAACGTTCCGTTCCCGGTAACATCCAACGCCCTTCAAACAGAGAACGCAGCCCAGCAGATGGCCACTCTATCGGTATTCAGCGCCGATGGGCACACGCTGCTCTATTCCACGCTGTTTGGAGCAACGAACACCCCAAATCCGGCCTGGGTGCAGCCTCTGGCTTTGGCAGTTGGACCGAATGGTATGGCTTATGTAGGCGGAGAAACCTATTCCGACGCCATACCTACAACAGCCGGATCGGTCAGGCCAGGCTGCGTCACCTGGGGCAGTTACAACAACCAACCCGACAACGGTAACTGCGAGGCGTACACTGCCTGGCTCGCTGCCTTCAACACGCTACAGTCTGGTCAAAACTCGCTTCAATATGGAACCTATATCGGCGGACCCGAGGTCCCTTTCACCAATCCGAATAACGTTGTTTACGGTCTTGCCGCCGATAGTGAAAACAACGTCTATGTTACGGGAAATACCTATCTGACCAACTATCCCACCACCACAGGCGCATATCAAACGGCATGCCTGCAAGTGCATGGAAGCGTTGGACAGAACTACTGCGCTCAAAGCGCATTTCTGACCAAGATCAACCCCGCCGGCACCGATTACGTGTGGTCTACCTTGTTCGAAGGCAATCAGCAATCCAACGACTATGGGCAGAACATCGGCCTGGACAGCGTCGGCAACGTCTATCTCTACGGCTGGGACAACAACTACACGTTCGATCTTCCCTGGGTGAATCCGCTTGAGGGCCTTCCCGGCAGCGCCACCGGAGCGAGTTACCCTTTCCTGGCGACTTTCAGCCCGGATGGCAGCAAGCTGCTGTTCTCAACCCCGCTAGGCAACACGAACGCTGTCGCCGGGAATGATTTTCCGGTCGGCATGGTACTTGACTCTGCGAATAACATCTATTTCGCTGGGTATGCCGCCGACAACACAGCTTTCGCCACTTCGCCCGGCGCTTACGTCACACCGCAAGCAGGCGGCGGCATTCGCACCTACTTCGGCAAGATTTCGCCGCTGATGGCAGCGTCGGCAACAACCTTGAGCATCGCTCCGGCGACGGCCGCAGTCGGCCAGACCGTGACCTTTACCGCGACCGTGGCCGGGACCACACAGGCCACGCCCGCGCCCACCGGAACCGTGACCCTGACCAACACCAGCACAAATCCGGCAACCACGCTGGGCACGATCACGCTTACCAACGGCACGGGCACGTTTACCAGCTCGACCCTGTCAGTTGGAACCTACAGCGTAACAGCGAGCTACTCCGGCGACAGCACCTACGACGTCAGCACATCGGCGGCGCAGCCCCTCAACGTGACAATAGGAAGCCAGACCATTACCTTCACCGGTTTGCCCGCGACGGCGACGTATGGCGCCGCAGGCCCATACACGCTGAATGGCACAGCATCTTCGGGACTCGCGGTTTCTTATGGGGCGAGCGGTCCTGCCAGCATCAGCGGCTCAACCCTCACAATTACCGGCACGGGACTGGTTACAGTGACTGCATCTCAGGCAGGGAACGCTGACTACGGCCCAGCCACTTCAGTCTCGCAGTCCATCAACGTCAGCGCTGCCAGCCAGACCATTACCTTCACTGGATTGCCCGCGACGGCGACGTATGGCGCCGCAGGCCCCTACACGCTGAATGGAACGGCATCTTCGGGACTCACGGTTTCTTATGGGGTGAGTGGTCCTGCCAGCATCAGCGGCTCAACCCTCACCATCACCGGCGCGGGCACCGTCACTGTAACCGCCTCCCAGGCAGGGAACGGGAATTACAGCGCAGCCACGCCTGTCTTGCAGACCATCCAAGTTGGCAAGGCCAGCCAGACCATCACCTTCACGGGATTGCCCGCGACGGCGACATATGGCGCGGCAGGCCCGTATACGCTGAATGGAGCAGCGTCTTCGGGGCTCACGGTCTCTTATGGAGTCAGTGGTCCCGCCAGCATCAGCGGCTCAACCCTCACCATCACCGGCGCCGGAACAGTCACGGTAACGGCCTCCCAGGCTGGGAACGGGAACTACAGCGCAGCCACGCCTGTCTTGCAGACCATCCAAGTTGGCAAGGCCAGCCAGACCATCACGTTTAACGCGATCCCGGCACAGACTGTTGGCACACCAGTCAGTCTGACAGCGACAGCCAGCTCTGGACTTGCTGTGAGTTTTGCTTCACTCACTTCCTCTGTTTGCACCGTTTCGGGCAACACGGCAACCCTGATCCTGGCCGGAACCTGCACCATCCAGGCATCGCAGTCCGGCAGCTCAAACTTTTCTGCGGCTGCGTCGGTTTCCCAGAGCTTCTCTGTGACTTCGACGCAGGCCGCCAGCTTCACCATCACCCCGATTCCCGCCGTGGAGACCGTCAATCGAGGAGAGCTTGGGGTATTCATTCTTGAGCTCAAGTCGGTCAAAGGCTTCAACGGCAACGTCAAGTTGACGTGCTCCGGCGGTGCAACGGGCAACGAATGTGTCGACTTCCCGCAGACTGTGAAGGTGAACGGAACAGCATTCGCTGTTTCGGGTATTCTCTTCCAGCCAAAGGCCAAGCCGGGTACCTACACAATCACCTTCACCGGCGTCTCCGGTTCCATCACCGAATCAGCAACCGCTCAATTCATAGTCAAATAGTACGTGGAAGCATGTGCGGAGTCTCAGATGCAGAAGTGTCGCGGCATCTGAGACTCTGCCATGAAAGGTTGGGGAATGCGCGGGGAAATGTTTCCAGCATAGATGGAAAGAGTAGCGTCGCTGGAATTGCTCTCAGCCTGAGGACGAGAATCTGTTGGCTGAATATACTTCTCTCGGCTGACACACAAGGGTGAAACCTCAAATTGCGGCACAAGAATCCTGTTGGGTGTCAGCCACACCAGTTTGGTGAAGTCATGGCATTTCCGAAGTTTACCGAAACCTCGGCGTCGTTCCGAGCGGATGACCAGTAACTCCGAAATTACCATTCAGTAATCACTTAAAAGCTGTTGAAAGTTTCGAGATCGATGGTCCGTTCTCGACAACAGCCCATTGCGCTCATTAGGAGCGCTATCGTCATTCTTCACAGATTCCGGACGTGTGGCTGGCTATCAGAATTCCTCTTGAAGAGATGCATCGTGGCCGTCAGGCCACATCATCAAGTTCTTCGAGATCTTCCAATGGCTCATCGTCGTCGAGTTCAGCAAAGCCGGGGTCTGCTTCCGGTTCGGTTAGCGCGGTTGTGGGAGTAGTCGGCGGTGTCGGCATATCGAAGAGGCTTGCGGGCTTCTGGGGCGCGGGCTTCGCTGGCTCAGTGGGCTTGGCGGTCGGAGCATACTGAGTGACTTGCGTATTCGGCTGCGCTGTCTTGGCCGATGTCTTGGACTTTGCGCGCGCTTCGGCCTGGGCAGCCTTGGAAGCCGCATCCATCTCGGCCTTGGCCTTCTCCAAGTTGTCCTTCATCTGGAGATGGAAACCAACAAAGCTGACGATGGTCGAGGGCAGGTCAGCATCGAGGGCGTCGGCGGTTCCGGTCACGCTAAGTGGGATCGTGAGTGCATCATTGTCGCCGTCTTTGAGTTTCTTCGGCACAATGTTCACCCGAATCTGATCTGGATCGACAAGCGTGACCGTCAGCAACACCGCGCGGTCCCGCAGGACTGGTAGAAGTTCTTTGAACATGAGCATCTCTCCTGGTGAATGATGACTTTGGATCAAGGGCGGCGAACACGTCTCCGTGTCCTCGACCAGAGTTGTGGATCGACGGGCAACGGGCTCATGAGTCCACTCTGCGCGTTGAAGAAGCCGCCGTGGCGCATGAGCCTTCCGTAGCGGAAGAGACGCGCCAACATAGCAAGTGCGCTCGACGCCAGAGTCTGGTTGATGAAAGGCTCCTGGCGGTCCAGCGCCTCGACGGCCGAGCAGCTGGGCAGGGGGTCTTCGCCAACCGCGGCGTCGATGATCTCGGGAAATAATTCGCTCACGGTCCTCAGCCGGCCGGATTTCCTCCGGTTGCGTGCGTTCAAAGGCTGTCCGAGGACGAACTGCCCGCTGGCCGCGTTGTTGCCGAGATCGAGCCAATAGGCGGTGCGGTTCCTGGCCCTGGTCAGTGCGCGCGCAATGATGCTTCGCGCCGCTCTAGTGTCCACGCAGCCGATCAGCAAGTCAACCGGAGCATCCTGAATCCGGTCAAAGGTCCGTTCATCGAAATTGGAAGATTCTGCACGCCACCGCGTCCCCCAGAACAGGTTGATGCGATTGATAAGGACGGTCGCCTTGTTCTGTCCGATGTCGGAGATCGAGAATGGCTGGCGCACGCAGTTCGTTTCCGAAACCGTGTCGGCGTCCATCATGACCACTTCGATCCCCGATGGCCTACCCCAGACCCGCATCGCCTGGTCGAGATAAGGCAGGCCCATGACGATGGCGCTACCGGTTCCGCCCGCGCCGACGACCAGTACGCGCACCGGCTTCTGGCCCAACAGATCGCTTGGAAGCGCGTGCTCGATGCGCATATCAGCCTCTCTCTCCGCGCACGAACTCCGCAAGCGTTTGTGGAAGGACGATGAGTGTTCCGACCGGGAACTTCTGGCGCTTCTCAGTCAGGCTACTCCACAGCCCATCGAATCCGCCCTCGTGGCGTGTCAGGCGGCCAACGTTGGCGTGTGTGAAGGCGCTCTCGTAAAAGCCATGTTCCCAGGCTGGAATTGCAGCTAGTTTTGCGCTATCCGGGCGTCGCATGGTGCCGGTGCATACGCGCCCATCATCCGAGAGATTCCAGAAGGGCGCGACGGCAAGTTTCGTTGAACCATCCGGCCGCTTGTTCTCGGTGAGCGCCCGGATAGTGAGATCCCCATTCGAGACCCGCCACACCAGAGGAGGTTGAGGGAAGAAATGGCCGTTCAGGCCTGCGGACTCTCCTTCGGAGTTCTCGTAGAACATCTGGCGGCGTTGCGCCGGAGTCCACCAGACGATCATCCGGTCCGCCTTGGTAAGAATGTTTGCCGGCAAGACGTCGGCCTCAAGACTGCCGCTGAGGGAGCGCACCATAGACTCGATGAATGCCACAGTGAGCGGTTGTGCCGGACCGAGAGTGGGTGGTGCGTCCTTGTGGGCGGTCACATCGTGGCGGGTGATGAAGCTGCTCTGCCGATCACGGTAGACCAGAAGCACTTCACGCAGCTCGAAATGATGGTTCTGACCGATCGAAAGATGGATCTCCAAGATGGACCTCCGGCTCATGAATCGATTCAACAAGCGAAAACAATTCCGCGTTGATCTGAATGAAGCGCGCTACGATCCGCACTGCGTTGCGCACTTCGGCTGGATTGGCCGGCGAGAAAATGGCGCAAAGCGCGGGCTCTGACGAGCATTCAAGCATTGACTGGCTCTCTTCGTCGAAGCAGGCTACGATGGCGTCTTGCTCTTTGAAGCAGACGAGCAGGCATGGCAATGGAGGCTGGTCGTAGTAGCTCTCTTCGAGGTACTCCCTTGATTGCTTCAGGGGAAGCCGCGCCAGTTGTTGAATACGGCGCAACCGGCCGATCCAGTCCTTGAAGCGCCCTTTGCGATGCAGCCGCAGTAGCGTTCGGTCTTGTGCCCTGCCTGCACGGTAGTCGCGTTTCAGCGTCTTCCGGATGCACTCTGGCAGAGCCTTCTCGACCTCCGGGAATTCGTACTTTCCTTGGTTCTCCTCGTCGTCCTGCGCGGCATATTCGCGCAACTGTTCTTCGTACATCATGGCGTCGTCATGGTTGTAGAGCCGCATGACCTTGTAGAGTGCTTGAGTCAACGTCCAGTAGAATGCCGCTCCCAGTCCGTCGGCCTCTGCTTCCATTGCTTCGATCGCCGGGCCGATCTTCAGATAACCCGATCCGCCGCACTTGATAAGGACAGCGAGCCTTCCCGAGTCGAGTTGCGCGCCCTCGCCGTACCGCTCCAGCACGTCGCTGACCAGCAGTTGATACTCGACATTGCGAGTCAGCAACTCGCTGCGTTCTGTTCCGATTCCATCAGCTATGGCGGACTGCGCAAATCGAATGGCGCTGCCACCCGCCTGCTTCAAGGTCTCTGCGTTGCCCAGTTCCTCGCTCACCAGAGCGGCGCACAACTGGAAGAGCAGTTCGCGGTTGGCTTCGTGGGTGTAGTCGGTGCGCACACCTTCAAGCCGGGGCAAAGCCTGGCCGAAAGCAGGCGCTAACGTCATTACGCCAGCGGCGGAAGCAGTTCTGGCGGCGTTGGCAACAGTGTTCTTTCTATCCCCGCGTAGCGTTGCGTGGCCTCTGCGACTGCTCTCGATAGGGCGCATGATTCTTTGCATTGGAGATGTCTCGCCAGGATGAGATTGGCTTCTGGAGGCGGTTCCGCGGCCTTCTTGAGAAACAGCTCCTCCAGTTCCTCTTTGGACATCGCGGGCGTGGGCACGGCTCACCCCTTCGAGCCGATGGCGCGGCTGAAGGAGTAGCGAAGCGCGTTGCCGGTATCCTCCGGTCCGGTTAATGTGGCGGTGGCGATTTCCGGATAAGACGGCGTGTTTCCGCCAGCGTCGGTGTTTTTCATGTAAGTTGTCCCCAAATTGATCGTTATCTATGTGGCGTTGCCGCATATTAAAGCATCATTTCGTCTGATTCAGATGCGGGTGCAATCTTTTCACAGGCAGGAGTGCCGAACAGGTTTCTTCGCGTGTTTTCGGCAACGGTGCGCGCCGGCAGAATTCGGTTGAACTGAAAGCCAGATCTGGAAGACTCGGTAAAGGGCGCCAGTCGGCCGCGGCGTTCTAGATGTCGTTAGCGATACTTCGGATCTTTGCAATTGTTGCTAACTGAGAACTCGCTGGATACGCGCTCATCTCCCCATATCTTCTGTCCTGCCCGCTTCGGATGCTTGGAAAACTCTTCGTTTCTCGCCGCGAAATATTGATCGATGATACCCCGCGCGGCTTCCGCGGAGGGAAAGTCGCTGTTATGAATGATCGCACGAGCCATACCACTAAATACTGACTCGATCACATTTAAGAATTGCGCGCAAGATGGCAGCGGAACAAGCTTGACCTGCGGCCCCTTGCCTTGCGCACTATTTTTGCTATTAATCTCGCTAACACTCGCGTAGAAAGCTTTTGAAGCGTGCCATGATGCAGCATCCCATGAAAGGTATATACATTCCTGGTCAGCGTATTTGTCTACGAGTATGCGGAGCAGTTTCACCATTTCTGCGGTGTTCTTTGCGGCAGAGTAAAAGTGCGTGATTTGATTGGTTGACATCTCCAGCGCCGCTGTAATGATCAAAGTACCCTTGCTGCGTTGACGTTGCGGGATGGTTCGAGGATGACCCATGAGTACCAAAGACATGCCTCCCTTGATCTTGATTGCAAAGGGGCCGTATTCATCGATCGAAAAGAATTTTTCCTTTGGACCTAGGCTCTGGAGTGTGCGCGTGATCTCCTTGAGCTTCTCTTCGTAGTTCGGGTCGGTACTGGTTAGAACCTTCCTGGCCTTGCGGTATCGATAACCGGCGTCTTTGATGATCTTACGGATGCTGCTTCGTGCTATCGGCAGTCCCCGTTGCCTCATGGTCAAGTGAATATCCTGCAGTCTCCAAGTTGTGCGGTTGAACCCGTGTGCTGATGGTGGTGCATGTAGTATCTCAAAAACCGCATCTCTGTAAGTCTTGTCATTAGGCTTGCAAGGTCTGCGTCGGAATGGCAGAAGCGAGTCACAGCCGTGTTGGGTGAACTTGCGAACCCAATCGTCAACGGATGAAGGGCCTACGCCGAGAAAGTCTGCGACATGACCTTTTCGAATGTGACGGTGATATGAAAGAACCGCAACCGCTCGATTCCGATACTTTAGCGGTTCGTTGCAAATGCAAGTCAACAAATTGTTGACGTTCTCCAGGCTGATTGCATCACCAATGGCTCGTCGTACCTCCTCACTGCAGAACTGTCCCTGTAAAAGTGAAATCATCCATTTCTGGTCGGCGTCTTTGGATTCGCGAGGCCGAATGTAAATGCGAGATTTCTGAACATCGGGCTGTGTACCAGAGATGGGGTGCCGTTCCAGTTCCGCAGGTCCGCAGTCGAACAACTGTTTCAACCAGACATAAAAGATCCTGCGCTGAAGTTGGAATTGGTCACAGAGATATGAGATGGGGATCTTGTCAACCAAATGGCAGCGCAGAATAGCGAGCTTTTCATGCGGCGAGTATTTCTTCTTGTGTGCCTTCATCTCAGGGTGTCCTTTATGCTATCCGCCTGAAGGCCCGCGCCGACGAACGGCGAATTGCCGCCAGGCGAGGACTTGTACTCGATCATACGGCCCGCCATCGTAGCCGGATGTGAAGCGACAAGCTTTACAAATGCCGGTGCGGTTAGCCAACTAAGTACATAGGCGGGTGCCGCTGCTCGCTATGCTCAAGAAGGCTGGATTCTATTTATGGAACGCCCGATCCGCCATCGGCACTCTGCGCAAGCCATGCACGCTCATACTTATCAAGGCTCTCGCTGATGTAGCGCCAGTAGTCTGCTGACGTATCCATCTGAGCGACCTCGTCAACGATTGATCGAAAGTATCCGAGGCTGACAATGGGGCCGCTGATTTGCCCGTTGAGCCAGGAGACATACTTCCTCGTACATCCAAGCAAGAACGCACGTTCGATTTGTTCGATCGGAACGTGGTCGAAAAAGAGAGAGTGGGCAAGCTTTTCGTCTGCTGGCGCAAATGCATGGACAACACAACTGCGCGTCCCTAAAAGCATTCGTAAATGCTTTACGTAATTGGCCGCACCTTCAGTTTCACCTGCGGGCATCTGGATCACGTATGGCCAGAACGCGTCGCAGATTTTAACTACGCCACGAGTATGTTGGTTGGTTGCGAATGCCACTTCGCATATGCCCTGTTGACATAACTCTTCGAAATACGCAATCACAGATCGGCGGCTCTTTGCTAGAGACTTCGCAATATTCGACTGATCGACCTCCAGACGAGCGCTGCTTCGATCTGCGCACAGGCACAGGAATACATAAAGCTTGAACGCTCCGTCCGACAGCAAAGTCATCGCAGATGCGACTTCCCGCCCAGCAGCAAACCATCCGGTGGGATACTTCAGCCTTGCCCGTGTTGGCGTCGAATCAACCAGGGTTCAGCCTTTCGATCCTATCGCTCGAGAAAAGCGGTATACGAGCTTGTTGCCCACAGCCTCAGGTCCTTCAAGGGATGCTGTTGCGATTTCCGGGTACGCCGCGGCATAAGTATCTCGAACCTGATCGACAGAAAGCTTATGGCCAGGGTCAGGTAGCCGTACACCGTTGTAGGTAAATTCTCTTTCCATCTGTTCGACCTGCATCATGTCTCCTTCGTTACTGGGTAGTTTGTTTCGATGTTGTGCAGCATCTGCCAAGATGATCTTCTCTCGCAGCCTGTTTGCAACATTCATTTGCTCTGTCAGTTCTTCCTCGATGCGCATGATACGGGCAATTAGATCGTCCTTCGCCTGCCGTCGTAGTCGTGCAACCTTTGCTTGTATTGCCGCTTTCATCTTTGGCTCGACCTGCGCATACAACTCAAGAATCAAATGGCCCTTGGCCTGCCGCGCTTTGGGCGCGCGCCGGCCACCCAAGTACAACTGATAGGCGCATTCGTTCCGCTTGATTGTATTCGTCGATAACGACCGCCCGAAGAGAAGTCGCACTTCGTCTCGAATCGACGTTAACGTCACGTACCGATCAGCCTCGCGCAGTTTTTCAATTGCTGCTTGGACGCATTTTACGGTCTCTTTCTTTCGACTTTCCCATGTCGAAGCAAGCCAGACTGGACTTACTCGCTTAATCTTGTTATTGATCATGCCGTGCCTGGTGTGCTGGATGCCATCTGAACATTCTGAAGAGAGTCATCCCGGGTTTGCTCAATGAGACTCATCTCTTCGAGCATCAATTCGCAATCCTGCACAAGCTGATTCAGGCGTCGTTCCTCTGGAAATAGCTTTTCGCTGGTGGACCACAGCGCATGTTCCTTGGCCCACGCCATCTTCTGTTCGATTTGGTAACGTTTCTCGGGGTCTGGCGCATTGCCGGCACACCCAATGCAGGCGAACTTAGCTGGGCAGAGATTCGCGACTACGCACGTTCCCCCGATGACCTCGGTAAGAGCGCCCACTTTTCCCTCAGCCTCGTTGAGCATACGGCCGATCTCTGCTGGGCTTCGTAGAGCCTCGGCGGCAACGTCGATCCGATCAACGAACACCATTTCGGCAGCCTCCATCACTTGCGTTCCAGTAGGCTGGGAAT
>Ga0302189_10004355_pt1 | contig 10566 bp, 9 predicted proteins | sample II_Bog_E2_2_FD_194551 | JGI IMG/M metagenome (GOLD analysis project Ga0302189, IMG submission 194551) | Peat permafrost microbial communities from Stordalen Mire near Abisko, Sweden - II_Bog_E2_2 | ecosystem: Environmental > Terrestrial > Soil > Wetlands > Peat | place: Sweden: Abisko, Stordalen...
CTCGGTTGCCAGGGCTTCGTTTAAAAGGCGCAGAACCGTTTCACGGTCCGCCGCGTAGCTCGAGGTAATGGCCCCCTTCTCCACGTGTTCACGAGCCCGCTGGCGCAACGTTGCTATGTCGCTCATGCCTGGTGTCTTACTCTTGCCTTCGTGCTTCATTTGACGTCCTTTGCGGTTGCAATTCCGATGATTCGTCGTGATGTGGTGGTCACCAATTTGGGCCGCCCCATTGGAGCGCTCGCGTGCTGGGTTCAATATTCATAGTGACCTTAGTGTCCAGGGGCCCGCGAAATTGCGAGGCCGCGGATCGAGCGAGGGAAAGAGGTTAATCACCTAACGATGCGACGTCCGTACGTTTCCGCACGTACGTGAAATTGATATCGACAGGATTTGGAGTGCGGCCACTTGGCGGCGAGTGCGATCGAAGTCCCAGGTCTACTGCAATGTGAATACCCATGACGTGATAGAGTTGCAGGAGATCACTGCCCCACGCACCCGCGTGGCGCAAGCGGCTCTAATGTTATTTTTGAACGCGATCTCCCACACTGTATCCAATAGGGCACCCCTGCCGCAACGCATCGCCCGAGAAGCGCTAAAGTTATGGCGAGACTCGTAGTCGTCTCCAATCGTGTCGCCGTTCCGGACCAGAGCGTGCCGGCTGGTGGGCTGGCGACGGGCGTATTGGCGGCTCTAAGCGGGCCGGAGAGAGGGCTATGGTTCGGCTGGAGCGGAAAAACCCAAGAATCGCCCTCTCTCGAACCCACCGAGCAGGAGAAGGACGGCATCCGATTCGCCACGATCGATCTACCCGCCGCAAACTTTGACGCCTACTACGATGGTTTTTGCAATGGATCGCTCTGGCCGTTGCATCATTATTTTCCAGGCACTTTTCGCTACGATGCCGCAGAGTTTGAAGCGTACATGACGGTGAATCGCTATTTCGCCGATGCCCTCGTGAAGTTTGTGAAGGAAGGAGACGTCGTATGGATCCACGACTATCAGCTCATTCCACTAGGCGCACTGCTGCGGGAGAGAGGCGTGAAGGGGCGAATCGGATTTTTTCTCCACATTCCCTATCCGAATATCGCTGTTCTGCGCCTATTGCCCACCTATGCCGAACTCGTTCGTGACATGTGCCAATACGATCTGGTCGGATTTCAGACGAGCGAGGACCTGGACGGGTTCAATTCTGCAGTGAAAGCAGTGTTTCGCAGCGAAGTCCTATTCGAGATTGACAGTATAAAACTCGGTGACCGGTCAATCGGCGTCGGGGTGTTTCCAATCGGAATTGACGTCGATGCAGTCGCGCACCAGGCCGAGGAAGCCGCCAAGAATGATGAGCAGGTCAAACGGCTCGTGCAAAGTATGCTCGGCCGAAAGCTGCTGCTTGGTGTCGATCGCCTGGATTACAGCAAAGGGCTGGTGGAGCGTTTCGCCTCGTATCAGGCACTATTGAAATCCAGTCCGGCTCTGCAAGGTAAAATTACCTTCGTGCAAATCTCGCCGCTGAGCAGGATCAACGTAACGGCCTACAGCGACATTCGTGATGCGCTGGAGCGTGCTGCGGGGCACATCAACGGACAGTTTGCCGATGCGGATTGGACACCCATACGCTACCTGAACAAGGATTTTGCGCATCAGACGCTCAGCGGATTTCTAAGAACTGCCAATGTGGGTGTTGTCACCCCCGTGCGAGACGGCATGAATCTTGTGGCCAAGGAATTTGTCGCTGCACAGGACGCCGAAGATCCCGGCGTATTGGTGCTATCTAGCGTGGCTGGAGCGGCCCAAGAACTGACCGGCGCGCTGTTGGTCAACCCGTACGACAACGCTGCCGTTGCGCTCGCCTTGAAGCTGGCGCTCGCCATGCCGCTTGCAGAGCGGCGCTCGCGGCAGGAAAGTATGTTGAATGCGCTGCGCGTCAACACGATATCCGACTGGCACGAATCGTTCATTTCACGACTAACAGCCTAAGTTCGATCGAAAGTACCGCCGTGAGATCCGGATTAGCGCCTGGCGAACAAAACGCCGGCGACCAGTCCTGCGGCTGCGGCGATACCCACAGCTCGCCACGGCTGGTCGCGAACATAACCATCCCCTAATTTAATGACACCCTTCGCCCGGCGCGGCACGCGGTCCGTGCCGTTGGTAAAGGTCCTTCTGGCCGTCGAGAACCGATGTTCCACGCTCGCTCTGAGGCGAGCAATCTCGGGATCATCGAGGTGGGCGACTCGACCCAAGAGAACCTGCATGTCCTCGATGCATTTGCGAGCCTCTTGGCTGACTGATCCGTTGAGTTCGATTGATGCCTTGCCCCTATCGGTCATGCGCGGCTTGCCATCGGCACGAACGCCTTGGTCATCATCATTGACTATTGATTCCATTACTGTCTACTCCACTGGATTGAATGGGGCCCAATCGCATCTCGCGCGCCACCAGTTGCGCGCCTGCGGTGCCGGCCCGAACCGGATACAAGCAGCTCACATTGACCCGCCCCCGCGCCGCCGTCGGTACGCTGTCGCACACGGAAGGAACTCTGTCCACCGGGGATCAGGCTCCAACACCCTCGCGCAGCAGCTTGCGTGTGATGGCGTACAGACCGGGTGTCGAACCGCTGCGACGATGAGGTTTATCTGGAGCTGCATACTCGCGGCGCGCCAATAGGAGCGAACCGTTGTCATTTGCTGCTTGGATCGGACTTGGTCTGATTGCCGGCTTTGTCGGTAGTCGGATCATCAACAGAACGGGCGAAGGGAATTGCCTCGACATTCTACTGGGCGTCATCGGTTCCGTACTGGCAGGGTGGCTGTTCAAGATCTATGGAATTTCCGGCGCGACCGGATTCCACCTAAGTAGCCTGATCGTGCCGGTCCTAGGCGCCGTCGGCCTTCTTGTCATCCACCATATATTCTTCCGGCGGGTCGGAACTGGAGAGTAACGCGGCTACGCCGGCACGGCCAAGCCGAGTCCCCTCTCAATGCTGACCGCGGCAGTATGACCCGAATCTACGCATAGGAAGATGTCACGAGACGTCGTTCGCCCGGCCGGATGCCCAGTAGCCCCTTGAGTTCATCACCCGAGATCACCTCGCGCTCCAGCAGCCGTTGCGCCAAGGCATCCAGTTGCGTCCGGTTTGCCTTAAGCAGCTGTTGGCAGGTTGCTTGGGCCCGCTCCAGCATGAGGCGAGCCTCCCGCAGAACAGCAGCCTGAATGTCAGGCCCGAGCAGTTCCTTGGGTACACCGGCCACGCTCAACAAGCCAAACGCGTCCGAGAAGCCGAGCGAACCCACCATGTTGATGGCGAGTTCCGAGGCGCGTTTGAGATCATCTGAAGCACCGGTGGAGACGCTGTCGAACACCAGTAACTCCGCTTCGCGTCCTGCCAGCATCATCGCCAATCGGCCCGTGAGCTCGGATTGCTTGTAGAGCGGATCCTCGGTGTCGCGGGTGATGTAAGTGACACCCAGGGCCCGGCCCCGCGGCTCGATCGTCACCCGCTCGACGATGCCCGCCTTGAGCCAGTGCCCAACCAATGCGTGACCTGACTCGTGGTACGCGAGCCGGTCTCTCAGGTCTTGCGTAAATAGGTCCTTGGCCGAAGAAACTTCACCGCCCAGCTGATAGGTCTCGATCGCGCGCAGGAAGTGCTCGGTGGTCACCACCGGCGCCCGGGCCTCGGCGGCCGTGGAGGCAGCCTTGTTTACAGTGTTGGCGATATCGGCTGGCGACATGCCGGCCGTCATCCGTGCCAACACACCCGAGTCAGCGCATCCATCATGCGCCACCCTTCCGATGTACAAGTCGAACAGTTTCTGGCGCTCCGGCAAGGTGGGCAGCGAAAGACGTACCAGCATGTCGAATCGGCCGGGCCGGCGCATGGCCTCATCGATGTTGTCCTCATGATTTGTGGCCGCCACCACCACCACGTTGTCGAGTGCCGCGAACCCGTCCATCTCCACCAGCACGCGGTTGATGATCCGATTCAGCTCCGATTCGGCGCCACCCATATCCCCGCCCCGGCTGCGTTTGCCTATGCCATCAACCTCATCGATGAACAACACGCACGGCGCGCTCCTGCGCGCGAGCTTGAACAGCGCTTTGACCTTGTTCACGCCGGCGCCGTAGAGCGTCGCGGTAAAGTACGAGCCGTCTACCGAGATGAAGTTGGCTTTGCTTTCCCCCGCCAGCGCCTTGGCGAGCAGCGTTTTGCCGGTGCCGGGAGGGCCGACCAGCAATACGCCTCGTGGCGCTACCGCGCCCAGGTTCGCATAATGCACCGGGTCCTGCATGAACGCTTTGACTCGATTCAGAGCAGCCTTTGCCTCCTCTTGGCCGATCGCGTGCGAAAATTGGGTATTGGGACGGATAGCAAGCCGGGAAGCCGCACCGCCCAAACCGGCTTGCAGCCTAACGCTCACGAAGAAGGCGCCCACCAGGGCGCCCAGCAGCAGCACGGGCGACAGCAGATTCGTTAGGAGATCCAGTAAGCGGCGGCTTGCGGTTCGAGGGTCGACGTCGACACGCACGAGAGCGAAGCCGGCCTGAGCGCTCTTGTCACCAAGCGAATCCAGCGCCGTCCCCGCGCAGCCCAGCGTCGTGCATCCCGGCACAATGGTGCTGCTCTTTTCGCCGTTTTTCAGCGTGTAGAGCACGAGGCCGGGCTCGGCGCGATCCAAGCCGACGGCCGACAAATTGCCGTCATTCAGCGCCTTGCGAAACTCCGCAACACTCTTTTCGTGCGCCAGCCAGCCGTCTGGTGCATTCTCGAACTGCAAGACCTCCGGGCTTTTGCGGGCATTACTTTCCCGTGAAGCCTTATCCGATAGCCAAATGACACCCAGGAGCAGAAAAACCACCACGAGGAGCGCAATCGACAGCCTATAGTTGCAGCGCACACGCTGCAGAAGTTTCTTGAGCATCCGCCCTGTATACGCCAAGAACGATGTCAAATTTCGACGCTATTTCACATATTCATGAAGGCGACGATTCGAGCCGGTGAATCGGCTTTTTAGCCGAACTCTTGTGCGGGTCGTCAGTTAAGAGGCCTTGTCGAGTGGTTTATAGGAAAACTTCTGCCCGGCCACGGTGGCGGTGTACATGAGGCCGCCCTTTACGATCACGAAGACTGCCACGCCCTTCTGATAGCCGAGGTCTGCGGTCCTTGCGTCCTTCTCACCGCCGCTCGCGCCTGCATCCACACCGGTGGTTCCCGCACTTGCCTCAGCGCCCGCCGTGACGACAACCGCGCTCACGCCCGCCTTGAATTCGAAGGAACCCGATTCAAATTCATCGAGCGCGCGCTTATCCTCAAAGAAAATCATCTGGCTAAACGCCTTGGCGCCGGCTTGAAAGCCGCCGCTCACCTGAATCATTTCCGATTCGCCGACAGGCCGGTCGTGCACGTAAACACGGCCCGTGCCCAGGGCTGCGCCCACGATGAAACCCGCCTCACCGACTGTTGGGAACACCGCGTATGCATAGCTCCGGCGAAAGAACTGGTTGCCTTTGCCGGCATGTTTAAACAGCGCGATCGTGTCGGCATATTTATCGGTCGGAGGATTATCGGCGTGAGCCATGCCTGCCAGACATAAGAGGAAAGCTCCCACGACGGTCATTCGAGAGCCATATGTCGATGTTGTCATTGAAACAATCCCCCATGATTCAAAGTACAGAGCCCCTATCAATATATTGGCTCATTCTCCCCCCGCCAATGGCGCGCAAGGATGTTCTCGTTGTCAGAAACCGAGCCTTTATAGCCCCGCCGTTCTCCTACATTCGATCCGAACGGCCCTGCAATTCCGCGCACCCGCGCTTGCCCCGCCGCTCGGCGTCCAATCAGCGGGCCGCTGCGACCGATATTGACGATGCGCTACCACACCGATGCGCTCGTGTGCAGCGGACGTGAATTCTTTGATCGGCGCTACCAGATCGCTCGCGTTGCGCCTACACTGACCACGTACCACTTTTCACAGGAGCCTACGCCATGGGCAACGACAATTCGCCAAGCAACGGCAAATCAAAAAACGAAGCCGTAGCTGAACAAAAGCTGCGCGGCGACGCAATGACAGGATCGGAGCGGAACGCGGCCGCCGATCACGCCGAATACGAGAAAACACGCAATCCGGATACGGAATTACACCTCGATGGTGAAGAGGATGCCCTATACAGTGATGGCCTCGATATCAAAGAAGACACCGGCACTTTGTCCGGTACTCGGGGCACATCGCCGGGAACAATAAAGCCCTAAACTCGCTGTGTTTCGCCGCGTCGACGAATAGTCCTGTCCGGCATCCTGCCTTGGCTTTGGCCGGAACGCTGCCTGGACGGTCTCCATCGCATTTGCGCCTGTCATCACAAAGCAAGCTTTCGCCATCGATCGCAGCAGGTATTCAATCGCACTACGACGTCGCGTGGAAATTGAATACTTGGGCCGCGTGGGGTCCGCTCGGTCCCATCTACGGGCCGAGTCTTGGCTGTTAGCCCGCGGCGAGGTCCCCTCGATCACCAGTCCCGCTACTTCCGATTAGAGACCACTCATCGCGCAATCAGTCTCAACGCGATGCCGGCGGATGCGGCATCTCTGCATTCGTATTGGAACCAATTCGTGCGTGCAGCAGACGCGACCGATACGGTGGCGCGGCGCAGCGCCCGCCGGTTGCATTCTTCGCAAACGCGGCTCTGCTCCGGATCCGGTACACGACTTGCAACGGTTCCAGCAGACAGGTGCGGACGTTACGGTTCCAAGTGCGGAATGGCGGGTTCATGGCTAGGCTCGTGTGGCCAGCACTCGTCGCGGCCGTAATGCCGGTGAAGGCGAGTTTCATGTTCGCGATCCAACGAGGCCGCAGAATCGTACGGCGGTGAGTTCTTGATCGCTCGGCGCGTCAGGTTGACAATGACCTTGGAGTCCGCCTCGTTTATTTTCTCGATCCATTCGGGAGCGATGAGCACCTCCTGACCCAACCACCAATTACCGGTCTTGACGATGAGGTAGCGAATGGCCCAGGCTCTCTCATCGACGAGTATTCCCTGTACGTGCCCAATCTCCCCGTCGATTGCATGGATGCCGTATCTCGTGACGGTGTTGCCGCTGCGCAGATGCGGACCTACTCGATCATGCTGAGTCTGCGTTTTGCGGTATTGTTCAGCAGACCAACCAGGTCCGTCCTCCGACTTCATCGCGCCCGGGTATCTGCAGGCACCCCACACGCCGCGGCCGCCCCAATAAAAGGGATAGCGATAATACTCGAGGTACTGTCTTTCGTGTTGACGCGAGACCGGCCTGTCCGTGTCGATGGACGGGCTGCTCCTGACTTGTTCCTGAGTGATCGCTGCAGGAATGATCTTTTCCGACCAGTTGGGCTGATTAATCGAGATTGGCGAGATCAGCACTCGTCGGCTGGAAAGCCATGTGCCGGTCTCTACGACCAGATACCGAATGACCCACGCATCATCGTCGAAGTAATAATCCTTGACGAGACCAATGACGCCGTCCGTCGCGCTAATGGAGTAACCCTCCATATCTTTCATGCGTCGCAACATATGCTCCTCCGCCGCGAAACAGTTGAACAAGCCCCACGCTGCGCCCTGCTCGAGTGACGCGTCTGTTCGCTACCCCACGCGGTGAGTCAGGCCGGCCTGGAATGGCGTCCGCGGGATTATCGAGCGGCGTAGTTATCCAGCGCTGGCTCAGCGTCGACGCTTGTAGTAAATCCCGCGAACATTTCGCGAGATCTTCCTACAGCGCTATCGGGCCCATCGGTGTCCAATTGCTCTTCTCAACACGTACGCACGCGCAAGACTCGCACCGCCGATCTGGCTGCGTTGGCTTCTCGCTATAACTGGGGCACTTTATGGCTGGAAAAAATACAGCGGTATTCGGTATCTATAAATCAGCCGATCATGCGGAACGGGCGGTGGACACGCTCATTGGAGCGGGGTTTGCGAGCAGCAACATCTCGGTATTGCTACCGGACGTCCGAAGCACCAGAGAGTTTGCACACGAAAAGGATACGAAGGCTCCTGAGGGCGCGACGGCTGGAGTGACCGCGGGTGGAGTGATCGGAGGAGCCATCGGCGTGCTGGCGGGCGTGGGGCTTTTGGCGATTCCAGGCTTGGGCCCCTTTATTGCGGCGGGTCCCATCATGGCGGGCCTTGCGGGTCTGGGAGTGGGCGGTGCGGTGGGCGGTTTGGTCGGTGCATTAATCGGCATGGGTATTCCAGAGTATGAAGCGAAGCGATACGAGGGACACGTAAAAACGGCGGGAATCTGCTTTCCGTTCACTGTGACACCTCCGACCAGATAAAGCGAGCCAAGGACCTATTGAAGTCGAGCGGAGCACTCGACATTGCGTCCACCAGCGAAAGTGCCGCGGCAGGTACTGTTGATGAAAAGGTTGGGTCTGATCCCAGCGTGGCTTCGCGCTCCCGATATGCGTCTGGCGGCAGGAATGCCACTGTCCTCAGGAATGCAAGCGATCCCAGTCGCACCGTGGAGCGCAAAATTGCCGGCCGCAGGAGTTCGCCTGACCGCCGCAGGCCTCCCGGTGTGGGAAACGCATCCGTGTCGCCAACTCCTTCTACTCCCCCAATCTGACGGGCCATCTGGGGCCGTCATTCATAGAGTCTGCTTGTTCAAATCCATTTGAGACGAAGCAGCAGCATCTTGACGCCCTGCGTCAGGAGTACGTAGCACAGCAACGTGGCCGCAAGGAGCGGCCAGTATAGAGTCGGCATTCTAGAGAACCCTAAGTACGGGCCAACGGGGGAAAACGGGATGCCGATGCCGACTGCCATGATGATCAACGTCATCACCAGGACCGGCCAGGATGACCGGCTCTGCAGCAGCGGAATCTTGTTGGTTCGGATGACGTGAATGATCAGCGTCTGCGTCAACAGGCTTTCGACGAACCAACCGGTCTGAAACAAGCTCGCGCTGTGCGCTGCGGCTTGCGGCGTCGAGGTGTCCGAGCAGTTGAAAATGTACAGCATCATGAAATAGGTCGTGTAGTCGAATACAGACGAACACGGGCCGATGAACAGGACGAATCGCGTGACGTCCCCAAGATCCCATCGGCGCGGCGTATTGATCCGCTCGGGGTCCACGTTGTCGGTGGGAATTGTGGTTTGACTGATGTCGTAGAGCAGGTTGTTGGCTAGAATCTGCACCGGGAGCATCGGCAGAAATGGCACAATGACACTGGCGCCCAACACGCTGAACATGTTGCCGAAATTGCTTGACGCTCCCATTCGGACGTACTTGATGATATTCGAGAATACCTTGCGGCCTTCAATCACTCCTTGGTCCAGCACGAGCAGCGATTTCTCCAGAAGAATCATGTCAGCGGCCTCCTTGGCGATGTCGACGGCGCTGTCGACGCTGATCCCCACATCGGCGGAATGGAGCGCCGGGGCGTCATTGATGCCGTCGCCCATGAATCCGACGGTGTGCTGCCGCGACTGCAGCGCCATGATGATTCGCTGCTTGTGCGCCGGCGAGACGCGGGCGAACAAGGTGGCCTTGTAAGCGGCGTCGGCGAGTTGCTCGGCGTTCATGTTCTCCACCTCATCGCCCATCACCACAAATTCCGTAGAGATCCCGACCTCCTTGCAGATCTTGCGGGCCACCAGATCGTTGTCGCCGGTCACGACCTTGACCGCTACGCCGTGCCGCTGCAGGGCCTCGATCGCGGCGGCGGCGCCCTCCTTTGGTGGATCGAGAAACGCCACATAGCCCCGCAGGATCAAATCTTGCTCATCGGCCTTGCCGTAAGGTGTCGCACCAGCCGCCACGGCGCCACGCGGCTCGACGTCCTTGGTTGCGATGGCGAGCACGCGGAAGCCGTCCGCACTCAGCAGCTCGTATTCCTTCTTGAAATCCTCGATGTGCTGGTGATCCATGGGCAGAACCGTACCGTCAAGCTCGGCGCTCCTGCATCTGGGAAACATCGACTCTGGAGCACCCTTGGAGATGATCCGGTCCTTGCCTTCGGGCGTCCGCACCACTACCGACATGACGCGCCTCTGGAAATCGAACGGGATCTCGTCGACCTTGGTGAATCCGGAGATGTTGGCCTGGACATGGGTCTCGGTATGCGTCAGCACCGCACGGTCGAGCACATTCTTCAGTCCGGTCTGAAAGTGACTGTTCAGATACGCGAGCGCGAGCACACTGGCGTCCTCCCGAAGCAAGACGTTGCAGTATTGCTCGAGAACGACGTGATCCGTCGTTAATGTTCCGGTCTTGTCGGTGCAAAGCACGTCCATTGCGCCCAGGTTCTGGATGGCGTTTATTCGCTTGACGATGACTTTCTTGCGTCCCATCGCCACGGCCCCTTTCGACAGGCACACGGTCACGATCATCGGCAGCATTTCCGGCGTCAGTCCGACGGCCACTGCCAACGCGAAAAAGAACGCCTGCATCCAATTGCCTTTGGTCAGGCCGTTGATCAGAAACACCAGCGGTACCATCACCAGCATGAAGCGGAGCATGAGCCAGGTAAACTGGGCGATCCCGCGGTCGAAGGACGTCGCCGCTTGCGGCTCCTGGAGGGACTCGGCCATGCT
>Ga0302189_10004356_pt1 | contig 10563 bp, 5 predicted proteins | sample II_Bog_E2_2_FD_194551 | JGI IMG/M metagenome (GOLD analysis project Ga0302189, IMG submission 194551) | Peat permafrost microbial communities from Stordalen Mire near Abisko, Sweden - II_Bog_E2_2 | ecosystem: Environmental > Terrestrial > Soil > Wetlands > Peat | place: Sweden: Abisko, Stordalen...
CGCCGAATTCTCCCGCGAGTTGAAAGCCGCGGGCGTCAAGGCGTCCGGCAAGATGGCCGACCTGATCTTCTTGGCAGCCGCTGGAACTGCAGACCTGACTCGCATTACCGGCTTGGCCCGCAAGCTCCAGCCGGCCGGCGGGCTGTGGGTGATCTATCCCAAGGGCGTCGAGAGGATTCGTGAGATCGACGTGATCGAAGCGGGCCGGGCAGCGGGGCTGAAGGATACCAAGGTGGTCAGTTTCTCTTCGACACACACGGGGCTGCGCTTCACCATTCCGCTGGCGGCGAGGCAGGCGATCCGTGGCGCGGGCAGTCATGCCTGATGTGTCGAGATTCATCTCGACCTTTCTTCATTCGCTCGCTTCGCCGGGCGTCGGCAGGAATGCCGACGCGGTACGCAAGAGTGCGTGCGCCACGCCCGATCACATGATTGCGCGGATCTACTGCGTGCGCCGCGCTTTTTGTGCGAGCGCGGCCAGTTCGTCCACACGCGGCCACTCTGACTTCGGCAGTTTGCCCTGGTCGCGCAGGCCGGCTAACAAGGCTCGGGCTTGCTCGTACTCGCCGGCGGCGGCCAGATAGTCGGTGCGGCGCTGGGCGGCTGTTGGATTGAGCTTGCGCGAGATCGATCCAGGTCTCGGCGATGTGCGCCTGTTCGCGAATCTGTTCAGGCCGACGGCTGATGGGCGGTATCCCGTCATCATGTCCGTCACGCCTTACGGCAAGGACAAGCTTCCCGATCGAGTCGCGAACTTTTTCATGCGCCTCTCCGGAGTCAAATTTGGCACCTCAGTTGCTCACGGCTGACGGGCTTCGAAGCACCTGATCCGGTGTACTGGGTCCGGCAAGGCTACGCCGTCCTTCAAGCGGATGTTAGAGGCATGCACAAATCCGAAGGACACGCCGGAGTCCTCAGACAACAGGACGCGGAAGATTACTACGACCCGATCGAATGGGCGGCATCTCAACCTTGGTGTACCGGGCGAGTCGGTCTGATGGGTGTTTCCTACCTCGCGATGTCGCAATGGTACGTCGCGGCTCTCAGGCGGCGTGGTGCGCTGGAACTTGCGCGGCGCGAAGTAACATGCGAAACCACTCTTATCGTGAGTCACCGCAGCGTCTCTCTTCCCGAGGCGAACGTCGGGTACTTGAGCCGCGGAAGCAGCTCCGCGCGCATGCGGCGCGTGTCGCAACAATGCGGGACGCGCCCCAGGCGCACAAAATCGCGAGTCAACGGCGCCACGGTACCGAACGCACCGGCGAATGCCTCGCTGGCCGTGGCCGCTGCCAGGATCATCCACCACGGCATGCGCCAGGGACGCGGCAAACCCCAAATCCGTGTGGCCCCATCCAGGAACTCCTGAATGGTGATGGGCTCCTTGTCACCCAGGCAATAAGTGCCGCACACATCGTCATGGATTACTGCAGAGGCGGCCGCGTCGAGGAAATCGTCAATTTGGAGGAAGTGGTAGCAAGTGGGTTCGCGCCACACGCCGAGCAGACGCAATTGGGCCAGTCGCTGGGCCGCCTCCACCATTAGAATTCCCTTCCCATAGATCGTCCCGGAGCGCAGGATTACCGGGGTCGTCCGGGCGTCGCGGGCTCGCTCATACAGGATGCGCTCTTCCTCCAGACGGGTTCGGGCATGGGCCGAGACGGGCTTGCCGTCGAGGCGGTCGGTGGCCGGGTGTTCGGGGGTTGTCGGCCCTTCCACGTGGGGGAATGAAACCAGGACGATGCGCGCGACACGAGCAAGAATGGCCGCATCGAGCAGGTTGGAGAACCAGCGGGTATTGGACTCCGGCAGAAATCGCTGGGGCCGCGCACGGAACAGCACGCCGGCAAAGTGCACCACCGTATCCACTCCGTCCAGGCAGGGCGGCAAGGTTTCGGGCCGTGCCAGGTCCGCCTGAGCCTGCTCGATGCCAGGGATGGAGGCAAGCCCGGCGGGAAGCTTGCTGTGGTGGACCATTGCGCGCACATGCTCGACAGTGCCGGCCAACCGGTATGCCAGGCGGCTACCCAGATTGCCGGCGGCGCCGGTGACCAGAACGCGGTGTGACTTCATCGCGGAAGAAAAATCTCCCTGAGGTTATCACACCCGGGCAGATCGAAGTTGCAAACTGATAGACTCCATTTTGTGAGCGCGACAAACATCCTGTTGTTGGGATCATTATTTCTCTGTTCCGAAATGGCGTTCGCACAGCCGGTCGATAAGGACCCTCTGGCCATCGTCGAGCTCGGCGGAGCAGCCGGCTGGAGTCTCAAGAACGGCGGATCGACCTTCGGCGCGGACGCCGCTGTTGAAGTCACGCCCATAGAGAACTGGCTAGAACTTGAAGCGGGCGTCACACCATTATTCAGCCGCCATCAATCGACAGAATGGAATACCGACCTGCTGTTTAAGAAGCCGTGGACGCTTTCCAAGAAAGCGGAGTTAATGGCCGGCGTTGGCCCGGAGTGGGTTCATACGAGGGAGCCCGGTATGAGAGCGAACTCAATAGCGGGCGAAGCCGTGCTGGATTTTATGTTCTGGCCCAGCGGAAAGCATAAATTCGGCTGGTTCCTCGAACCGGCCTACGATTACAACTTCGCGCGAGGGCATGAACGATCCTTCGGCATAAGCGGCGGTCTGCTAATCGCAATCCCGTGACGCTGCTTGAACTCCAAGAACGGAACCTCGCCGCTTGGGCCGGCAGGGAAAAGCTACCGATATCAGGTCATAACGGGCCGATTCGCGCAATTGCCGCCGGCGTGCACTTCCCCGAATGCCGTTTCGGGACCCCTTGAGCGGCAGAAGTCCGAGATGGCGACTCACGTCCAAGTGGGCTGCTCGATCAGACGCTGAACCTTGGCTGGGTTTGTGGCCGCTCTAGACGGAAGGGAGTGGACCAGACGGGGTGTCAACAACGAATGAAGATGATTGGGAGTAATCTAATAGTGCCGCACGGCGAAATGGAAATTGCGGCTAAAATGCTGCCGCGGCTCAGAGGACGCCCAAAAAATGCGACATGCGGTGGGGGCTATCTCCGTTTTATTAGCCATCGGCGCACTCCCGGCCCTAGCGGACCAATTGCCAGCCGCTTGCGGCGGGGTCGGCGCGAAAAGCTATACTCCTCCTCTTGTGACTATTCCCGCTGTGGTTCTTGATCGTGGCACGGTGATCACGGTCACGAATGCCACGATGGCGATTAATGGCGACACGTCTTCGGTGGCGGCGCTGGTTGCCAATCCCGGCCCGGACGGAATCTCTCTCCAGGAAGCCGTCATGGCTACCAACAGCGACCCGGGCACTTGGAACATCCAGTTCGCCCCTGCTCTGAAGGGATCCACGATCGTCGTCGATTCGGGATTTGCCAAAGGATTGACCTTCTTAACCGGAGGCAATGTCACCATTAACGGCGACATCGATGGCGGCGGGAAGCCCGATATCACGCTCACCAGCCTCTCGGGAGCCACAACTATTTTTGTTCTTTCCGGGGGCAACACCATCAACGGGCTGGCTCTTCAGAACTGTGGGATCTGTGTTGAGGTCCAGCGTCCGTCGGCGAAATTCCAGCTTCCCGCGGTCACGGGGACAACGTTCTCCAACATCACCATCAGCAACCTGGTGTTTTCGAACATCCAATATGCCGGGATCGCATTCTCGCCGGACGACACATCTTCCGCCCTGGTCACGGGGAACACCTGGGACCATATTCAAATAACCGGCAACACCATCACCGGCAGCGAATCCGGCCCGCTGCTGGGTATCGATTTGGGGCTAAGCGACGCCGGTGATACCTTGCAGCACACCACCATTGCCAACAACAATATTGTGCTTCCCATGCCAGGCGCGGGAGGCATCTCGATGAACTTCGGAAGCGGGCTCGGGTCGACGAACAACCAAGCCCTCGATACCTTGATCGCGAACAATGTCATTTCAGCCGCTCCTGCCTCATTTGGGATTCGCCTGGCGACAGGAGTGGGCAGCGCGTCGGCGAACTTGATTGACGGCGTGCAGGTTATTGGCAACCAGATCGGCCTCATTGGCCAGACCGCGTCAGCAAACGAATTGGGGATCGGCATCAACGTGGTAAGCGGAGATGCGGCCAGCGACGACGAGTACCCATCCCTGCGGCCGATTCAGTATTCGGAGAACAACATCGCGCGAAATATCGACATTCTCTCGAACACCATCGGAGAAGCCGGTGGCTTCGGAATCTTCGCTCAAGCGGCGTGCTGCGGGAACAGCAACAACACGATCGACAATCTCTCCATACTGGGAAATACGTTGACGGGTGTGCAACTCATGGGCGGAGCCAGCGGTGGGTTCTTCAGCAGGCCCTCGACCGGGAATAGGCTATCCAACGTGCTTGTGCAGGCGAACACCATCCACAGCTCAGTCCTTCCCGGAAACCCCAACTTCAACCTAGACGCCGCAGTCGCTAGCGCGGGAATTACTGTCATTGCAGGATGGGCGGAGCCGGGAAATAGCGTGAATCGCATCTGGATTGCCAATAACGACGTAAACACGGCGTTCATCGGAATTGGCATTGTCGGAGGATCGGGAGCCGGGCAAGGACCGGCTGACCCTCCTTCTCTAGCCGACAATAATGTCGTGGCACGTCCGCAGATCTTTTGTAACCAGATAGACCAGCTTCCCACCCTTGGTGTTGCGCCCGGCTCCGGAATCAATGGCATCAACGTGACGGCCGGGTTTGAAACCGCGAGTGGAAACCAGGTGCTGCAGGTGCGCGTGGAAAACAATCTGATCGCGGGGGCGCTTAGCGATGCGTCCTTTTTCGCTAACCTGGGCGACGGTGCGTCGGGAAATTCGATATCGGGTTCAAGAGTCTCTGTACCCGTAAGCTGTGATCCACCAACTCCGCCCATGCCGCCGAAAAACGGCCCGTGTGGAAGGCGTCCACTTTGACGTCTTACGAGGGAACCCGTTACGAGGGAACCAGCGGATGTGCGCCAGTCGACGCGCCCCATATGTCGAGTTGTGGGAGATCACTCCGCCGGTTCCGGTCACAGCAGTCGGCGTCGCTGCCGCCTGATAATCTAGTCGGACAAGGCCATGACCGAACTTCAACGCTCCCGCGCTGAACTCCGCGCCGCAGTGATGCTGGCCGGCAAGGAGATCCGCAAGCTGAACTTCGGGAGAGCTGACAGCCCCGTGCTTGCGCTGCTTCGCCGCCTTCTGCGGGACGCTCGCGCCATCACACGCAAAGAGGGAATCACCACGCGGGTCCGGCTGGCCCTGAGGCCCGAATCAGGCCGGCGGGATAGCTTCCGATATGGCGCGATAACGCTGCCGCGGAACTGCCGTCGCCACGGGCCGGCCGCATCGCCATTTTCATAGAACGGCGTTTCACGGGAGGAACCCGGTCTGCGACACGATCCCATTCCCGAACTTCGTCCAACGGGACTTCTTGGGAGCTTGGGAACCCACTTCTGGCGGTTGCGCGTTAGACCGGAAGTAGTTCCTGGGTACGGTCGCGAGCGGGCGAGTCCACCAAACTGCGACGGTGGCAGCCAAGACTTCGATGTTCCGACCACGCTTCTGAAATCACCGAGTGAATGGTCAGAACGCCGACGAGGGCGCCGCAACAAGCTTCGTCGGGAGGTGAGACTGTCGGCCGATCCGCTGAACTCCACCTCCCGCCGCGCCCTCGGGGCAGTGCAGTGTTAGGCGCCGTCTCCGAATGCCGGCTTGAATGCCTCGCGTAGTTTTGGCTGCGGACGCCTCATTGGCCCACTGTCACGAAAACGTCTGGTTGCGATGTTGCGCCATCCACCTCTACCAGCAGCGGCTGGTCGCCTGTGGGCACGTTCGGCACGGTCACGTTCAACTGGTACAGACCCGGTTCCACCAAGCCGGCCCAGATGGGCTGTGCGGAGGCACCACCGATCATCACCGTGGCTGAACCCACCAGCGGCGCGGCGCCCGAAAACAGTGTCCCAGGTGGCACGGATGGGTTGGTAGCACCGAGTCCGGTGGCATAGAGTTCGAGAACGTCGCCGGGCCGGGCTGGACGCGTTGTCGTCGCCGATCCGAACAATCCGGCCGGCCCCAGGTAATCGTAAGTGCCATCGTTGTTCAAAACGACGGCTGCGGCGTACTTGTTGCCGCCGGGACCGAACGTAAATACGCCAGGCGCTTCCGGGCTTATAGTTGCAAAGGCCGCGGGGCTCACGACCGTGTTATTCGTCACCACGACGCTCACGGGGCCGGTCTGACCGGTCAGTGGCACCTGAACGTTCAATTGCGTCGGGCTGATGTAGGAGAGCGCGGCAGGTAAGCCGGCAATGGTCACACTCACGCCGTCGAGAGTAGTGGGTAAGCTTCCAGCGACGAAGTCGCTGCTCTGCCACGCACGCGTCGAGTTGGACAGGTTCGTGCCGAAGATTGAGACCCAGGAACCGTCCTCGATCCCCGGCTGGAAACTGGCGGCATTCAGCACGGCCGCAATGGAAGGGGCAGGCGCAATCACTGTGAAATCGCCTACTCCCGCCGCGATCCCGCCGCCCCCGGAAACGCTGAACTGGGGTGTAGCTTGGTTCCCGGCCGTGGCCGTAATGGCGACCGCGACCGTTACTGGCGGATACGAAGCCCCGCCAACCAGCGCGTCGCTACGCGTGCATTGGTTGGCGGAGCAATTCCAGCCCGCGCCCGACAAGGAGGTGACAGTCATACCCGTGGGCACGGAAGCCGTGAATGTTACCGGCCCGCTGGTGGATCCTGCGTAGGCCGCGTTGGATATGGTGACGGCGTAGCTTCCCGATTGACCGGTGACGAACTTGCCTGTGTGAGCAGACTGCACGGTAAAGATGGGCTGAAGGCCGCTGGGGATCAGCACGCGGACCTCGTTGTAGAACTGGTCGGCGATATACAGGTTGCCGGAGGAGTCCAGGAACAGGCCCGTCGGATAGGAAAGGGTGGCGTTGGTCGGCACGCCGCCGTCGCCCGCATAGTACCAGTTCACGTCGCTATTGCCGGCCACCGTATCGATCACGCCGGCTGGGTTCACCATGCGGATGCGGTTGTTGCCTGCGTCGGCGATGTAGAGATCGCCCGCGGAATCCACGGCGACTCCCAAAGGCGAACTAAATTGCGCACTGGTGGCTGAACCTCCATCGCCGGAGTATCCGCTGACGCCGTTACCAGCCACCGTTGTGATGGTGCCATTGGTGTCGACCTTTCGAACCACGGAATTGTTGCTGTCCGCGATATAAAGACTGCCGACGGAGTCAACCGCAATTGCGGATGGCAAGCTCAGTTCCGCGGCTGTCGCCGGGCCGCCGTCGCCGGCATAACCAAAGGTGCCGTTCCCCGCGACTGTCGTGATCGTCCCAGTGGCGCTCACCTTGCGGATGACGTTGTTACCGGAGTCCGCGAGGTAAAAGTTGCCCCTCGAATCCACTGCCATGCCGCTGGGCCCGCGGAGCTGCGCCTGCGCGGCCGGGCCGCCATCCCCCGAATATCCGGCGGTCCCGCTGCCCGCCACGGTTGCGATCATTCCGTCCGCCGCCACTATCCGGATACGACTGTTGCCGCTATCGGAAATATACACGGCGCCGGATGTGTCGGTTGCGACGCCGCGCGGCTGGTTCAACTGAGCGCTAACTGCCGGTCCACCATCGCCGGAATACCCGGCGACGCCGGTACCGGCCAGCGTTGTAATCGTGCCGTCAGCCGCGATCTTGCGGACCGAGTTGTGACCGGTGTCTGCGACGTACACATTCCCGTTCTTGTCTTTTGCGACGGCGTTCGGCGTGTTCAAGCTCCCGAAAACCGCCGGCGCGCTATCGCCGAACGTGGAGCCAACGATGGTGCCGATGTTTCCGCCTGAGACCTCGCGAATGCGCCAGTTGGCCTGATCGGCTATATAGAGATTGCCGGCGTTGTCCAACGTGACACCCACGGGCAGAGATAGCGCGGCAGAAGTGGCCGGTCCGCCGTCGCCGAAATAACCAAGGGTGCCGTTCCCCGCAACGGTCGTAATGGTTCCGGCGGTGCTCACCTTGCGGATGACGTAGTTGGAAGTGTCGGCGATGTGCAAATTCCCGCTGGCGTCAATCGCGACGGCGCCGGGGTAGCGCAGTTCGGCCTGGATGGCCGGGCCGCCATCGCCCGCATATCCAGGCGCCCCGTTGCCCGCCGCGGTTGTGATCGTGCCGCCGGAATCGACTTTCCGAATTCTGTTGTTGAGCGTGTCCGCGATATACAAGTTGCCCGCCGCGTCAAGGGCGATGCCCCTGGCAATGAATAGTTGCGCACTGGTTGCCGGGCCGCCATCGCCGGAGTATCCCGGTGTCCCGTTGCCTGCGATAGTCTTGATCGTGCCGGAGGGATCGACCTCTCGCACGACGGCGCCCGTCTGGTCGAGAATGAACAGATCGCCGGCCCTATCCACCGCGACGCCATCGGGTTGGGACAATTGGGCCGAAATGGCCGGTCCGCCATCGCCTGAGTATCCGCCATCGCCTAAGGATCCGGCCACGCTGTTCCCAGCCACGGCCGTGATGATTCCGCCGGTGCTCACCTCGCGGACGCAATTGTTGCCCGTGTCGGCGATGTAGAGGTTGCCTGAGGCGTCGAGCGCCAGGCCCTCCGGCGAATTCAACTTGGCGTCGAGGGCTGGTCCGTCATCGCCGGAAAAGCCGAGTTCCCCCGTTCCAGCTACCCGAGTGATCATGCCTGCGGTGCTCACCCTATAGACGGTGTGCAATTGCTGACTCGAAAAGTAGAAGCCGCCGGCGGAGTCCGAGACGATTCCGGACAAGACCGGAATCGATGCTCCGGATGCGGGGGCTTCGGTTGCTGGCATCTGCTCTCCGGCCAGAGTGGAGACCACGAACGGCCCGCCCTGTTGGACTGGGAACGCCTCGCCGCCGATCAAAACGAATCCGGTTCGAAAGGCACCCGCCGAATTGGCCGCCACAGAAAAAGAAACCGTGCCGTTGCCGGAGCCGCTTGAGTTCGGCGAGGGAGTCAGCCAGGAGGCAGTGCCAGATGCGATCCACGAACATCCGCTCGAAGCGGCGACGGTCACTTGGCCGGAGCCGCCCGCAAGTCCGAACGTTTGGCCAGCCGGTGCGAGGGTGAAAGCGCAACTGGTTCCAGGGACGGTCCACTCGCCAACCGCGAAGTCTCCGGTGTTGCTGTTGAGATCCTGGGCCCCGGCGACGAAGCGCAGTGTCCCGTTCAGCGGTGCCGCGAAGGACATGTTCAGCGTCACCGTCAGATCGTTGCCCGAGGACGTGATCGAACTGCCGTCGGAATAGACGGTACATGGTCCGTAGGAGATGCTGGCGTCGGCCACGGGCAAATAAATGGCCGAAGAGCCAGCAAAGGAGATCATGCCTCCAGGAGTTGCGAATAGTTGGCACACACCAGGCACGCCAATCCCGACATCAAGAATCTCCGACGCGCCGGCCGAGTCGCTGAAGTGGAACGTTAGCTGTCCGGAGGAGCCGGAGCCGTTTTGTGGGCTCATACCTTCGATGGTCAGCGTTCCTTCACCTTGAGAAATCCCGACGCTCTGGCGCCCGACGTCGATCGAGCCGCTAAGAGGAGAACCGCCGCCGTTGGCTGCGACTGTGAAACCGATGGACCCGTTCCCAAAACCGCTGGGCGCGCTGTGCAACGTAATCCAGCTCGGCGTAGCCGATGCCGACCACGAACATGTGGCCGGTGCGGTTACCGTGATGGTGCCCGTGCCTCCGTTTGAAGGGAACCTAGTGGGCGAAACTTGCAGCGCAGCGCACTGCGAATCGTAGTCGACCGTGATGGAAAGTCCCTGCGGCGTGGCGCTGTTCACCGTCAGCGTGAGCGGCGAGTACGGATCGGACCAGTTCTCCCCCGGAGTCATCGCGGCCGACGTGAAATCGTTGGGGCTGCTGATCGGATTGAAATCCAGCAGGTAGGTATGGTACGGATCGTCCAGGGTCGGGTCTCCATAACGGATCAGCGCTCCGGCGAAGGCGTTGGAGTTCGGGAAGGCGTTCAGCAGCGCGCTGTCGACATCGCCGATCGGTTGGCGGTATTCGACCCACAACCAGGCGCCGCTGGCGGCGTCGCGCAGAATTCGTAGCGCCCGCAAGCCGTTTGTTTCATATGGCGCGAGCGTGTAAGTGCCCGGAGCGGAGACCTCCTGATAGTCGCCGGGATGCAGCCACCCCAGCAGATAACTATGTTCCGCGGCGAATTGACCCTGGGAATTAGCCTCACCGAAGCCCATCACCGTGTAGAAGTCGCCGTACTCAACGGTGGTGCCAGGCACGTTGAGCGCTCCGAGTGGGATTGCCCCATAGTCGTCGCTATTTGTGTGGTGCAAACCCAAACCGTGGCCAAGCTCGTGGACCGCCGCTCCGAGCCCAAATGACTGCACATCGGCGTTAAATGGCAGCCACTCTTCCGAAGCCGTGAAGGTCTTGGATGGAGAGGTGGCGATTTCACACCCAAGTGTGCTCATTCCGCCGAAATCGCAGCCGCTGGAAAGGACAGGGAAGACGACTTCCACGCGGGTGATGGTGCTGAAATCCACGGACGAGTCGGCCGCGGCCAATGCCG
>Ga0302189_10004367_pt1 | contig 10545 bp, 8 predicted proteins | sample II_Bog_E2_2_FD_194551 | JGI IMG/M metagenome (GOLD analysis project Ga0302189, IMG submission 194551) | Peat permafrost microbial communities from Stordalen Mire near Abisko, Sweden - II_Bog_E2_2 | ecosystem: Environmental > Terrestrial > Soil > Wetlands > Peat | place: Sweden: Abisko, Stordalen...
TCCGCTAAGAAACAAGCGGACACCTGTTGGACACTCTTCCAGTCAAGATGGGAACTTCGAACGCTTACGATAAGATCGACGTCAGCCTGCTTGATGTAAGCGATTCCGAGGGTCTGGTTGGCATAGGAGGAGGCCGCCAGTTCGGCAATGTTGCCCATGCTGTTGATTCCCATGTAGCCAACGATGGCGGTGATAGCTCCCACGATGACGAAAGCCGTAATGAGTCTTGCACCGATCTTCATGTCATAGAACCACTTCATAATCTCTGCTCCCTTCGGGTCTTATGCATGCCCGAGAATCTTGGGCTCGTACACTCGCGCGCCTAAGTCGGGAACCCGTTGGGGGTGCTCAACTACTAGACGATGGATAATGTTGTCTCGCGATACCACCTCACCGTTGCCCCAAAGCAAAAAACTGAGCCATCTGATCGCCAGGCAGGTCGCGACCGGAGACATTTGCTAATCAGATGTATCCAAGAGTGCCACTCACTTTCCTCGATTGGCTTAGTTGACGCTTAAGGGCACAGTCATGGACTTTCTCTTAAGCGTCCCGAACCCAACACTAATGAACATTGTTGTCGTCCGACAGAATGCTACTTAACTTGATCGGCACAATCGCGGCGCTCATGAGGCGCACCTATGAATGCGGCTACCGTGGTGATCACGTGGTTGAATATGGCCGGCGACGGTACCTCGGGAACTGGAGCAATCCCCACCCTAATCAGCGCCGGCGCGGTTGCAAAACCCCTTGCACGCAAAAGATCTTCCAGAGCGGTGTCCTTGTCCTTGCAATCTCCATACTGATTCGCTAAAACCTCAGACGCCTGGTGTGGTTGGTGGCTGTGGGATCGCTTTACCGTTCACTACACACCGAAGCATGGAAGTTGGCTCAACCAGGCTGAAATTGAGATTGGCATCTTCAGTCGCCAGTGCCTTGGAAAGCGAAGGATTGGGATATCTCCACATTGAGATGCCAAGCCAAGGCCTGGAATCGCCACACCAACCGTGGCAAAATCAAGATCCAATGGAAGTTCACCAGAAAGCTGGCGCGCCTGACACTTAATTACTCATTCAAGCGGTCGCGGCACCAGGCCATTGCCCTGACAGAAGAGCGGCAATACACATCCCGAGGACTTTGTTGATGCCGTCGGCCACGGTCTCATTTTCTCGAATCTCAGCGTTTAGACTGTTAGCGATGCCCAGACAGTCGATCCCCATGAGTGCACCATAAGTTGCCCGATCCCCTTGAACTTATTTGTCCTCGCTGCCGATAGCTCAATACCAGCCAGTTCTGCAAAGAGAAACAGCAGGACACTTGTTGTTTGGAGCGAAAAGCGCTCAGGGGAGTTGATTCCATCGACACCCCATGCGGGACCACTATAAGAACCCCGCCTGGATCGAGACGCAGATGCGGGTAAACGCCCGCCGACTTCCCCCCACCTCACAGTGGCCCTAACCGCCTCAAAACCGATTTACACGACATTACGGAGAGATTGGAAAATGTTTTCCAAGATATTCAATCGCAAAGCGCCGAGCGCAGCAATCGAAGACGGAGTCGGCGAATGGCCGACGACGGCAAATGCGCTGCCAAGACATCAATCCTCCGCATCCACCGCGTCGAATCATGCGCGAGGTGCGGGAGAACTCTGCAGGAAATACGGAATCGATGATGGAAACCTGTCAACCCGCCGCGAATTCCTCAGAATTGGCGAAGAAGAAAGAACGGTATTGGCCGAGCTGGCTCCTTGGGCCCGGTCGGTAGCACCTGAGATCGCCAAAGCGTTTTACGAATGGCAGTTCAATTTTCCACCCACGCGTAGATTCTTCGACCGTTTTGCGGAGAAGCGGGGCATGCCGATCGGCACGCTGCGCCAGCACCTGGAATCGGCCCAGGCTGGCTACTACACCGAGATATTTGAGGGAGCCGCCACTAATTGGGATGTCGAATACTTCGAGCGGCGCCTCAAGGTGGGGAAGATGCACGACAAAATCGATCTCCCGCTGAAATGGTACATCGGTTCCTACGCAGAGTATGAACGACTGACGGATGTTTTTCTGCGCAAGTCCTTCAAAGATCTGGCGAAGATCGCGCAAGCAGAGCGGGCCGTCTCGAAAATCCTCAACTTGGATATGCAGGCTATTGTCGATGCCTTCCTGATGAGTACTACGGAATCCCTGGGTGCCAACGTTGAGATCATCAAAGCCAAAGGCGACGTGACAGAGCATCTGCCCGAGTTGAAGAGTGCGATCGCAGCATTGCTCGAACAACTGACCCTCCTCGGGAAAGGCGACCTTCGCAGCACCGATTTTGACGCCTTGATGAAAGATGCGAGCCTTGATTCATGGACGATCGGGTCGAGCGTCAAGAATCTGCTCGGGTCTCTTAGGAACTTCATCGCTGAGATGAGCCGCATGTCGGAAGAGCACAGCAAGGGTGACATCGACGCCACTATCGCAGCGGAGAAGTGCGAGGGCCCCTTCAGAGTCATGGCTCAGGGTGTCAACGAAATGGTGGCCGGGCACATCGCCGTCAAGAGAAAAGCTATGGCTTGCGTAGCGGAGTTCGGCAAGGGTAACTTCGAAGCCCCGTTAGAGAAGTTCCCCGGCAAGAAGGCGTTCATCAACGACACAATCGAACAGGTCCGTGGGAACCTGAAGGCGGTAAATGCCGACATCGATATTCTGGCCGGCGCGGCCGTCACCGGGCGAGTGGGCACGCGCGCCGATGCCAGCAAGCACCACGGAGACTTTCGCAAGATTGTTGAGGGCATGAACCAGACTCTGGAGGCGATTGTCGCGCCGCTCAAGGCTACGGCCGAGAATGCAAGTTCACTGGCATCGTCCTCGGAAGAACTCACGGCGGTCAGCCAGGTCATGGCCAGCACCGCAGAGGAAACCGCGGTCCAGGCCAACGTTGTGGCAGCGGCCAGCGAGCAGGTCTCGAGGAATGTCGCCTCGGTAGCTACGGCCTCCGAAGAGATGCAAGCTTCAATCCGCGAGATCTCAAAGAACGCCAACGACTCCGCGCGCGTGGCTAAGAACGCAGTCATCGTGGCGCAATCGACCACGGACACGATTATGAAGCTTGGCCAATCCAGTCATGAAATCGGCGACGTGATCAAGGTAATTACCTCTATCGCGCAGCAGACCAACCTGCTGGCGTTGAATGCAACCATCGAGGCCGCACGTGCGGGAGAAGCGGGCAAAGGCTTTGCGGTAGTGGCAAATGAGGTGAAGGAACTTGCCAAGCAGACTGCCAAGGCGACCGAGGAGATCAGCCAGAAGATCGAAGCCATCCAGGGAGTCACCAAGGGGGCAGTTACGGCGATCGGGGAAATTAGCGCGATCATCAACCAGATCAATGACATCTCCAACAGCATCGCATCGGCCGTGGAAGAACAGACAGTGACGACCAACGAAATTGGCCGCAGCGTGACCGAAGCAGCTCAGGGAGTCTCCGATATCTCAAAGAACATAGCCGGCGTCGCAACTTCGGCAAAAGACACCACTCAGGGGGCGAACGACATCAAAACGGCATCGTTGGAGTTGAGTCAAATGGCGGCACGTCTCCAGGCTTCCACAGCAAGATTCACCTTCTAATCCGATCAATCCGCTTCTGCCCGAAGACCGGGGGCGGGAATAGTTCCAGCCTGGACCAAAGATCAACCGGCCCCGCAGTGCGGGACCGGTTGGTCAGGCTGAAGCTTCTGTCGAGTGTTAGTGGGCTGCAGGCGACTTGGCGGCGGGCTTGGGAGCCGTCGGCGCCGATGGAGGCTGCGCAGGCGGAGCAGGAACGCCCGACTTCACGTTGTATGCATCGACAATGGCCTTGCTGATGTCAGAGTTCTCAACGTGGTAGAGAACGATTGGGGACTGCTGCTGGGACTCGCTGGCATCCAACACCAGGGTGATGCCCTGCTGCTGCACGTAGGTTGTCAGAACGTCAAAGACCTTGGAAGCGACCTTGCCGTAGACGTCGTTCATCTCCGTGCTGAGGTCGTTCTGCGCATCTTCCGCGAAGCGCTGGGCCTGCTTCTTCTTTTCGTCGATGGTCTTGGTCTGTGTGGCGCGGGCAGCATCGCTGAGCTTGTCGCCCTGGGCCTGCAACTGCTTGGTCAGGTTATCGATTTCGTCGGCCATGGTCTTGAGCTGAACGCGCTTGGGCTCGTACTTTTTCTGGAGGTCGGCGATGTTGCGTTGGAACTCGTTGGTTTGGCCCACAGCGGCCTGGAATTCGATGACGGCAACTTTGACAGGGCCGGCCGGCGCCGAGGCAGCGGGTGAAGTTTGAGCGGTGGCGCTGAGGGCAAGGCCCGAGGCCAGCGTAAAAGCAAGTGCTAGGGTACGCTTCATTTGAATGCAAAACTCCTTCAGGATTCCTGTAAGTGCGGGTCCGCAAATCATCGCTGGACCAAGCCTGTGCCTCCTGAGAAACCTAGGCTTCTCTTGTTTGACGCTCCGCGCCGGAAATGGGCAGAGGCGTAAAGAGACGCACGTGGAGACATCAGTAGGAACTGCTTGGATTATAGGGGTCTAGGGTTGGGGAGGTAAAGCTGGGGCGGGTTAATTTTGGAGCGTTTTGGATGAAATGGGGATGGGTGGGGTGGGTTGTTTCTCAGGGTCTGTGTATAAACGAGGGCGGTCTAGGTTCGTGGTTTCCCACCCTTTCGCCAGAAAAAAGGCGAAAGGATGGGGCACGGGACATTTTCTGTCGACGAACTAGGCGCACCCGGGCTGCTGAAAGAACTAGAAGGTTGTTGAGACGGTCAGGCGGAAGGTTTTGCGGGGTTCGCGGAACAGATAGCGCGCGCCGTAGGCCTGAATCGCTTCGTTGTAGGTGTAGTCGCCTGCGCCGCCTGGGGGGAACAGGTCGCGGGTAATGAGCTCGGCAGAGCAACTGCCCTTGTTTCCGCCGATGAGGACGGAATTGCAATAGGGAGTCTCATAAAGGCGGAGCGGGTTATACGCGTAGTAGAGGCGGAACGGCGCGTTGATGACGGGCATGATGACGGAAATCTCGCTGCCTAGAGACATGCGGGGCACGAAGTTGGTTCCGGAGATGGGGCGGATGTTCTGCTGGAAGCCGACCTGCGAGCCGGGGATACCGCCCTGGCATGCGCCGTTGTTGAAGACCGGGCAACCATAGAGCGGAGCGGTGAGCGAAGCAAAGCCCTCGGGGCTCTGCTTCAACTGCCCCTTCAACAGGGCGGCGTCGATGCCGAAGTCGTCGAAGAACGAGATCATGACCGGGCCAGCGATGGGAATGCGGTACTCGACGTTGGTGGTCAGGCTGGTGTCGCCACCGATGGAAGCGATGCCGTAGATAGGCAGCGGCACCTGGAGGCACTGGTTCAACTGAGGATTGGTGGGATCGCGCGGAACGCAGGTGCCGTCTGGATTGGTGAGCTGCACGGTGACGCGATTGGGGACGTAGCCGTAAGGGGTAGCGCCGCGAATATCGAAGCCGCGAATATCGCCTTCGCCGCCGGTGTAGAAGCGATTGTTGGGAGGGGCGACGTCTCCGCCAAAGCCCTGGACATGACCCAATTGTGCGCGCAGCCCGAGGATGTTGCGCCCACTGGCCGACGGAATGAGGTAATGCATGGGCATGAAGCGCTTGTAGGCCACCAACGGTGAGATGTAACGCACGTTGCCGCCAATGCCGGCGACCTGGAAAACGGCTGTGTATTCCTTGCCACTGCGCGGGCGGAGAGGGTTGTTGATGGTGTTGTAGATGTAGCTGAACGAGGCGTTGCTGTTGACGATACCCGCCAACGAGTTGCTGCCTTGAATGCCGGACCGGAAGCTGATGGTCTGGAAGAAGGTCTGCGAGGCTGTCGAGAAAGCGGTGATGTTCGACTTGGCGAGCGAGTAGGTCATGCCGATGCGCTGGAAGGCATGGCGCTTCAGCGGATAGCTGAGGGAGAGCGTCAGGCCCTGGGAAGCCTGGTTGTAATTCTGGGTAAGCGACTGCTGCGCCGCGGTCAGATTGGCCGAAAGCCCGGAGGTGGTCTGGTAGCTCTTGGAGGCGTTGTAGTCCTGCTTGGTGTTGAAGAGCTGGAAGCCCAGGTTCAGAGGGCGGTTCTTGAGGTAAGGCTGTGAGAAGCCGAACATGAACTGGCGGCTGACGTTGCCGAGGTTGCCTTGCAGGCTGAGGGTCTCGCCGAGGCCGAGGAAGTTGTTGGTCTGGTAATTGACGCCGAGGAAGGCGCCAGAAAGGCCGCTGACGCCGCCGTTGAGGCCGATGGAGTTCTTGCCCTTCTCCTTGACCTTGAGCAGCAGATCGACGGTACCTGCTTCCGCATCCTGATGGGCTTCGGAGTCCTGATCGACCTTGAGGGCTTCGAAGTATTCCAACTGGTTTAAGCGGAGGAGGCTGTACTCCCAGAGCTGTGAGTTGTAGACCGAGCCTTCGTCGAGCATGAGCTCGCGGCGAATAACCTTGTCGCGCGTGATGGTGTTGCCCTGGAATTCGATACGGGAAACGTAGAAGGGCTTGCCTTCGTCGATGTCGATTTCGAGCGAGACCGTCTTCTTCTGATCGTCGTAGATGGGCTTGGGGATGGCGCCGAAGTTGATGTAGCCCAACTGGCCGTAGGCCTTTTTGAGGTTTTCCAGGCCCTTCTGGATCATGGTGGCGTTAAACCAGTCGCCGTCCTTCAGAACAAATGTGCCGCGCAGGGCCTTGGTGTTGGACACTGCCTTGTTGCCGGTGAAGGTGATGGTGCCGAGGCGATAGCGCGCGCCCTCTTCAACGGGCATCAGGATGTCAATGCGCTTGCCTTTGTTGGGGCGGAAGGTGAACCAATTCAGACCGCCTTCGTCGCGGATCTGCGTTTTGGGTTCTTCGATGGCGGCGTTGGCATAGCCCTTGTCGCGGTAAGCCAGGCGAACGCGCTCGGTGTCTTCCTCCAGCTTGGAGGCGTCGAAAGTCTGCGGAAAGATGTCTTCGAGGATGATGGAATAAGGAATGCCGATGGGTTTCAGGTTCTTCATGGAGCGGCGCAGAATAAGGCCGCTGAGGTGCTGATTGCCAACGAATTTGATGTTGCCCACTTTAACGGTGGGACCTTCCTTGATATTGAAGTTGACCTGCACGGAAGCCGGAGGAATGTCCTTGATGTCGAGCTTGACGATGGCAAACTGGTGACCGTGCTCGGACAGGATGTCCTTGAGAACGGTGGTGGCGCGGAGAATCTTTGCAGCATCGTACTGGCTCTCAACGGTGAGGCCGACCTTCTCCTTTTTGAAGCGGTCGAGGACGTCGGACTGCGAGACGGCGTTGAGGCCCTTGTAGTTGATCTCGCGGATGGTGGGCTTTTCCTTGACGAAGATGTCGAGGATGATGCCTTTGTCCGAGTCTTCGCGTTCAATGCGCAGGTTCTCGAAATACCCGGTGTTCCAGAGGGAGTTGAAATCGCGCTCGATGGAGATCGGGTCGTAGGCATCGCCGGGGTGGGTAAAGAGGCGTGCGAGCACGGTCTCTTTCGGAATGCGGCGGTTTCCGATGACGCGGATGGAATCGATGGTATTCGATCCCTGCGCCAAAGCGGTACCGGCGGTGACAAGCAGCGCCAGGGACACACCGAGCAATTGGGCAATACGCGCCAAACGGCCGGGGGTCCGCAAAACGCGGGAGATTGAAGTGTGCTTGATCTTTACCGGGCCGGAGCCCTGCTTAGAGCACAAATACTGGTGCGGGCCATAGTTCGCCATCTGGTTCGGCTTCACGGGAAGAATATCGACACCCTCACTGCTGAAAAAATCTGATCCTGCACATGGAAAGATTGATTATATTGGACCGCGGCGACTCCGCCCAAACCAATGGGCAGTCGAACGGCCCGGAAACCGTGTCTTCCCAGAATTCCCTGCCGCGCGAATCGCCTTCGGACTGGGGCCTATCCCACAGTCTACCGGACGAGGGTGGGTTGATGCTTGATCCCAGCCCCCTCTGTGTCGCGCTGCATGGCTCTTAGACGCAGCACGGGTTCACATGGCATCCTCGCAGAGCGGAGGAAATGCGTCATGCCAAGTCAGGAAGGGTCAATTTACGAAATCTCCGCAAGGATGCTGGATGGGCGGACGGTCAGCATGGGGGAGTTTCGTGGCCGGGTGCTGCTGATTGTGAACACGGCCAGCTTCTGCGGATTTACGTCTCAATATGCGGGTTTGGAGAAGCTTTACGAGACGTACAAGCAGCGGGGGTTTGAGGTACTCGGATTTCCCTGCAATCAGTTTGGCGGACAGGAGCCGGGGCCAGCGAGCCAGATTGGAGCGTTCTGCGAGAGGAATTATGGAGTGAGCTTTCCCATTTTCGAGAAGATCGATGTGAATGGCGCGGAGGCTCACCCGCTCTATCGCTTCCTGAAACAGAACAGGCCGGGAAAGCTGGGTATGTTCGGGCTGGATGGGATTCGGTGGAACTTTACGAAGTTCCTGGTCGATCGGAATGGGAACGTGGTTGAGAGGTTTGGTTCTTCGACGGTGCCTGGGAAGCTGTCGGGGAAAATCGAGGAGCTGCTGGAAGGCTGATAGGAGAGGTTCTTGTTGAGGGCCTGGGTTTCCCACCCATTTCACGATGAAACCGTGAAATGGGTGGGGCTCCCAGAATTTGCGACGCGTCCCGCTTTTTGTGGGGCGTAGCGCAGTTCTCGGGGACTGGTGCGCAATCTCCTAAACAGGTGGTTCGGCCAGGATATACACATACACGAGCATTGCCAGGCCAACGAAGGCTGGAATCAGGCCGCAGAGAGCGACGTGCACGCCGACCAACTGGGTCAGAAAGATCACAACGCCGACGCCCGATCCGAGTGTGATCACGCCACCGATTTTCAAGCCCTCCCGCGTTTTGATGAGGTTCATTCTGTGCTGCTCGTGCAGCAGCTCAATGGTAGCCCTGGAGCCGTCGGGGGATGCTTCAGCAACACGCCGGATAGTCTCGGACTTGTAAAAAGCTTCGCGTTCCTTGCGGCGACTTTCGATGAAGGTGACCAGCGGAATGAAAACCGCAAAAAGCGCCACAGCGCCTACCGAGAGAAAAATCCAAAGGCCGTAGTTACTGAAGACTTCCTCGCTGCCGAAGAACGAAAGCACCAGATGCATCATAGAATCCTCCTGATTCACTTGCAGAGTTTTTGTCCCATTCGTCCGGTGTGACCGGAGTCGGCTGAATGCGGTTGCATTTTGTTGAAAATTTCTTTTCCGCGAGAAAATGCAACCGGACGGATAGGATTGCGGTCCCACTGCACAGAGCGAGACTGACTTGACTGAGAAACCCATCGGCGCAGTTGCCAGGAACGCGGCAGATGATCTGGCTGCCGTGGAGCGGGTGCTGGCAGGCGAGGTGCAGGCCTTCGAAGGGATTGTTCTTCGCTGGCAGGCGCCGCTGGTAAATATGGCGTGGCGCTACTGCCGCGATCGTGGACGAGCTGAAGAATTGGCGCAGGAAGCCTTTGTCCGTGCGTGGCGAGGGCTGCGCAATTGGAGACGAGAAGGCAGCTTTTCTACATGGTTGTTTGTGTTGGCGGCAAATGTGTTCAGATCGGACTTGAAGCGGTTTCCAACGGTGGACGTGACGCTGGAAGAGGTTGCCGAGCCATCGCGGCCTGCTGCACAACACATCGCTTTGGCGGAGGCGCTTAGTTCCGAGACGGTCAGGCGCGCGGTACTGTCTCTCCCAGTTCGCTACCGTGAGCCGGTGGTATTGTTCTATTTTCATGAGATGGATGTGGCGGCGGCGGCGGAGACGATGGGGATGCCGGAGGGTACGGTCAAGGCGCGGCTTTCGAGAGCACGAGCTTTGCTGCGAAGACGGTTTCCAGCGCTGGAATCTGAGCTTGATTCCGGAGGCACCGGGGCTGTTCACGAAGCGCAAAGGAGGTTTGAAGATGGATAGACACGAGAACAAAATGGATGCGACGCAGTTGACGGAGCTCGATGCGATTCTGGCAACCGAAGGAGAGCTTGTGCCGTCTTCAGGCTTTCTGGCTGCGGTCATGGAGAGAGTGGAGGGCGAAGCCAGGATGCCGGCTCCGATTCCCTTCCCCTGGAAGCGTGCGGTGCCGGGATTTGTGCTGACTGCGGGGGTGTTTGGATGGAGCGCGGTGGAACTGGTGAGGCTGGGGGTTCCGGCGATGAAGGCTCATCCGATGGCAATGCCCAATATTTCATTCGCGATGACACTGCCGTTGGATCAGGCAGGATGGGTCGCGTTAGCTCTGGGGATTTCGCTGGCGTCATGGCTGCTGGCGCGGCGATTTGTGGGGCGATCAAGCCTGCTGTAGGCCCATGCTAGGCGACCGTCCAGTCTTCGGTTTTTAAGTCCGTCGACGAAAGAGAAAGCCTGATCGTGGGTGACGAGCGTCAGGTCGAGAGACAGAGCGTGGGCCGCGATCATCAGGTCTTCAACGCTGAGTGAGCGTCCCTTCCGTTCCTGGTCCGCTCTCAATTGGCCATAGGTACGCGCGGCAGCGGAGTCCCAAGGCAGAATCAAAACATCGGTGAGAAAGGCTTCGACCGATGTCCGTCTACGCAATGCACCTGACTT
>Ga0302189_10004369_pt1 | contig 10544 bp, 10 predicted proteins | sample II_Bog_E2_2_FD_194551 | JGI IMG/M metagenome (GOLD analysis project Ga0302189, IMG submission 194551) | Peat permafrost microbial communities from Stordalen Mire near Abisko, Sweden - II_Bog_E2_2 | ecosystem: Environmental > Terrestrial > Soil > Wetlands > Peat | place: Sweden: Abisko...
TGAATCGTATAAACAGGATCAGGCCTGTCCCAACGTTTTCATAGCAGAATCAGCTGGTTGCCTTCTTGAGGTGATTCCGGGCCCGCCGGAATACGCGAAAGCGCTATTTCCAACGGGGTTTTCTCGAAGAGGTTGAGGCTCAAAATCTGTAGCATTTCGTACAGGCTGCGAGTGAGGTTCAGGCGCTTTCTGATGATGGCGACGAGCACGTAGACCGAGACAGCGATCCAGATCTGCGACTTCACTGCGTTTTCCGAGGTTCCAAAGAAGGCCTTCACGCGTAGATGCATTTTTATCCAACGAAAAAAAAGCTCGACCTGCCATCTGGCCTTGTACAAAGAACAAATGCTCAAGGCGGGCAGTGCTGTGTTGTTGCTGATGAACAGCAGGCGCTTGCCGGTCTCGGGGTCTTTGTATCGAATGCCGCGAAACGGATCTGGGTAATCCTTGGCGGACTGATACCCCTGCAGCACGAGCGTCTGATCGAAAATTACGCCCATGGAGCGATCGGTGGGCCGCGAATATCGGCGCTGGGCATCCATGTTGCGCTTCGCCCGGGTCACAAAGAAGCTTCCCGCCTGATGCAGCCGGTACAGGCGTTGGAAGTCGATGTAGCCGCGATCCATGACGTAGAAAGCGCCGGCTTCCGGAATCAATTGATCCAGGATGTTCACGTCGTGCATCTTGCCGTCGCTGATATGGATAAAGCTCGGGATATTGCCGCGCAGATCGAGCAGCGTGTGCATCTTCACCGCCGCCTTCGTGGTTCGAAACGGCGCCCACGGAAACAGCGAGAGCGACAAATCGATCGTCGTCGAGTCCAGCGCGTAGGCCGTGTTGGCCAGATCGACGCCGAAGGGCTCGTTCACATACAGCTTGCGGGCGATGCCGATCAGGCGCTGCGCGAAGTCGGCATAGATCCGCCAATCCCGCGTCGCGTTCGCATTGGCGAGCGTGTTGCGCGAGACCTGGCCCCGAATTCCCATGTGGTAGAGCTTCTCGTTCTGCGAACGCAAACAGGCCTCGATGTCCCGCAGACTCTCGCGAAACGTGAGCTGGGCGAACGCCATACACAGGTACTGGTCCATGCAGGTGAAGCTCTGGACCTTGCGATTCCCGCTGTAACGAGCCACGCAGCGCTCGAATACCATGGGCGGCAAATGCCCCATGAGCTGAGCGAAGATCAGTTTTCCCGTATGCATCGTCCGAGCTCCAGGCGGTTATTCCTGAGCCGACAATGGCACCGTTCTGATCTGAAATCGTTAACACATCGGAAAGCACGTTTTTCGCTTGGACCTCAAGTGGTTACGCATGCTTAATTCATCAACGTTGGGACAGGCCTGACCCCAGATGCAAAATCCGCTGCGGTCGAAATACAGACACTTCAGTTGTGAGCCGGATCGTGTTTCATAGTGCATCTCTCCTATCAAAAGCCAGGAAGTTTGAGACTCGTAATCTCTTGTAAAGTGGGATAATTTATTGGTCGGCGAGCTATCACATTCCGCACACCTATCTGAACAGCCTCGGTTGTGAGCGCCGCGACGGGCACCTCCCAAGGTGCAGATTTCATCACCTGGCGCGCCGGCAAAATTCCCTCTTTGATCAGACGGCGCACCGAGCCCATGCAAATCTTCAAGCGTCGAGCTGTCTCATCTACGCTGATGGTTTCGGTGCGATTATTCTGCGGGTCGAACGCTGCGATTCCCAGCCGTTCACGCAACTCCCGCACTCGCACCATCGTCCAAGACTTACCGTCAACAGTCTTGCAGCGCATGCGGTTCATTGTAACTGCAAGGCGCTGGTCCGGATAACGGCCACCAAGCTTGCGCATGACCTCGACCGCCGCGGGTCTTTGATTATCGGAGCTTCGCTTTGTCTTGGTGCGCACAACGCGCAGCTCTGTGTGTCGCCCGCCCGTCCAATGTACCGTCACGATCGCCTCGTTGGACTTGTCATCAAGGTCGATAACAACTTCTTGGATTAGGATGCGGGTCAAGCGCTGTTTTGCGCCAGCGTCAGTGTCAGTGCTGTTCCAGACTCTCGGCAGATCGTGTGCAAGGGAGAGGAGCCCGGTTCGATCAATCGAGGGACGCTGTGCGGCCGCCTCATCCAGAGCGCGAAGGCGTGCCTCGATCTCTGCGACACGTTCAAGAGCGCTGTTCCACCGCGCTTCGAGTTCGCGAGCCACTAATCGCTTCGCTGGATCGACGCATTCATAGCGGCGTGCAGCAAGTGTCGCCTCGTAACGTGCCTCCTCGAGTTCGCGAGTCGCGGCGACCTTCAAATCCGCATCACGCAGAGCGAGGCGTTCGGCAGCATGGATCGCCGCTTCGATCGCATGCGAGGATACCGCTTCGACGATCGCCGTCGCGACGGCGCGATCGACTCGCATGCCGCCGATTCCAATGCAGCACGCCATGCCTGCAAGGGCACTATCACCCGGGCATTGGTATCGATGCGCATGACCTGACTGCGCCCCATAGAACACTCGCATCATGCGAGCACAGCGACCGCAGCGTACAAGACCGGTGAGCAACGCGCGGCCACCCCGAGCACTCTTGCGCGACATCCGCTTCTTCATGTGCGCGTTTTCCGCGATCATATGTTGATTCTCCTCGAACTCCGCCCAGCTGATGTAACCAGGATGATGGTCCCGGATCAAGACGCTCCAGGCCGGCATCGGCTTGTGATGCCCGTTGCTCTTGTGGGCGCGACCGTCCACGACCCGTACACGCTGACCTGTTCGGCCGAACACATATGCCCCGGCATAGATCGGATGGCAGAGTATCTCGCGAACGGTAAAGTACTGCGCGGCTTTCCATTCGATGCGCCGGCCCATCGGGCGCTGGCGCATCACCGGCAGCTGTACGGCGTTATCCTTCGCCCACAGCAATACCTGGCGCGCGCTCCCAAGGTCGCGGAACTTGCGTAATACCAGCCGGATAGTGTCCGCGATCCGTTCATCTGGATCGATTTCCAGGCGGCCCAGTTCATCCCAGCAGTATCCCGGAGGAAGCGAGAAGCGTAACTCGCCGCGTTTTGCTTTCGAGTCGCGTGCCGCTAAGCCGCGTTGACGAAGGAGCGACAACTCGTACTCCGACATCGTGCCTTTAAGCCCAAGCAAAAGCCTATCGTTGACCTGGCGCGGATCGTACGTGCCATCAGGATCGATGACCAGCGTACTCGTTATGGCGCACAGATCAATGAGATGATGCCAGTCCCGGCCATTACGGGCTAGACGCGATGCTTCGATACAAAACACCGCTCCTGTGTTCGCCCCGCACACCGTGGCGACGAGCTTCTGAAAGCCCGGGCGATCAACGAGTCCGGAGCCCGAACGGCCAAGATCCTCATCGATGATTGCCACGGATGCAAACCCTAACGAGCGCGCGGTCTCGGCAAGCCCATATTGGCGGCGTTTGCTCTCGGTATGTTCAATGACCTGTCCGGGCGTGGACTGGCGAACATACACGATCGCGCCACGTTTTAGATGTTCAGCGGTAACTTTCGGATTCATCGCGAACGTCCTCCTCGGATTGCTTTTTGTGATCTTGCAGATGAGCTTCGATGAGCAGATCCGCCAGTGCCGCTATCAGTGCGATTTTTGTGGGCTCCGGCCACTGGATGGGCGGGTCGCCCACGAGCGACAAGACGAGTTGGCTTCGCGTTGTCCTTGCCTTTCGTTTCATCGATACTCTCCTCCACAACAGGTGGCGAGGTCGATGATCTCTCATTGCCGACTGTATTGTTTCCCGCGCGATGCGTAAGCACGCGCCACAGCTCGATGAGGCCTTCTACCGATAACTCGGGCCGTCCGATGGGCATCGCTTGACACACGCTCGATTCGCACATCCAGGCGGGGCACTCTCGCGACATGCCCGCGGGTACGTCGATGTGAACCAGGGCGTCGCGTCCACGCCCCACGCGACGGAACAGCGGCACACGCTTCCCATAAAGCGGATGCCAGCGATACTCAACTACAACGGACTGAGATCTATATGCGGAATGTCGTTTGATCCGGTTCACAGCTGAAGTGTCTGTATTTTGATCGCAGCGGATTTTGCATCTGGGGAAAACGGCTCGAGACTGGAAAATTCATCGGCGACTGGCGGGCAGTGCGCACGCGCGAGATGGACTGGACCGCGTTGAAATTGTTGCTCGAGGGATTGGAAGGCAAGCGCGTTCGCAAGCGCTTTTCGCTGCCTTCTGGTGTCACCAAAAGCCTATAAATGTAGTACTTTATCTCACTCATCGTGATACGATGAGTGACATGGAAAGCGCGGCATCCATCGGCTCATCGGACCTCACGCAGGTGAGTTCGATGAGCGCCGCGCAACTCGTCGTCGTGGTGCAGTCGCAGGCCGAGAAGATCGCAGCCCTCGAGCACCAGATCGAGTGGTTCCGCCGCCAGTACTTTGGTCAGAAGAGCGAACGGTTCGCGCCGGAGCCCGACCCGAACCAACTGCATTTGGGCGAGACTTTCCCAGTCCCGGCGACGCCGATCGAAGAACGCAAGATCATCCCCGCCCATACCCGTCGCGTGCGGCAAGACGATGGCGCCGAGAGCGGCGAAGAGCTGAAGTTCTTCGACGAGTCGCGGGTCCCGGTGCAGACCATCATACTGGTGCATGAGGACGTCAAGGGTCTCTCGCCCGATCAGTACGAGGTCATCGGCGAGAAGGTGACCTACCGGATCGCGCAGCGCCCGGGCGCCTATCAGGTCCTGAAGTATTGCCGGCCGGTGATCAAGCTCAAGTCCAACGCGAAGATCCTCGCCCTGCCGGCGCCGAGCGGAGTCCTGGAGGGCAGCCGAGCCGATGTCAGCTTCATCGCCGGGCTGCTGATGGACAAGTTCGCGTGGCACCTGCCGCTCTACCGCCAGCATCAGCGCCTGGAGGCGGCCGGGATCCGGGTGAGCCGGCAGTGGCTGACGCAGCTCGCCCAGGCCGCGATCGGCCTGCTGGCGGCACTCTACGAGGCTCAGTTCGCCTCGATCCGGGCGAGTCGCGTCAAAGCGATGGACGAGACGCCGATCAAGGCCGGGCGCTCTGGTCACGGCAAGATGCATACGGGCTATTTCTGGCCGATCTACGGCGAGCACGATGAAATTTGCTTCCCGTTCCACACGTCACGGTCGGCCGATTTCGTCCGCAATGCGTTGGGGCTCAAGCCGGTCGCCAATGCCGTGTTATTGACCGACGGCTACGCCGCATACGAACAATACGCGGAGAAGACGGGGATCAACCACGCGCGCTGTTGGACGCATTCGCGCAGAGGATTTTTCGATGCGTTGACGGCGGAACCGACCGGCGCCGCCGAGGCGTTGGAACAGATCAAAGCGCTGTACGCCATCGAAGACGAAATCCGCGATCGCAAGCTCGTCGGGGAAGCCAGGCAATTGCATCGTCTGACGCACAGTAAGCCGTTGGTCGAGCTCTTCTTCGCGTGGGTCGATCGACAGCTCGAGCGCCAGGGGTTTACGCCGAGCAACCCGTATATCCAGGCGCTGAACTATGTGCGCGCGAGGCGGGTCGGCCTCGAGATTTTCCTTACCGATGCCGATGTTCCGATGGACACGAATCACCTGGAACGAGCATTGCGGGTGGTACCGATGGGTCGCAAGAACTGGTTATTCTGCTGGACCGAACTCGGCGCCAAGCACGTCGGCATCATCCAGAGTCTGATCGTCACCTGCCGACTGCACGGCATCGATCCCTACACGTATCTTGTCGATGTGCTGCAGCGAATCGGCGAACATCCCGCCAGCCGCGTCGCCGAGCTCACGCCGCGGCTGTGGAAAGAGCGCTTCGCCGCCAATCCACTACGCTCTGATATCGAGGATTTCACGCCGCGTTGAGTTGAACTTCGCGTAGCATGACCGCGCTACGCAACTCCCGGAGACAGTATGGCGGCTCGAAAGAAAAAAGCACTCAAAGTCTACGATCTGCGCGTTGAACTTGAAGAGATCGAGCCGCTGATTTGGCGGCGAATCCTGGTGCCAGGGAATATTACGTTGCCACGGCTGCACGATTTATTGCAATTGGTGATGGGATGGACGAACTCGCATCTGCACAGCTTTCAGGTCGGCGAGCGGACCTTTGGTATGGATGACACGGATCTCGAAGAATTGAACATGTTGAACGAGGAGAAGTTCACGCTCGATGAGGTTCTCGGCGACTCGATCCGTGAATTTGTATACGACTACGACTTCGGTGATAGTTGGCGCCATCGGATCACAGTAACTCCGATTCCCAAACCGAGGACCGATTGGTCCTATCCGCTCTGCGTCGCCGGCGAGAGAGCGGGGCCGCCGGAAGACGTCGGGGGCGTGAGCGGGTACGAAGAGTTCTTGGCCGCGATCAAAGATGCGAAGCACGAAGAGCACGACAGAATGCTCGAATGGGTAGGCGGGGCATTCGACCCGGCCGGCTTCGATCTGAACGAAATCAACAGAACCCTAAGATTCGGTCCCCGACCGTACGGCGCCGATCGCTGAATTCCCAGCAGAATATGGGCGCGCCCGCAAGACGCCGTCTGGTTGCCGGTTACGCTGCGGCGACTCGGGGCGGCAGTGCCTCGGCGTTCAGGCCGACCAAACTGTTGACGACGTACTCTGCGCCGCCGCCGTCTTCCTCTCCCTCGCCGTCCTTGTTGAGCAGATAGAAGCCACTGACCGGGTTGGCGGTCTGACCGAAGACGAGGCTCACGTACCCGTAGTCGTTGACGGTGAGCGAGCCGACCGCGACGGGCGGACTGAATCCGCCATAGCTCGATGAGGCGAGCGTGCCCGTCTGGATCACGGCGGCGACGGTACTCGCGCTCGCGACGGCGTTGCCCGTGGTGGGATGGTACACGTCCGGCTTGAGGCAATCGTAGAGCATGTTGTCCACTGCGGGCGCTGCCGGCCAGCGGGCTCCTGCAAATGAGTGGCTATCTGTACAATAGTCTGATGCACTCGAATTCTTGCAATGGGCTCATGCGCGCGGCTGCAGCGGTCGTTGCGTTGATCGCGGCGATGTTCCTGAGCATTGCCGCCGCCGGGAATCTGCAGGACGAGGGTGCCCGGATTGCCGATTGGCGCGCCAAGCGCCTGGCGTCGCTGACCAGCGAAACGGGCTGGTTGACGCCCATCGCGCTGTACTGGCTCAAGGACGGCGAGAACAGCTTCGGCCGGGCGTCGGACCGAGCCTTCTCGGTTGAGGATGCCGCCCTGGCACCCGACACGGGTGCATTCTATTTGACGCATGGCCGCGTTCGATATGTCGCGCATGTCTCGAAGGCGATGACCTATCTCGGCAACCCGGTCACGAGCCTCGAGCTGGTGTCCGACGCCGATGAAAAACCCACGGAACTCGTCGCAGGGTCACTGCATTTCATGCTGATCGAACGGGCCGGCCATCTGGGAATTCGTGTGCGCGATAGCGTCAGCCCGAACCGATTGCAGTTCAAGGGTCTGCAGTACTTTCCGTCTCGCGACGACTGGCATATCCAGGCGCACTTCCAGCCCTATGTGCCCGAGCGCCGCATCCCGAACGTCAATATTTTAGGGATGTCGGAGGAGATGATCTCTCCGGGTGCCATCGTATTCGAGCGCGAGGGGCGCTCCTGGCGCCTGGATACGATTCTGGAGGCGCCGGGGGATCGGGAGTTGTTCGTGATGTTTTCAGATGCGACGAGCGGCAAGGAGACCTACGGCGCCGGCCGCTTCCTGTACGTCGGATTGCCCAATGCGGATCGCATCGAGGTCGATTTCAACGAAGCCTTCAATCCGCCGTGCGCCTTCACGGACTTCGCGACTTGTCCGCTGCCGCCGCCGCAGAATCGGCTCGCCTTGGCCATCGATGCGGGCGAGCTCAAATACGAGCGCGCGCATTAGGTCGCACCGCCGGTCGGCGCTCAAATACCGCGCGTGTTCACAAGGGTGGGCCGACGGTCGATCGGGCGCGGGAGGACATCAAGGCCACCATCGGTCTCGTGCGGGTTGAGGGCGTGATGGAGGGCGGCAAGCGCGTGCCCTATGGCATCATCGGGGGCGTGGAAGGCCTGTTGCTGCGTGTTGCAAACGGCCGCGATCAATTCGCAGATTAAGTGTGGTCGGGGTGACAGGATTTGAACCTGCGACTCCTACATCCCGAACGTAAGGAATGCCGGTTCAAATCTTGGGAAATGCCGGCTTCACGTCACCCGTAGCTTACTCAGCTCGATTCGCCGGCGGCGGCAGAGGCTCGCGGGCCATGAGCCCACAATGAGCTAAGCGGAACCGCGAGGAGGCCTTCACCGAACGGTAATACATTTTCTCCGTCGTACAGGACGATTCCGCTGTGGAAACGCGGGCCGAGCAGTTCGCGCAGTCGTTTGAGGCCGCGAAAGTCGCCTTCTCGGACCGAGCTTGCTGCCTTGACTTCAATGCCGGCGTAGTGAGTGCCTCGCTGCACAACGATGTCCACTTCATATCCGTCCTTGTCGCGCATATGGTGCAGGGAAATCCTTTCGGAATTAGCACTCGTCTGCTTTTCGATTTCGCCAAATACAAATGTTTCGAGTAGCTGTCCAAGCAGGTCGCGCTGGTCGTCGAGTTCTGCGGCGCTGCAGCGAAGGAGGCTGCAAGCCAGGCCGGTATCGCCAAAGTGGAGTTTGGGACTTTTGATGAGTCTCTTGACGCGATTGCTGAACCAAGGCGGCAAAAATTCGATCAGGAATAGTCGCTCAATAAGTGTGAGATAGCTGCGAATCGTCGGCCGGCTCAGTTCGAACTGGCTCGCCATCTCACTAATATTGGCTAGTCGCGCCGTCTGGCTCGCGGCGAGAGTGAGAAGCTTTGGAAGAGCATCAAGGCTTCCGATGTGAGCGAGATCCCGCACGTCACGCTGGACGAGGGTATCTATGTAGTTTGCGTACCAATCGTCTCTTCGCCGGGGCGTACGCCTTTGGACCACTGGGTAGCCGCCGCGGACGATGCGTTCCGCCAGTTCCTTACCGAGGCGACCGTTGTGTGCGAATGATTGTGCATCGCTGAAGAGAGTGCCAAGAAATGTTGGCCGAGCGCGCTCGAGTTCGATCTGTGAGAGCGGGTAAAGGCGCAGTATCTCCATGCGACCGGCCAGTGAGTCCGACAAACGAGGAACCAGCATGACGTTCGACGAGCCCGTGAGAATGAAACGCACGGCGTTGCGGTTTGCATCAACAACAGGTTTGAGAGCGGCAAACAACTCAGGGACATGCTGGACCTCGTCCAATATTGCGTGCTTTACCAGGCGCGAGACGAAGCCGGTGATGTCTGACCGCGCGGCGGCGAGCGTTGCGGCATCATCGAATGTGTAATAGCGATACCGTCGACGTGTGCCGACTTGCAGCGCGAGAGTGGTCTTCCCACATTGCCGCGGTCCATGGATGAGGACGACGGGCGTGTCCGCGAGGGCGGTGATAAGGGCGGATTCCGCCAATCGGCGGTACAGGGTTGCGGCCATATCGGCCAATTGTAAGGCCAAGTATCGGCCAAATGAAAGGTTTTATACCGGCTGATTGGAACCTTTGGTGCCGGCCAATTGAAACCCTCAAGGGAATCGAGGCAGGGGTCGGCGTACGTTGGTCACGCCGCGCAATTGGCCAACTTCCCGCCGGCCCCAGACGACGCCGGTGGTTCGGTGGAATGCTTCGGTATCTTCATGGCGACGCAATTTGAACGGGGTCGATTCTGTGTCGGGGCGTTACGGGTCGAGACAGATCCCCATCCATTCGAAGAACCCGGGTTCATAGGCAATCGATGCAGCCGACGCTTCAAATGACTCGCTAACCGGTCGCAGCAGGATTCGAGAGGCATCCTGGGGTTCAATAGGGCAAAACGGTGTATCGAATTCTTCGAATAATTCGAAATCACCCTGTTTCATTCCGCAATGCTCGCAGTGATTCATCCAATAGAACGATTGCGTCGTCTTGCTGAAGTCGTTGCGATACTGGCGAGTAACGGATTGCATCTGCGCCTGCACGCTCGCGGGGATCCAAGTGACGTAGTAGACGATGGCTTCAGACTCCTGTACTTCCCAATTGGTCGACTCGTCATTGCTTACCCGCGCCTTGTGTCCAGGCGGAAGAAGAAAGCTGAACACGCGAGTATCCCGGGCGCAATGCCAGCAGCTGCGCGTAGACTGCGCAATGAAATATGAGAAAAATTGAAGATTGATATCAGCCCGTTGTGGCAGCCATTTCGCGAAAGGCGCGGCCTCCGTACCATCCGGCAAGAACCAGGTTTTTCGGCCCGCATCCCATCGTGCGCCTAGTCGCTTCGCATCGTCCTTCTCGTGGAAAGGCACATTGAGGTCCGTGGGCGGCATGGCGTTGCTTCCATCGTTCGTGGGCACGAATGACGCCAATCGTGGGAGATCGACTTGGGCAGCGCAACCCACATACCTGTTCACTCTCGCAGGATTCGGCGGTTGTGCTGAAGCGGTGGGGGAACCGGCTGATGCACTGATGATGGAATCGATCCGCCGCCGCAAAGCGAGAAAACTAACTTCGCCATGCGGCTGACGCGCTAGGTGCAGGAT
>Ga0302189_10004381_pt1 | contig 10518 bp, 6 predicted proteins | sample II_Bog_E2_2_FD_194551 | JGI IMG/M metagenome (GOLD analysis project Ga0302189, IMG submission 194551) | Peat permafrost microbial communities from Stordalen Mire near Abisko, Sweden - II_Bog_E2_2 | ecosystem: Environmental > Terrestrial > Soil > Wetlands > Peat | place: Sweden: Abisko, Stordalen...
CGCCAATTTATCCATCCAGAGACTTCCAGAACTCACACCCACCGCATGGGCCGCTCGCAATCTGTAACTGTCAAGGTGCGTTCGTCTGACGGATACGGTGCATCAGCAGAGAAATCGTCAAGAACGTCTCGCGGTGCGGAAAGTCGTTGGTGCGCACTGAGCCACGAGGTCAGTTTGTCTATGAGCGGCGTCCACGCGATCGTTCGTTCAGCGCGACGATTTGCTCTGCGCTCTACCTCTGTCCAGAAGCTATCGAAAAGTCCATCGCGGTCGTGAAGAGCGAATTGAGCCTCAGGTGACAGATGCAGAAACATCGACAAATGGAGCGGAAGCGCCAATACGGTCTTGATTTCCGGCTGAATGCGTATGATATCCAACCCCGCCTTCTGCAAAATCGCATCCACGGTTTCCGGGGAAAGCGCTGTTAGAGTGATCAGCGAGAATCCCGACTGCGAAGACTTCATCGTTCGCATTCGTTGGTCGTGTTCCAGGTCGAACTCCCGGCATCCAACGATGAGCGACATCTTCGGAAATCGTTCCGCTTCGCGTCGCAAACTGTCGAATAAGGACCACAGTTCAACCCGCCGTCCGGACGCCATGCTGATGGCATCCAGTTGATCAACAACGAGTACACAAGTGCCTCCATTTGCAACACCTGCGAGAACGAGTACCGGCGATTCCGGCAAGGACAGTTTCCGGCCCAATTCACTGGTTGTGAGGATTCCGTCTGGCAACTGATCGAATCGAACTGGCACAACAGGAACCTTGGATTGTTGCAGCGATTCGACTAGATGGCCAAGTGTAGTGCTCTTACCACCTCCAGCTCCGCCAACAACTAGCGTTTTCCGGCTCTTGAGAGTGCCGTCTCCTGCTAGAATCTCGTCCAAACCACCTAAGGCCAAAAACGCGCCATTAATAAGCTCCTCTCTGATCGGAGTCACGTAGGATTCACAAAGCTGCTCGATCTGCGTCCGAACTGTCTTCTCAACTGCCCAATCACGAAGCCGGACATTGTGGCTTTCAAGTTCGGCAAGAATTATCGGTCGGTCAATGGGAGTGTGTATTGTTCTTAGGAGAAGATCTTCGAACAGAGTCAAAACCTTGCCCCCTTCCAACTGCGCACCGGATGCCTCATATAGCAGCCTCCGAATCATGTCTTGCACTCGATCTCTGAGCTGGGCCTCATCTGCAGCATGGCTGCGGATTCGTGCAAGGAGTTGACGTGCGAGTTCTTCGTTGCCGCCGCATAAGGGGAGAATAGAGGCACGAAATTTTCCGCACAGGTCAGCGGATTGCTCTAATCGGTCCTTGAATAAGGCCTCGTCCGCGATATACAGACGCAGTTCTTCGAGGGCGCCGGCACCCAGAGTTGACGCGAATACTCCGTGATTGGCTTCTGAACGCTGAACATGTCCGATGAGATCCCCAAGAATCGACCGACCGCTATCGCCGGTTGCCGTCAGGAGTGCCAAAGTCCATCCAGCTTGAGTTGTCTGACGCTTGACCGACCAATAGTCCACCGTTCCATCTGCATTGGTGACCTTGAATTCAATGCCCTTGGATTCTTCAGGACTTATCGGTTCGAGTGTGAGATCAACGGCTTTACCCTCAAGAATCCTGAGCAACTGGTCAGCAGCCCACAGAAATTCGTAGCGGTTTCCAAATTTATCCGAGGTGCCGCCGCGTGTAGGCATACATTGATTCTAAAGGGAGTTCACTTGATCGCGAGCGGTCAGTGATCAGAACCCCCGCTCTTCTTCCTCTAACTTGAACTTCGGAACGTACTCGTCCGCATATTGGACTTGGCCACGCGCCCACCGTCGAACAGCTTCAATCGGGAAGTTCAGAAAGGGTTGTGCCATGGCAGCTTGACGCTCGGTGTGATCCGCGATCGATCCCGCAAAAACCTGGCCGTTATACATGCCCGCGACCCAGCTTGAAAAGACCTGCTCATCGTCTCCGTACCTTTCCAAAATGAATCGTGTGATGGGGTTCAAATCTGGTCCGTTGATGCCCATAAAGGGCCCGGGTACATGCCGAGCTAGCAAGCGAGCACCCGCCAAGCCGTGCTTCTCCAGCCATCCAATGACCACGCCTTCAGGCAGCGAGACGATAGGATACTTCCGGAAAAGGAAGCTCACATTGCGCTCCCCTGACAACATAAACCTACCGATACCATCCATCAATTCCTGCGGACGTTGCGCCGCTACGCTCGAAAATAGTCCAATGGCAGCTTCGGAGGTCTCGTAAGAGTCGCTCTGCATCATCCCAAGTAGGATCGAAGTAGCCCGATCAGGGTTCGCCGGCATAACACGCGCAAATATCTGCGAGAACCAGTGAGAGCCCTTCTGCGTTGCCAAAGAAGCTTGTTCCAGTAATCCAAACACCACATCGAGCGATCTGTCATGAAAAACTGCCTGCAGCCATTCCAGCTTGTCCTCAGATTCAGTAGTCCGCATCAAGACAAAAACAATAAACTCAATGCCCGTGTTCGCAGCAACCTCATCTCCGCTTTGGGCCGCCTCAAGTAGCGTTTCCGCGGCGGTACGAGCCTCCTTGGGCCAAGTGTGCCGCGGACCATTCCAGGCAACAAATGTGTGCAAGAATCCAGGCCGGAGTTTGTTGGCCCGCACTGCTGCGATAGCGCGGTCAAAAGAATCAACGAAGTCACCCGCGAGTGTCATGACATGAAAAGCGAGAACCGGATCATCTTCCCAAAGCACATCAAGAGCCCTGTTCAGCTTTGCGTGGATCTTTTCGGCCGCCTCAGATGGCAATTTGGGTCGAGTGCTTTCGCTAACACCAGAAAAATATCCGCGTGCCAGATTCGGATTGCGACTCTTACGGCAGGCTGCAAGAATTCCATCCAACAAGCCTAGGCTTTCGTCCAGTCGTCCAAGTTGCGCGCCAAACTCGACCGAGGAGCGCGCCTTATCACTATTCAGCCACGCCAGCTCTTGCTCGAAGTCTGCTGGATGATGCAACAAATACACGGCCAACTCTCGGATGCGACCGTCCCACGCCTCCTGCTCAAGGTGGTGCTCCCAGGACTCTGTACCTACGTCCTCAATCAGACGATCATGAACACTAGTTGAAGCCAGCTCTGCGACCCATTCAGCCACGGAATCGGTGCGCTGCTTCTTTTCCTCCTCAGAATGCGGGCTATGTTCCGAATTATTCAGCAACATGAACTCACGCAACTCGGCCCGAAGAACCGGGCGCACATGCGCAGGTAAGGTTCCAGCGCCTTCCTTAGCTTGCTGCGTAAATCCTCGAAAAACCAAACTGCGAACGGAGCTAATCAGAGCAGTCGTGGCTTTTTCTCGGACAACTTCGTCCTCATCGGAACTGAGCAGATTCAGTTCCGCCAGACATTCTTTCATATACTCGTAGAGCTCCCCATACGTCTTCGGACGCCAAGGGGTTGGAGCAATCCGGTTTCCATAGGGCTGGCCGCTTACGAGGTGAATCGAACGATCGTCGAGCGCATTCTGCAGCGCCGCGATGCAGAGGAGTTTTATTGGCCTGTCACCACTTCCCAAACGGTCACGGAGCAACTTCAAACGCTCATCGAAAGGCGTTGCCACGAAGCACATGATAGGAAACAGGCCGGCCCAGACCTTCGTAGCATTGTTGCCTAGGTCAGGCTCTGACTCATCGCGCGCCAATGTGAACAGGATCTCTTCCGCGTAGAAAAACCACTGGGGAAACGACGCGATTTCAAGTGCGTCAGTAACCAGATTGCGGCGTCCCCCCCCATACCGTTTGCCAAGCTGTTCTGGCGTAGCTGCCATCACCAGCTGATGGAGCCGGGGAACCATCACGTCAGGAGACGATCGCACTAGAAGAAGGAGCTGCTCAGTCTCATGGGCATCGGTAAAGATGTCTCCCCCGCGGGAAAGTGCCCAGTTGCGAAAGTAGGCATTGACGACGCTGCCGACCTCCTCAGGAGCTCGCGCCATGCGCGCGAGAAATGATGGAACCAAGTCAGCCGGGAAACCTGCAAGAAAGGGCTTCGGGTCAGGCTCCGCCCATTGAGACCAGGCGGCTTGGAAGCACACCATCGCAACCGGGGTTGGGGTTACATAGAAATACCGCCCAGCCCGAGCCACAAGTCCGTTGGTCTTCTGCATACGATGAAGGCGCTCCCGCACTTCCTTGGGATCGAGCTTCACAAGGCCACAAAGCTGTTCGAGCTCTGCAAAAACATTGTCCATGACGCCACATCGCTGCACCATTGAAATCGCCATCAGTGCAGTGAAATCGGCCTCTTCGAAAGGGCCATCTCGTCCGAAAAGCGTTCCGAGATAGCTCTTGGTGTCTCTTAACAGCGTTCCCAGATGCCCCTGCTGCACGATCAGGCTGTCGTTGTCACACAAGAAGATGGCAAAACGAAGGTAGCCTTCTGCCAGCTCGCAATAGCGGTAGCGGCGGCCGGGGTCGATATCCGGGAAATTGGCCTCTACGATCTTCTCCACCGTCGAAGTTGCAATGCGACTGAGCCGCAACTCGGTCCTATCCATGCGCTCTAAAGCATTGTCAATGGTTATCAGGCGTACCCGATGCTGAGTACCCTGAAGGATCTTCGCCAGTTGGAACGCGGTAGCGTCCAAGCATTCGTCAGCAACAAGTACCGCATATAGATTCTGATCGTTGGCGATTGCACGGGCCACATTGAGTGCATGATCTTCGTCATCCGTATAGAGAGTCAGTGACGCAACTCCAGGAATCGCCGCGATTGCCTCAAATGCTGTACGGCTCTTGCCCACGCCCGCATCCCCTGAAATCGTAAGCCGTGGGCTGGCCGGTTTGTTCGTCCAAGCAAGATGCTGTCGAACATTATCGAAAATGACATCCGTTTCCGGCGTCGTCACGAAGGTCTTTGTCACCGCCCGTTCTCGGTTTTGCCATGTCGCAAAGTGAAAAAAGTCGGTCAGTGTCGAACCCAGCATCTCCGCAGCAATGGCTGGAAATGCGTTGACCCAATCCACCACATCCGACGCAAAGAGCACGACTGCCCCCGGTGCTGCGGCGTTGACCTTCTTGATTTCCGCATCCAGGAGACTCTTAATCCCAGTCTTCTTTTCGGCAGGCCCATCGTCCGCAATGCACAAACGGTACGCATACCCCTGTTGAAGCAGGCTACGGACATAGTCTTTACTATCTCCGTTTATTTCTTCCTTCACCTTGCTGTCTGTAAAATCCTTCAACGCAACAGCCTTGTACTGCCACGAGGTAGCGTCAGTGAAATAACCCCTGGGATCGCCTGAGCAGCCCTCTGTCACCTGGGTGTCCACACCTCCGTCTGGGTAGTTGACTCTAGGGTTGTCCAGGACAGCCGTAGCGGGAATACCAAGGATTGGCACCGAACTGCGGATCAACCGATCCAGCAGATCGGTGAAGGGTTTCCCCGTCGAATTCCGCAGAACGTAGATATTTTCGGCCGCAATCCGAATCATGGCTAATCCACCAGTCCGTTGAGACGATTGTAGTTCTTCACTATGACTGAGGGGGAGGAAGCGTTGCTCGTTGGCTGCGGCGTTACGAATTGGGCGTGCCAGCGATGGCAAGCTCTTGTTGTTCGGGTACTTGATCAGGAGCTGGACGACCTCGCTCCCGAACCAGGCGTTTCACGCGGATTACCAGCGAAATGTCTAGGTGGATTGCTTGTGGTGATGCTGTGAAAAGTGCCGTGAGGTTGTGACCGCTACACTTTTATATCCAGCGATCTGGCTGCAAAAAGACAGATTCGCGAGCCGCAGGCAGCGCATCACGCTGGTTCTCAATGATTTGTTTTGGTCGGGCGGTCAAATTCGAAGTGACGACCCTCTGCTCCCAAAGCAAATGCATCTTCCAATCGAGAGAATGCCTCATAAAGCCCGGGCCAGCGCTGGCCCGCGACGATTCTCCGAGTGACCTCTTTTCATGCATAGCCTCTAATTTTCCGGCCAATCTAGCGACATTCGTGCCGCCACGCACCGAGAGAAGCGAAACCTTGAGACTGAATGGCGGAAGAGGAGGGATTCGAACCCCCGATACCCTTTCAGGTACGCCAGTTTTCAAGACTGGAGCCATCAACCACTCGGCCACTCTTCCGCTGCTGCAATCATAAACGAGCCGCTGGCGGCTGGCACCGGCACGGCTCCCGGGGGCGCGGGTGCCGAGTGCCTCCGCCTATAATCGTGTCACTGCTGGAGGGCGGTTCCGCGATGGCAACAGGCACAAGCACAGGCCGGAGGAAGACGGTGGTCATCGTCCTCGGCTCCACGCTGCTGGTGCTGCTGGCGGCCTTCACGGCGATGAACGCCTTCAACAACTTTCTGACCCCGGCCACAACCGAGGAAACGATTGTCTTTATCGGCCTGTCGTTCGTCGCGTTCCTGATCTTCGTCGCGGTGCTGGTGCTGCTGGTACGCAATGTGTTGAAGCTGTACGCTGACCAGCGCAGCCGCGTGATGGGTTCGCGCCTGCGCACGCGCATGCTGTGGGGAGCGGTGCTGGTGTCGCTGATCCCCATCGTCTTCATGTTTCTGTTCAGCTACGGACTGATGAACCGCTCCGTGGACCGCTGGTTCTCGCAGAATCCCGATGCGATGCGCTACGACTCCAACACCCTGGCGCTGGAGCTGCGGCAGTACACCTCCGCCAATGCGCGGGCAGAGGCGGAGTCCATTGCGGCGTCGCTGCCGGCCGCGGAGACGGCCCCCAACGCAGTCCCGAACGCGGACCACGCCGCCGCGGACAAGCGCGTGCTGCAGCAGCACGAGACGACGCTGCAGGGCGGATTTGCGATTGTGTACCGCGGCGGCCACTCGGTCGCCGCGTTCAACATGCCGCAGCGCAGCGTGGGTCCCGCGCAGGTCAAGCCGTGGATTCCCGCCAGCGCACCGGCGGACGAGGATACCGAGCCCGCACCCGCGCAGCCACCCGTCCAGGTGCATACGGCGGGCGACCTGGATGCGGCCATCCTGACGGTCGCGCAGCGCTCGGACCTGCCCATCTTCTCCCTGGGCGACAAGGACTACGCGCTGGGTACCGCAGCCATCCAGCAGGGCGGCACAGTGGTGGCGGGCCTGCCCATGCCGGATGGCATGGCGGCCACCATCGCGCACTTCCAGCAGGCGGTGGACAACTATTGGATTGCGTATCGCCAGCGCCGGCAGGTGCGCAATCTATATATGCTGCTGCTGTTGATGATGACCAGCCTGGCGCTGTTTGCCAGCAGTTGGCTGGCGCTGCACCTGTCCAAGCAGGTGACCAAGCCGGTGGAGGCGCTGGCCGACGCGATGGAGGCAATCGCCGCGGGGGACTACGCACACCGTGTGGCGGAGAGCGCGACCGAAGAGCTTGGCGAACTGGTGCGCAGCTTCAACAACATGGCCGCCGACCTGGAGCACAGCCGCCAGGCGGTGGAGACCTCGACCCAGCAACTCTCCGAAGCCAATGCGGCGCTGGAGGCACGGCGCGGCGAGCTGGAGACGATGCTGGAGACCATCCCCAACGGCGTGGCCACGCTGGACACCAGGCGCTGCGTAGTGCTGGCCAACCGCGCGCTGACGGAGATGCTGGACCCCGGCGGCAAGACGCCGTTCATCGGCACGGCAATTGAGCAGTTGTTTCCCGCGGAGGCGATGGAATCCCTGGACCACATGCTGCGCCGCAGCCACCGCATGGGCGCGGCCGCCGGCGAGATGGAGATGACGGCGCCCGGCAGCGGCGCGCGCAGCGGACGGACGATGTATCTGCAAGCCACCGTCGCGCTGCTGGAGACAGGCAGCGGGGCGGACCGGACGCACCAGGGCTACGTGGTGGTGCTGGAAGATGCGACCGAGTTGCTGCACGCGCAGAAGCAGTCCGCGTGGAAGGAGGTGGCGCGCCGCGTGGCGCACGAGATCAAGAATCCGCTGACGCCGATCTCGCTCTCGGCCGAGCAGATCCGCCGCCACATCGACCGGCTGGGCGTGGCGCTGGACGCGGCCAAGGTGGAGTCGCCCTCGGTCGCCGTCATTCGCCGCTCCAGCGAGGTGATCTCCTCCTCGGTGGAGAGCATGCGCTCGCTGGTGGACCAGTTCGCGGCGCTGGCGGAGTTTCCCACGGCCAAGCCGCGGCCCGCCGACCTGAATCCGATCGTGGAGAATTCGCTGGCGCTGTTTGCGGGTCGGCTGCAGAATATCCGGCTGGTGACGCGGCTTCAGCCCAAGCTGCCGCTGGTGCTGGCCGATCCGGAAGCCATGAAGCGCGCGCTCGGCAACCTGATCGACAACGCCGCCGAGGCCATGCACAACAGCCTGCTGCGCGAACTGCGCGTGGCCACGGCGCTGCTGCCCAGCGGCATGGTGGAGCTTACCGTCTCCGACACCGGCTCCGGACTGACGGACGAGATGCGCGAGCGCCTCTTCCTGCCGTACTTCTCCACCAAGCAACGCGGCACCGGCCTGGGCCTGGCCATCGCCGCCAAAATTATCCAGGAACACGGCGGCACCATCCGCGCCGAAAAGAACGATCCCGCCGGCGCGACCTTCATCGTCGAACTCCCCACCGTCCCCACCACCGACCCCGAACCCGACCCAGAAGCCACACACCAAACCCCGGTATCCACGACCCCCTGACGACACCCCCGTGTCGTCAGGGCACTCAGGATCGTCATGGCACTCAGGATCGTCATTCTGCGCGACGCGCAGAATCTCAGTCGCTGTCTTTAGGAGTGCGGCCCACCTTCAGGCCGTCCCCCAGCCTCGCCAGGTCCGTCACCGAGGTGCAGGTTGGGTAGTGAGGCTCGTTCCCAATCACATCGTCTGCCCGGGTCCCCCCCATAAGCTGGCTGCGGGCCGGGCTTCGAGTTCGATCCAGCCGAAGCCGCCGCCAACCTTCAAGAAGCACCGCGTCTCCCTCTGTGCTCTCTTTCCCTCTGTGAACTCTGTAATTCGTTCTTAATCACTCCTGAGAATGAATCGGATATGAAATGGCTATTAACGGTGAAATTGGATATTCCTGGGGTGGCCCAGTCGCAAATCCGGGTGCCCCATTCATGGCGGCTTCATCGTCATGGATGGGGTCCGGCGCGAAAACAATATGAACCAGCCTCAGTTTTGAAAGGACGTGGCTTTAGCCACGTCGCAAACGGTTCAAAATCAATCGGGCTTTAGCCCCTGAGGGAATGTCCGATCACTTGTTCAGACCTTCCCTAGTGCCATGTCTCCGAAATAAGCGGCCTAACTTTTCATCATTTGTCATTCTTCCCCTGAGCTTAGCTCAGGGGAAGAATCACCGCATTTTTGCTCCCACCCACGCCCAACTCAGCTCCCGATCATGTCTGTAACTTTAGGGACAGCACCCTGGACCCGTCGGTAGTGGATCAGTCTGAAGATTGATGCCCCATACGCAAGCGAAGAAGCGCTGCACTTACAAGAATCGGATCTAAACTGAAGGCATTGACGCTTCGATCCTTTTATCGAGCTGTGGCTCTCGGCACGGTGTGGACTCTCGGCGCCGAACTTGCCGCCAGCATCTTGTGCGCTTTCCTCCATTACGACATATCGAATGCGTTCGACAGGTGGCCTGGTATTATCTGGCCATTCGTTGCCGCGCTCGTCCTCTTTCTAACCATTGGCGGAATCGTGCTTTGGCTCGGAATGATCCGGGATTGTGCGATCGCTATGAAAATGACGGTGTCGAAGGTAGTATGGCTGATCTTCGTTGCCCTAACTCCCAATCTCGGTGCGCTGATCTACTACTTCTGTGTTTTCAGCCGACAGCCAGTGCCGCAAATTTCAGACTGACCCATGGCCGACCCGTCGGTAGTGTCCTAATTTGGATTGCTCACCCATTCAGGTTGGCCCCCAACGTGCTGCGTATCCACTCCGAAACAGACAGCTTTTTGGCCTTCGCAAGTCCCTCAAATGCTCTCAATTCGGACGGAGTTACCCGGATACGCAGAGTTTCCCCCTTGGCCTCTCCCTTGGGCAATGATGGCCGTCCGACTCTCTTAGGCTTGGGCTGATTTGCCACTGATGTACTCCTGAACAAGTGCTGTTCGCATGGATTACTGTACCCCAATAATGGTGCTGTGTCAAGGTGTTTCTGGGGTACAATTTATAATTGCATGGCTACAGAGGACAAGCCCCCCGATGAAACAGGCAAAGGAGATGAGAACCCTCTCCCTGTCGCTAAACCCGTGCCCACTCAGCCGACGATAGAGCCTGTCGCTCCAGTTGAACCCATTGTCCCCCGGGGTGAACTCACCGCACAGCCAGCACAGCCAGCACAGCCACAAGCCACAGGAGAACCAGACCCCGTTCCAGAGCCACTGCTTGTCCGAATCATCGAAGATGATGAACTCAGCACTGTTGAGCGGAAGACCATTCGTTATGGGAAATTGGGTATCTTTGTTGCCTTCCTCGCTTTTGTAGCCGGATGTGTGACTGGCTATTTTATTTGGAAGCAATTCGGGGAAATGGCCAAGCAAACTAGCATCTTGGCTGCATCTTTCGAGAAACAGAAACAAGACTCTGCCGACGC
>Ga0302189_10004398_pt1 | contig 10499 bp, 3 predicted proteins | sample II_Bog_E2_2_FD_194551 | JGI IMG/M metagenome (GOLD analysis project Ga0302189, IMG submission 194551) | Peat permafrost microbial communities from Stordalen Mire near Abisko, Sweden - II_Bog_E2_2 | ecosystem: Environmental > Terrestrial > Soil > Wetlands > Peat | place: Sweden: Abisko, Stordalen...
CTGCCGAAAACGAAGCCGCCGATGTCGGTGGTCCAGTAGGGAATTCCGGAGAGGGCGAAGTTCAGTCCCGCCGGAATTTGCCGTCGATAACTGAACCAATCCGAATTGATATCGCCCGACCATGCGGTGACGCCGTTGCGCTGCGATCCGGCGAAAGCGGACCGAGAAAGAATGTAGACGCGCTTCTGGTCAGATGCTGCGCGTTGTCCGTCATACACGCCGGCAGTGTCGACGAGGGGATAGACATTCACGTAGCGATCGCCGCTGCCGATCGCCAGTTTATGTCCGAGTAAGATGTTTTCTTCGAGGCCCTCGGTTTCGGGTTCATCGGTGTCCATCCACCAAGCGTCGGCCCCAATCTTGAACAAACCCTGGTCGACTTGATTCCAGTAGAACTTGCGGGCGTCAGGATTGGTGGCGTCATACACCGCCATCGCATCGGTGTGATATGGAGGCTTGGCGAATTTGAATTTATCGATGAACCAGCCCTGCTTTTCGGCGAAGTCGTAGTTCGCCGACCCCGGCTCAAAGAAGGGCCAGATGGAAATCATGAGGTGGAAATTTTCGCGATGCAGTTCGTCGATCATTCCCTTGGGGTCGGGATAATTTTTGTTGAAGGTAAATTCGCCTTTACGATTCCACCAGAACCAATCCTGCACAATGTTGTCGACTGGAATGTGGAGGTCGCGATATTTGCGGGCGACGCCAAGTATTTCATCCTGCGATTTGTAGCGATTCTTGCATTGCCAGAATCCATAGGCCCACCGGCCGAACATGGGCGCCTGTCCGGTAAGTTCGCGATAGCTGGCTATGACCTTGTCGAGTTCCGGACCGTAGAAAAAGTAGTAGTCGATAACGTCCGCAACTTCGGAGCTGATGTAGAGATAATTGGCAAAGCGATTATTGAAGCGGCTTCGGGAATCGTTGTTCCAGAAAATTCCGTAGCCATTGCTCGATACCAGGAAGGGCACGGCGATATTTGAATTGTCCTGAGAGATGTCAACGGATTCGCCGCGATAGTTCCAGACACCGGATTGATGCTGGCCAAGTCCGTAAAGAGCTTCGTGCGAGCCATAGATACTGAGAAACGACTCGGCGCGGTACGCGTCTTCTCCGTTGACACGCACTGGGGTGAGTTTGCGCGTCGCTTCCTGCACCAGTTGTTTGCCGCTCAGGTCGCGATAGGTGATCGCGCCGTCAACGCGGGCGACTACGACTTTGATCTGAGTGGTGGACAGGGTGACGCTTTCATCGGTGGTTTCCGTGGTGAACTTTGTGGAGGGCCAGTTCTTCTTGATGATGACCGGATCGGGGCGGCTTGGAGGAAAGGAAGAAGTGGCCGAGTACAGGACGTGGATAATCGTATCGGAGCAGACTTGCAGACGAAGCGTGCCGGTTTTCATCGTGAAAATGGCGCCATCGCTTTGCGGGTGAACCGCGAGCACAGGATTGTGAGGTTCCCACTGAGCCAGGGCGGGCGCGAGCAGCGTGGCCGCGAACAGGGTCGCGCAACAGAGATGAAGAAGGAGGCCGCTCTTTCGCATGATCAGAACACCTTTCTGACTAAGATTCGCGGGTGGAGTCCGAAAGCGATTGGCGAAGCCACATTGATCTCGGGGACTTTATACGATCCTCCGGGGCCGCTCTTCCATAGTCGTCCGCGCAATTCCTGGTTTTTTCGCAAGTGTAAGCGACATCCTCATACAAACCTAAGTTTTCGAGCATTCTGTTTAGCCCAAGTATCCGAGACTATCGGCGGATTGGTTGGGCATCAAAGTCTTTCGCGAGTCGATCTCCAGCAACTGGCGTTGCAGGAAGAAATCCAGATTGCCGCGCATTACTAAATGCGGAGCCAGCGTGATCTGGTAGGTTGGGCATCCTTCCGAAAGAAACTCGTGCAGAACTCGGAACGCCATGCGTCCCTGGGTTCGCGGACGCTGATAGATTGTCGCCGCTACGGCATCGGATCGTATCTCTGGAACCAAGGCGGGAAACAGATCGGTGGTGATGAACGTGATGTTCTTGAGGAGCTTGGCCGCGCGCGCCGCGTTCAGAACGGGGATGGAGGCTTCCGTCATCACATAGACGCCGGCGAGGTCTGGATGTTTTGCGAACAGATTCTCGCTTCTCCACGCTGCCTCGGAGTCGCTATCGTGATCTTCTAGAGGCTCCAGCAAATCGATCTCGGGATAGAGCTTTTGCAGCGTGCCGGCGAAGGCTTTGAGCTTGTCCGCATGCTCGGTGATCGAAAGCGAACCCATGGTGACGGCGACTTTCCCTTTACCTCCGAGAAATCTGCCCATGAGATTGGCGGCGAGCGATCCGCTGGCCAGCGCGTCAATCGAAACGACGGCGAGACGTCCCGTGTTGGGGGCGTCGGTGGCGACGCAGACCACGGGAATACTCTTGTGAGAGGCGCGGCGCATCCAGGAGAGCATGCTTTCGGGGCGGCTGGGAAAAGTGATGATACCGTTCACCCCTGACTTGAGCGCGGCTTCGAAGGACTCCTCTTCGCCTTCGCCGAGCAGGGGATAAGTTCGATACTCGATCTCGACGTTCTCCATGACCAGGGAGCGCGCTTCTTCAGCGATGCCGGCACGCACCTCGTCCCAGAACGACGCCGTGCCTTGCAGGGTGTTTACCGAGATCCGGAAATTGCGCTTGGTGGAAAGATAACGGGCGGCAAGATTCGGTTTGTATCCCAGAGTCTTGGCCATCTGCTGCACGCGGTTTTTGGTCATCGCGCTGACGCCGCCGCGGTTGTGCAGGGCGCGATGAACGGTCACGGTGGATACCCCAAGAGCTCGCGCGATATCGAGAAGCTTGGTTTTTTGGTTCATGACAAATCCTGGAGAGTTAGACGCCCGTCCAAGGCAAAAGAGGCAGAAACACGGATTGTCATAATAAAGATCAGGGCTGCTCCCGAGTAAATTTCAATACTAACTGAGCGAGGTGGTGCGTACTCGTGGAAACGTAACTATATCGGTGCAACTGTCTGGTCGTACGGTTTTGGAATTCTCAGCTGAACTCCGGTCGTGCGAGTCGGCGATGCGATCGTCTGGGTGCAAGAAGTGCGGGGCCTCTGGATGGAGTCGGAGGCCCCGCCCAACGCTAGAACGAGTACTTGACCGACAATTCCATGATGCGGCCGCCGGGGTAGCCGTTCTTGTAGTTCTCATATCCCCAGTTGGGGGTGTTGTTATTCACCTGGTTTTGGTTCAGCGTGATCGAGTGTGTGTTGTAGTCCATCAGGAAAGGCAGCGCGAGCTGGTTCCCGCCGCTGAATTCGTAGAGGGGGTGGTTGAGCCAGTTGAAGGCGGAGATGCGGAACTGCACCGCCTGTCTCTCGGTAACGTGGAAGGTCTTAAAGACGGAAAGATCGCTGTTAAAGAAAATCGGGCCGTGCAGGTAAGGGAAGTCCTGTACGCCGTAAGTCTGAAAGGCGGGCGCTGTGAAGCAGCTTAGATTGGCTCGTTGCAAGCTGTGCAAACCAGCACCTGGGTTACAGGTCAGGGCAGGCTGGATGGTGAATCCAGACCCTGAACCCGTGCCGGCATCGGTGCCGTAGTAAGTTTTCACGCTGAGTGAATTTCCGCTCGGCAAAGTGCCTGGATAATTGATGTACTGCAGGCCGAGGCCGAAGTTGGGTCCGTTGGTGTTGTTGATGGCTTGCAAGTTGCCACCGGTCTGGAAGTTTGTCGTTCCCGAAATCGTCCAGCCATTGGTCACACCGCCAAGAACTTTTTCCCCATGGGTAAAATTCGGCAGGTTGTAGGAGTAAGCGGCGTTGATCACGTGCGGATGATCAATCCCTTCCACGCCGTAATTGCCATGGAGAGAGAAGGGATCCTCGGCAAGATCGGTGCCCAAAGCCTTCGACCACGTGTAGTTGAGGTTTGCAGTTAGACGGCCAGACTGCTTGAGCCAACTCGCCTGGAAGGCGTGATAGTTGGAGTAACCCACGTGAGTGGGAACGGTGATATTTTGCGTTCCGTAGATTTGATCTCCGTGAAGCGCACCCGGACCGAGATAAACTCCGAATGGATGGTAGTCAGCCAAGGTGTTTGGCAAAGAACCGCCGACCAGGTCATGGGTAACGTCCTCAGGATTCGGGGCCACCACGCCGGTAAGAGGGTCTGCTTGGAAGAGTGCTCCGAGCGGAGTCTTGTTTTGGTTCATAAAGTCGCTCGTTCCCAGCCCAGCGCCGCTTCCGCCGCCCATTAGGACGTGCTCGCTTCGGTTGCCGACATAAGCAACTTCGAGTAACGACCTTCCAGGTAATTGATGAGAGATCGTCAAGTTCCAGTTGTAGGTCAGAGGGATTTCATAGTCGGTCGCGCTCAGCGCGCTAACCGCGCTCGGGGTCCACTGCGCTTGCGGTACCTGAATTTGGCTGAGTTGGGAAAGCAGTACGTTGTTACCGCCGGGGGTCTGGTATTCACGAATTCCTAGCCCAGGTGACAGGGCGCCCGTGAAATCGTTGTACTGGTCGTTCCAGCGGTAAGCGCCAAATCCGCCGCGAACTACGGTCTTCGCAGTTCCGAATACGTCCCACGCCAATCCAAACCGAGGCGAGAAATGCGCCAGACGATCGGGTTCGCCGCTCAGCGGTACGCCGGGATCTTCCGAGTGCCAGCGCAATCCTGGATAAAGGCCCCCGGATACGAAGTCGGAGTTAACGAGATTCGGGAGGAACACTGCCATGCCATTTCCGCTTCGGTCATACCAGTGACCGATATGCTCCCACCGAGCGCCGATGTCCAACGTCAGGCGCTTGGTCACCTTCCAGTTGTCGTCGATGTAACCAGAGATCGTCTTATAAGCAATGTTATTGTCGGGGACGCTGTTCTCTTCTTCGTACTGGTTCGCGACGCCCATCACAAAGTTAGCAACTTTGTTGTTGGGTGATCCCAGACGATTGCCGGTGATGAGATCGGTATTTAGGCCTGCCCAATTGTCGATACTGCCGTTGGGATATCCGGTATTGCCTTGGAATTTTCCAGTGCGCTCGTAGTAGGCGCCAAACTTCAGAGTGTGCGTTTTATATACCTTGGTGATGTTGTCGGTAAACGAGGGGTTCTCACTCCGCACGAAGAACTCGCCGCCGGTCTCGAAGATGTCATATTGTGAAAAGTCGGGTAACTGATCGGTTCCGCAGTAACCGCAGGAGAACGAAGGGACCATCGTGATGTTCTGGTTGCTTGGGAATACCCGAGAGTAGCTCGAGGGATATCCCAACCCAGCACGCGTGACAGCACCGATATTCGCGGTAATGGGGGAGTTTGCCCAACCCCAGGCGGCGATGAACTCATTGGTCAGAGTCGGGCTGAAAACATGGAGGAAATGACCCGTTGCAGTTTTTGTGAAGGAAGGACTCTGGAGGCCGCCGCCGGGGAACGGAATGGCGTTGCCGGGAGTCCACCACATGTGAGCCCCTGTACCTTGTTCGACTTGGTTATCGTTACCTGTCTGGAACGACACAAAGAATTTCGTGTTGTCACTGAAGTCGTAGTCTACTCGGGTGCGGACGATAAAGCCGTCGTGAATACCGGGAAATGTGCCGCGATAGTTGTAACCGCCATTGGCCGCAATCGCGGCAGCGCTGGTCAGAACGCCCTGGGTTGGAAAGACTTTCGCTAGCGCTGCGGATCCGGGATCGAGGAACTGCGAAGGAACTTTGTAGCCCGCCGCGCCGTTGTCGGGGACGATAGTCCCGTCAGGCAGATAAGTTCCGGCAAGGTTATTACACCAGTTCGTGGCGGTCGAAGAAAATCCGTTCGGACACACGATCTGGTTCTGCGGATCATCCGAGGTAAAGTCGCCGCCGAGCATCGCAGGAGTAGGCAGGGAAGATTGCAGCACTCCCGCGTTGCCGGTGTTCTGCAGCATATGCTCATAGCCGAACCAGAATTTTACCTTGTCTTTGGTAAAGGGGATGGGGCCGCCGAAGTTGCCACCGGGGTAGTAATAGTGATCCTGGCTAATTGGGCTACCGGTATGAGCCGTCTGCCAGTCTTCCGCATTAAGTACGTGATTGCGGGCATAGAAGTAACCTTCGGCATGATATTTGTTGCTGCCCGACTTACTGATATTACTGATCACGACGGGCCCCTTAGGATTGTCCGCGCCAAAATTCGCTTGCGAAACCTTGACTTCTTGAGTCATGTCGGGATTTACATTCGCAATCGAAGTGCAGTTACAACCCGGGTCGATGATGTTCGCACCATCGGATAAGAGAGCCGTTCCGCCGCGATTGGGCGAACCGTTGGTGTCGTAGCCGTTTCCGACCGTGCTGCCCACCACGCCTTGGTTGAGCGTCAAAGTCCCCGTACCCGATCCGGAACTCAAGTTGTTCCCCGTATTCACAACGCCCGGCAATATCTTCAGTAACTCGGACATATCACGTCCCTCGAGGGCGAGACGGTTAATGTCTTTGGCGGTGATGACGGCCGACCGCTCACCAGAATCCTCTGGGGCGACTTCTCCGGCAACCGCTTCGACCGCAACCGTTTCATTGGCGCTGCCCACTTGGAGCGCGATATCCGGGACCGTACGGACGTCGCCGGGATCGACCGCGAGTTCGGCATGCTCCCACGTCTTGAAGTTGGCGGCTTCGATCCTCACGGTGTAGGTTCCCGGAGCCACGCCAGCGAACGTAAAGTAGCCCACGCCGTTGCTCAGTGTGCTGCGCATGTCGTTATTGGCTTGATTGATCAGGATGACTTTCGCTTTGGGGACAACGGCGCCATCCTTGTCTGTGACCGTGCCGATCAAGGTGCCAGTAAGTTGGGCATGGGCGGGCGGGGCGAGCATCGCGAGGGAGGCGACGATGGTGAGAACAAGAATTACGGCGTGAATGCAGCAGGCCTTCCGGTACAAGTTCGACGTGGGCATGTACCCTCCTAAAGTTTTGACAATTCCAGCCCCGCTGATGGAGCAAACCGGGCTCACGCGGGACCCATGGGCTTTCGGTAACGTTCACGAGACTACGTAAACGTTTACGCACCCGACCGCACGCATAGTTAATCTGAATGTAGTAGCTTGTCAAGTATATTTTGCAGCAAAAAATCGATTTTTAGCGAAAGGGCACTCGAGGATAACCCTTCCGTGGAGTCATAGACTCCTATGGAATAACGTAAACGGTTACGGAAACGGCAGTTGCAGTTCCAAATCGGTCAAATCGAAAAATCGAATCCATTTTCCTGTAGACAGGAAAAGCAAAGTTTGTCTTCGAATTTTCTAAGGGCGGGAGGTCGAAATGAAAGTCTCTCGCGTTGAGCGTGGTAGGATGGCGCCAACTTTCATGCGCTCCGTATCGGCCCTTACCCTCCTCTTCGCAGTTGCTGGTTGCTTCGCACAGGAGATTCCCACTCCTAATCTGCCTCTGCGCTTCGAGGATGTTTCGAAGCAGGCGGGCTTGAACGTGCCGCACATCTCGTCTCCCGAGAAAAAGTACATTGTCGAGACGGTGAGCGGCGGCGTGGGATTTATCGACTGCGACAACGATGGAAATCTCGATATCGTGACCGTCAACGGTTCGACCGTCGACCGCTACCGCCAAGGCGGGGACTTGATGGTGACGTTGTATCACCAGGATGCCAATCTGAAGTTCACGGATATTACGAAGAGTGCGGGCCTAACCGTCAAGGGCTGGGCGATGGGTGTCGCGGTCGCCGATTTCGATAACGACGGGTGGCAGGATCTATTTGTGACGGGTTTTGGGAGGAACGTGCTGTACCGGAATTTGGGGAACTGCCAGTTTGAGGATGTTACGGAAAAAACCGGTCTGCAGGCGGGCGGGTTTGGACAGGGAGCGGCGTGGGGCGATTACGATCGCGACGGATTTGTCGACCTCTTCATCGCGCGCTATTTGAAGATCGATCTCAATCATCTTCCAGAGTTTGGCAGTCCGCAGTGCATCATTATGTCAGTGAAAGTCCACTGCGGTCCGCTTGGGCTTCCAGGAGAAACGAACTTACTGTATCGCAACCGCGGAGACGGCACGTTTGAAGAAGTGACGAAGAAGGCGGGCGTGCTCGATTCCGCGGGCGCATATGGCATGCAGCCGCTGTGGTTCGATTACGACAATGACGGTTGGCCCGATCTGTATGTTGCGAATGACGCCGGTCCGAATTATCTGTATCACAACAAACACGATGGCACCTTCGAAGATGTCAGTATGATTTCTGGGACGGCAGTTGATGGAAATGGGAAGCCGCAGGGCTCCATGGGAGTCGATGCGGCGGATTTCGATCATGACGGATTACTCGACCTGTTCGTGCCCGACTACGCATTTCAATACGACACGTTGTATTGGAATCGCGGGACGGAAGGGTTCGTGGACATTACGACAAAGGCGAATCTGGCGAAGGCGACTTATCCGTATGTGGGATGGGGCACCGGTTTCTTCGATGCGGACAATGATGGCTGGGACGACATACTGGTCACGAACGGGCATGTCTATCCGCAGGCGGATTCGATTCCAGGCTCAGCACCTTATCACGAACCGATTCAACTCTTCCGCAATCTGCATGACAAGACCTTCGAGGATGTCTCGGCAATCGCCGGCTTGGATGGACTGCGTGGCGCATCCTGGCGGGGAGTAGCGTTTGGCGATGTGAATAATGATGGCAAGGTCGATGTGCTTGTGCTCGATGCCGACGGGCCTCCACTGCTCTTGATCAATCGCACCGAGAGTAAGAATCATGCCGTGCTCTTTCATCTGATCGGCACAAAAAGCAACCGCGCCGCTATTGGAGCCCGGGTCACGGTGAAGGCGGGAGATCTTTCGCAGTTCAACGAGGTGCGCGGCGGGTCCAGCCTTTTTTCACAGAATGATTTGCGCCTGCATTTTGGGCTGGGAGAGCACGCGATGATGAATCGCGTCAAGATTGCGTGGCCGAGTGGGAAGACAGAGAGCTACGAAAACCTTCCGGCGGATTTGATTTACACGATAGTCGAAGGAGCGGGAATTCGGGAACGAGTGCCTTTTACTACAGAAACAGCTAAGAAATAGGTTTGTTGCGTGTCTGTTTTCTCACGGCCGGCTAGCGGGCGCTGAACGGCTTCGGAGTCGTCTCATCGGCCGTTGAAGTCAGCTTGATTGTACCTTGAATCCCTTTCCCTTCCAGGATGGTGTAAATGGCGTCGGCGGGGACATTCTTGAGTTCGTCTCGTTGCCCACTCGGCCACTCAATTTCGATCTTCTTCATCGTGGACTCTCTGCCCAATCCAAAATGCAGCCGCTGATCACTCGATGATAAATAACCTCCGCCGCCGCGGACCTCGTCGATCTGCGTCATGCTGGAGGTCGTAACGACGATGCGAGCTCCAATGGCGGCGCGATTACTCTTCCTTCCGATGAGTCGAAATAAGACGCGGTGATTCGAGTTCCTGGTTTCGTTGATGAAAACAGAAGGCGGAGCTCCCACATTGTAGACAACTACATCGACGTTACCGTCATTGTTGAGATCTCCGAAAGCAACACCGCGGCGGGACTGTAGCGCACCGTCGTTGAATCCGGAGGAGCCGCCGATTTCTTCGAAGGTCCGGTCCGCGCGGTTGTGAAAGAGTTGAATGGGTTCGCGGTACGGCAGTTCATGGGGGAGAGCTTCGAGGACAGTCGAAACATTTCCGTTGGCGATGAGGATATCGGGCCAGCCATCATTGTCGACGTCCGCGAATCCAACTCCCCAACGCACGGGAGAATATCCCAAACTGGAGAGCTGCGAGTTCCACGCAACGTCGGTGAAGCCTTGCGGCATCTGGTTGCGATAGAGGCTCAGGGGCTGCAGGCCATAACGAGTCACGATGAGATCAAGCTTACCGTCGCGATCAAAATCTCCGAAGTCTCCGGCCATGTTGCCCATGGTTCGTCCATCCTCACTTAGCGCGGTACCGGAGACGAAACCGACTTCTTCGAAAGTTCCGTTATGCAGGTTGTGATAGAGAAAGTTGGGACCCACGTCATTGGTCACGAACAGATCGGGCCAGCCATCGTTATCGTAGTCGCCCCACTCGACGCCCATGCCGCGTTGCTTGCTGGCATTGTGCACACCTGCTTTTACAGACACTTCTTCGAAAGTTCCGTCGCCCCGATTGTGATACAGCAACGCGGTTTCGCCTTCCACCTGTGGCACCTCAATGGAAATGCCCTTATAGTCGAACGACGATTGGCCGGGCTTAGGCAGGTTGTGGATATCAGAGTGAACGTAGCGGGCCACGAAGAGGTCGAGGTGGCCGTCGCGATCGTAGTCGGCCCAGGCTGCACCCACGCTGAAGCCTCCTCCAGAGACACCAGCCTTTTCCGTCACGTCTTCGAACTTGCAACCGCCGAGATTGTGGTAGAGCACGTTACGCCCGTAGCCCGTGACGTACAAGTCGGGCAAGCCGTCATTGTCATAATCGCCGACGGCCACGCCCATGCCCCAACCGCGGACTGTCAATCCAGAAGCCTGCGTGATGTCGGTGAAGTGGAGATCGCCGTCTTGGCGATAGAG
>Ga0302189_10004409_pt1 | contig 10480 bp, 8 predicted proteins | sample II_Bog_E2_2_FD_194551 | JGI IMG/M metagenome (GOLD analysis project Ga0302189, IMG submission 194551) | Peat permafrost microbial communities from Stordalen Mire near Abisko, Sweden - II_Bog_E2_2 | ecosystem: Environmental > Terrestrial > Soil > Wetlands > Peat | place: Sweden: Abisko, Stordalen...
ACGGTCCCGGTTGGCGTGGTGCCGGATGCGAGCCTGCCGGCGGACGTCGCGTTGACCGATGCCTCGCAGACGTTCACCGGCAACAACAGTTTCAGCGGCAACATTGATATGTTGAATCCGTCCACGACCATTCTATTTCCCGCCACTAGTGGTGCCAATACGCCGATGATGGCCATGTTCTCCGCCGGAACCGACAATGCCGACCGGATGGTCATTGCACATTCATTGGCCTATCAAAATTGGGGGCTTCAATATCAGGATTCTTCCGACAAATTTAATTTTCTGAGCGCCGGGACACCGATTCTGACGGTCAACCTCGGTTCATCATCGGTTTATGCCATTGGCAACGTCGGCATTGGCACCACGTCCGCCGCCCAGCAATTCTTGAGCGTGCATGGCGGCTTGAATATTGACCAGGCCAACGACAATGGCGGCTTTATCAACAATGGCAACACCAACGGCTACGCACTCACCTTCGGCTCCTCCAGTGGCGAAGGCATGGCGTCCGAACGGCAGGCCGGCGCCAACCAATATGGTTTGGATTTCTACACTGATTTCGCGCAACGAATGTCAATCAACAACAGCGGAAACCTGATGCTGAACGGCAATGATATGTGGCTGTTGGCCGGGGATGCCAATAACGGCATCGGTTACCGCACATCCGTTGCCGGCGTGGCCCCGTCCGGCGGCTTGGGAGTTTTTGTTTATGGCTTTGACACCGGCTATCTGGGCACGCGAGATCCGGACAGCGTTGCGCTGACTTGGGACTGGCACAACAATGTGACCGTTACCGGCGAGTATCTAACCATCAACGGACTGACTCCCGTTGATGCCTACATTGGCGATGACGGCGTGGGTAATGATGTCCAGATCGGCAGCCAGAAGTCCGGCATTACGGCCGTTTCTGCTTACAATACGGCGGATAAGGCTTATATGCATTTCTATTGCAGCTCCATCACCATTGAAGGCGGGTCTGATCTGGCGGAGCCATTCAAGATTACCGCGGGCGATGGCGAGGTTCTCCAAGGCGCGGTGGTGGTGATTGACGAACAGAATCCAGGCCATTTGAAACTGAGCGATCAGGATTACGACACGCATGTCGCCGGCGTTGTCAGTGGCGCCAATGGAATTAATCCCGGCATTCAAATGCAGCAGCAAGGGCTGTTGGATGGCGGCAAGAATGTCGCGCTTACCGGCCGCGTTTATGTTCAGGCGGACACGTCCAATGGCTGTATCAAGCCGGGCGATCTTTTGACTACTTCCAAGACGCCTGGTCACGCCATGAAAGTTACCGACCATGCGCGTGCCCAAGGGGCGATTCTCGGCAAAGCCATGACCGGCTTGAGCGAAGGCAAAGGCATGGTGCTGGTCTTGGTCACCCTGCAATAACGGAAGCATTGTTTATGCGCAAACAATCTCAAATGGCTGTAGCCCTCGGACTTTTCATTCTTTGGGTCATGCCGGCGCCGGCGGCGGAAAGTCAAGTATTGCACGGCCATGTGCCAAGAGCGGTGACCGACCTGAAACTGCCAGCCATTGGCCGTCTTCCGGCAACCACGACTCTGCAGTTGGCCATTGGCTTGCCATTGCGGAAGAAGGCAGACTTTAATAACTTTCTCGCGGACCTTTACGCTCCTGGCAGTCCGAATTTCCGGAAATATCTCACGCCCGGCCAGTTCACCGAAAAGTTTGGGCCGACGGAACAGGATTATCAGGCGCTCATCCAGTTCGCCAAGACCAACGGTCTGACCGTGACCGGCCTGCATTCCAACCGCAAACTACTCGACATCGCGGCGTCGGTTGCCGACATCGAGAGGGTTTTCCACGTAACCATGCGCATCTATCAATACCCAACCGAAGCGCGCACATTCTTTGCCCCGGATGCCGAGCCTTCCATTGACTTGGCGGTGCCTGTTCTGGCCATAAGCGGGCTCGACAGTTATATTGTGCCGCATCACCTCAAATCGAATCGAGTTTCCTCGGACACCTTGGTGAAAGGCTCCCGCTATTATGAGGGCGGCTCGGGGCCAAGCGGCAGCTACGATGCTAAAGACCTTCGGGCCGCCTATGCGCCCAGCGTGATTTATACCGGTTCCGGCCAATCAGTTGGTCTGCTGGAGTTTTCCGGCTACTACTCCAATCTGATCACGGAATACGAGAAAACCAATAGCCTGCCTACTCCCTATCCGGCCTTGACGGCTGTGCTGATCGACGGAGCCAGCGGCAGCCCAGGCGCTTCTTATGAGGAGGTGCAGTTGGACATTGAGATGGCCATCGCCATGGCACCGGGGCTGAGCAGTGTGATTGTGTATGAGCTTCCTCCACCACCAACGAACGGATATCCGCCGCCCCCGGACGATGCCCTCAACCGGATGGCTACAGACAATCTGGCCAAACAGCTTAGTTCCAGTCTGGAATTTTCTGTTACCGGGAACACGGACGAGATATTTCAGGAGCTTGCCGCACAGGGACAATCTTTCTTCCAGGCTTCCGGCGACGTCGGGGCTGCCACGGGCGCTGCCGTGGGGACACCTTTTGACGACCCCTACGTCACGCTGGTTGGTGGGACGGAATTGACCATGACGAACAGTGGGGCGGGCTGGGGTTCGGAAACCGTATGGAACAACCCGTCGGAGTATCCTTATGGCGAAAGCGGGGGCGGAATCAGCCCCACCTACTCGCTTCCTTGGTATCAGTTAGGCATTAGCATGTCGGCCAACGGCGGATCCATGACGATGCGGAACATGCCCGACGTCGCCATGGTTGCGGACAACGTAGTCGCCTATACTGCGGAAGAGGACATCAGCAATCCCGGCGAATGGCAGGGTTGGGATGGCACCAGCATCGCGGCACCCTTGTGGGCGGGCTTCATGGCCCGCGCCAATCAGCTCGCCACCATCGAAGGACTGCCTTCAGTCGGGTTTGCCAACGCAGCCATCTACTGGACGGGCACGCACGCAGGTTATACCGAATTCTTTCATGACATTACTAGCGGCAACAACTTCAGCACGAGTAATCCGTCCCAATTCTCCGCCGTTACAGGCTATGACCTTTGCACCGGGTGGGGAACCCCCAACGGACAAGGCACGATCGACGCCCTTGTTTTTACCATGGGTGGCCTAGTATACGTGCAGTTCGGCAATTCGAATCCTGGCAACGGCTATTGGTCCACTCCCTACAATACAATGGCTCTGGGGGTGACTGATGTTCCAACAAATGGAGAAATTCTGATCAAAGGCCCGGGCACCTCCACGGAAACGATGACAATTTCAAAGCCCATGACAATCGGGGCGGTTGGGGGGGCGGGCACTATCGGCCAGCAATGAATAAATCAGAAACCCCCGATGAAAATGCTCATCTTGAATATTCCAGTATTCCTCATAGTAACACTTGTCGCGCACGCCCAGCAATACTCGCTCGACTGGTATAAAGTCTCCGGCGGCGGCGGTGCCGGCACCGGCGGTATTTATTCTGTCAACGGCGCCATCGGCCAGCCTGATGCCAGTGGCCCGCTGACCGGCGGCACTTATTCCCTCACTGGCGGTTTCTGGGCGCTCTTTGCCGTGCAAACGGCGGGGCTGCCGTATCTCTTCATAGTCCAGAATGGGCCGAACAGCGTGAAAGTGCTTTGGCCGAACACAGGAAGTTACACGTTGCAAACCAACAGCAATCTGGCTGTGTCGAACTGGATTGGTTATGGGGGCACCGTGACCACCGCCAATGGCACGAATAGCATCACCATCTCGCCTCCTAGTGGAAATTTATTTTTTCGACTGTCCAATCCTTAAACCTTGGAAAAGTTTATTTGTCAAACAAATGGGGTCGAGTTGTTCATAGTGTTTATATATTTGAATTAAGCTGCGGTTGCCGCAATTTTTAAGGGGTTGGTAATGACATTGGCTGCCGGCGCATCGAAGGTGGCGTGGTCATGCTGTGGCGATGAATCCATTTGTTTTATTGTTATGCATGACCGGTTCAATAGATCGCAAACAGCAGGGCGTGATTCAATATTTGCAGGAGGAAGTTCGCGTTCTCAAGGAATTGTTGGCCAAACAACCACGATTCAATGATTGCAGGCATTTCAATTTTCCCTGCCTTGTTAATTCCGCCATTCAAACCGGCCCGCCAGTTTTTCTCTGGTCGTGTTCAGATCATTCCGCCACCCCCGCAGCCGGCGCACTTCAACCAAAATGTCCACGCCCATGAATTCCTAAATCAGTTCCACCAGCCGCTTCTTGGTTTCCTGCGTCGCCGACCGGCTCACCTTGAATAGCAACGACACCTCGCTCCGCAAGTGTTGCCAGCATGCACGCCACCGGACCAATTTTCTACTTGGCCATATCACGCCTCATCTTGAGACTGTTACTTGAACAGTTCTGGGCTCTCAATTTTTAGCCTCTCCCCAAATGCCCGCAACTCTGTCAGTTCGCTGAATTCCCCCTTCAATTTATCCAGCTAGCCGTTAGGTAGTGGGGCTATATTTTTAATCCAATCTCGGCCCCATGCCAGCCACTGTTCCCGCCATTCTTCCAACGGCCTACTATCCGCCCCACGCATTGCCGTCTCATATGCAGCCAAAAATTTGGTGGCATTCCGGGCCTTTGCCGGCGCAATACTGTTGGTGGTGGGCGTGATGATTTTCTTTCGGTGAGCGGTTATGAAACGAAAAAATCCCCGGCACTGAGCGCCGGGATCGTTCAGTGACATAATTCTGTCAAATTTTCACAACCCAGGGCTGGGGCTGTTGCAGCGGTGCGGGATCGAAAATAACAATTTAAAAACTGAAACAGAAGGTCGCCTATCAAAAACCGACTTTGCCGTTTTGTGTCGCTTTCACCTCTGGCTAGACTTGCCTTAGCAGCGTTGGGGAAGAAATAAAAGCGCGTTATTATCTTTTATTCACTATGCAAAAGTGAAGCTTTTTGAAACTGCATCAAACCATCTGAAACACATCGCTTTAGATTTATGAGTCCCACGCTCTAACCAACTGAGCTAGGCTGGCAACCAAGCGGCAGATTATTTTGCGGACATTTTGCCTTCTGTCAAACCGGGAATTGCGGCAGGCTGCCGCCGTGAAAAAGTTGTCCCGCCCATTTTACGACCGTGACACGATCTTGGTCGCGCAAGAACTGCTGGGCAAATGGTTGGTGCATCGGGCTGACAGCTTTGAGCGCATCGGGAAAATTGTCGAAGTGGAAGCTTATCTCGGTGAACACGACTTGGCGGCGCATTCATCGAAAGGCCGGACGGAACGGACCAAAATCATGTTCGGCCCGCCCGGCCACGCTTACGTATATTTGATTTATGGCGTCCATCATTGCATGAATGTCGTGACGGAACGCGAAGGCCATGCGTCCGCCGTTTTGCTCCGCGCCATCGAACCGGTGAAAAATCTCGCCGGCCGCACGCAAGGGCCGGGATTGCTGTGCCGCGCGATGCACATTGACCGCCGCCTGAATGCGCACGATCTGTTGAGCGACGATTTTTTCATCGCGCAACCCGAAGCCGCTGAAAAAATCTCCATCGTCAAACGTCCGCGCATCGGCGTGGACTACGCGAAACATTGGGCGAAACGACAGCTGCGATTTTACATCAAAGGCAATGCCTTCGTTTCGCGGCCTTAAATTTTATCCGCGCCGGGGATTTCTTTGCGCGATTGCACGACCATGTCCACGAGGCCGTATTTCTTGGCTTCCTCGGCGCTCATGAAATTGTCCCGGTCGCAATCTTTTTCGACCTGCTCGATGGTCTGGCCGGTGTGCTTGGACAAAATCGCATTCAACGTCTGCTTCAACTTGAGCATGTGTTTCACGCGGATCTCCACGTCGCTCGCCTGGCCTTCCGCGCCGCCGAGCACCTGATGGATCATGATGTTCGAGTTCGGCAGCGAAAACCGTTTGCCCTTCGTGCCGGCGCACAACAGCACCGCGCCCATGCTCGCCGCCTGGCCGACGCAATACGTGTTCACGTCGCAGGTCAGATATTGCATCGTGTCGTAAATCGCCAGGCCGGACGTGACACTGCCGCCGGGCGAATTGATATAGATGTGGATGTCCTTCTTCGGATCGCTCATCTGCATGAACAACAACTGCGCCACCACGATGTTGGACACGTTGTCATCAATCGGCGTGCCGATGAAAATGATGCGGTCCACCAGCAGCCGCGAATACAGGTCGAAACTGCGCTCGTTGCCGCGGCTGTCCCGTTCGATCACATACGGAATCGAGAAATTTTGGAAATCTTTCATGCGAAATAACTACCCCATTTTTGCCGCAAGTAAAGTTGCAAACCAATCTCACGCCAAAACGCCAGCGTGCATGACAGCAGGAAAAAATTATTTTTCTTACGCGGCCTGGCGGCTTTGGGTGAGATAAATTCCCCAGAGCAACACGAATGCGCTCGCGAAATCCTCCGGCGTTTCCTGCCTCCACTGCGTCACGGTCGCCGGCGCAAACCACGCGCCCGTCTCGATTTCATCGGGATGCAACGTAAACGGCCCCTCGTTTTCGCAGCGATAAATCCAGCAGAATTCCCAGCCCGTTTCCTTGCTCGGCGTGATTTTAAAGAGTCGCTGTGGTGCCTGTGCCAGTTGCAAACCAATTTCTTCGCGCACCTCGCGCACCGCGCACGCGTCATAATCCTCGCCCGTGTCCACATGGCCGGACGATGACGAGTCCCACTTGCCCGGACAAAGATCTTTTTTCATTGAACGCTTTTGGAGAAAAACTTCCCCGTGCGCATTGAACACCAGCACATGCACCGCGCGGTGCCACAGCCCGCGCGCATGCACTTCGCGCCGCGTATTTTGCCCGATCACCTCGTCGCGCTCGTTGACCACGTCAAAAATTTCTTCGCTCATTATGAATTTTGAAAATTCGCAACGGCATCATGCCGGAAAAAAGGCGCGTCAAAAATTGACGCGCCCACGAAAAAGCAAACGCGTTAACCTATGCCGCGACTGCGGCCGCTTTGGACGCCGCCAAGTCGGCCTTGCGCTCGTTGAGGCTGCGGAAGAATTCATAGCCCTCGCGACAGCGGCGCACGAGAATGTCCTTGTCTTCCAGCATCGTCTTGATGATGCGCATGATCGGCTTTGGCCGCAGATAATAGGTGCGATAAAAACGGTCCACTTCCTCGAAAATTTTATTTTTGTCGAGGCCGGGATATTCCAGCGTGCTTTGCTGCAAGCCGTCGGCTTCAATCAAATCGGTTTTGTCCTTTTTCACAAACCAGCCGTTTTGCTTGGCCATTTCGTAAAGCTCCGTGCCGGGATACGGCGCGGCCAACGAAACTTGCAACGAAAAAACGTCGAGTTCCTTGGCAAAATTAATGGTGTTCTCGATTGATTTTTGCGTCTCAACCGGCAAACCCAAAATGAACGTGCCGTGAATCACCACGTCCGCCTTGTGGCAATCTTTTGTGAAGCGGCGCATCTCGGCCATCGTCACGCCTTTTTTGATGCGCGTAAGAATGTCATCATTGCCGCTTTCGTAGCCGACGAGGAACAGGCGCAGGCCATTGTCCTTGAAAGATTTTATCGTGTCGTAATCCAGGTTCGCGCGGCTGTTGCAACTCCAATGCACGCCGAGCGGCGCAAGTTTTTTTGCGATTTCGCGCGCGCGCGGCAGATTCGCGGTGAACGTGTCGTCATCAAAGAAAAATTCACGCACCTGCGGGAAAATCTGCTTCATGTAGGCCATTTCGTCCGCGACATTTTGCGGTGAACGCACGCGATATTTGTGTCCGCCAATCGTCTGCGGCCAGAGGCAGAACGTGCATTGCGCCGGACAGCCGCGACCCGTATACATCGAAATATACGGATGCAAGAGGTAGCCGATGAAATATTTTTCGATCTGCAAATCGCGTTTGTAGACATCGGCCACCCACGGCAGCGTGTCCATGTCCGAAATCATTTCGCGCTCGGCGTTGTGGATGATTTTACCGTCCTTGTTTTTGTAAGACAAGCCGACGATGCTCGCGAGGTCGCGATCTTCGGCCACTTCTTTGCAGGTGAAATCAAATTCCTTGCGCGCGACCCAGTCAATCGCCGGCGACGCCTTCAACGTCTCCGTCGGCAACACCATCGTGTGCGCGCCGACAAAACCGATCTTCGTGTCGGGCTTCTGCGCCTTGATGGCCTCGGCCACCTTACAATCGTTTTTCAGCGACGGCGTGGAAGTGTTGATGATGACATGATTAAAATCCTTCGCGATCGCGAGGCATTTTTTCAGATCAATGTCGTGCGGCGGGCAATCCAGAAGTTTGGAATCCGGCACGAGCGCGGCGGGTTGCGCGAGCCACGTCGGATACCAATAGCTGGTGACTTCGCGGCGCGCCTGATAACGCGCACCCGCGCCGCCGTCAAACCCATCAAACGACGGCGGAGAGAGGAACAAGGTTTTGCTCATTTAAATTCGGGAAAAAATTCTGAAAATTGCGGCGGAAAATTATTCCGCTTTTTTCGCATCTTTGATTTTCGCGAGCAGTTCGTCGCGCTCGGAAGAATCGCCCGTGCCGCAATGGCTGGCGACGTGCGCCTCGTGATGCACTTCATTCGCGAACGCGCCGCGCGCGCCCGCCGCCGGCGAGTTGATGATCGCCTTCGCCTCGGCCAGATGGCCCTTGCCGATGGTCGCGCCGTTGAAAGCGCGTTTCGCCAGTTCCGGCGAGGCCGGAAACGGTTTCGGTTTGGCGCCGAAATTGTATTTGAAATTTTTCCAGTTGTCGCCGGACTGGTAATTCGTGCCGAGCGCGCCGCTCGGATCGTAGCCGCAATGCACCATGCAATGTTCGCAGCGCGGGTCGCGCGCGACGCCATTGACGACGCCGTATTTTTCCCACTGCACTTTGGAAAGCATTTCCTGATAGCCGCCGTAATGACCATCGGTCATCAAATAGCACGGCGCTTTCCAACCCTTGACGTTGAACGTCGGGATCGCCCACGCAGTGCAGGTCAACTCACGTTTGCCGGCGAGGAATTCCTGATAAACGGGCGTGCCAAAAATGGTGAACGCTTTGCCCCATTCCTGAATCTTTGCAAATTTCTGCCGCGTCATGTCGCGCGTGAGGAAAAATTGTTTCGGATCTTTGCCGAGCCGCGAGACCATGTCTTTCTTCGCGGCGTCGTAATCGTAACCGGGCGAAATCGTGTGGCCGTCCACTTCGAGCGACGAGAGATACTTGAACATGTCCTCGATTTCCTGCACGTCGGTCTCGCGATAAACCGTCGTGTTCGTGGCGACTTGATAGCCGATGATTTTCGCCATCTTGATCGCCTCGACGCATTCTTTGAAGACGCCTTCGCGTTCAACGATCAAATCGTGCGTGAATTCCAAGCCGTCCACGTGGACGTTCCAATACATCCATTTCGTCGGGCGGATGACGACTTTTTTCTTCGCCGCGTCGTCGGATTTGCGGATGACTTCGGCTTCCTTTTCGGAAATCAATTTTCCATCGAGCAATTTTTTCAGCTTCGGCTCAAGCGCCGGCGAATAAATTGCCGCGAGGTAATCGCGCATTTTTTTGCGCATGAACATTCCGTTCGTGCAGATGTAGAGCACGCGGCCTTGTTCGAGCAGGCCGTTGATCAGCTCTTCAATCTTCGGATAAATCAGCGGTTCGCCGCCACAAATGGAAACCATTGGCGCGTCGCATTCCATCGCGGCCTCAAGACATTTTTCCAGCGGAACCATGTCCTTGAGCGACGTGGAATATTCGCGGATGCGCCCGCAGCCGGTGCAGGTCAGGTTGCAGGTGTGCAACGGTTCGAGTTGCAAGACCATGGCGAATTTCGGCGTCTTGCGGACTTTATGTTTGATGATGTGGCTGGCGATTTTCTTCGTCAGCGCGAATGGGAAACGCATAATTTTTAACGGACCGAGGCGAGTTGCGTTGGAATTTCATTCGGCCCGACCGGCGCATTGGTTTGCGGCGGATCGGCCCGGAGCAGGCCCGGCAACAGGAAGCTTGCCGGGGAAATGCTCTGGCTGCCGGAAATGCCGCCGCACCCGGCGCAACCCAGCGCCAGCGCGACAATCATTGCCAGACTATGAAATTTCCAATTTAATCTCACTTGCCCAGTATAAATTAGCCGGACGCGATGGCAACTTTTTATTCCCTTGCTAAACCGATGACCAAGTTGAAATTGGCCGCGGCTGGTATTTTTTTGCTCGCGTTCGCCACGCTGGCGGTTGCCGATGATGCGCAAAAAATCTATGCCGCCCGCGCGGAAAAAGCGTTTTATGAGGCGCAACGCCAGTTTCAAGCCGCCCCGACCCATTCCACCAATGCCTGGAATTTTGCGCGCACCACCTTCGATTTCTGCCAATTCGCCACGAATGATGCGCAGCGCGCCGACATCGCGCGGTTGGGGATCGCCGCCTGTAAACAAATGCTCGAACGCGCTCCCAAGTCCGGGCCCGACCATTATTATCTTGCGATGAATTATGGTGAATTGGCCGATGCCGAAGCGCCCTCGCTG
>Ga0302189_10004418_pt1 | contig 10467 bp, 10 predicted proteins | sample II_Bog_E2_2_FD_194551 | JGI IMG/M metagenome (GOLD analysis project Ga0302189, IMG submission 194551) | Peat permafrost microbial communities from Stordalen Mire near Abisko, Sweden - II_Bog_E2_2 | ecosystem: Environmental > Terrestrial > Soil > Wetlands > Peat | place: Sweden: Abisko...
TTCTGCGAAAAACCTCATTCGGGCGGTAGGCCGGGGATTCATCCCCGGTATAAAGACAATGGAATCAGCGGCGGCTTTAGCCACTGAGGTATGTTTTTGCGGCGAATCTCCAGAGATCAGGCCTCTCTCCGCAGCCTGTTTAGCCCCGGAGGAATGCCTTTCGGCTTCCTTGATGGGGTTTATGCAACGAGTCTTAGCGATTCGATTTGCAGAAAGTGGTCTGTATTGACCAACGAAGGTTAGCACAACGCTGTAAGATTGCAGAGACACTTCGGCGGAAGAAGCAGCCTTCAACAATCTTGCGGTAATCGACCTCCGCAAACGATTGGCACGATCCCACAAAACGCTCCCCAAGAGCCTCAAAGCTTGCATCCAAGTACTCCCACAAGGAAAGGCTGGACCGGTTGAGCGTTCATCTTGTCAATCCAAGTGACAATTCCTTCGGCACCGCGGTGATCACACCCCGATGGTTATTCGTGCTTGCGGCGGCAACACCACATGTGGCTGGAGATCCAATTCTCGTCGACGAATCTCTCGAACAGATCGTCCCGGAGACGATTCAGCCCGGCGACATAGTGGGCATCAGCGTCCACACCGGCAATGCACTGCGCGGCTATGAAGTGGGAAGAATAGCACGCAGCCGGGGCGCTACTGTGATCTACGGTGGAATTCACGCCACGCTCTTTCCAGAGGAAGCGCTGGATCGCGGCCAGGGTCACGCGGTGGTGACCGGAGACGGCGATGTGGCCTGGGGCAAAGCGGTCACCGATTGCCTCGCGGGCAAGCTGGAAAGAATCTACGACGGCGGCCGCATCGGAGGCGGCGAGTTCCTGGCCGCGCGCTGGGACCTGATGGACCCGGAAAAGTATATGTGGGCCTCGGTGCAGACCATTCGCGGATGCCCCAAGCACTGCTCCTTTTGCAGCGTCTGGCGCACCGATGGACAAAAGCCCCGGCAAAGAAAGTTTCAGAGCGTGGTCGACGAAATCGTTGCTCTGCGGCGGCTCGGCTTTCGCTTTATTGCCCTCGCCGACGACAACTTCTATCCAGTGACCTTCACCGACCTCAGACTCGCCCGCGAGCAAAACAACATTGCCAAGGTTGAAGAGCTGACGGCGATTCGAAACGAGCGCTTTCAACTCATGGAAGAGCTGGCCAAGCTGCCGCGAGACATGGTCTTCTATACGCAAATGACGATGGAGGCCGGTGAAGACGTCGTCTTCCTGGATGCGATGAAGAAGGCCAACATCAAGGGCGCGCTCGTAGGCATCGAAGCAGTCACGCCCGAGGGGCTCAAGGCGATTTACAAAGACTGGAACCTCGCCGGCGACGCCATGGCCAAGCAGTTGCAGACCTTCAAAGCGCACGGGGTTCATGTGCTCGGCTCGTTCATCTTTGGGCTGCCGACCGACCGGCCCTCGACCTTCGACGCAACGGTCGCGATGGCCAAGAAGGCGGGCATCACCTTTGCTCAGTTCGTCATGATGACGCCCTTTCCCGGCACGGTCGATTTTGGCCGCTGGGAGAAGGAGCAGGCTGTGAATCCCACCCTGGTTGGTGATTTGCCGATTACGCGCTACTGGCTGATTCCCACTGCGGTTCGCCCCAAAATGTTTACTCCGCATCCGACGATGTCTTCCGATGAAATCCGCGAGCGCACGCAAAAGGTGTGGGACCGATTCTATAACTGGGGCGATATCTGGAAGAGATCTGCCTGCTGCCCAACCTTGACTTCGAGAGTCGCATTCATGTTCTTATCGAAGCTCTACCGGCAGATGTATGCTGGCACGGGCATCTCCACCGATAGCGCGCGCCGCAAAAAGTCCAAGGCCTGGGCCCGGTGGACAGCGCATCAGTGCAAGAAGCTCTTCCGGGCAAAGCCCATGCCCGAACTCGCGTCGCCAGTCTGGGAAGCGCCGTCCATCGCTCAGGCAGCGTTTGCCGGCGGCGATGGCGCGAAGATCGCCGGCCCCTTCATCGTGACCCGGTGAGGCTGGTACTACTGTTGCAATTGGATGTTTCCGGAGGGAGCGGGGGGCTTCAGCCCCCTGAACGACCGCGATTTTGCGAGGCCTTCAGGCCCGGCTCTTTGTCGCTTTTCTAGAACACAAAGCGATTACAACTACGGTTCGGAGGCCTATTGCTCAAGAATAATTGAGCGCCTCACGCGCTTACTTCATCGGCATCCGCGTCGCCTCCCTCGCCCGGCGCGAGGAAGAGATTCTCTTCCAGTCCGTGTTGCCGCGTGTAGAGGTCGTAGTAGCGTCCGCCAAGCGCGAACAACTGCGCATGGTTGCCCCGCTCGACGATGCGCCCCTCTTCAACCACCAGGATCTGATCGGCGCGGCGAATGGTTGACAGGCGGTGGGCAATCACAAAAGTAGTGCGCCCCTGCATCAGTTGATTCAGCCCGGCCTGAATCATCTGCTCGGATTCGGAATCGAGCGAGCTGGTCGCCTCATCGAGAATCAGAATCCGCGGCTCAGCCAGTAGCGCGCGGGCAATGGAGAGACGCTGCTTTTGCCCTCCCGAAAGCTTCACGCCGCGCTCGCCCACAATCGTCTCATAGGCCTCCGGAAAGCGCTCGGCAAACTCGTCCACGCGGGCCGTGCGGCAGGCAAAGAGAAACTGCTCTTCGGTTGCATCGGGACGCGAAAACAGGATGTTCTCGCGAATCGTGCCGTCAAAGAGAAACGAGTCCTGCAGCACCACGCCCAACTGCGAGCGATAGGTATTCAGGTCTACCTGCGCAAGGTCCACATCGTCCACCACCACGCGGCCCTTTGACGGAGTATGGAAAGCGCAGAGCAGGCTGATCACCGTGGACTTGCCCGAGCCGGAGGAACCCACCAGCGCGGTTACCGTCCCTGGTTCAGCCACAAAGCTGATGCCGTGCAGCACGGTCTTCTCCGGGTCGTAGGCGAATTCCACATCTTCAAAGCGCACTTTGCCCTGGATGGGCGGCATCTTCACCGTACGGTCAGGGCTCTTGTTCTCTTCGAGCTCGGCCATCAGTTCGTTCGTGCGGTCAAGGCCTGCAAAGGCCTCGGTCAACTGCGTACCGATCGCCACAATCTGGAAGATGGGCGCAGTCATGAAGACCAGAAACATGTTGTAGCTCAGATAGTCGCCAAAGGTCCATTGATGGGCCATGATCAAATGTCCGCCCATACTCATCACAATGGCAGTCAGCAGACCCACGGCAGTGGTCGCCGTCGCTGACAGAGCGCTGGTCATGGTCAGCGACTTCATCACGTTGTCCAGCAAGCGGCCAACCCCCTCGGCAAAGACGCCTGCCTCGCGATCCTCGGCGTGGTAGCCCTTGATCACGCGCACGCCGCCCAGCGATTCGGTGAGCCGGCCGGTGACCTCGGCGTTGATCTTGCCGCGTTCGCGGAAGATTGGGCGGATCACCCTGAAGGCGTATTGAAGAACGAAGACGAAAGCGCCCATCACCGCAAAAGCAGTCAATGTTACCGATGCGCTGAGGTGCAGCAGATAGACAAATGCCAAAATGGCCGTGAACAGCCCGCCTACAAACTCCACAAGTCCGGTGCCGACCAGGTTGCGCACGCCTTCGACGTCGGTCATGATGCGGGCGACTAAAGTTCCCGTCCGGTTTTCGTCGTAGTAGCTGACCGAGAGCAGCCCAACGTGCCGCTGAACCTGGCGGCGCATCTCGGAGATCAACCGCTGGCCGGCCTTGGAGAGCAGTTGTGTAAGCGAAAATGAGGTGATGGCCTGGACCACCATGGCCGTGAACACCACCGCGATGATTCCCGGCAAAAGCTCTGGATGCGGGTGATCCTGGTTGAGCACTTTATCCATGAGCGGCTTGGAAATATAAGGCATCACAAGCAGAGCCACCCGGTTGACGATCATCAACCCCATGCCGGCCACCAGCAACCCCAAACGCGGAGCCACGAGTGACCTGATCTGGGGCCACAGCTTTTTTAGGCTCGGCTTGCGCTTGGGCAGCTCGCCCTGGCCCGCTCGCGCTCCGCGGCTGTGCGGCGAGCGCTCCGCCCGCCTGCTCATATCCATCCCGCCGTGACGCATCGTCCCCATGCGTTAGACCTTCCCCAAGCGGCGCGCGGCACGGAAGGAGCGCACACAGAGGATCAAATATATAAGCAGCAGCCAGGCCAGCGCGGTCTTCGCGACCAACGCTGTCGCATCCACGTCCTTCGACGAGTAGAAGTTCCTGAGAATCTCTGCCATCGTTCCCAGAAAGCCAACCAGGCCGATGGTCACGTTAATGTGCATGAACAGCTTTCGGCGGCGCTCGCTCGGACTGATGGCCAGCAGGCCGCCAACGCCCAGCGCAAGACCGATCCAGGTCGGAATCAGTGCGGTAGGATGCGCGCTGTCTGTGCCCAGAAAACCAAGCAGCCCCAGAGCAATCAAAAGAACCGCAAAAATTAGCGTTCTTTTCGCCATGCGAAGCCTCCATCTTTCATTCTGTCGCTTTTGAAATGCATTCATTGCCGCCGGAGAATCAGCACTGCCCGTTCAGGTTCTTCCAGGAATTCCGCAATCCGAATCGCCTGACCGCGAATCAGTTCTTCAGCTGCCGCAGTGGGGTAGTCGCAGCCTCGAAGCCAGAGCACTTTGGGAGGAGGCCCAAGTGTCGATGCCAACTCATAAAAGTCGGCATCGACCGTTACAATAGAAAAGCCATTGGACTTCGCATACGCCCATACAACCGTGTCCGCCGCTTGAAGCAGTCCTTCCGACGCGAGATGCGCGGAGTCGGGGAACAGATCTATGATGCGCCGGACGAGGCGACGCGAAAGATTCTCATCCAGCAACAGCTTCACAACGCCACACGCCGCCCTACGCGCGAGGCGTAGTCGAAAACAGCCGGGAAATCGGCAGCTTCCAGCTCTGGATAGTCAGAGAGTATCGTCCCCTCGTCCATTCCGGCAGCCAACCAACCCAATACATCCCAGACCGTAATACGCAGACCTCGGATGCAAGGCTGGCCAGACCGTTTACCTGGCTCGATTGTTATGCGGTTTTCCTCCATTGCAGCCTCACCCTAAATCATACCGCTATCGATTGAAATCAGAAAAGCTCCGGCCCCAGCAGGTCGGCCATCGTCTCGCGCCGCCGGATCAGCCTCGCCTTCCCGCCCTCCACCAGCACCTCGGCGGGCCGCAGCCGGCTGTTGTAGTTCGAACTCTGCGCCATCCCGTACGCTCCGGCATCGAGAATCGCCACCAGGTCTCCCGGCTTCACAGGTGCCAGCTTGCGGTCGTGAGCAAAGAAGTCGCCCGACTCGCAGATCGGGCCCACGACGTCCACGATGCGCGGTCTTCCTGCTCGCGGCCTCACCGGCACAATCTCGTGATAGGCCTGATAGAGCGCGGGCCGGATAAGGTCGTTCATGGCGGCATCGGTAATCACAAAAGTCTTCTTCCCGCTGCGCTTCACCTGAAGTACGCGCGCCACCAGTGCCCCGGCCTGCGCCACCAGAAAGCGCCCCGGCTCGATCATCAGCCGTCCCTCGAAGCCCTCCAACGCCTCATCGAGAGCCGCGACATACTCGCGTACTTTGGCCGCCGCATCAAATGTGCTGGCCCGGTAATCGATGCCCAGGCCTCCGCCGGCATCGACAGACTTCAAGCGAATGCCCTCGCGCCTAAGTTGCCGCACCAGCTTGTTCACCCGCGCCATGGCCGCGCCAAAAGGCTGCGCCGATCGGATCTGCGAGCCGATATGCACGCTGACGCCGTGGGCCTCAAGCCAGCGATTGCCGGCGACACTTTTGCAAATCGTGACCGCGCGCCGAATATCGACGCCAAATTTATGCTCCCTCAGACCAGTGGAGATATAGGGGTGTGTCTCGGCAAAAACATCGGGATTCACACGCAACGCGAAGCGCGCCTTCCTTTTCAATTTAGCCGCGCGCGCTGCCAGCAGTTCCAGTTCTGCTTCGCTCTCGACGTTGAATTCGAGAATCCCCGCCGTGAGCGCACGGTCGATCTCCGCCGCCGTCTTGCCAGCGCCGGAGAAGACGACCCTGTCCACAGCATCGGGCGCGGCGGCGATCACGCGCTCCAGCTCGCCGCCCGAGACAATGTCGAAGCCCGCGCCCCGGCCGGCCAGCAGCTTGAGAATCGCCAGCGCCGAGTTGGCTTTCATCGCATAGCAGACCAGGTGATCCCGTCCCGCCAGAGCCTGTTGAAAGAGCCCCAACCGCTCGACGATCTGGTCGGCGGAGTACACATAAAGCGGCGTCCCATGGAGCTTGGCGAGAGCTTCGAGCGAGACTTTGCCGCAGTGCAGGGCGCTGTCTGGCTGCGGATGATTGAAGGGACGTGATGATGAAAGCGGAGATTGAGTCAAAATGATCTTCCTGGGAATGAACCCTCTCTTGAGCCTACAGCATTTCCCGGAGGCATTTCGACCAATGGAGGTTGGGGGTGCAATCTCCGGTTTGCCGGTGACTCGCCCGGGACCGGTGTAGGGATTCCGTTAGGAGCGAAGCAAAGGGCTGCGCCCGTACGGCATCGCTAGTCCCAGCCGCTCTTTGTCTCCGTAAGGACCAGCGTGATTGAAACGGGTGCGTCTCCAGCCTTGATCTGCATTGGTAAAGACACTGCACGCTGAGGTTTCGCATTTTCGCCGGGCTTCGTAAGCCACATCCAGGCTCTGACACTGCAGTCAGTCGTCGAGAAACACTTGGCTGTCGTGGTTCCGTCGTTCTTTGTATCTTCGAAGTCGATGAGATCGGCATTGACGTGATTGGTCTCAACTGCGACACCTTTCCCCGCGGTCCGGCCATCGGGCCACTGAACGGCTACGTGAATTGTGCGTAGGCGCAGACGAGGCGTGAGTTGAATTCGAATCCGCGAGAGCTTCTGGCCCGGTGTGAGATGAAATATTTGCGCTTGGGTATGGTCGGGAACCCCCGGTGCGTATGTAGGCGAATAGGGATTGTCAACATTCGGTTGCTTCTCCAAGTTGACTCCGATAATGTAATCCCCTCCCGGAACATTCTCATAGCGAAAAGAGCCGCTGGCTGTGGTTGTTTCGTTATGAACTGATGGAAAGGTCTCTTCCTTCCCGTGCATCCTTACCAGATTTAGTCCAACTCCACCAATTGGACTGCCATTAAGGTCTACGACAGTTCCCGAAAGTACTCCCGGGGTTTCCATCGATAGCCGTGAATAGCCGCACGCATGTTCCCGGACTTCGACCTCCCGTTGCCATGGCAAAGCATAGCCCGCGAGCGTTGCGCTCAAGCCATATTTTCCTGGCTGAACTTGGTCAATTGAGAACGCACCAGACGCGTCAGTTGTAGCCGTCAATGTTCCAGCAATTCCTCCCCCTGTCACTTTCACACCGGCAAGTGGCCAATCAAGGCCGTCAAGAACAAGTCCCTGAATGCGTGTTGGCGCATCGCCTTTCTTCCACAAACGAAGCCATGCAATGTCGTCTGTCGCAGTAGCAGCATCACGCGTTCCGGTGCATTCCGGGGCGTAATATACGCGCATCTCAGGATTGAATCCCGGGGGTAGAGGCTTCTGTTTGCCACCAGTGGGTCTCGCCACTGTCATTGCAGCAGTGTCGACGGGGATGAACTTCCCCTGTGATGCGAACACCAGTAGCTTGGTTCCGATCTTATATTCAGCGTAGCAACTTGTGAAGCTTCCTGGATCGACCCAGACCTCTTTCGTGCCTTCAGACAATCCTTTGAAAATCTCGTCGACAGTGAATTTGTACAGGGTCTGCTGGAGGAACGTTCCCGAGCCGTCGTCATTCGAGTAGACCGGCGTTCCAACGAAGACAACTGGTGCCTCGGAGATGTAAGCGCAGGCAGGAGCAGGTGCACCGCACTCACAGGCCAGACCCGCAAGAGTGGAGATCATAACGAGAGCAAAGACAACCGCCTGCTTTACGTGATTATTCCGCATGTTGGTGGCTCTTGACCTTGCGAGAGAGTATAAATCTCACAGCCACGGTTGTATCGTCGCCGACTCGGAAGTAGCTGTGATCTTCCTCACGTTGGGTCCGAGTGGCCGGTCGTACGCCCAGAATCTGCCATGGGACGGCTTTTGGACTTGTGCTGTCTAATCTGGTAGGCGTCCCTTGGGTCGCTGGATCAATTGAGCGGCTGAGTCCGAGTCAATTTGAGGCTGAATCAGCGAATAGATCACTCGGTGCAATTCGGCCTCTTTCAGGGCGGGGCAGTTCTCGCGCATTCGATAGTAGCTATGTCGGTCCCCTTCCCAGACGTCAATTGTTAAGCAGAGTGTATCGGTTGCTCTGTCCCGAGTGATTGAATTGCCGCGCTCGCGACTGTCTGCCCAAAGTTCGTTCGTCGATAAACATTCCGTTGGGAAACGAGCCGGCAGAGTTATTACCTCATCCAACAATCTCACAGCGAGAGAAGCCTCTATCTTGGCTGTAAAGTACCAAGGACGTGTGTGTCTCCAGGTCATACCGGTAATCGGGAGCCAAAGTCCTGCTCCACAAACTCCGTCTTCTGATATCCTCACCGACCAACGTGGCAGATTGCGCGCAGCCTCACCAGAGTGATGAACAATGACATACCGGATCGGAGGAATGTTCTCTGAGTGGGAAACGTTCTCTGGGCGGGGAGCGTTCGGCTCCCTCACAGCTTTGAGCTCAATCTCGAACCGCAGGAGTGAGTTTGGAGGAACCTTGCCGGGAATCCCTTGGACACCATAGGCAAGATGCGGGCTAACAATAATGCTTCTCGCACCCCCTGCACGCATTCCGATGATCCCTTTGAGAAGACCAGGAATGCAACGACGACCATATAAATGAAGTTCGACCCTCGGTTCGGGATAGAGGGTAACCTCTTCTCCCTGGTGAAGAAACATCCGCAAGTTCAGAACGGCGGTCTTTCCTGGCAGTGCCTCTTCGCCAGTGCCGATTGAAATGTCACGGATTTCGATTCCTTTGGTCATTGTTTCTGTTCAGGTTACACCCTACGCCCGACGTTTAATTCTGAGCGGAGATAGCTCTGCTGGGATGCTTCGGTCGATTTGTCGCCTATCCGGAAACTGCACCACTGCCGGAGATTCGGCAGAAGTCCTGCCAAGCCGCACCTCACAATTCAAGCTGCCGCAACCACTCAGCCAGCAGCGCTGCGACCTTTCGCGGCTGTTCGTAGGCGGCAAAGTGGCCTGCATCCGGCAGCAGATGGTACTCACATCCGCCCGGCGCGGCGCGGAAGGCCTCCATCTCGGCAGGGGTAACCGCTGAATCCTCGCCGCCGGCAATGGCCAGCACCGGCGCGGTGATGTTTGCGACAGTCGGTACCGAGTCAGGCCGCGTGGCAAGGCCGGCCTGCACGGCCACCAATGCCTCTGGGGTGAGGGCCATTTGGGCGCTTAACTCGGTCACGATCTCGGGATGGCGCTCAAGAGCTGTGACGCCGGTCAGGCTCTTGATCTGAGTCTGGGCCATGCTCTGCAAGGCCTCCCGGCTGCCTGCGGCTCGCGCCTTCTCGATGCTGGCGGTGCGCCGGGCAAAGTTGGCCGCTGCATCCGGCTGCGGCTTCGAGCAGACGAAGGCCAGACCGCGCATCCGCTCGGGAGCCCGGCGCCAGAGCTCCAGCAGCACGTAGCCGCCAATCGAACAGCCGGCAAAGAGCGCCGCAGGCACCTTCAAATGATCCAACAAGGCCAGAACATCAGAAGCCAACTGCGCCATCGTCAGCACCGGTGCATCCGGGATAGTGGCAAATCCGCCCACAGGCAGCGTTCCCAGTTCCGACTCGCCATGCCCGCGCAGATCCGGAACGATGGCGCGCACCCCGGCCAGATCGTCAATGAGCGGCCGCCAAAACTCCCCATCGAGCGGCGTCGGATGAAGAAAAACCAGAGGCAACCCCGCCCCGCTCTCGCGAACGGCCAGCTTCGTCCCGTCCGATTCGTAGGTAGCCCTCATAACTTAAGAGGATACTTCACGGCATCCGCACCGGCTCTTCAGGAATGCCGATCCACCCGGCCAGGTAGGCCACGAAAACCAGTCCGCCCGAGAAGAAAAACCCGACCACCGTGAGGATGCGGACCAGCGCAACGTCCCAGCCATAGGTCTGAGCCACGCCGATGCAGACTCCGGCAATCGTGCGGCCTGCGATCGGTCGCACAAGCGGCCTTCCGGCCAGGTATGGCGCAACGGGAACGACCGCACCGCAGCTGGAACAGAAGCGCGCACCGGAAGGCAACCCGGTCCCGCAGCTTTGACAAAAGACAGCCATCGTCGATCCCTCCCTGACAAAACCCGCATTCATCTAAAGATACGGCAGCAGACCAGCGGCGGTTCCACCCTCAGCATTTTACGGGCTGCTTAATTGAAAGGGCACGACCTCACAGTTTGCGGAAAAACTCATTCGGGCGGTAGGCCGGGGATTCATCCCCGGTATCAAGACAATGGAATCAGCGGTGGCTTTAGCCACTGAGGTATGCTTTTGCGGCGAATCTCCAA
>Ga0302189_10004423_pt1 | contig 10464 bp, 11 predicted proteins | sample II_Bog_E2_2_FD_194551 | JGI IMG/M metagenome (GOLD analysis project Ga0302189, IMG submission 194551) | Peat permafrost microbial communities from Stordalen Mire near Abisko, Sweden - II_Bog_E2_2 | ecosystem: Environmental > Terrestrial > Soil > Wetlands > Peat | place: Sweden: Abisko...
CGGTGTGGCGCCCTCAACGGTCCATCGGGTGCTCTGTCGTCGCGGGCTCAACCGCTTGAAGTGGATGGACCGGCCCACGGGTCGCGTGATCCGCCGTTACGAGCGGGCCCACGCCGGCGACCTGGTCCACATTGACGTGAAGAAACTGGGCCGCATCCCCGAAGGAGGGGGCTGGAAGGTCCTCGGTCGCGGCGACGGCAAGCGCAATAGCGACCGCCTCACCCGCGGTGGTCCACGTCGCACTGGCTACGGTTTCATCCATTCCGCCGTCGACGACCACAGTCGTCTCGCCTACTCCGAGATCCTCTCGGACGAAATGAAAGAGACCGCCGCCAGTTTCTGGCTCCGAGCGAAAGCCTGGTTCGAAGTTCGAGGGGTGACGATCACAGAAATCATGACTGACAATGGTTCGTGTTATCGCAGCCACTACTTCGCCGAGAACCTCGGTGACGTCATCCATCGCAAGACTCGTCCCTATCGACCTCAGACCAACGGCAAAGTTGAGCGCTTCAACCGAACCATGCTTGAGGAGTGGGCCTACGTGCGCCCCTACGAAACCGAAGCCGAGCGCGTCCAAGCATTCGAAGGCTTCTTGCACCTCTACAATCACCATCGAGGCCACACCGCTCTCGGGGGCAAACCACCGATCAGTCGTGTTAATGAACTACGTGGTCAATACACCTAGCTGTCAGCACTTCGAGGGCCTCTCTTGCTCCACTGGTTGGCGAGATGAGGTTCAGGCCGCGGTAGAGCTTGATGATGCTCGCTCTATCGACGACTCCAGTTCTAACCAGGTCGCAGTGAGCGGATTGGATTGCGGCCTCGATCTGGAACCGACCGACCGGCTTGCCCAGTTCGTACGCGCGGCGCAGGTACAACTCGCCCTCCGCAATGAGACCGCGGTCCCAGAGTGTCGTGTCCTGTTGGTCGAGGGGCGGCCAGGGTGAACTCATTCGTGCCGGAGCTCGAGACTGAGCAAGCGTGACTAAAGCAGCGAGTCCCCAGGCTTCTGGTTCGCTGACGAGCAAATTCGCCGTCAAGACCGCGAGATAACGGGCTTCGTCGGCAATCGAGTCTTGGATGCGCTCGTGTTGGTCAAGCCAGTCGATCGCGTAGGCACCGTAGATCGCTTCGAGTACCGCGGGTAAGCGCGCGGGCATGTCCCCGATTGTCGGCACTCGAAACGGAATGCCCGTATCGCGGATACGCCGCTTCGCTCGGACCAGTCGTTGCGCCATCGCGGGGGGCTCCATCGCGAACGCGTTCGCGATACGCGCCGCGTCGAATCCAAGCACGACTTGCAGCATGAGCGGAGTTCGAACCTCGGGATCAATTGCCGGGTGAGCGCACGCGAACAGTAACTCGAGACGCTTATCGGGAATTGCGTCGAAATCGTGTTCAGCCAGAGTTGCCGCGACGTCGTCCACAAGTGTCGCCGTCGTGCGAAATCGTGCGGAACCGAATGCATCGCGAATGCGGTTGCGACCCACGGTCAAAAGCCATCCCTCAGGATTGAGAGGGACGCCGGTCGACGGCCATGTTCGCAAGGCTCGCTCAAACGCGTCGGCGAGCGCGTCTTCGGCCAGCGAAATGTCTCTCGTTGACGCTGCGAGCAACGCCACCAACCGACCGTACGACGCACGGACTGCATGTTCGACGGCGGCGTTTGGTCCGATGTTCGTCACTTGACGGACTGGGAGCCTTGCCATGTGCCATCGACGTATCGTGTAGCGGTGGGACGGATTTCGACATGGCCCCACGCGGCGGATGGTGCTCGCGCCGCCCACTCGGTGGCGGCGTCTAAGTCGGGAACATCGATGACGAACGTGCCGCCAAGTTGCTCCTTCGTATCGGCGAATGGACCGTCGTGGATGACGAGCTCCCCAGTTGCGAGTGTGACCGTAGTCGTGAGATTCGACTGCTGTAGGACCTCGGCACTCACGAGCGCGCCCGCGTCTTCGAGTGCTTGCGCGTAGACCTGGAATGCGCGCATCCCCTCGGCCAATGCTTCCGGATCAAGATCTCCGGGGGTTGGCTCGGGGTAGTGGAGTAAGAGGGTGTATCGCACGAGGTTCGTCCCTTCGGGTTTAGTAATAATCCTTCCACTTCCATGACGAATGAACCAAGGCAAAATCGACATGCTTTTGTGTCCCGTCAACCGCGCTAATGCCTACGCCTGCGGACGTACGCCGCGGGGCCGATGTGTCGCGAGGTCGGGCTCGTTACGGTGAGTGAGATGGAAGATGATCCGCGCTTACCGCTCCTGCGAGGGATGTTCGCTCGGTTGTCGACTCGCGAGTGGGTCGCCCTCGACGTCGCGGTAGCGACCGTTGCCGCAGCGGGGTTGCTCACCGCGATCGCGCTCGGAGGAACTTTTCGCCTTTCGGGAGCGGGATGGGGCGCTCTCCGTTACGGCGCGATCGCAGTGACGGCGGCGGCGCTTCCGTTCCGTCGCAGCGTTCCGACTGGCGCCTTAGTAGCGATGATGGTTGGTTCGGCGATAGCGGTCGCGTTACAAGCTCCTCCGCAAATGATCGGCTTGGCGGCACTGGGTCTCTATTCGGTGGCGTCATCGTCATCGACGAGATTCTCTCAAGTCGCTCTCGCGGTCGTGGCGGTCGTGGCGACGTCGGCCGCGTGGGTCGGCTCCGGGCACCATTTGGCCAGCAGCGAGCTCGCGACTGCTCTCTCGGTACTGGCTGCGTGGCTAGCCGGTGAGAACACTCGTAGTCGAAGGATTTACGGGGCCGAGGTGGCGCAGCGGAACGCGGAGCGAGAAATGGAGCGTGAGGAGCGTTCGCGACGAGCAGTGGCCGAGGAGAGGATCGTCATTGCCAGGGAACTGCACGATATCGTCGCGCACGCCATGAGCGTGATCACGGTGCGCGCCGGTGTGGCTCGCTTCGTTGTGAACGAGCAGCCAGAGGAGGCGACCAAGGCGCTGGGAATCATCGAGACGACCGCCCGACGGGCGCTGGAAGAAATGCGGTTATTGGTCGGAGTTTTACGCAACGACGAGGTCGACCAGGGAGAGTTAGATCCGGCCCCTGGACTCGCCTCGATTGGCGACCTCATCGATCAGGCGGGTCACGCGGGAGTGAAAGTGACAGTGGAGATGGTCGGCGAGACACGTGTCTTGCCGAGCGGCGCCGACCTGTCTCTCTACCGGATCGTTCAGGAGGCGCTGACGAACGTGGTGCGACACGCCGGGCAGACAAGCGCCCGTGTGCGCATTGAGTACCGGTTCGACGAGATCGTGGTCGAGGTCACCGACGAGGGCGGCCGCCAGTGGAACCCACCGCAGGTGGACCTGTCCTCAGGTGGTCACGGACTTATCGGGATGCGAGAGCGCGTCGCGCTCTACGGCGGTGTGCTCAGTGTCGGCCCACGGGGTCGAGGCTTTGAGGTCCGCGCATCGCTGCCGATCGCTGCGGTCGACTCGTGAGGGTGACATCGTGATCAAAGTCGCCGTTGCCGACGACCAGGCACTCGTACGTGGGGGATTCAAGGTGTTGGTCGACGCCGCCGAGGACATGGAAGTGGTGGGTGAAGCGGCCAATGGTGCCGAGGCCGTGGAGTTGGTGGCTCGTTTTCACCCCGACGTGGTCCTCATGGACATCCGCATGCCGGTGCTCGACGGCATCGAAGCGACGCGTCAGATCACGAGCGGCCCCGACGGCGCAGCGACCAAGGTGTTGATTCTGACGACCTTCGATCTTGACGAGTACGTCTACGGCGCGCTGCGTGCGGGTGCCAGCGGTTTTCTGCTCAAAGACACCCTTCCCGAGGAGTTGCTGGCGGGCATACGCACCTTGGCTGCGGGCGAAGCGCTCCTCGCGCCGAGTGTGACGCGCCGGCTCATCGCCGAGTTCGTGCGGCGTCCGGACGGCTCCCCGACGCCGGTGCCCGTCGAGCTCAAGGGTCTCACGCAACGAGAACTGGAGGTCCTCGTCGAAGTCAGTCGAGGGCTCTCCAATGCCGACATCGCTGCGCAATTGCACATCAGCGCCGCCACCGCCAAGACCCATGTCAGTCGGCTCTTGATGAAGCTGCACGCCCACGACCGAGCTCAGCTCGTGGTCGCCGCCTACGAGTCCCACCTCATCACACCGACTTGAACGCGGGTGCCGGAGCTAGGCCCCGAGACGTAGGGGATGCCACGTCCGCCTCGGGCCTACATCGCTCGGGTGAGGGAAAATCGAGTCGCTAGGCCGATGACGCGCGCAGTGGCGTCGTCGATGCTGGTACTTGACGGGAAATCCATCGTGGATACCCCGAAAGGAGACGAATCATGCCTACTGATTCCCCGGCTATCGAGGTTCGCGAACTTGCCAAGCGTTACGGCAAGAAGATCGCCGTTAACAACCTCACCTTTGATGTCCACCCAGGGCAGGTCACCGGATTCCTCGGTCCAAACGGGGCGGGCAAGTCAACGACGTTGCGAATGATTCTCGGCCTCGACGCGCCGACGACCGGAACGGCACTGATCCACGGTCGACCTTTCGCCGCTCATCATCGACCCCTCTTCGAAGTCGGGGCGCTCCTCGACCCCAAGTCGTTTCACCCCGGGCGCAGCGCCCGCAACCACCTCTCGGTGCTGGCCCTCGCGAACGGCATCGACCGTGCCCGAGTGGACGTGGTTCTCGACTTGGTCGGTTTGACGTCAGTGGCCTCGAAGCGGGCGGGCGGGTTCTCCCTGGGGATGGGTCAGCGCCTTGGTATTGCCGCGGCCCTCCTCGGCGATCCCGACGTCTTGATTCTGGACGAGCCCATCAACGGACTCGACCCCGACGGAATCTTGTGGGTCCGGAACCTGTTGCGCTCCCTCGCCTCCGAAGGGCGCACGGTGCTGGTGTCGTCGCATCTCATGAGTGAGATGGCCCTCACGGCCGATCACTTGGTCGTGATCGGTGCGGGTCGGCTGCTCGCTGACGACACGGTCGAAGGCTTCGTCGCGGCCAGCGGACGCAACAGCGTGCGTGTGCGTTCCCCCCAGTTCGAGCACCTCGCCTTCCTCCTCGCCGACCACGGCGCATCGACGACTGCCCCGGCCCCTGGAGTGTTGGAGGTCACTGGCGCGTCAACTGACTTAATCGGCGACGTGGCCGCCGCCCACGGGATCACCATTCACGAACTTGCGCTTCAGCAGGTGACCCTCGAGGAGGCGTTCATGGAACTCACCCACGACAGCGTCGAATACCGAACTGATGCACACGCCGCCGACTCACCCTCCAGCAACCTCCAACTAGAAGAAAGTGTCGCCTAATGACCGCCGTAGCTCTATCCAATCCCACCACCGCTCCCGCCGAAGGGTCCGTCGTAGCGGACCTCGTGTGTTCCGAGTGGGCGAAGTTCCGCACTGTTCGTTCCACCTACTGGAGTTTGATCGCAGCGGTCGTGGCGATGGTTGGCCTCGGCGCGCTCATCAGTGCCGTCCAGTCAGCGCACCAGGTTGGTTTTGACGCGGTCTCGACCAGCCTCAGCGGGGTCCTGCTCGCCCAGTTGGCCATTGGCGTACTCGGCGTGCTCTTCGTCACCAGCGAATACTCAACGGGGATGATCCGCACGACGTTTAGCGCTGCCCCTCAGCGTCGAATCGTCATCGCCACCAAAGCCGCCGTGTTCGGCGTCGTGGCCTTCGTCATCGGAACACTCACGAGCCTGGTTACCTTTCTCGTGGGCCAAGCGGTCATGTCCAGCCATGGGGTCAGCCTCTCCTCACCGGGCGCACTGCGATCGGTCATTGGTGTCGGGCTGTATCTCGGCGTGCTCGCGGTGTTCGCTGTTGGCTTGGGAACGATCATCCGTAGCACCGCCGGAGCCATCTCCGCTTTGTTCGGATTGATACTGGTGATACCCGCCGTAGCGCAAGCGCTGCCGAGTTCGATCCAAAACTCCCTCGACAAGTACCTCCCCAGCAACGCAGGTCAAGCCATCTTCCACACCATCAAAGACACCTCGACGCTGTCACCCTGGGTTGGATTGGGCGTGTTCACCCTCTACGCCGCCGCCGCCCTTGCCGGTGGACTGCTCCTGGTGGCCCGTCGCGATGTGTGACCTGTGCCGTCGTAGTCCGGGCACGCCAACTCGGACTACGACGGGAGCGGCCCTTCCGTTCGGGTGGGCGCTCGCAGAGCGTGCGGATCAGTGACCCACCTCATAGTCACCTACGGGTACTTCGCCGTCGCCTTCTTGGTGGCGGTCGAAAGTTTCGGCGTACCGCTCCCGGGCGAGACGATCGTGGTGGCCGCCGCCCTCTACGCCGGCCACACCCACCGACTCTCCGTCTGGGCCATTTTCGCCGTCGCCGCTGTCGCGGCCATTGTGGGCGACAACATCGGTTACCTGCTCGGCCGCACCGGCGGTGAACGGCTGATCCGTCGCTACGGCCGCTACGTTCGACTCGACGAGGCGAAACTGCAAGTAGTCCGCAACCTCTTCGACCGTCACGGAGCCAAAGTCGTGTTCTTCGGCCGATTCATCTCGATACTTCGCACCTACGCAGCTTTCTTTGCCGGCACCACTCGGATGCCGTGGCGCAGGTTCCTCATCTTCAACGCCGCCGGTGGCATCCTCTGGGCAACTCTCTACACGTTCGCGTCATACGGCCTCGGCGACACCTTCCGCTCAATCGAAACAGAACTGACCGTGGCCTTCTCTGCAGCCGCCGTCTTGACGATCGCGGCCGTGATCGTCGTGCTCCGTCGACGGAACAAGAAAGTACTCGTAGAAGTGGCGTCGCGAGGACGGGACTCTTGAGTGCCGCCCTGCCGATGTGTTGGTCGCATCGTCAATCTCGCTTTATCGGGCCGTCGCGGTCGTAGGTCCCAAGACGTATCGGCGGGAGCAGTCACGCGCGCCGTACCCCTCTGGGTGTAGCGAAAATCGAGCCAGCAGGCCGATGACACCGCCGCCGAAAAACACGAGGCTGTAACCCATAAGGCAATTAGTCGTCGTTACCAATCGAGAGGAACTATCAGTGGAAACCACCATCGAAGCAATCACCCCACGTCGCAAAAGGACGTTCGCCGCCGTGCCCACAGCTGTCATCGCCGCGGTCGTGGTGGGCGACGTGGCCAGCACGATCATCGCCGCCATCGCTCACGGAGCCGGAGTCAGCCACGCCTTCCCGCCACTCCAATTCGCGACCTATACGGCCTTAATAGTGCTCGCCGTCATCGTCGGGTCCCTCGGCTGGCAGTTGGTACGCACTCGGGCCACGAATCCGCGCCGACTCCTCGCCCTTCTCGTGCCCCTCGTGCTCTTGCTCAGTTTCGTGCCCGACATCCTCGTGGGCATCAACAAATCAGAAACCGCTACCACCTGGGGCGGCGTCATCGCACTCATGGCCATGCACATCGTGGTCGCCACCGCGGCTGTCGGTAGTTATGTCCACTTCCTGCCGGTGCGCTCAACAAATGTCCGAAGTGATAGCTGATATCAAATGGCGCCGATAAGCCGGAGATCTAGATCGATTGAATGAAATGATCTGGTGGTGCGGTGGGAAGTCCCGAAATCGCGCGCTCATCCTCGGACCATCGTTCCGGACCGAATACCGTGTCCGCAACCTTTCTCCAGAAAACCCCCGCGCCGACGTTGTCGTGCTGAAAAACAATCGTCCAGGGGCCATCGTGTCGCGAAAGGACGTCCACTGCAAACTTTGTCCCAACACCTTCTCGTCGCGCCACGGGTGCCACCCAGAACCCCTCGATGGATCGCCTCTCTCCCTTAAGGCCTTTGATTACTGCGAAACCAATCGGAGCGTCCTCACCGCTCTTGGGATGCGGGCGCCACGCCAGGTACCCTGCACCGTCAGCCATCGGATACTCGTTCAGGACTGCCGTCTGGTATCGACCATCGGCGTAGGGGAGTCCGTTCACCACCAATGCCAGGTCGTGCCGATAAGACTGCCAAAGCCACGCCACGATTGACCACTGCTCGTCCGTGACTTCACGGACGCTGAAACCAATTTCGGGTTCGAAGCCCGCGTTACTTTGAGCTTCAGGAGTCACGAGAGGAAACATTATCTATCTTTGGAAGCCGTAGAAGAATGGACTATGCGCCCGTTTCCAGACCTCGAGGTCCCGCTCTCTGACGATGTCGTGTCGCTGCGCCATTTCACGCTGGAAGACGTGACCGAAGTCACTCGCGCGCTGCAAGACCAAGAGATTGTTCGCTGGACCGCATCGTTACCGACACCGTACGCAGAATCAGACGCTCAAGGCTGGATTGAGCGCCACGCTGAACTTTGGAACGCAGGTACCACGGCTCAATTCGCCATCGTCGATGCAGCCAGCGGCGCATTGATGGGCAACATCTACGTGATCGTGGCTCCGTACATGCTCGGACGAGCAGCTCTGGGATATTGGGTTGCAGAATGGGGACGCGGGCGGGGACTGGCAACGCGCGCCTTGGTGATTGCCAGTAAGTGGGCCATTGAGGTTCTCGATCCTCCAGAGCTGTTCCTGGACACCCTCGAAGGCAACGTCGCTTCAGAGCGAGTTGCCGAGAAAGCTGGATACGTCTTTAGCGATTTCAGATCCGAGAACTACACCCGGCCGGCGTCGAGGGGAACGTCAGAAACGATTCGGGTAAAGCAGTGGGTCCTCACACCTGCTGGAAGCGATACTGCGTAAACACTCGGCGCGATCCGAAATCCGAAAGATGTCAAATGACGCGTCGTGTGGCAGATCCACGAGTTGCCTCTACGCATCTCCGGACGACTTCAACGTCCAGGAGACTCAGTTCATCTAGTGACTCGTCGCCCGGCTTCCACCAAACGAACCTCTCCAATTCGTCGCTCTCCGCTAGGTCTGGGGGACTGCTGAGAGTTACGGCACACACTGCAGCTGCGTAGGTGTTTGCATCGCTTCGGAACTTGAATTCAGCTCGCGCGACCAGCGAGACCCCGGCTGCTCGAATGCCCGTTTCCTCTGCTAGTTCCCGGAGGGCTGTGTCGGGAGCCGACTCACCAGGCTCCACTGATCCGCCTGGAAGTTCCCACTGCTGTCGGCTCACGTTGAAGCCGAGCAGTACTCGTTGCGCCCACTCAACGACCACCAGAGAACAGTCGAACGCTGCCAAACCCTCGGAATTCTCATCTGGCCCAGCATCGACAAGTACAAACGAGACAAGCGATCCGCCACGATCGTCGAATATGGGAAGCTCGGTCACTGAAAGTAAGGTACCGCGATGCGCGTTTGCGGTGTCAGTACTGGACGAAAATTCGCTCCGCGGGCCCATCGACCGTCATGGTGCCGCCGTAAGGAAGTACGTATTGCGGATCAGTGTGACCGAAGTCAGGGCCGTAGACGAACACGGCGTTGGAGTTGTAAATGTCCAGCGCGCGTAGGATCGCCGCCTCCTGGTCGGCACGAAATGCTGCTCGATCGACGTCGCTGAGCGGCGCATGGGTGTGCCACGCCTTGGCCTTTGCGAATACGACGGCAGCAAACTGAGCCAATAACCCACGTTCGCCCATGTTTCGAAGCATTCTGAACACCTCCTCTGCGGAAGGCATCTCCTCTGAAGTCTCGAGAATGAGCACGCAGCCCTCGTAGGCCTCGACGGGAAGTATCCAACGATTCGCCGCCAAATTCCACTGAAGGACCTCGAGGTTGCCGCCCCAGGTCGGTCCCTCGACGACCCTGGCCCCCCGATGCCAGTGCCAACCTGGTTCGCTCGTCGTGGGCAGTTCGTGCTCGAGGGTGGACGGATCTTCCCAACTGGGTTGCAGGTCCGTGAAGTCGACCAATGGCGTGATCTCAACGGTTTCATGGTCGAACAAGGCGTGACGTAGCGACGTCATTGAGGTCGGATGGACACCTCCCGGTCGAGCGAGGTGAACAAGGGTCGAGCCACCGTGATAGCTCGCGACGCCGAGGTTCCAGAGGTAGTTGAGAAGGTTGGTGTTGTCCGAGTAACCGAAATACGCCTTCGGGTTGGCGGCGATCGTCGTTGCATCGAGGAAGGGAAGTACGGTAATCAGATCCGAGCCACCGATCACCGCCATTATGGCCTTGACGTCCGGACCAGCGAAGGCGAGGTTCAGGTCGCGCGCGCGTTCAACTGCACTGGCCCCCACCATTCGGGTAGTTGGATACTCAATAGGCACGAGTCCGAGATCGTCACGGATCACTTTCAGTGCGATCTCTTGAACGTCGGGGAAGATCCCGGCTCCAGCCCACGAGGGCGAAAGAACAGCGACCTGGTCCCCGGGGCGCAGCTTCGGCGGCATGCGCAGGTGAGGGCCGCGATTCATCCGGCTACCGTAGCCCGCAATCTTGGGCATACCACGGGCATATAGCGGGCATATAGCAGCGGTATTTCGCGGTTTCCCGTGGTTACCCGCGGTCATGTTTGATGACTCGAAACCCCTTGCAATTACTGGCGTTTCGGCGAATTTCCTGCGCACCCCCAACGGGATTCGAACCCGTGCCGCCACCTTGAAAGGGTGGAATTGGT
>Ga0302189_10004426_pt1 | contig 10459 bp, 10 predicted proteins | sample II_Bog_E2_2_FD_194551 | JGI IMG/M metagenome (GOLD analysis project Ga0302189, IMG submission 194551) | Peat permafrost microbial communities from Stordalen Mire near Abisko, Sweden - II_Bog_E2_2 | ecosystem: Environmental > Terrestrial > Soil > Wetlands > Peat | place: Sweden: Abisko...
AAAGACTGGCAATCATCTCCGCGCGCACCTGCTCGCCGGCTATCAACTCCACGGCTCCGGAGTCGATCTCGTCGAGGCGGCGCTTGATCTCGCCGTCCCAGGCGGCCTCAATCTCCGCTTCCGGCGCACCATCCTCCTCCTGAAGCAGGCTCTCAATGAGCCAGTTCACCTCACTGAGGGGCAGTTGGCGGGCGTCTTCGAGAATCTCTTGGGCGCTGCGGTTCATGGGGAGATTGTAGCGCGAAATCGGCGGCGGGGCCAGCAGCTTGCGGCGGGAAGAGCGACCGGCGGCGGGATCGCTCAGCGCGCCCGGCTCGAGCTGGAAAGCAAGACTGGGCGTAAGGTAGTGACCGGCGAGAACTACCTGCCGCCAGCCAAATCGAAAAAGGGGCTCGGGGCTTGAGAGAAGAATGCGCGTATTGTAGCTCAAATGGGCTACAATGCTTGCATGGCCACAAATGCCGTTGTCCGTTCCAGAATCGACGCCCACGTAAAAGAGAAGGCCACTGCCGTGCTTGAGGAGATGGGCCTGACGGTCTCCGACGTGATGCGCATCGTTTTGACCCGCGTCGCTAAGGAGAACGCTCTGCCGTTCGACTTGAGGCCAAACAAGCTGACGCGGGAGACGATGCGAAAGACCGCGCGGGGCGCGGAGGTTCATCAGGCAAAGGATGCCGCCGACCTCTTCGATAAGCTGGGCATCTGATGCGCTCCCCGAGCTATTCCAGCCAATTTCAGCGGGACGTAAAGCGGCTTCAGAAGAGAGGCAAAGACCTTGAAAAGCTGAAAAAGCTGATCGAACTTCTGCTCGCCGGACAGGCCTTGCCGGCGCAATACAAAGACCATCCCCTGAAACTGAATTGGGCCGGATACAGAGACGCGCACGTTGAGCCGGATTGGGTGCTCATCTACTCCGCGAAGGCTGAAAAGGTTCACCTAGAGCGGACCGGAACCCACGAGGAACTCTTCGAGAGCGATTGATGGCGGCGGAACTGCCGGGGCTCAGAGGCGAGAAATGGGCGCCCGGCTACCGACCAAATGCGCCTCTAATTGCATCGTCCGTTGCGAATAGGCCACAGAAACTTGGGTCGGTGCTTGCCTTCAAAAGGGCCCGCCGAAGAACGCTCTCAAATTTGTTATACCGCTCCATCAACTCGTCGGTCAGATCGGCGTACTTTGGCTGGCTGCCATGTAAGAACTCTGAGCGTTCGTCATAGAAGGTGTTTGCTTCGTCTAAGGTGATGGTAAGGCCAACCAATTGCGCAAGAGTCGGTGCTCGCAATCTGAATTGCGCGGCCAATCCATTTCGCCCAATCTTAAGGAGACTCTCGAAAGCAGAAACAAGCGAAGCAGTTCGCTGGGTAAGATAGAAGGCGTGAAAGGCGTGGTCAATATGGGCTCGCGCTCGCCGAACGCGCTCGGGTGGTTGCACGTTGTAGACAGCTAAACCGGTTCGTAGCTCCTCCGCTTCCGTTTTGCTCAACCAATCCCGCCACTCGTGAGCAACAATCCACACATGACTCCCGTAGCCGAGATTGGCTGGCACAACGTTTGTCAGCTTGCCGTCCCGAAAGATAAGCCTTGCCGAATAGTGGGGGGCGACAGTTGTGGGGTGAATCAGGCGGGACAAGAACAAAGCTCTCGCCAGGGAGCCTTCATTGTCCCACGCATAGAATTCGTGATCGCGGGTTGGTGGGTGAGCTTTCCGACAGAATGCGTAACGACATCCATACTGACGATAGGGGCGATGGTTGAAGCCAGCAGGCTCGCACGCATCGAACACCACGTCACTATCTGTGTTGTACGGGAGTTCGCCAATCCAGAAGTCTGCGCCCAAAGAAAAATCACTTTGCGGGGGCGCGAAACGGTCCCAATCTTGATTGCGAGGGTCAAACGAGCCGCTGGTCGTTTGCAACGCTACGTCAAAGAATTCTTCCGCCATCGCTTACCCTACACTACTTGATTCTCAGCATATCAAGGACGCACATACACGGCGCGTGTTATGCCCATGGTTCTATAATCCGGCTGCATGGATTCGAGGCGGCACACATCCGGCCCAGAAATGATCGTCTCAGTCTTGTTCACGGTTGGGGTGTCTTGTTAGCAGTCCAGAATCTCGAATTGCGGATTCGGACGCCGAGAGGTATATTGTGAATCCATCGCCGTCGAGAAGCCGCTGGATATCGCGGTCGAGATTTTCTGCGGGTGTCTTGAAGAAGTTGAGAAAAATTCGCCGAAACTCAGCTAATGGAATCGCGTTTGTCTCCGCCGCCGATTCGGACTTGCCCGAGATACGGATATTGACGTTCACAGCGTCTTTGTGCTCGGAATCGAGCGCAACAAACACAAGATAAAATGGATGCTCATACTTCACTCGGGCGATATGGCGTCACACCTGTGATCCCGTCGAACGTGTTCCTCCAGATTCCTCTTGTCATTACGCATCCACGCATGAGGGAGATAGACGCACGCTGAACCATCTATTGCTTTATCTCAGGAATGGAACATGCTGAAGGCGGTATTTTTTTGACGGTACATGCTTTTCTAGCCAACTCCTGCGCGCGAGGAATATCTGGTTCGATGCCACCTGCGCCAAGCGCATAAATGTCAGACAGGTTTGAGCATGCGGGTCCGATATCCGCATCACAGGCCTTCGAGTATAGAAGCGCCGCACGCTGATAATCCTTTCCGATACCTTTCCCCGACGTGTATCCCAGTGCGGCATCGTAGCACCCTATTGCCATGCCCGCATCGCATGCCTTGGAAAGAAGCGCCACCGCTGTGGCTTCGCTTTTAGGCACTCCTTGGCCGGTCCCGTACATAATGCCGAGAAACCAGCATCCTTCCGCGATGCCTCCGCTACAGGCCTGCTTAAAAAGCGGCGCGGCCTCTTTGGAGCAATGCTGATTGTAGAACCTCATCGCCAGTTTCTCGGCTTCGGCATTGCTTGGCTCTTCCTCCCACGGTGCCAATCCACCTTTACTGGTCGGCTGCGATGACGGCTGCGGGGAGCCCGGTGGCTTCGCAATTGCCGCGTAGGGGTCCGTTGCGCTGTTCGGTTCCTGTGTAGACGGCTGCGGGGGCGTGGGGCTGTCGCTGATTTGCCAGCCGCCAGCCGCCGGGGTGCTGGCCGGCTGAGAGGACGGCTGCGCCTGTGTGGTATGGCTCTGATCGTCCCACTGGAACGCCGGGGTGCTGGCCGGCTGAGAGGACGGCTGCGCCTGCGGCAGAGGCTCCTCGACCAGTCCAGGCGGAACGCCAGTCACGCCCGATCTAGTTGTGGCTGGAGGCTTTGGCCAGAATACCCGGCCGGCAGCAATTGCGGCAACCAGGAGCATTAGAATGGACGCGGCCCAGACCCAGACAGGTACCCGTCCGGAGCACGTTATCTCCCTCTGCTTCTCGGCGCGAGCTGCGTCCAAACTGACGGTTTCTAAGTGCGCCTCGGGAGAAAGATACCGCACAGCATCCAGCATCCCGACCAGTTCGGCGGCGTCATTGGGACGTAGTTCGCGGTCCTTGGCCAGGAGGCGCAGAACCAGTGCGTCGAGACCCGGCCAGTTGGCCAGTTCGGAACGGAGATGGCTGGGAGGTTGCGGCTGCTCTTGAAGATGCTGGAACATCCAGCCTTCGCTGTTGTGGGCGTGAAAGGGAGTTTGGCCGGTGAGCATCTCGTAGAGAACACCGCCGAGGGCGTAGAGGTCGGCGCGGCCGTCGAGCTGGTCGGCCGGTACGCCCCTCCATTGCTCGGGAGAGGCATAGGGTGGGGTGAGCATGAGGCCGCGGGTGCGAGTGATGGCGGTGACGCTCTCCTGGATGGCCGCGATGCCGAAGTCGAAGAGCTTGGGGGTTTCCGCGGGGGTGTTGGCGGCGGAGAGGAGAATGTTTTCGGGCTTGACGTCGCGGTGGATTATGCCTTTGGCGTGGGCGGCGGCCAGGCCCTGAGCTATGCCGCGGGTGATCCATAGGGCGCGGGTGACGGGGAAGGCTTCAAAGTGCAAATGCAGGTCCTTCGACTCCGCTGCGCTCCGCTCAGGATGACGGTCGTTTGAGGAATACGATGCGGTGAGGGCGTGGCGAAGGTCGGGGCCGTCTACGAATTCCATGGCGATATAGGGTGCGCCGTCCTCGGCCTGGTCGAGATCTACGACCTCAACTACGTTGGGATGGCGGAGCTCGATTGCGGCGAGGGCTTCGCGGCGGAATCGACGGAGAAATGCGGGGTCCTGGGTGAGCGTACCGGAGATGAATTTGAGTGCGCGGGGACGGGCTAGAAGGATGTGCTCGGCGAGATAGACCGCGCCCATGCCGCCGCGGCCGAGCAGGCGCTGGATGCGGTATTTGCCGCGGATGATTGTGCCTGGTTCGAGTTCGCCGGAGTCAATGAGGGTGACACCGTCGGTGGGACAGCTGGTGTGGTTGCTCGGCCATGACTTGCTGCAGAGGGGACAGGTTTTCAAGGAGGGGATCCCTGGTGTTGATGGTATCTCATGGATTGGGGGTGGGATGCTTGGGTTTTTGGGTCGCATTTGGAGTGGGGCCGGAGCTCGTGTGGCGTCCCATGTTAATCTTTACAACTTTGTACTCGGAAGGACATCCCTAAGCGGCTAAAGCCGCATTCATTTTTGAGCATTTACGGCACGACTAAAGTCGTGCCCTTTCAAAACGTCATCGCCAACCCTTATGCTGGACAGGACACTAACCTGATTAAAGCGAATGGATGGGGCACGGGGCATTTGTGGGATGGCCGGCGCTCGCCATGATGTTGTTAGCGGAGCCGTTCGCGAACCTCAGGGCGCACGAGGTAGAGAAAGAAGACAAGGTTCAGCAATCCCTGGACCAGCGCGGCTCCCTGGTGCTGGGTTGAGAAGATCCAAAGGTTGTAGACCACCAGCAGGAAGACCGCCGCCAGGGCCAGGGCCCAGGCCCATCGAAACAGCAGCATGAGGCCGAGGCTGGCGGAGATGAACCCGGCCGCGAAGATGAGAAACAGAGGCGGATAATGCTGGCCGGCTACCACGCCGAAGACGATTACCGCGGCCAGCGCCAACAAGTAGAGGTTGATGAACACCAGGGCGGGCAGGCGCAGCAGTTGGCGGAGCGCCACTGGGACCTGAACGTTGCCGGGGCCGCCGGGCAGATCGGTCATAGAGTATGGATATAGGCCAGCAGGTCCTGAAGCTGGTCGTCGGTGAGTTGGGTAGCCGGCATATTCTGTCTTCCGAAACGAATTACCGCGGTGAGCCGCTCATCGGTGGGTGGAGCGCCTGAAGGCATGGCCTTGATCTTGGTGATGGCCTGCAAGCCGGGGCCGTTGAGCGGGTGCGTGGTGGTTGGATAATGACATTTGGCGCACTTGAGATGGTAAACCTGCGCTCCGCGCGCCTCTTCCACCGACCAAAGTGCCTCAGGCTTGGAAGGCGGGAGCGAACGGCAGCCGGGGAGCGAAAGCGCCGCGGTGAGGCCGAGGGCGGACAGAGCAATGCGGGCAGAATGGAATCTGGTGAGCATCTGACTAAGATGATACAGGCTCACTGTGCCGCCGCTATTGCTTCCACAATGCGGTCGATGGCCTGCGATTCCGCCTCGCTGCCGGGGCGGTGCCCGTTGACGATGATTGAGAATGCCAGCGTCTTGCCGCTGTTGGCGACCACGTATCCGGAAAGGGCGTTTACCTCGTTCATGGTACCGGTCTTGGCCTGGACACGGCCCTTCAGCGGCGAATCTTTGAATCGCGCCGCGAGGGTGCCGTCGACTCCGGCGATGGGGAGGGTGTCGCGCCAGGCCGCTCCCCAGGGCTGGCGTGACGCGTAGGCCAGCAACTGCGTGAAGGCGCGGGGCGCGACGCGGTCGTCGGGGCTCATTCCCGAGCCGTCGTAGAGGAAAAAATCGGCGTCGTCCACTCCAGCGTCGAGGAGAAACTGGCGCACTACGCGCGTGCCCTGCACAAAGCTGCCGTCGGACCCGTGAATTTTGCCAAGCAGTCGCAGGAGGAGTTCGGCGTGCAGGTTCTGGCTCACTTTGTTGGTGACGGTGATGTCCTGGGCAATGGGCACAGAGTTATGCGAAGCGAGCACCCGGTGGCCCTGGAGCGGCGCGGCGACTATCGTGAGGCTAGCCGCCGACACTAGCTTGAGCGGCTGGATGCGCGCGGAAGCAAAATCGCCGGTATCGAGCGGATACCTGTGGCGGGAAGTTGCCGATCCGGCGATGGTTACGCCGCGGCTTCGAAGCGCTTCCTTGAAGGCCTCGGCGGTAAACTCCGCCGGGTCTTCGACTGCCAGGCTGGCGCGGAAGCCTTCCGCCCCAACCGTGCCCCATGCCCGGACCAGCATGTTTCCCGGTGGCCGGTCCAGGCCGGGAGCGGGGACGCCACCCTGGGTCACCGGCACCATGGAGTTGTCCACTGTGTAGTAATCCACGTCGGGCGTCCACTCCGCCACGGTGGAATGCGGGGAAGACTCGCTTGTGGGGGCGCCGATTGAATTCGGATCTGGGGTAACGCTTAGTTCCAGCGCATTCTCATTAAAGCTGAGCGCGGAAACAGGAGCTCCGTAGGCCCACATGAGGTCGCCCCAGCTCCAATCGCGGCCGTAAGGCTCGTCGAGAAAGAAGGTGTCGTCGCCAACGACGCTTCCCTCTACTGTTCTGACACCGGCCTGTTCCACCTGCTCGGCCATCTCTACAAGCAGGTCTACCGCCTTTGGCGGCTTTTGGACGCCGGCTGCCGATGCGGCTTCAGGCGCCTGGTAGGGATAGCGACGGGCACTCAGGGTTGGATCGCCCACGCCGAGGATGATCAGGTCGCCGTGCAGCACGCCTTCGGGGTCAACCGCGCCGCCGGCCACCACGTCAGTGGTCCAGGACAGCGTGTCCACGGGCAGCAGCGCGAACGCGGCAGCGGTGGTGGTGAGTTTTACATTCGAGGCAGGGATAAACAGCCGGTCGTCGTTGTGCCCATACAGCGCCTGGCCATCAAGCGTGGTGACGCTTACGCCAAATTCCGCATGGCTCAGCGCCGGCTCGGCGAGAATGGCATTGATGCGGTCGGCCAAGGGGCCGGTTACCGAAGCCGCATGGGCCGGCGCATGGCCAACCGGCCTTGCGCTGCTGCGCGCAGCATGCTGCGCAGACAGCCTCGCCGAAGGAACAAGAACCACAGCCAGCGCAACTGCCAAAGCTCGCCAATTTGCCATCATGCAGGGAGTTTAGCAGGGACCCGGCGATGAGCGGCGTACCATCGAATAGGGATGTTGTCTTGATGTCTATCGACGCGCCGCCAGAGGGGCGTTTGACAAGGGAATGAGCAACGAACAGGCAGGGATGAAACCGTGGAGACGAACACCTGCCTTGTGGCGGCTCCGCACCCGTACGCTCGCGCTGGGGCGGCGTACGCTGATTGTGGGCGTGGTGAACATAACGCCCGACTCGTTCAGCGATGGCGGGCGGTTTTTCGATCCCGCGGCGGCCATCGCGCATGGAATCAGCCTGTTGGACGAGGGCGCGGACCTGCTTGATCTGGGGGCGGAGAGCACGCGGCCAGGCTCGAATGCCGGGTTGAGGCCTGCTGCCGAAGGTTCCGAGGCGGGGCACGGTTTGACCACGGACCAGGAACAGGCGCGGCTGCTGCCGGTGCTCGAAGGGATTCTTGCGGCACGGCCGGAAGCCATTGTTTCTGTGGATACCTACAAGGCGGCCACGGCTCGGGCTGCGTGTCTGGCCGGAGCGGAAATTGCGAACGATGTCAGCGGGTTTCACTGGGACGCCGACATGGCTGAGGCGTGCGCGGGCGCCGGGTGCGGTGTGGTGCTGATGCATACGCGGGGGCGGCCGGATGAGTGGCGGACGCAAGCGCAGCTTTCCCCTGATGAATTGCTTGGAAGCGTGCAGGCGGGGCTCCAGGCGAGTTTGGCCAGAGCTGAGGCGGCGGGCATTCGGCTTGAGGCCGTGGTGCTGGACCCTGGCTACGGATTTGGCAAGAGGCTCGATGAGAACTACACGCTGCTTGCCCGCCAGGCGGAGCTGTTGCAATTGGGCCGGCCCTTGCTCGCCGGCTTATCGCGCAAGTCGTTCCTGGCCAGGACACTTGCGCCTCTCTATGCAGGGCGCGATGCTCCGCTGGACGCACGCGAGACGGCCAGCGTGGCGGCCTTGGTTACAGCGATTCTGCATGGCGCTTCCCTGGTGCGAGTACACAGTGTGCGGATGGCCGCGGAGGCTGCGCGAATTGCGGACGCGGTGCTGACTGGGACTCAGCAGCGTGTGGCAAATGTCGACAGCTCAGAAATTGATCCCCCAGGGGCTAAAGCCCTGTTGATTTCTGGCGCGTTAAGGCACGACTAAAATCGCGCCCTTTCAAAGCCCGACTTCCGCCTCAAGCTGTTCGAGTTCTTTCTTTCGCAACACAGACCGCGAGGGGTCATGCGGGTCTACGTGAACCAGGAGAGGGCGGCCCTTGTGGGACGCAGTCCATGCACCCCGTGCAAGCTCAATTTGCATCCGTCGAGTCTTGCCTCTCGCCCTGCGAACTCCGCTGAAGACCATTCCGCATGACTCCTGAGCTTGATCGCGAGGGCCGGCTTTATGTTTACTACTTTGCAAACAACGAGCAAGCTCTCCTTTTCTACGGAGATTTAGTCCTCACCCCCGCTTCATCCTGAGATAAATCTGCGCCCATACGGAAAATCGATCATATTGAGACATATGTAACCTTAACTTGTTGATAAATATGAATAATAATAAACTAGTTGACAATCGTATATGAATAGTTTTATAGTGGTGTTGGTCACACATGACCATTGGAGGTAATTCATGCGTCGTATTCTTGCAGCTAGCCTTCTTCTCTCCCCCATGCTGTTTACCGCATCGGCAATCGCCAGCCAGCCCACGACCGGCGACGCCACTGCCTCAACTCCGGCGGTCCGCATCAGCACCGGCGTTACCGCTCCCCAGCTTCTTCAATCCAATACCGTCGTCATCCCCGGCGACGCATTCGACAACGTCATTCCCCAGCCGGCCGAGGTAAGCCTCACGCTGAATGTGGATGAGACCGGCAAACCGCAGGATATCCAGGTGGTGAAATCGGTAAACAAGGATCTGGATGCTCGCGTGGTCGAGGCGGTCCGCAAGATGCAATGGCGCCCCGGCAAGCTGGACAACCAGGCCATTCCCGTCGATATGACCCTGGAAGTCAACGTTGTAGTTCGCCCCTAACTCCAACCGGATTGCGAGCGGCAGCGCCGCGCTGCATCTCGAAGTCTACCCCCTCCTCCATCCTGGCGGCGATTTGGCGGTCCGGATGGAGGGCCTTTTCCAGTTCGGCATTACAACGGATATCGTTCCAACTGGACGCAATGGCGCGCGACGGTTCGGCTCAACCCCACGGCATCGGCGGGCGTAAACCGCGCCAACCGCCGCAGAATGGCGAGCTGCGTCCGCAGCAGATCGCCGTCAGCGCAAGCCGCCAGCACTCGCCGGGCAGCCAATTCAGCCAGCCCCATGCTCTCGTCCGCCAGCAAGCCCGTCATTGCGGTCGCAACCTCGGACGTGCTTCCTTTGGCCTCTGCCAGCTTCCGCGCCCGCAGCACAGCCGACTCCAAAGCATAGACCTGCATGATGATGTCGGCCAGGTCGGCCATCACTTCCTGCTGATCCTGGAGCGCGGTCATAAAGCGCTGGCTGGCCACTCCGGCGGCAAACAGAGCCATCTTCTTTACCGCAGCCAACAATTCGGCCTCGCGCGCCAAGGGTTCGTCAGCGTTCGCGGCGGTTTCAAAGGATGGCGGCTGGGTGACATCGTCCATCAGCTTCTTGATTGCCCCAAGCAGCGGAAGCTGGCCGCTTAGCGCCCGCTTCATCAGCCATCCGGTGATGATCAGCCTGTTGATTTCGTTGGTGCCCTCGAAGATTTCGTTAATCCGTGCGTCCCTGTAGAAGCGCTCGGCTGGATATTCCTCGACATACCCGTACCCACCCATGGTGGCCACCAGTTCGTCGGCCACCAGGCTCAGCATTTCAGAGCCGTAAACCTTCAGAATGGAGCACTCAACCGCGTATTCCTCAATGCGGCGCTGGGTCTCGCGTGGGGAGTGAACCTGATCCGCGGCGACCTGGGCCAGGGCTGCATCGATCATTCCCACGGTGCGGTAGGCCATGCTTTCGGCGGCATAAAGGCGAGTGGCAGAGGTGGAGATTTTGCGTTGGATCAAGCCGAATTCCGCGATGGGCTTGCCAAATGCAATGCGCTGCTTGGCGTAGCGAATCATGTGCGCCAGGGCGTGGCGCGCTCCGCCGACGCAGGCCACACCCAGCTTGAAACGGCCTACATTCAATACGTTGAAGGCGATGTGATGGCCCTTGCCTGCTTCGCCGAGGAGGTTTGCGGCGGGCACGCAGCAATCGGCAAGCACAAGCGGACAGGTTGACGAGCCGCGAATACCTAGCTTATGCTCCTCCGCGC
>Ga0302189_10004436_pt1 | contig 10448 bp, 6 predicted proteins | sample II_Bog_E2_2_FD_194551 | JGI IMG/M metagenome (GOLD analysis project Ga0302189, IMG submission 194551) | Peat permafrost microbial communities from Stordalen Mire near Abisko, Sweden - II_Bog_E2_2 | ecosystem: Environmental > Terrestrial > Soil > Wetlands > Peat | place: Sweden: Abisko, Stordalen...
GCGCACGTCCACCACCGTGCCCTCGATTCCCGGAGGGCAAGTAAGTGAAGCGTCGCGCACATCGCCGGCCTTTTCACCGAAGATGGCGCGCAGCAGTTTTTCTTCCGGCGTCAGCTGTGTTTCTCCCTTGGGAGTAACCTTGCCCACCAGAATGTCGCCGTGCTTGATCTGGGCGCCGATGCGGATCACGCCGCTCTCGTCCAGGTCGCGCAGTGCATGTTCGCTCACATTCGGAATGTCGCGCGTGATTTCTTCCGGACCAAGCTTCGTGTCCCGCGCTTCAATCTCGAACTCTTCGATGTGTACCGAGGTGTAGTAATCCTCGCGCACCAACTTTTCGCTGATCAGAATCGCGTCCTCGAAGTTGTAGCCGCGCCACGGCATGAATGCCACCAGCACGTTACGCCCCAGCGCCAGCTCGCCCTGCTCCGTGCAAGGTCCGTCGGCGATGACCTGCCCCTTGATCACGCGATCGCCTTCGCGAACCACAGGCTTCTGATTAATGCAGGTGTTCTGGTTCGAGCGCTTGAACTTGATCAGCTGATAGATGTCCGATCCAACTTCACGCGACAACTGCGTCGGATGATGCTCGCCCTCGACACGCACGATAATGCGTTCAGAGTCGACCGAATCGACAATGCCGTTGCGCTTGGCCAGAATCACGGCGCCGGAGTCGCGTGCCGTCACGCCCTCCATGCCCGTGCCCACCAGCGGAGCCTCGGCCACCAGCAGCGGAACAGACTGCCGCTGCATGTTGGCGCCCATCAGCGCGCGGTTCGCATCGTCGTGTTCGAGGAACGGCACCAGCGATGCGGCCACCGACACAAGCTGCTTCGGGCTCACGTCGATGTAGTCCACATCGGTGCGGTTCACCAGCACAAAGTTCCCCTGGCGGCGCGCATTCACCAGGTCTTCCGTGATTACGCCCTCGTCGTTGAACTCGATGTTGGCCTGCGCAATGGTGTGCTTGTCCTCTTCCCATGCCGACAGATAAAAGCTGAACGGCATATGGTCGATGGGCCGCTTGCCTGCCTTCTTCAGACCGGCATTCAGGCGTCCCGCTTCTTCCTTCTCAATGTGGTCGCCCACCCGCAGGCCGCTCTCGCCCGCGTTGACAATCTCAACGTAGTCGAGAATGCGTGAGTCCTTCACCTTGCGGTAAGGCGACTCGATGAAGCCATATTCATTGATGCGCGCAAAGCAGCTCAGCGAGCTGATCAGGCCGATGTTCGGACCTTCCGGCGTTTCAATCGGACAGATGCGGCCGTAGTGCGTCGGATGTACATCGCGGACTTCGAAGCCTGCACGTTCACGCGACAACCCGCCCGGCCCAAGTGCCGACAGACGGCGCTTGTGCGTGATCTCGGACAGCGGATTGGTCTGGTCCATAAATTGAGAAAGCTGAGACGAACCAAAGAACTCGCGAATGGCCGCCATCACCGGCTTGGCGTTGATCAGGTCGTGCGGCATCGCCGTCGAGAGCTCCTGATACACGCTCATCTTTTCCTTGATGGCGCGCTCCATGCGGACAAGGCCGATGCGGAACTGATTCTCCATCAACTCGCCGACCGCTCTCACGCGCCGGTTTCCCAGGTGATCGATGTCGTCCACCATGCCGATATTCTTGCGCAGCTTGAGCAGGTAGCGGATCGTCGAGTAGAAATCCTCCGGCGTCAGGGTGCGATGATCCAGGTGCGTCGCATCCTGATTTTCGTAGAGCTTGATGTTGAACTTCAAACGGCCCACGCGCGAGAAATCGTACTTGCGGGGATCGAAGAACATGCCTTCGAACAACGCAGTCGCGGTGTCCAGCGTCGGCGGATCGCCCGGGCGCAGCTTGCGGTAGATTTCGATCAGCGCCTCTTCAGGCTTGCGCACCGAGTCACGCTTCAACGTGTTGGTGATGATGTTGCCTACGTCGTCGCGCTCGGGGAAGAACACTTCGAAGCTGGCGGCACCGCTCGACAGCACCTTGTGCAGACGATCGGCCGTCAGCTCGACGTTGGCTTCCACAATCACTTCGCCGGTGTTCAGATCGATGACATCAGCCGCGGTCAGCGCACCATCCAACTCGGCTGCTTCGACTTCAATGCGATCGATCGCCGCCGCGCGAATCTGCTTCAGTATGTTCGGCGTGATCTTGCGGCCGGAGTGGGCAATCTCCTCGCCCTTGTGCAGCACGGCGTGCGCCGGCTTGGCGCCCTGCAGATGCGTGGCCTTGCCCGCTTCCTGCGGAACAGCCCAGTGCAGCTTGCCGTCCACAACATGGATCCGATCCACGGTATAAAAAGTCTTGAGAATTTCTTCGTCCGAGCGCAGACCAAGCGCACGCAGGAAGATGGTGCCCAGAAACTTGCGCTTGCGGTCGATACGCACATAGAGCGTGTTCTTCTGGTCGTACTCGAACTCCACCCACGATCCACGATACGGAATGATCTTGCCCAGGAAGTAGGTGCGGTTGTTCGCCGTCTCAAAGAAGACGCCAGGCGAACGATGCAGCTGGGAGACGATCACCCTCTCGGTGCCGTTCACGATAAAGGTCCCGTTCGGCGTCATCAGCGGAATGTCGCCGAAAAACACCTCCTGCTCCTTGATGTCGCGAATCGACTTGTTACCCGTCTCCGCATCCTTCTCATAGATAGTCAGCCGCACCGTCACCTTCAACGGCGCGGAGAACGTCATGCCCCGCTCTTCGCACTCCTGCTGGTCGTACTTCAACTGCAGGCTCACGGGATCGCCGCACTTGTTGCAGAAGTCGGGCGTGTTCTTGTTGTAGGTGCCGCACTTCTGGCAGAGCACATCGCCGGGAAGGAACGGGTCCGTAATCACCATCGCCCCGCAATGAACGCACGCCGTGCGCAGGTGATGCAGGCCCTTCAAATGGCCGCACTTGCACTCCCAGTTGCCGATCGAGAAGTCGACAAAGTCCAGCTGCGAGATGCCGCGGAAGTCGGTAATCGGAAACACAGAAACAAACACAGACTGCAATCCCGAGTCGTCCCGCTCGTTGGGCAGTTTGTCCATCTGCAGGAAGCGCTCATACGAGCGCCGCTGCACTTCAATCAGGTTGGGAATCTGGGTTGCGGTGGGAATCTTGGAAAAATCGAGTCGGCTGCGAATCGCGCGCTTCTCGTTAGGCATGTTCACTCCTGAGGCTCATCACTCCGGTTCGCGACCATTTTCAGGCCGGTTCCGGGCCGCCGCCCGAGTCTCAGGGCAACGGCTGTTTTTTGGTTCAAACTAGAATTTCCAGACTGGTCAACTGCTCCAAACCCAGTCCCCACCCACGCAACCCCGGCTCGCCAATCGCAAAACAACTCAGGCGCACCAGGACGTCACTCATTCCAAGCATGTTCCGGGAGAGTCACAACACAATCGCGATTTGGGCATTGCCGTACATCCGGCAAGTGCGCTAGACTGCGCACAATCGAGAGAATCAAGCGCAACGGGTAAGCCCGTTAAAGAAATTTTGCGCTTTTGGGCAGATTATGAGCAAAATTGCTCACCCTGCCACTGGAAGAGACACGAAAAGCCCGTAAGGACGCAATGCCTCACGAGCGCGGCCCTTTGCCTGTGCCCCCATCCGAATTCTGTATCACTACTCTCGCCGATCCCAAAGCTCGCTTCTGCCGCTCGCTCGCCACCCGTCAACTTCAGGCCCACCCGCTCAAAGAGGTTTGGGCAACTTGTTGACACTAAGGCACTTAACTGCAGTACACTAACCGTCGCCAGAGTGCTTGGCTCTGTCCCGGCCACGAATGCTTGTGTGCCACTCCGCTTGTCCTCAAAGACGCGCCAGCCAGCCCCGCTCCATTCCCTGAGAAAACCGGGATGAGCCGGAAAGACGCGCAACGAGTATCTTAGCGCGTCCTGGCCGTGCTTGCAAGTTCAGCAGGCTCGTACCCTGTGCAGAACCGGCCCACATGCGCGGATCGGTTCTGCCGAGGCCTCGCCTGCCTGGCTGCAACTACTTGATTTCGACGGTCGCGATGCCTTCGAACTTCTTCCGGATCGCCTCGGCCTCGTCCTTGGTCGCGTTCTCCTTGATCGCCTTGGGAGCGCCATCGACCAGATCCTTGGCTTCCTTCAGGCCGAGCGAAGTGACTTCGCGAACGGCCTTGATGGTGTTGATCTTGTTCGCGCCGAAATCCTTCAGGATCACTGCGAACTCGGTCTTCTCCTCAACCACCGGAGCCGCCGCACCCGCCGCCGCCACAGCCACCGGGGCTGCTGCCGCTGCCGAAACGCCAAGCTTTTCTTCCAGCGTCTTCACAAGAGCCGCCGCGTCCAACAGGCTCAGGCTTACGATTTCATCTACCAACTCGGGACGATACGCCATTTTTTCTTCTCCATTCAGAATCGTTTGATATTGATGTTCCCGGCCGTCGTTCAAAACCGAAAGTTTCCGATGCGCCAGACCCGCGCACTTTCAGCCCGTCTTACGGCCAAATCTCTTAAATGCCAGCTTTCAGCTTTTAGCTATCAGCTTTCAGCTATTTCGCGGTTTAACCAACAATCTCGGGTTCCGCAAGAAAAAAGCTGAAGGCTGAGAGCTGACAGCTAACGGCTTCTACGCCGCAGCCGCCTCGCTTGCAAACTTTTCCTTCTCCACGCCCTGCCCCAGAACCACAGCCAGGTCGCGCCCGGTTGCGTTCAGTACCGTCGCCAGCCGCTGCGCCGGCGCATTGATCAGGAACAGCAGCTTCGAGAACAGCTCTTCCTTGCCCGGCATGGTCGCCAGCGCCTTCACTTCGTTCACATCCAGCAGCTTGCCGTCCACAATGCCCAGCTTGAACTGGAACTCCGCGGCATTATCGCCTGCCCACTTGGCAAAAACCTTGGCCAGCGCCACCGGGTCGCCCGCGGTAAACGCCACCGAGTTCACGCCCTTGAGCCCCTTGAGCGCGGCTTCAACCTGCGTGCCCGTGCCGGAAACGGCAGCCAGTTTGTTCTTCACCACGCGATACTTGCCACCCGCCTCGCGGATCACCTTGCGCAGCTCAAAATCCTTGGCCACGGTCAGCTTGCTGAACGTACCCACAATCGCTGTAGTCGAGGTCGACAGTTCCTTGGCAAGCAACTGGACCTTCTCATTCTTCTTCGCTTTTGAAATCGCCATTATGCGCTCCGCGCAGTGAACAGTGATCAGTGAACAGTGGCCAGTGAAGAGCCATCCCAGATCAGCGTTCCTGTTTCAAATTCTCGTAAAGGCCTGTCGTTCCGGACAAAGACTGAACACGCGGTCACTGTTCACTGACCACTGTTCACTGTCCACTGTTTCTTAGTGCTTGCCGGCCGCGTCCGCAACCGCCGAATCCAGCGGAACCCCAGGCCCCATCGTCGAGCTCAGCGTGACGCTCTTGATGTACTTGCCCTTGGCCGCCGAAGGCTTGCTGCGCACAATCGCCCCAATCACCGTGGTCGCATTGTCGATCAGCTTTTGCGGATCGAAGCTCAGCTTACCCACCGGCACATGCACCAGGCTGGTCTTGTCGGCGCGGAATTCCACCTTGCCGGCCTTGATCTCTTTCACCGCCGCGGCCACATCCAGAGTCACCGTTCCGGTCTTCGGATTCGGCATCAATCCTTTAGGACCGAGCACCTTTCCGAGCCGCCCCACCACCTTCATCATGTCCGGCGTGGCGATCAGCGCGTCGAAGGCGGTCCAGTTTTCCTTCTGGATCTTCTCCACCATCTCTTCGCCGCCCACAAAGTCGGCACCGGCCGCGATGGCATCCTTCTGCCGGTCGCCCGAGGCGATCACGGCCACAATCTTTGTCTTGCCCAGCCCGTGCGGCAGCACCACAGTGCCGCGCACCATCTGGTCGGCATGGCGCGTATCCACACCCAGCCGCATGGTCAGATCGACGGTTTCGTCGAACTTGGCATACTTCACCTGCTTGAGCAGCCCAACGGCCTCAGGCAGGGCATACGTGGGCTTGGTTAAAGCCGCGCGCGCCTTCGTAATATTCTTCGAGTCTTTTCTAGCCATTTTTTCCTCGTCTCCCACCGCCCCTGCCAGCCCCGTGAGGGGAACCCGGAACCCCAATCCAAAGGGGTTCGAACGAGTCCAGAAACCGTGGTGCCTATGACTGTCCAGAGATTCCCCCCGGACGCATCTATTGAGTCTATTGGAATCTCGGCCGGAATGCAAATGCAGTTCTCGTGTCAGGCCGGGCGCCATCCTTTAATTCCCTGCCCCCGCAAATCGCCTATACTGGCGCCGGAGGAAAATGGAATGTCCCAGCAGGTGCTCGGTCTCTCGGTGGGCCAGATCACGGCCTACGCGGCAATCGCGAATGTCCTATTGGCTCTGATGCTTGCCATTGTGACGTTGTATTACGCCTCGCACGCCAAGCGCCAGGCCGACGCGAGCAAGGAACAGGTGGATGCTTCGAACCGGCAGGCCGACGCCGCCATGAAGACCCTCGATATCCTGCTGAAGGAGAAAGAGCAGCGGGCGCGGCTCGACGTCTTCACGGTCAGGTTCCAGCTTCGGGCCGCGACCCAGCTGATCGACGACTGGCAAGACCGCATCAATGCGGAGACGCTGGACCTGCCCGGCGTGATCGAGATTCTGCCCACAAGCTTCAACAGCACCATTTCGAACGCAGAGAGGATCGACCAAATGGTGGCGGGATACATGGCCTCCGCCGCACACTTCGCCGCCAAAGCCGAGCTGGATGCGAGGGTGCTGCGGGATCGCGATCCGGCGCTACGTGCAGACAGTCCGATGCTCCCAGACACAACCATGCAGACCCGCGTAAGGCTGCGCGAAAGAATCACTATCAATCTGAGCACCGCCCGGGCCAAAATCGCCGAAGCTGGCACCCGGCTGGAGGCTACCACCGCAGGTTCCTGATGCGCCGCACCCTTGCGGCAATCCAGACGCACCTACCGCGCCACCCCACCCGCCGGCACGTGTTCTTCCACGTACCGTATCAGCAGGCTGAAGCGGTGGAACAACGTTCCTTTTCCTTCGCTCAGGGCATGCGTCCGGTTGGGATAATCCATGAAGTCGAACGGCTTGCCCAGTTCCACCAGTTTGTCGATCAGCAACTCCGTCCCCTGGTAGTGCACGTTGTCGTCGCCCGACCCGTGAACGATCAGCAGATGCCCTTGCAGCCCCTGGGCAAAGTCGATCGGCGAACCATCGTGGTACCCCTTCACATTCACCGCGGGCAGTCCCATGTACCGCTCCTGGTAGATCGAGTCGTAGTGGCTCTCGTCGGCCACCGGCGCCAGCGCAATCCCCGTGGAATACACGCCCGGATAGCGGAACATCACATTCAGCGTTGTCGAGCCGCCGCCGCTATGGCCCCATATCGCCATGCGCGATGTGTCGATATAAGCGCGCTCCTTCGCGAGTTCCTGAATGGCCTGCACCTGTTGCCCCGACGACAGCACCCCGATTGCGCCTGCCACACTCTTGCGCCACGCGCGGCCTTTTGGCGAAGGCGTACCCTCGTTATCGATGCTGATCACCAGGTAGCCCTCCTCGGCGATCAATCCAAAGATCGCTCTCATCCCGCCGGCCCATTCATCGCGCACCGTCGCCACCCACGGCTCGCCATAAACGTATGTCAGCACCGGATACTTCTTATTTGGATCGAAGTCAGGCGGCCTGATCATGTATCCGTCCAGCGTTACTCCGTTGTCCACGGGAACCTTGAAAAACTCTGTCCGCGAACTGAGCAGCGGCTGAACCTTCGCGGCCAGGTCGTTGTTGTCCACCAGCGTGCGCATCACTTTGTGGTCGGGAAGACTGACGATCTCAATGCGCGTAGGCCGGTCCGCGGTTCCATAGCGGTGGACAGCCCACTTGCAGTTGGGCGCAACATCGTAGGTATGCACGCCAGGCTCATCGCTGGGCGTCACGCGCTGCGGCGCTCCCTTGCCGTCAAGCCGCGATCGGTAAAGATATTGCCGCACCGGATCATCCGGCGACGCCAGAAAGTAGAACCATCCGCCTGACTGGTCGACCGCTGTCTTCTCCAACACGTCGCCTTGAAAACTCGTAACAAGCCGAGGCTGCCCGGTCTTCAGGTCAAGCCGGTATTCATGCCTCCAGCCATCGCGCTCGCTCTGGAACAAGGCGTCTTTGACGGCCCCTTCGCCGCGCTCCACCCAGTCCATCGGAAAAACATCCACCCAGTTTTTGTCAGTGTCTGCGGTGACCACGCGTGTTTCGCCGGTCTGCGCATTCGCCCATACAAACTGGTTAGTGTCCTGCGCCCGGTTCAGATACTCCATCAGCACACCATCGGAGTTGCCCGCCCACTCCATCTGCGCCACGTAATTCTGGCGCGGGTCTCCGGCCATCTTCACCCAACGCGTCGCGCCACCCGTTGCTGCCACAATCCCCACCCGCACCGCGGAATTCGTCGTCCCTGGCTGCGGATATTTGTATTTGAATGTCACCGGATACTCCTGGTCGGTGTCGTTGATCAGCGTGTACTCACCCACCCCCGACTGGTCGAACTGCCAATAAGCAATCGACTGGCTGTCAGGGCTCCAGCGAATGCAGTTGCGCAGGAACAGCTCTTCCTCGTTCACCCAATCCGACGTCCCATTGATGATGTCCGCCGATCCATCGCTTGTCAGTTGCGTAATCTTCTTCGTGGCCAGCTCTTCCACGTAGATGTTGTTGGCCCGCACCCATGCCACCCTGTTGCCATCCGGAGAAAAAGTGGCAAACATCAACGAGGACTCGGGCGCATCTCCACCGAGCTTCACGAGCTTCCCTTCGGCCGCCGCACTGGTCGTGTCGAAGACCCAGTAATCCCCGCGCGTATACTCCCGCCACACTTTTTGGGCATTGGTAAAAACAAGCAGCTTCTTCCCGTCCGCCGACCAGGAATATTCTTGAATATTCAGTGGCGTCTTCTGGTCCGCCGCCGTCAACTGCGCCGCTGAGATTTGCACCTTGCGCTTTCCGGTGCCCGTCTCATACGCAACAATGTCCGTCCCCTTGCCATCCGCCGAAGGCTCCAGAATCGTGTAGGAGTTGCCGCTCATCTCCCACGCCAGCTGGACGTCCTTCGCCCGGAATGCACCCTTGTTGAGTATCTGGTCCAGCCCCTGCGCGAAGTGCGTTGAACCGCCCGTGTCGGAGGCAAAAACTGTTGGACAAGTGGCGATTGAAAGCAGGCAAAGAATAAGCGCGGCGTGCTTGGGTTGTAGCAAGAGAGGTTCCTCCGTAAATCGGCGAATTCATTCCAACACTACTACCCAGACTGGGCGGTTTCATAACCTCGCCCACAAATCCGGGTGCCCCAGAGCCTGTCCTGAGCTTGTCGAAAGCCTGCCCTGAGCCTGCCGAAGGGGATTTCGCTTTTGAGACCTGGGAGACGACCAATCCAAACGGTCATCGTACTACCATTACATTCGCTAGGCGACTAACCCCGCGTGTGCCGCGATCACATGCCACGTCTTGTCGGCACACTGCGCCCAGACCCGCGTAAAACGAAAATCCCCATTGGCAGGTTTGCCGTTATATGTACCCGACAATTGCATCCGTACTGAAACGATCGCAATGTCGCCGCGGGTTTGAACATGCTGCTCGGAAGCTCTCAACGCGCTCACCTTGAGCAAGCCTGACCGATGGGACGCGAGATCGTCTTCCTTGCTCAGTAGTTGCCCAAGGTGATTGGTGAAGAGCAGCTCGGGGGCTAACAATTCGTCCAAAACACTCACATCCGAACTCAGCATTGCCGCTCTGAGCCGCTCCTCAGCTTCCAGAATCCTTGTCTCCGCTGTTAGGTCCATGGCGCCTCTCTGTCAATAAGCTAACCCATCCGCGGTCTCCGCCATTTCCCCGCACCACCGTTTTGTGGGACACTGATTCTCACAGCAATCCCGCACCCACAAACCCGCCAGAGGTATCATGCGCCCGATCAAACTGCTCTTCTTGCTAGCCATCCTTGCCGCCGCCCCCCTCGTCTCTCAACAGTTGAATTCCAACTTCGCCCGCGACCCCGCGCAGCCCATCGATCGGCAGTACACCGATCAGATTCACAAGTACACCACCGACCCATCCTTTCTCTCGCCGCTGGTAGACTACCTGCCCGCCTCCAAGACCGTTCCCACGCCCGCCAAGGTCCTCGGCGATGCCTCCGGCGCGCCAGACATGCTGCCTTACGCTGAAGATGTCTACAAGTATTTCCGTCTCCTTGAGGCCAGCAGTCCCTGCGTCAAAGTCGTCACCATCGGCCACTCGGAAGAAGGCCGCGAGATGATCGCCGCCGCCATCGCCGACCCGGCTTTGCTGGCCGGGGCCAAGGCCAACGACGCCCGCCTGGCGAAACTGTCTGACCCGCGAACCATCAAACTCGATGACGCAGCCGCCCGCCAGCTCGTCGATCAGTCTTACCCGGTTTACTACATCACCGGAACCATCCACTCCACTGAAACTGGCGCGCCCACCGCATTGATGGAACTCGCGTATC
>Ga0302189_10004437_pt1 | contig 10447 bp, 9 predicted proteins | sample II_Bog_E2_2_FD_194551 | JGI IMG/M metagenome (GOLD analysis project Ga0302189, IMG submission 194551) | Peat permafrost microbial communities from Stordalen Mire near Abisko, Sweden - II_Bog_E2_2 | ecosystem: Environmental > Terrestrial > Soil > Wetlands > Peat | place: Sweden: Abisko, Stordalen...
CGATAAGTTGGTGGAAGATCACTCCTCGCAGAAACTGAGGAGCATCAATACGGAGGATCAATTCGCCCGTAAGATAATCATTGATTATCTCATAGGGAAACTTGTTTACACAAATCCTGCCGACCGACAGGTAACGCCCGAAGGTTAGTCTGTCCTCTTTATCTCTCCGGTAGTAACGTCGTACTTCCCCCGCACAGTCGTGTTGAAGACACTCGTGGACTCGTGATCTGCGGCATACCCGTCAACAGCGAAGGCGACGTGGTTGCCAGATACTGACTCTACCCTAAGCGTGTTAATCTCTAGGTGTTCAGGTTGCTGACGGATAAACTGTGCACTGTGGGGTGCCAAGCGGGACGCCAACCAGCTAGGAGCAGCCTCAGGCTCGGGTTCCTGCCAGCCTATCAGTTGTGCTATTTCCTTGTTCATCGGGTCCTACCACGGGTTTCTTACCTTCATCCTCCTTGTCATGGTAATGGTGCTGGAGGGTGCGCATCTCCTCTTCCGAGGGTTCCATGCTGAGAGCAGTGAAAAAGACCCCATGCTGCTGAAACTCGTAAGCTTTCTTCTTTTCCACGTTCACCACTTGGGCGAGGTTTCTCACCACGTCCGGAGGGAGTTTGAAAAAGATGAGCCAGCACTTACCATCTGAACCTACCTCTGCGTCCCTGAGGTAGGCGTACATCGCAGGACTCTGTTTACAGAAAGCCAAGAGCACGCCGGATAGAAAGGCCTCTTGTCGGCTCGGTAGACCTGGTGATCCCGGGTCGTTGTCTATTTCGCGTACTGGCTTGTTCACCTAGTAACTAACGCGCACAAAATGAGGTGCCTCAGCCAAGAGGAACTGAGTCGGGGAGGGGGCAAATTCAAGCCCCCATCCACACAGCGAACTTGGCAGATGAGATTGTCGTTGAGAAAAAGGCTGTAGGCTATCCTCACAGAGTATCTAGAATTGACACCAGTTATAGCGTGGCCACACCTTCATCAACCAGTGCGAACGCCCTGCAATACTTGCAGTTGGATTTCCAGTCGCACTACGACGCCCTAATCCAGCGCATTCAGGCTCGGTACCCCACAGGATGGAACGACTTTGCCAGTGGCAATTTTGGTACCATTTTCTTGGACATCGCATCTTGGTCTCTGGCTCTTCAGGCCTACACCATAAATCGGCTGGTAGCAGAAAATTTCATCAGCACCCTTCAGCTTAGGGAAAGTGCGGTGAGGCTGGGCAATCTTGTAAACTATCCGCTCTCCCAACCCACCCCTTCAACGGTTCTGTGTGCGATTCAACTATTGTCCCCAGCCCCTGAGCCGGTGGTACTCGCCGCTCTCACACCTGTTAAGACGGGGTCACCCTCCCAGACTTTCGAGGTGTACCAAGACTACACGATTCCTACGGGGCAACTCTGGCCGCTCATACCTGTGGTGAGCTTCAACCCAAGCATACCGACAGGCAGAAATGTGGTGTCACTTCTCCAATTTACTCAAGGTAGCAGCACGGCGGTGTGTTTGGACAGTACAGTAAATCTTCAGTCCTACATCACACCAGGGCAGTTGGTTGACCCCGATGATGGGACAGCTTCCACAGCCGTGGTGCAGTCCATCATCACGGATTCGAACGGGAACTACGACACACTGCTGCTGTACAGTCCGTGGACTGGAAACACAGGGGCGTGGACAGCTCAGGTGTATGAAACCCGCGTCACTCTCATACAGGGTCAAACCTACACCAACACGCAAATCGCTCCTGTAAACACCGCGGGAATGTCGCTCGCGCTCACGGGTAGCCCTGTTATAGACGGTTCCGTAACCGTCACTGTAGGTTCGAATATGTGGACCCAAACTCAATCCCTGGGTCTTAACGGTGCAACAGATAATGTCTTTCAGGTGCTGCTGCTACCCTCCACGGAAAGTTCCATCATCCTCTTTGGAGATGGGGTTACAGGGGCGCTAGTACCTTCTCAGGCCAACATCACCATCACCTATAGGGTGGGTGGGGGTACCTCAGGTAACATAGCCTCTGGAGCGGTTGATGTCACTGTCACGGTGGTGGGTACCCTGACAGGAGGCCAGTACACCGCTGCGATGCTTAATCAGCAGCCCGCCAGTGGGGGCACGGATGCAGAGACCGTGCAGTCCGCTCGCCAGAACATACCCGCCAGCATCTCCACAGGTCAGCGAGCAGTCACCCGCTCCGACTATGAAACCTTGGCGGGTCAGTTTTCCAGTTCAAATGGAACGGTGAGCTTCGCCCGGGCTGCCACCAGGGGTGGTAACAACTTCTTGGAGGGAAACCTCATGCTCGTCTATGCCTGGACAACCACGGCAGGAGGAGGTTTAACTCCTGTGACAGGTCCTCTTCAGAGCGATTTGCAGAACTATCTCCAGTCAGTTGCAATGGCTACCGATTACGTTCTCCTGGCTGAAGGAAGTTCCCAGGCTCTACCCTTCTCCTGCCAGGTGTTGGTAGCCCCGGGCAACAACGCAAGTAACGTCGCCCAGGCTGTTAAAACGGCTGTGGACGCCTACGTTAATGGTCTGGTGCCCGGTTTGCCCACCAACTTCTCTCAGCTCATCCAGACAGTGCTAGGTGTTGTGGGGGTGGCCAATGCCATAGTAGCCACGCCCCAGTCGGATGTCTACCCTGCCAATGAGGATACGGTGTTCATAGCCCCCTCGGGGAACATCCCTTATGCTCCAGACCTCCTGAGCAACACCGCGGGGTACGTAACCGGGCAACTCCCTTTTGCGCCTGGTTTTGCCTGGGCACTCTCGGGCACCTATGGGGGCTTGCCCGTGTACATTGGCCCGGATGTCTCAGCGGGTTTTGCCACCATCTCAGGAACAGGGCTCGATCCTGCCCAGGACAGTACCATCAACCTGGCGACAGGGGAGGTGCAATTGTACATCATTGGTCCTTCCCAAGTGCTTAACATTTATATCTCTCCTGTACAGGCTTACACACTTCAGAGACCCACAGATATCTACGTTTCCTACGTGGGAGACAACTCCCCGGCTCAGCGTCAGCAAGTACGCCAGGCTCTGCGGGCTTGGAGCCTGGGGATATCCGTTGGCACGCCGCTGTATGCCACGCCCCCTCCGGCAATAAGTGCTCCCCCGGTGAGTGCCTATGATGTCGTGAACGCCATCCCAGGCTTAACGGACATCCAGGTGACGCTCAATTCTCCGTCGAACCCCTCATCCCGCTTGGACGTTAACGAGACGGAACTTGTTTCTATCAGGAACATTTACGTAAACGGGCTCACGACGTAGTCCGACTATCTCCCGAAGTCTGTCTGACCCATGGGGAGTGAGAATAATCTCATTGGGGCGGTAAATTCGATACACACTTCCCTCTTTTTTTAGTCTCTGCACCACAGCCATATACCGTCGCTTCTCCGGTCGGTTAACCCGAAGGGTACTGCCCGCTTTCTTAGCCAGGGTGTTGAGAAGTTCCCAATATCGACATCTCTCCTGGGGATGACTCCACAGCCCATAGAGTACGGCGTATTCGTGCTCCTTCCAGGTAACCGTCTCCTCCGGGGACACTGATGGGGTGAGTTTTCTCTTGTGCTCCTGCTGAGGTGATTTTCTCTCAACTAGGGAACTAACCCGTCTTTGGGGGGAGTGTTGTCGCAAACGATTAGTCACTCCTACCTAGAATCCGCTTAATCTGCTCTGAAGCCTCGGGGAGTTTCTTCCCATCTGTGTACTCTCCAACAGTGTCCGAGTGGAAGGGCGAGTTGAATTTCTTGCCCACTGTGTCGGCCTGCAATTCTCCGAACAGCTTGGACTGGCGCTCGCCCCCACCCCCCTTCATTCGGGCATATTTCCGCCCTAGGCGGGTTCCAGGTAAGCGGGTGATGTCGTCGCGCACACCTAACTAGAGCTTGAACTTCTTCAGTTCCTTTTTCCCGAGTTGGCGCTTGTCCAGTATGCGGGTGAATTTCCGGTCGTACCAAGGTTGTAGGGTTTTCTTCTTCCCAAGTCCCCAAATATTGTGGGAGGAGGTTACCTCATACTCATCCACCTCATACCAAATGCTCTTGATACGCCGGAGGGCGATGCGCCGGACAAGCACCTGCGCAGGGTGGAAGTACACGGGGTAATCCTGGCTGCGCCCTGCGGCATAAACCACACCACGTAGTGTGACCACACCCTGACGCTCATCAATCTTCGTAGGCAGGAACACCGTCTCCGTGATTAGCCGGAGGTCAGGGTCGCTATGGGGTTTGCGATGGTAGCTCGTGTAGGGCTGGCAACTGAGAAGCTTGGTCTTGGGGTGGACGTACATCCCATGCACACTGAGCCTGTCGCCCCACGCATACCTGTAGGTGTAGGCTGTGCCATCAGGGCCAATCTCGGACACATGCTGTTCCACAGCCCAGTCCAGTTGCCCCCTTAGCCCGAGTTCCGGATTGGCACTGGAAGCTTCGCACACCTCGTGGTGCACCTTATCCCAGGGACGCCCGATCTGTTTCTCCAACCACCGGTTGAAGGGAGCTGCCCGAAGGTTCAACTGCTTCTTGTCCTTCCTGAAGCGGATACCCATGCTCTCCTTGTGGGGCAGTTCCTCCATGCTGAGTTTCCTCAGGGGGTTTTCCTTGGAGCTCGCATACCTCTTAGAGATAGCGGAATCCTTCATCAACTTCTGCATGTCCGACCTCATGATAAAATGAAAGAACAGTTCCTTTATTTGTAAACACCTTTTCTTACCAGTGACGCGTAAGCGAAGCGAACGCGGGGCTAAAAACCTCGATGAATTTCTTCTTAAACTCCCTGTTACTGAGCGAAGCGAAGTACAGGGACACACCATCCGGAAAAGGCATACTTGGTAGGTATGACTGGAGCAACAGGTGTGAGGTGTTCAGATGAAACGTGGGCGGCACTTCAGCGGCCTAAGAGCTTAGGTGTGGCGTCACAACGATGTTTTGACACGGGTGCAAAGACGGCGACTTCTTGTTCAGCCCCCAGAGCGGGCGGTAAGCGTGGTATTCACAGTCTGTCCTCCTCGTGGTGTTTCTCATTACTGAGGGCCTTTTCCTGTCTTTGCAGAGTGGTGCTAGTGACCGCTTCGTTCCAGTTTTCGGTCTGGGTATCTGGTGATTGGGCACTTCACTGCATCCCGGCGGCTCTAAACGGGCTAGTATTTTGTTTGCCCCAAGGTGAGGTCAGTTGGTCCATGCCCCGAGAGTGGGTGGTTAGGTGATCCGTATTCGGAATACGCATTACGGCTTCCACATGGCTGTTCACCAAAGAGTACAGCGGGTGTACGATTCAGGCTGATGAGGAGGATGTCTTCGCTGTCGGACATCGTTATCAACGAACTGACAAAGCAGTAGCTGTCGGGCTATATCCCGTACAATGAGTAGGAATTGGTAGCGAAAAGGGGCTACCTGGCATCACGGGGGTAAGTACTTTCGATCCAGGTGTGATGTCCCCGAACCGCCTGCTCCGCAAACTCTCCAGGTAGCCCGTTTGTCGTCTCGTGGTCTCGTTGACCGTTCGTGCTCGTGCTCGTATGGGACATCATCGGCTATGGGAGGGACTGGGCGGCTATATCCGCACCTTTGTCAGTTGGGTGTGATGTCAGTGTAACTAGAACCGAAGGTTTTCCCAGGTATTTCCCAGGTATCACCGTCTCTTACCCTCTGGCTTCCTCTTTGAGGGTTCCAGCTCCACCGCAGCATACAGGGGTCCAACGTTATCAGGACCCTGACAGGGGTAGTAAAAGCTGTAACCGCGGATGGACTCCAACTCATGGATGAGTTTCTGACTGTTAGACCTAGCCGACTTGTACTGGCTGTCGATAAACATCACAATCTCCGCTTCATTAACCCCAACAACCTTCTTTCGGATGAAGCGACCGATGATCTGCCGGGCAAGGTCAGGCGAGGCTACCGGGTCGGCTACAATGCCCGCCCTCAACTCAGGCAAGGAGACACCCTCCTTCACGATCGGTGAGATGAGAATGGCTCCTGGTGTCTTTACCAACCACTTGAAGGTATCATCTCTCTCAGCCGTGGAGTCCATGCCGGTCAACACCCGGGGCCTCAGACCTTCACGCTCCAGTAGAGTTTGCAGGATGTACACATGGGGTGTGCGGGTTGCAACGATTAGGGTAGGCTTGCCTTGTTCCGAAAAGTGCTTCGCCCACTGGACGATGAGTTGGTTGCGCTCCTTGAATCGAATGATACCCTCATCGTAGGCTCGTTTAAGGAGGCACCAGCGACTCTCCACCTCCACCTCCTCACCCTCAATGAGCACCCGTTGCCAGCCGATGCGTTGCTCCTCCTCTTCCTCATCCCGCTTGTTCACCTTCACATCGAAGGCGGGGCATACATAGGTGCCTTTGCGCCATTCACCATCAATGAGAGCCCACGCCCTGCTGCCGGGTTCTGGTGTGTGGGGCAAGCCTTCAAATATCTTGTTCCACTCAGGGACATGGATGAGGTAGATGTAGGGCTTAGCCACCCGCTTGGAATTGATAAGGGTACCGACCTCCACCTCGTGTCGCTCAGGACCCATGAAGCCCCTCAGGGTGATGGCCAGCCCTAGGTCCTCCTCGCGTTCATTCTTCAGGCTGTCGCTCGCACCGAAACGGTAGAAAGCAGGGATACGCCGCACCACCTCTTGCCACGATTTCCCCGAGGCCAAATGATGACAATTATGAACTAGGATGCCATCGGCAAAGTAATTGTGGTTTCCCTCAACTTCGATATTGTAGACAAAACCGTCTGGACACACGTCGCTGTGTGGCGCTCCACTTGACCATTCCAGAATCTCAACACGATCCACCCTTGCTCGTTTAAACGTCGAGTTTTCCACCCGTCCCGTTGCTTCTGTTTCCGTGACATGTGGCTGTAGCCATCCACTTCTATCGCTATCTTTAACAGAGGTAGCGCAATGTCTATCATGTGGCATTTTGGGGGAGGAGGCTCCCCCTCCGCAGGTATGTGGTGATGGAACGGGACCGGAAACTCCAATTCTGTGGATAAGTTCTCCAACTTTAGAGCTTCGTTTAAAATAAGTTGCCACTTCGTGAACCCCCAGCCATTTCCAGCACGAAGAGCCATTGCACGCCCTTTCAATTTTTGCCCTATTCGGGCTGAGATTTCTGGGTCTGAGGATGGGTTGTTTGTCTTCATTCGAGCCGAAATAATGGCACGATCCCGTATATTTGTTCGTCTCATAGTAGAAGACCAACGGGAGGTGGACCAAGCTTTCTTGCATTCTTCTGAACAGTAGGCACGCCCCTTCCGAGCAGCCCCCAACCGTTGATAGTAGGGAAGTTTTGACCGTCCTCCACGACAGTTTACAGGCTTCCCACAGTTGTTGCAGGGAACAACCAATTTTTTTATCACATAGCTGGATGTGTTCCGAACCTTCCGCACAAGATTTCTGCGTCGTTTCTGTTTGCAGGCGTCGGAGCACACAAACTGACCCCCGTACACCGCTTGGGGACTCCGATAGTAAGGTTTCTTGTCGTATCTCACCTCTGCCATAGCGTGGCAAACTACACACTCCGAGTGACCCCCTATTATCTTCTTTATCATCTATTAAGTACACCACCTTCTCTCCTAAACATAGTATAGCTGGTGTGTACCTGGTTCCCGTCCACAGAGGATGTCCAGGGGTGCAGAGTAGGGTTTTACCATTTGATAGTGTAAGACGACACATTGCAGAGGGTTTTGACCTAAAAATGCGCGTTACTTTGCGTAATTCAATGCAACCTGTCTGGTGGTTGTAGGAGGGAACCCTATCGCCAGGTAAAATGTCAGAAATGCGCCGTCCATTTACCTGAGTGTTGCAGGGGAAACATTCATCCACCATCAGGATGGTGAAGGTGCGGAACCAACCAGAAAGCAGGAGTTTCTTAAACCGCTTGTTTAGGATGCTCACGGTAGCCACAACGACATCCTTACCTGTGTCATCATCCTTTCCTCCCCCAAACTGGGTGATGTGCCAGTCAGGAAGGAAGCGCTTACCTTCCAAGGTAACCTGCTTTACAAGTCGCTCCGAGGGCACCAAGTAGAGGCACCTCACCTCGGGCTGTCGAATCTTCACCAAGGCAGCGATGCCAAAAAATATGGCGGTCTTGCCTCCTGACACGGAAACATGGACGCATCCAATGGCGTTCTGGAGTAAGCTTATGATGCAGATGCGCTGATCTAAATCGAGTTCGAAATCCGCACCTGGCAGCAGGTTGTCAGGGATGTCATTTACAGTGAGACCCTGAAAGGGACTGTGCAACAGCTTCGAGTCGTCCAGTGAAAACTCCTCCACATAGATGAGGCTAAGGAGTTCATCACGGTGCCCCCGGCCGATGATGAGGGTGCCGTCCTCCTGTCGAGATGCGGGGTAGACGAACCCGTTCCACCCCCTCTCACCTCCCGTCTCCTTGTACAACTGATATCGGGGACTCCTCCAGTAATCGGGCGGTCGGTACCGAAAGTGATTTCCTATCACTTCAAGTTCCTTGGGGGGTCCCGCAATGATGATGCGGGTGGCTGTCTCCTTCAGATAAATCATGGGGTAACATCAAGAGGGCTGTGCACAATACCCCCTGCCACGGTCATGATGTCATCGTCGATGTCACGCCCTTCAGCACCTGTTACGAAGGTGCTCCCATCGGGCATAGCCACCTCAGTGAAAAAAGCACAGACACCATCGGGAGTTACCTGAAGCATAATGAAAGGGTTGATGCGTTGCACGATTGCTTGAAATGTGGGGTCCCCTACAGCCACGGGACTCTGCTTTGTGCTGATGCTTAAATCAGTGCCGTTCTCCCTCTGGGTTACCGAGTAATTCCGGAAGTACATTTCCTTGGGTTTAAGAAGAAGTTGCGCACCTACCACGCTGTCCTGTGGTTTGAAAGCCAGGGGCAGGAAGCAGGACACTTGAACATCTGCCCATCGGTCCTTCAAGTTCAAACAGGACTTGGCGACCAAGAGTCTTAGCAGCACCGCCACAAGATTCATGTCTCTCTCATCAAGGGACATGAATTTGTAGATGACTAGATTGGTCATGTATCCGTTATCTGCCCCGCTCACAAAACTCAAAGCAGGCGTGAGCCGCTTATCCAGAGGTTGTAACTGGCGACTCTTTATCGCTGTGACGAGGTGGTCGTGGGCGTACTCTACCAAATTCATAGGGCATTGGTCAAAATACAAGATTTGTACCAAATGTAAACAAAAATCAGGAACTCAACTCGGAAACTTTTGACTTAACCACATCTACCACAGAATCATACCCAGCACCTATCACAGCGCACTCCTGTCGAGGTTCCGCTGATGGTGGACACAAGTATTTCGGAAAAGTGCGCCGAAAAATGGAGCATGGAGAACTGGGGCATGCCCGTCTTTCCCACACGGGACTAATTTCTGGGTAGTACCGGGTGCGAATAGCGGGGTCGTGCGTGCCAAATATCGCCACACCAGGTAAGCCCAGGGTGCCCCGTAGATGGGTGAGAAAGCTGTCGGGTCCTACGGTTATGGTGGCAGCCGCAGTAAGCCCTACGAACTCATCGAAGGGTACATTGATGCGCACATCCAGCACCTCTCGGGCAATCTTGGTGTGCTCATCCTCGACATCATGCAACCCTATCCAAGTTAGGGGCACTTCCTTGACCAGTCGATTGAGCACCTTTGAAAGTCGTTCGGGCGTCGGGCGGCGACAGATGTTAGAGCCGCTCAACTGAACCAGCCCCAACTGCGGAGGTGCCCCAGCACGAATGCTAAGGTGTCCCAAGCTAAGAGGAGGTTTTACCCTCTTTTTTTCCTCAGGAATCGTTGCTGGATCGACTCCCATCAGTCTGAACAGGTGGTCGGTGGGGTGGGGTTGCCCTCCATGCTCGTCCACGTTAGTCACGTAGGCATAAAGAGCCAAGTGATCAAACACTTCCACCTCAGACAGGGCTACAGGTGTCACCAGCACGCTTTCAACCCAGGGAAACCAACCCCAAAGATGGTCATTACCAGGATCACACAGCACATGGACCTTGTAGCCCAGATCGTGTAGAAACTTGGCGGCTGGCCAAGCCATCACCTGATCCCCGTACCCACCCGCCCCTGTAAAGAAAAGTACGGACTCGCCCCTGCCTCCTGTAGGTCTTACCACAAAGGGTGGTATCCTAGGCCAGAAGAGGCTGTCCAGAACCACCACATCACTGACGGCTTTTGTGCTGGCTAGCGCGTCTCTCTGTGAGAACGAAAAGATGTAGGGCACCCGAGGAAGTGCTGTAAACAAGTGGGTTCCAGCACTCTTTACATATCGGAACCCGATGCCCGAGGCAAATGTGATAATATGAATGGGAGTGGGTTGCTTTAGGCTAGCAGTGGTAGTTAGGCATCACGATGAAAATTTTTCTCAAGGAAGCGGAGGTAAAGAAAAAGGCTCAGAGTTTCAACCAGTACACGCTGGAGGTGTCATATGGAGAACTCAAAGGGAT
>Ga0302189_10004450_pt1 | contig 10433 bp, 9 predicted proteins | sample II_Bog_E2_2_FD_194551 | JGI IMG/M metagenome (GOLD analysis project Ga0302189, IMG submission 194551) | Peat permafrost microbial communities from Stordalen Mire near Abisko, Sweden - II_Bog_E2_2 | ecosystem: Environmental > Terrestrial > Soil > Wetlands > Peat | place: Sweden: Abisko, Stordalen...
TCTGCGGGTTAGACCATGTGCGCGAGACCATCCCCTTCGCCCGCACCCTCCACCGCATCTACCCATAGACGCCGTGGTTGATGTTGGAGATCAAGGACATGTGTCGATGGAATTGCTTCAATTGAGCGAGCTTCGAAAGGTAAAGACAACGATGCAGGGGTCTTCAGCACCGACCTATGCAACAAGCCGCTCCAACGCCATCCCAATCAACCGCTGATCGAACAGCTTCAACTTGCGCTCCGCGGCAGAAGGCCCCGCCGGCCAGTTTCTCAAGCCGGACAGGACGCCCACAACGCTAGGTTCGCAATGCTCGCGCACGATGAGCCAGTCGACCGTTGCAAGCAACTCCATCCCCAGTGGCGATTCAAATCCATCGATGGTGTCCGCCGTGACGTCTAATACTCTCCTCAGGCGATGATTGTCTTCTTGTTGAAAGAAGAGGTCTACGTGCTTTCGTTTTTGCTCATCGAACCAGATCGTGTCCGTCGGCCCCGCATCTCCCAGCCGCTTGTCGCAATGCAGATAGGTCCCGTCCAAAGCGTTGAGCAGGTGGCGTAAGCGCTCTGAATAAGGCCCGTACCTATCCGGCACAAATCCCAGATCCTTAAATGGATCTTCAATCTCAAGCGTCCGCACTGTCCGCTCCAGAAACCAACCGAGCTTTTGAACCTCGAGATACGTACAATCGATGCCAAGCACCCAATAGCGGCGGACCATCTCCGCCACAAGCGCGCGCGCCGCCGTTAACTTCTCCACGCCGGTTGGCTTTGCAACGTTCTGATACTTTTCGGTCGGCTCAAAAACCAAAACCTCAACGTCCTTTAGATCCCCCAAAGCCCGCTCAACCTCTGGCCTCACATCCTGCCAATCCAGCCCGCCGTTTCCAGCGCCAAGCGGCGGCAGTGCAACGGAGCGTATGCCTCGTTCTGCAACCACCCGCCTCAGGTCCTGCAGCCCTTGGGTAATCCAGCCCATCTTGGAGGGCTGCCGCCAATGCTGCTTGGTTGGAAAATTGATGATCCAGCGGGGACCACTTAACGCCGGATTCTCCGTGACGAACATATGACCAACCCTAACTTCACCGTGTTTGCATGCGTATTCGTAAGCTCGGAAATTGTTGGGAAAGGCCTCTTTGAACATCAAAGCGATGCCCTTGCCCATAACGCCGACCGTGTTGACAGTATTGACCAGCGCCTCAGCCTGCGCATCGAGGAGGTTACCTTGAAGAAATCTCATCATCAGAAGTACCAATCCTCCTTCGCATAAGCCTTCACGGTCAAGCCCCGCCGCGTCAACTCTTTTTCGATCTGTTGCTGAACCCTTGGAGTATTGCCGCAAATTCCGAGCAAAGCATCGACAGGCAAATGCTTCCAAACCAGCGCCTCTGCCTGGTATTCATCCGTCTTGCCAGGATCCTCCGAATCAGTTTTGAAGTCACGATTCTGCAGGATTGGCCAGTTTGTGGCATCCAGGTGTCCTAGATCCGTAAAGTATTGAGCCGTCGCCAAATAGGCGTGCCGGTCAGTGAACGCGAAGAAAAGGCCAAACGTAGACATTCGGGAAAGCGCGGAAACAAAAATCACCAGATCGTCGTTTGGAACTTGCTCAATTCCTCTGTGCCCCGTATGGATGTTGTATGCCATCATGGAAAGCGGCGTGAAGTAGAACGGTATGTAGTCGCTCAGCGTTCCACCCGGACCGGCCGGCACTTTGCGACGCGAGCGCTTGTCAATCAGATCAAGGTCCCCGATCCTGCGGAAATTGGGATCAAGCATATGACTGCTCTTGGAATGAAACCCATAATCCAGAATCCACGGCAGATTGTCGCGGTGCGTGATCCGGAAGATTAGCGCATCCGTCGGGTTAAGGAATGATAGCGTCATTCTTTGTCCATCCGCCGCACGCATAGACTCCAAGCTCAGAGATGGGCTGTCTTTCCGCTGATTGTACAACCCTCGGTAGGGCCGTCGACGGCCGATTGCCTCTCCACAATGACTACAAAGCCGAACCCCATCGAAACGACCGCCGATATCATCCTGGAATTTTTCATGAAACTTAGCTTAAATCGATTTAGTCAGATAGCATAGATATCGTTTTGGTCCACAACAAATAGCCACAGTGGAGGGTTTGTGATCTTGCTTCGGCGTTCTGCTCTCACCAGTTTCCCGCTGATCCTGTCGGGAGTTGCTTCCGCAACCCTCCTCGTCGCCGCATCGGGGGCCGTGGGCCAAACTCCGGCACAAGCCCCGCCGCCGGTGACCTTCACCGCCGATCAGGATCACCAGAACATGATGGACCAGTTGGGGATCAAGTCCCTGCGTAACGGCCCCAGCGGCGACGAGAAGGCCCCCAACCACGCCAACTACGACGAGTCTCTCGCGAATCCCTACCCCAATCTGCCCGATGTGCTGACGCTGAAGAACGGCCAGAAGGTTACGACCGCGGACATGTGGTGGAACCAGCGCCGCCCCGAAATTGTCGAAGACTTTGACCGCGAAGTCTATGGCCGCCTGCCAAGGAGCCTACCCCATGTCACATGGACGGTGAAGGTCACCGACCGTGAGTGGGTTGGCTTCACTCCCGTGATCGCCCGCCAGCTTGTGGGCCATGTTGACAACTCCGTCTATCCGCAGATCGAAGTCAACATCTCCATGACGATCGTGGTTCCGGCAAATGCCAAAAAGCCGGTTCCGCTGCTCATGATGTTTGGCCGCACCGGCCTGCCCAATCCAACCCAGCCGCCGCCCGACGATATGGAGCGCATCAACGCCGCGCTCAAAGCCTTGCTGCTGAAAAACGACCCCGAACTGGCGTCCATCTTTGCTCAGTATCCAGGGTACAGTCCGCTCAACCCGCTTCCGCCGGCCTTTGGTTTTGGAGCGCCCCGTCCGCCCGCCGGCGATCCGCCAACTAATGTGCAGCTCATCGCCGACGGCTGGGGCTACGCGATGATCGATCCTGCAAGCATTCAGGCCGACAACGGCGCCGGCCTCACCCGCGGAATAATTGGCTTGGTCAACAAAGGCCAGCCCCGCAAACCGGACGACTGGGGAGCGCTGCGCGCATGGGCCTGGGGCGCGGCTCGCGGTCTCGATTATCTCGAAACAGACCCCACCGTCGACGCCAAACATGTAGGCATCGAAGGCGTTTCGCGATACGGAAAAGCTGCCCTTGTCACGCTGGCATTTGAGCAGCGGTTTGCCATGGGACTCATCGGCTCCTCTGGCGAGGGCGGCGCAAAACTGAACCGCCGCAACTTTGGCGAAGCGGTCGAGAGCCTCACCGGCGGCGAATACTACTGGATGGCCGGCAATTTCATCAAGTATGGAGCATCGGAGGCATCCTTTGGCAGCAAGAACGCTGGCGATCTCCCCGTCGATTCGCACGAACTCATCGCCCTGTGCGCGCCGCGCCTCACCTTCATCAGCTACGGCCTGCCCGCCCAGGGCGATGCTAAATGGCTCGACCAGCAGGGAAGCTTCATGGCTACCGTAGCCGCGCAGCCGGTCTTCGAGCTACTCGGCGCAAAGGGCCTTGGAGTCTCACCCGACTATCGCAACGCGATCATGCCGCCAGTGAACACCGGTCTGCTCGACGGACAGCTTGCCTGGCGTCAGCACGACGGCGGCCACACCGACGCGCCGAACGTGAAGTACTTCATTCAGTGGGCGGATAAGTTCATCCCCCATTCCCCCGGCTCTTAGCGGAACGAAAACCCGTCATCCCAGGCGCCACGACTTGCGCCTGTGAGTCATGTCTCGGATGAACGTCCCGTCCGATCCGCAAATGCCCCGTGACCCGATCCATGCTGTCATCCTGACCGAAGTGGAGGGATCTGCGTTTTGACAATCTGGCGAATGGGTGGGAAACCACAATGCTCAACCACCAGCTTCACAACTTTCTATGGCCATCAGGACGAGCAACCGGCCCGCGTGCCGTCGAACCGTGAGGCGCGGCCCTCAGGTACTGCTGCGGCCAGCTTGCAACTTCGCCCAGCGAGGCAGCGGCATGAAGCGGCCAGTAAGCGTCGCGGAGAAACTCGCGAGCAAGAAAAACCAGATCCGCACGCCCCTGCTCCACAACGGTGTTGGCTTGCACAGGGTCGGTGATCAACCCCACTGCGGCGGTTGCAACACCAGCCTCGCGGCGAATTCTGGCTGCAAACTCCACCTGGTAGCCCGGCCCAATCGGAATCGCAACGCCAGGAACCATGCCGCCCGAAGACACATCGACCAGATCGACTCCGTGATCGCGGAACAGCCGCGCCAGCTCGACAGACTCGTCGATGTTCCATCCCCCCTCTGCCCAGTCGGTGGCGGAGATTCGCACGAATAACGGCAGGTGAGCCGGCCATTCCGCGCGTACGGCGTCCACAACTTCGAGCACAAAGCGAGTGCGGTTCTCAAAGCTGCCGCCATACGCATCGCTGCGCCGGTTGGCCAGCGGCGATAGGAACTGGTGCAAAAGGTAGCCGTGCGCCGCATGGATCTCCACAAAGTCGAACCCAGCGGAAAGCGCGCGCCGTGCCGCCTGGCGAAAAGCCTCCACCGTGGCATTGATTCCCGCCTGGTCCAGCGCCCGTGGAACCGCGTAGCTGGCGGAAAACGCGACCGCGCTGGGACCAACCGGCTCCCACGCGCCTTCTTCCGCAGTCAGCAGGCGCTCTCCCCCAAAGGGCGGCGTCATGCTCCCCTTTCGCCCGGCGTGCGCCAATTGTATGCCGGCTCGCGCGCCCTGCGAGTGGATAAACCGCACAATCCGCTCCAGCGCCGGAATATGCTCGTCCTTCCAGATGCCCAGGTCTCCGGATGAAATGCGTCCCTCAGGCACAACCGCCGAAGCCTCCAGCGTCACCAGCCCCGCGCCGCCCTGTGCGCGGCTGCCCAGGTGTACCAGATGCCAATCCGTCGCGAACCCGTCCTGCGACGAGTATTGGCACATGGGCGAAACGCCGATGCGATTGGCAAACGAGACGGACCGAAGTTGAAATGCCGAAAAAAGAGAATGGCTCATGCAACTTGGATGACCGAAAGCAACCACGGATGCAGAGCACCAGCCCTGGATCCCTACCCATCTCCATCCCCCTCACGCCCCTTGCGCTACCATGGAGAAACAGCGTCCCATCAAGCCCACCACCGGAGCCGCGCATGTTCGTAGTCGTTTGGCAGTTCGAAATCGCCGAGGAAAAAGTCCCCGCCTTCGAGGCCGCCTACAGTCCTGATGGCGCCTGGGCAAAGCTCTTTCAATCATCGCCAGACTATTTGGGAACCGAACTCCTGCGCGACGCATACATTCCCGGAAGCTACCTAACCATCGACCGCTGGGCCAGCGAAGACGCCTTCCGCGCCTTCCGTAAATCCCATGACGGCGAATACGAGTCCCTCGACCGAGCCTGCGATCCCTTAACCACCCGCGAAACCCGCGTCGGCGCCTACACCGTTTGACCCTTTCCCGGCCACATTCCGCAGCCCACCCATCCCCGCTCCACCACGCCTCGCACCCAGCCCAAGCCATCAAGAATCAGTACGTTACGCGACGTCCTCTCAAGATTCGCCATTTATTCGCCATTTTCCCCTGTTAATCTCCGCAAAGCCCTGCTACAATCCCATCGAAATCAATTTCATTCCGCCGGCGTTTCCTGCAAAGTAAGCAGAATCCCAACGATGCGGAGATACGAAAGTTCGAGGAGCCTCCATGGCCATCGCAGACGACCGGGCAAAAGCCGTAGAACTAGCCCTGGCACAGATCGAAAAACAGTTTGGCAAAGGGTCGATTGTGCGCCTCGGCTCCAAGGAGGCTCTTCTCCCCATCGCCGTTATCTCCACCGGCTCTATCAGCTTCGACGCCGCCCTGGGCGTAGGCGGAATTCCGCGCGGCCGCGTAACGGAGATCTTTGGCCCGGAGTCCTCCGGCAAAACAACCATCACGCTCCAAATCATTGCCGAAGCGCAGCGCCTTGGCGGCTTGGCTGCCTTTGTCGATGCCGAGCACGCGCTCGACCCCGGCTATGCCAAAAAGCTTGGCGTCGACGTCGATAACCTGCTCGTCTCGCAGCCCGATAACGGCGAACAGGCGCTTGAGATCATCGAAGCTCTGGTCCGCTCCGGCGCAATCGACGTTCTGGTGCTCGACTCCGTGGCCGCTCTCGTGCCCAAAGCCGAGCTCGACGGCGAAATGGGCGACTCCCACATGGGTCTGCAGGCGCGCCTCATGTCGCAGGCCCTGCGCAAGCTCACCGGCACCGTATCCAAATCGCGCACCGCGCTCATATTCATCAATCAGATACGAGAGAAGATCGGCGTCATGTTCGGCAACCCGGAAACCACCACCGGAGGCCGCGCCCTCAAGTTCTACTCCTCGGTCCGCGTCGATATCCGGCGAATCGCCGCCATCAAAGAGGGCGACGTGGTAACCGGCAACCGCACCAAGGTCAAAATCGTAAAGAACAAGGTGGCCGCGCCGTTCCGCGAGGCTGAATTCGACATTCTCTACGGCGAAGGCATCAGCAAAGAGGGCGACGTTCTGGACCTGGCCGTGGCCAACAATATCGTCGAGAAATCCGGTGCATGGTACAGCTACTCCGGCGAGCGCATTGGCCAGGGACGCGAGAACACCCGCACCTTCCTCAAGGAAAACAAGGACATATTCGCCCGGATCGACAGCGACCTAAGGAAGAAGCTGAACATCGGCGCAGTCAAGGCCGAAGTACCCGAAGCCCCATCCACCGGCCACGCCGAAGCCAAGGAAGCAGTCCGCCCACGCAAAGGCTAAAGAAAGGCAGCGGCGCCCCAAACCCGGCCGTTAGGACGAGGCCTTGTATAGGGGTACGGCTTCACACCTTGATGAAAACTGATTTCCGGTGCAATTTGTGGGGGTTTTGTATCCGTCGTCCACTAGCATCGCCGACCCACGAAGTCATGAAATCTCTTCCTCTCACATCACCCGCTGACTCGCTAACTCGCTCTGCCCGCGAAGCGGGGGCTGACCTGCTAGATTCATTCCCAAAACTCCCACGTCTCCTCCGCTCAAATTCTTCAATAGCCAACCCATCTCAGCCCTGATTCTTATCGGGGAAGGCCTTCAGCCGTGGCGCAAATGCACAGGAATGATGCCTGGTCTTAGCCCTTTCGGTCACTTCCTTCGCAGCAAGATAAATCGATACCCCGCTCAAGCGCGCAAACTAACTCTCTGCATATCAGCAGCGGAATACTCCCGAAAATCCCGAAGCTGCAATCGATGAGACGCCAAGACAGCGGGATGCCGCGGATCGGCCCGGCGATCAGTGCCAGCGGAATAACTCCGGCGCAAGCAATCAGGCCGAACGTGATCACCCACTTGTTGCGCACGGGATCGATCCAGGGACCAATGAAGGCAACGGCGAGGACCAGGTGAGCGAATGCAAGCCAGTCCGTGCCGTAGGCGAGGAACGGGTAATTCCTGTTCGTTTCGCTCAAGGCCCCGTTCACGCGTTCGACCCAAGGCAGCAGGTGGGAGAATTCGGCAATCGGTCGCAACCAGCTTCCATGAAGAAGCGCAACAAGCAAGCCGAGCTCGGTTTGCAGAGGAAAAGCCGTGATGCCGCTGAGGACCAGGCCAGCGATGAACACGGCAAGCCAAAAGCGAATGCGACGAAGAGGGTTCGTTTGCACCATGGTATGGGAACAGAGTACATCGTGTTTCAAAAACATGCTTTGTGTCAGGGCACGACTTTAGTCGTGTCTCCATGGGCCTTAGGCCCACCCAAGTGGATGAAAACAACGACGCTGGGTGCCCCTGGTTCCTCGCCTTTGGGGACCAGGGAATGCACGAACCCATATTCGCCTCTTCTTCCCTCGTTTTCGACTGTGCCGAAAAGCGCCCGCGTAACGATGGGTTTTAACCCCTTCGGGATGATCGCTCCTACTTCCGCGGACATTCTTGAAACATGTTCCACTGTCGCGGCTTAAAAGTGTTTCGCAGGATGAAGATGCCATCCCCAAAAAAACGGAGGGAGCAGGGGCCTTCAGGCCCCCGAAATCAGCCCCTCCATCCAAGCGGCTTTAGCCGCGGGCCATTCGTTTGCATTGTCACAAGAACCCACCGCAGTTACAGGCACCCCGCCAAAACGCCTTTCCCTGCGCCCGAATTCTCCCAGCGCGGCCCCCAAATCAGCCTCGTCAAAATCCGGCCAAAGACGATCTGTGAACACAAATTCCGCATACGCCGATTCCCATAGCAAAAAGTCCGACAGCCGCTGCTCGCCGCCGCTGCGAATCAGCAAATCCACATCGCCGCTCTCGCGAGTCAGCGCCTCCGTCAACGCGTACTGCATTACGTCGGCCGAGAGCGGCCGCTCATGCACGAACGCCGCTGTCGCATCCGCTGCGGCACGCGCAATGGCATCGCGAGACGAGTAATCAATGGCAACGCGGAATTGAAGACGGCGTCCGCCCTCGGTCGCAGCTTCGGCCCTGCCGATCTCGCGCAGCACCGCCTCCGCCAACCGATCGCGCCTGCCGATCACCTGCAGCCGCGCGCCTCGCTGCCGCAGCCGTGCCGTCTCCAGCCGCAGAAACGCCCTCAGCAGCCAGAAAATGCTCTGCACCTCAGCAGCCGGCCGGCGCCAGTTGTCCGACGAAAAGGCATAGACCGTCAGACACCGGATCCCCACATCCGGCGCCCGCTCCACAACCCTCCGCAAAGCCGCCACCCCAGCGCGATGACCGGCGATGCGGGGCAGTCCGCGCCGCATCGCCCATCGGCCGTTCCCGTCCATGATGATGCCCACATGCAAACCCTCCCGCTGTTCTGTCTGCATCAGTCAGCATCCTTTGGCATAAGCTCCGTGGCTCGCTGCTCATCGGCGACTGTCAGTGGCATCGAGCTATACCAGTCGAGCCCGCGTGTGAAAAACATTGCAGATGCAACGGCTGCGAAGCTGGCAATCGCGCCCACTAGCAACGCATTGTCTTCGAGCCGCAACAGAAGGTATATCAGCGAGTAGAGCAAGCTGAAACACGCTAGTGCGCGGAACCCCTGTATGCGGCTCAGAAAAATCCATCCAGCATTCGCCGCAAGCAGAACCACCGTGGCCGCACCGGCCACCAGGAACGCAAGATCGAAGCCGATTCTCTCAGCAAATGAGAGCAGAAGCAGATAGAAGATGATTTGCGCTACACCGACCAGAACATACTGAGCTGGGTGGACGCGCTTCCCGGTAGTGACTTCAAAGATAAAGTACGAAAGGAAAAGCAGCCCCAAGAATAGCAAAACGTATTTGAGAGAACGATTAACAGACTGGTACGGATCGGCCAGGTCGACGAATGAGACCCCGAGGCCTGTTGCGTCAAGCCCTGCGAACGAAGAGCTGCGGCCCTCGGCCTGAATGCCGCGAGCAATATATGGAACCGCCCATTCGCCGGAGAAGCCTTGCGGGGAGATAGTACGCTTGACGGGCAGAAACCCTCCATCGAAGCTCGGATTAGGCCAGTCACCCTCGACGGTCATGCGCGTAGCTTTCCCATAGGCAAGGATGGCAATCCGCTGTGCCCCTGAAAAGCGCAACGTGGCGCTTACCTGAAACCTGGAGTTAGGTTGGGCGAGCTTTGAGACCATTACTCCGAAAAGGGTGAGAGGCGTGCGCTGATTCTGGTTACCGTTTGAATCCGTCGATAGGCCGTCGATGTTATCCGTCGGCGAAAACGCTTCTGCCTTTCCATTGGCGGTGAGAACGGCATCGGTCAATGCGCCGCGGGCATCGGATGCCCCTACGATGAGCTCAGCCTGGCTCCAGTCAAGCTGTGCGCCCAATGGAGCAGCCAGCGGCACTCCTGTCAGGTCGAAGGCGGCGTCGAATTGCAGATCGGCCTGGAAGACCGGGACCTTGAAGAGTGAACGGCGTCGCTCTTCAGTGCGAGTCTTGACTGTGACCGCTCCCTGAATAGGAAAAACCAAGTAAGTGCCGTGCTCCGGTAATCCGTCCTTAGTCTGCGCGGGCACTGTATAAGGAATCGCCAGCGTGGGGCCGAGAAATGTCTGCTGCCCGCCAACATGACCGCTGATTTCTTTGATAACGCCCGCTGCGCGGCTGGTCCTTTCGTCAACTAGTCCTGAGACAAAGAGCGCGGGGATGGTCATGGCCAGAGCCAATCCGCACACCACGATGAGTTTCATCCCCATCGACCGCGACTTGAACCTGCCTTCCACGTCCGATTGCAACACCGAAGAGTCGTTCACCTGTATTCCTCCCTATCAAAAGTCGAGTTACTTGAAAGTCGAGTTACTCGAAAATCGAGTAAGTCCAAAACTTACTTTGCAACGCAAAGTAACCGCACAAAAAAAGCCTCACGCCTCGCGCGGAGTCAGCCCCCGCATCCGCTCACCCGCCGCCTCGTCCGCGCCGCCTTTCGCCGCATCCCGCACCACCTGCTCCAGCGTCGCCAGGTATTCCAGAT
>Ga0302189_10004455_pt1 | contig 10429 bp, 8 predicted proteins | sample II_Bog_E2_2_FD_194551 | JGI IMG/M metagenome (GOLD analysis project Ga0302189, IMG submission 194551) | Peat permafrost microbial communities from Stordalen Mire near Abisko, Sweden - II_Bog_E2_2 | ecosystem: Environmental > Terrestrial > Soil > Wetlands > Peat | place: Sweden: Abisko, Stordalen...
CTGGCGACCGAGATTTCGAGGCTAAAGACGCTCAAGGACCAGGGCGTTATAAGCGAGGAGGAGTTCCAGAAGGCGAAGGCCAAGCTGCTCGCCCAGCCTTGAGGGTGGGAAATTCAGCAACCGGGCTCGGCTCCATTTCGGGAACTGTTTAGGATGGGAACCGGTCGAAACCCTATATATAATGCAATTGGTCGGGTCCGCGCCCGCGGCAACGACCTCAAGACTATGCACCTCACAGTGAAAATTAAATCCGCTCTTCACCTGATCCCCGCCCTCGTCGCATGGGGCGCCCTGATGCCGTCCACGGCCGGCGCCCAGACCCCCAAGAAGGTCTATACGCTCTTCACGGGAAACGATATTTCCGTGGACATGGCAAAGGGCCTGTTTCCCGTCAGGGACGTGAACGGCTCCTCGTGGGTGGTCGTGATTAATGGCCAGGAGCAGGTGGTCTCAGGGGCCGTGGGCCCGATCAACCTGAAGATCACCCCCTCGATCAAGCTGACGGAATCCTCTGCCACGGTTTCCGGTTTCAAGAGGGAGCCGTCCTACACGTTCGCCAATGATCCCGCCGTAAAGCTTACCAAGAACCTTTCTTCGGCCGCTTCGGTGTCTGCAAGCTACCAGGCCGCCTCGAACCAGGCCAATGCGGTCGATCCGCTCACGGTTACCTCCGCCTCGGCGAGCGGGAGTGGCACAACCGTAGCCGCAAATGTCATGGGTCAAAACACGGCCGGCGACATCAGCCAGAGCGCTGCGGCCGGCGTGGCCGCAAGCTTGGACCTCCAGGGAAAACAGGAAGCTGTGGGCTATGACGCGATGACCGTGGAATTCGAGATCGCGTCGGCAAAGCCAATCCCGGCCCCCTACATCGTGACGATGACACGCTTTCATCCGCGGGGGAGCGTGCCCGGTACGATCCAAAGCCTCGTCTTCGCGAAGGCGCTGGACCCCATCGACGCAAAGGCCTCCAAGGTCAAATTCTCGGAGGAGGGATTTCCCTTCGACTACGAGGTGGTCGATTTCCAGATGCACCTCTACAACGCCGGCATCGAGATCCCGACGAACCTTCTGGAGAAGCGTGAGGAGATGACACCCGACCAGGCCTTTGATTACATAAAGAAAACCTACTTGGAGGCCCACAAGTCCGACACGATGCACGCGACGCCCGTTATGGCCGAACTGCCCTCGGACCTTGGCGGCCTTGTCGCATCGGGCAAGTATGCCGAGACGGTCTACGTCAAGGTCTCAAAGGACGGCCTTGCCGACGAGGCTTTTTCGGATATCGGGTGCACGACGAAGATTGAGGATCCGTACCTCGATTCCCTGGTAAAATGCATCCGCTTCAAGCCCGCGCTCACCCACGGGGTGCCGGTCGAGGGCGTCGCCTTGCTCAATTTCAGCAAGATGCGGATCTAGTGCCCCAAAAGGGGCGCGCGGGGCGCGCTTAAAGCGCGTCCCGGCAGGGGCATTGCGGCTTTTTGCCTTAATATGGGGGCAGATGGTCCGAAGTCCTAGGTAAGTCTCTACGGCACCTGGCTCTCCTGTTCGATCCATCTTTCTTTGGACGAGCGGGTTAGGCATTCGCCATGGGGATTCAACCGTGGTTTCCGGGCACTGTCCAAGATCTTGGGTACTCCTCGCGATCCCAGCGCGCGTTTGTGCGCCCTGGGCCGTTGCGGCGTGCCTCACCTTCCTCTCCGGCTGCTCCACGCCGGCGACCCCCGCGGCAGTGTCCGCTCCGGCCCACCTGGTTGTATCCAACCTGACCGACTACCGATGGCACATCGCGATCAACCGTGCGTCCGGGCAACCTGCGCAGGACTTCCAGATGGAGCCCCGCTCTACGCAGAGCGTCGACCTGGCCGGCGCCGACTATGTGATCGAGCAGTCCGCGCAGACAGCGGGCCTGACGCAGGATCTTGCCCGCCGGATTTCCGTGCACTTGGATCCGGGGCAGGCCTACGGATGGCGACTGGTGACCCTGCTTTCGGAGCCAGAAGCAAACACGGGGCAGTAGGCGCCAAAGGCGATGAGCAGCGCTCCCACCAGCCGCCGAGCCGTTGCGGAGATCGACTTCAGCGGAAGCGAATTCTCCGCGTACAAGATCGGCAACCGTTCCATCCACGGATTCTGGCACCTTTTCTCCGCACATTTTCGCCACGTCCTGGTGACCCCACAGCGGCGGCCGGACAGCGGCCGGGTGGCCTGGACGTGGCGAGAGGCGCCCGATGGCAGGCCGGCCACCGCAGCGGAGCTTGCCGAGGTGAGGCGCAGGCTCTCGGACGCGCGAGGCTTGCTTGCGGGTAACCCGGTCGGAAGCGACCGCGAGGAGGGCGGCGGAAATGCCGTGGCGACGCTCGAGGCCCAGGTGATCTCCATCGTGAGCGCCATGGTGGGCAGATTGGTCGCGGAAAGAGATTTCGCATTGGCGCGCTTCGTGTGTCGCACGGAGACCGGCCTTATGGTTCACAGCTGGGGCAGCCCTGTCGCGGCAGTGCCCCATTTCCCGGATGTGCACGGCGGAGAAATCAGTGGCACAGTCAGTGCCGCATCGGGTCGACCCATGGAGGCCCGCGTGGTCCTGCTCAACAAGACGGGCACCCAGGTTGCTGGCGTGGATTCCCATAGGGACGGACGATTCAGGTTCCCGGACGTTGCCGCTGGAAGCTATCGCATCCACGTGCAAGGCCGGAGCGATTTCCCCGAGGAAGGGTTGCCCGTGAACCTGGACCAGGGTTCGGTGACGGGGCTGGAACTGCGCGCAGCGGCGAGCCCGCCCAGCCGCGGCCAAGGGTCCAAGCGGAGGGGAAACGGCTCCTCTGCCTGGTATTTCAGACCCATGCCCCTTGCCGTTCTGGTATTGGCCCTCTTGGCAGCTGGCGGCACCGTGTGGCTTTACCTCAGAGTTTCGGGCGCCAGGGCCCTGGAGGGCCAACGGGCGAATGTCTTTCAGGTTGCGAACGGACCTCTGGTCGGGGGTGACGGCCACGACAAGGACACGACCCATCGCGGCCTCGGCTCGGGATGGCCGTCGTTCTCGGACCTAGCGCGTGCGCTGCGCTCGCCTTTTTCGCGGAAGTCCGCTTCGGCCATTGCCGCAACCGGGGCTGCCGCCCGCTCAGGCGTCGCATCCACCGAAGCGGGACTCGACAGACCAGTCGCAAGCGACGCGAGCGCTCGCGCCGACAACCTAGGAGACAGCCAGAATCCGCCGGATGTCGGTTCCGGTAATCCAGCCGATTCCGAAGGCCGAAGCCCGACCGAGGGCAATCGGGTCGAGCGGGCGCAGCCGGCATCGGAAGCTCGCCTGGCCGGGGCCCGCAGCCGCGCGGGGCGGCCCGCGGACGCGCGGCCGATTCGATCCCAAGGCACGGAGTCAGGCCGGGTGGCCGCGGAGTCCCCCGATCGCGCTTCTGCTGCATCGGCCGCGGGTGGAGCTGGGACCGAGGCTGAACCCGGAACCTCCTCTGCAGCTGCAACAACAACCACAGTCGCTAACCGGAGGAGGATCGTAGCCGTAGCGCCCAGTATTTCGGAGCAATCGCCCGCGGCAGCTGGGCCCTCGCCGTCGGTGGGCGCCGGAGCAGACCCGGGCGCGCCGGGCGCAGATGCGGGCGGAGACGCTGTCGCCTCCATCGCCTCTTCTCCTGCAGGAGATTCATCCAATGGCCGGTCGGTGTCCGACCGGGGAATGGCTTCGAAGGCCGGGCCAGGTCCTGCGCCAGCGTCCGCAAACTCCATGCCCGAGGCAGATGCTTCTGAGATCGTGGAGGCACAGGCCGTAGCCGACAACTCCAAGGCCAGGCAGCCGTCCAAGGCCGAGACGGTGCCACCCAAGGCAACTCCGGCGAATCCCAATCGCGCCGCGAGCACACCCGCGCCGGCTGCGCCTGCGCAACCGGCCACGGACACGCCCGCCGAGGAAGCGCTCGAGGGGACCCGGGCAACGGGAAAGGCGGTCAGTCCCCGTCCCGAAGTTGCCTCGACGAGGATCGCTCCGCCGAAGGTTTCCACTTTGGTTAAGGCGTCGTCGGGACCCTTTGACCCGGAGTCCCGGAGCGATCCAGGCTCTCCTGCGACGAATTCCACCTCGTCCCGCGCCGAAGGTTCTCGCACGCTTCTCAGCCCCACAATCTCGCCCGCAAAACCCGTGGCTGCCCCTCGGGCGCAGGGATCGGATGATGACCCAACGATGACCGGCGCGACCGCCTCCCTCGGTGACGCCAACCCGGAGCAAACAATTCCCAAGACGGCGCCGACTCTGATCAGGATAGGGCGCCTGCGCGCATCGAGTTGGAGCCCCCAGGTTTTCCAAGACATCATTCTGCCCACGCGCCCAGTCCCGATTTCCCAAGCGGAGGCCGTCGAGGCGATGAAGGAGGGACTGAGAAAGGAGCGGCTCGCCTTGATGCCGACCTCCTTCAGGAGCCCCCAGGTGAAGCGAGGGTTTTCATTCGTGTTTTCAGCGGGTGCAAAGGATGCCCCCGTATGGCACGGGCTTTTGGGCGCGGCAGTGGTCGCGACCGTGCAGGGCAACCGGGCCGAGCTCACCTTGTCCGCGGGCCAGTCGGCTCCCCAAACCTACGTTCTGGCCTGCAGCGACGGCCGGGAGATTGCCCAGGTCATCGTCAGCCAGGACGGAACACCGGCGTTAAACGCGGCCCCTGGCACGCATTCCTGGTACTGGCTTGGAGTTGAGCACCCGAAGGCGGAGGGGACCTTCGCTTGGCGCCTGACCTCGGGGGGATCGGTCCCCGAATCCTGGGCCCGCGACGACCACTGGCAGGGCGAGCGCGGACAGCGCATCGATATCCCTCTCGATCCCTCGGGAAGGGGTTCAAGCCGCTACTCAATTGCGCTTGTAGACCCGTCCACAGGCTGTGGCATCACCTGTGCGGTCGACCTGGAGTGAGTCGGGAATCGAAGGAGAGCCACGCCGAACTGAGGATGCGGTCCCAGAAGAAGCCCCTACGCTGCGCGCCCCATTTTTGCTTGCCGGTCGCGCCCGCCAATGAGCATTCTGGACCTTTCAGGCCTAGCCAGGGTAGCTCAGTGGTAGAGCAGAGGACTCATAAAAGTAAAACCGCTGTTTTGCTCATTTCACCACTCGTTCGCTAATGTTCGCTAGTATTTCCTCGTGTGATACTTCGGGGAGTCTAGCGAGGTTCCAGTGTGATCCAAATTGAGCTCATTTTCGGGCGGCACTGTAGAAAACCACTGTAGAAAGAATCCCACATTCAATCCCGTCCCAGCTTACGGGCTGTATTCCAATTGCCTCGGCGAGGCGGGCATTATCGGGCACCCTAGCTCGGCAACAGAGCTTCTTCTTCTACGGATGTGCCAGTGTTTTTGTATATGGTCGCATTGAGGTGAGCGCAGATGAGTTCCCTTCCTTGGTCAAACGCAGCATTATCCAAAGGGGTATGCCCGCTGTTATGGGTTGAATGGCTGGTTGCCTTTGTGCAACTCGTCCATAGATCGGCCAAATAAACGGCGTCGGAGCCGGAGGGGAAGGCGGCAAAATCAGCAAAATCCTCTGCGCTACATGAGTCTGGCCAGGTGGATGGCTTGATTCTGACAAACTCAATCAGCCAACGTAGAGCCGAAATTCTACCTTCCCAGATGGCGTCTGTCTCACAGCGACGCCGCGTGATCTGCTCTGGCGTGGTCGGAGTTGGTTCCGGCACGGAATGCAACCGTTGGTCTAGGGAGGCTAGGTTAGCCCAAAGGACACGGATGCGGTGAGGAAGATGGCTGGCCGGCTTGGTCGGAGTGCTTCGATACAACCAGTCCTGAAAGTCTTGGGCGGTTAACGGCGTGGCCAGCATATGCCGCCTAATCTAGCGTGTACTCCAAAAAGGGCAAACGTGTTGGCTCCGGGCGCATTGACTCAATTCTCCCGCAGGGGCTAAGAGTCTTCAGAAAGGAAGACTAAGGGCCGACCGCTTCCATAGACAGAGCCTTGTTCAGCGCCGTTATTAACGCCAATTTCCTCGATGTGATAAAATCCGCCGGCAGAATATTAATAGCTGTTATCGAAAAGTTCGGGCCGGGGAGCGAAGATGGATCAGCTACCTGACGATACGTGTACGGATCGACGCGGTATCTAACTCTTCCGGCAGCAGGACCTCCCAAAGGATGGAGATCGATGAGATATCCACGCCCAAAAACTAACACAGTGGTTCCAATGGGCAGCCGAAACTGTTGCTCAGAGAGATTCTGGTTACCCTGGCCTTCTATGTCCATGGTGTAGGGACTTCCATATGCTCCAACGACGGATGCATAGGCGACGGGAAACCCGCTGGACCCGTAGCCTGTAATCGTTGCTAAGAAACGAATATTTCCTGCGACGTACCTTCTGCTTCGATCATAAGATGCTATCGCTTCATAGGGTCTAAATTCAACGGCGTCTGGAAGCGCAGTTAGCTCTCCGAGAGTTTGCGTCAGCTGCATAGCGATTGGATCATCAGGACGCTCGGCAAGTATCTTGTTGATCGTATCGAGCGCAGCTGCAAATGCATCGCCGTTAACCTGCTTCAATGCCGTAGTCATTCCGCTCTTATATCTGAAATCGCTTATCTCCCGCTGAAAGCTCAGAGCGGACACGTTTTCAGGATCAATCGAAAGGGCTACAGCCAGAGCTTCATTGGCTCCTGACAAATCTCCCGCTTGCAGGGCAGCCCGTCCACGTAACAGCGAAGGGGATATGGCTTTCTCGATCGCCAATGAAACCTCCTGATCTAATGTAGCAAGTTTGGCAGGTTCAACATTCATGGCCCTAAGCTTGTCTAGCTCCATTCTTGCCGCACCCAATTGACCATTGGACAGAGATGCCTCCAGCGATTTGTCTCCGTCTTCAAATTCGGCTGCGGTAATATTAGCGCGAGAGCTAACTAGGCGGCTATCGTTGGGGAAAAAATTCGAAAGTTCGGAATACTCTTTCTCCGCCGAAATCAAATCATCACTCGCAATTCTCGTGTCGATCAGGTGAAAGAGGCGATCCCTAAGCCCAGAAAGCTCACTCTCTAATGAGGATATCGATGGATCATTTGGGAGCAGGCCCTTTGCCTCGTTGAAGTGGGAAGTGGCATCAGCGAGGCTTCCGCTTTGAATCGAATCATGAAAGGCTCTGGCTGAGACCGTGAACCTGGCATGGTTCAGCTCGTCGGCAAAAGGAATGATCCGTGGATCGTTAGGAAATTGTTCCTTCGCTTCATCTAACCGGGATGCCGCGTCATCAATCTGGCCGCCCTTAATTGAGCTTTGGAATGCATTACTGAATACGCCAAACTGCGCTCCGTGAATTTTCTTCTGGTAGTCGTCAGTTCTGGGCTCCCCTGGGGAATCTGCCTCGAACGCAGACATTAAAGCTTGGGCTCCTGGTATGTCTTTGCCTGCAAGCCTTGCGTCAATTGCTTCTAGTCGAGCTTGGCTAACGAGGGCCGAGTCCAGGACGAATGCCTGTTCGCCACCTCCTTGTTCGACGAGGTTAAAATTCGATAGCTCGACCTTCTCTTGCCTATTTCTGGAAAGATCAACCCATTGACACCAATAATAGTGCTCCACCGAGCTCCCAAAAACAGTTCTTTCGCCTTCTGCTGCGATCACGACTTTTTTTGAGCCGGGCAACAGCAGCTCAAAATCTCCGTTCGCGTCGGTATGCGTTTCGAAGATTGGAACGGGCAAGTGTATCCCCTGCATTACACGATCCGATAGGCCCTTCAGTCCCTTTACTGCCTCGCTGTTAATAAGTGGACGAGCTTGCAACGCCAGGGATCGAAAAGTCTCTGCATCAAAGGCCAAGACTGGCACTCCACCAAGGCGAATATTTTCGCCGCCCTGTGTAGTTATGAAAATGCTTCCGCGAAGCGGGCGGCTACGTCGTACGTAGGCGACGGTCATCAAAACGGCGATGAGCAAAATGCAAACAGTCGCTAATCCGACTTTCACGCGTTTGGTCGTTGGGCGACCCAAGACCGCGCTCACAGGTGTCTCTTGCCGCAGGTTAGTAGCGCCTATGACAGGGGGTTTATTGTCCAAAAATTCGGGAAATTCTCGTAACTTTTTCCATGTTCCACTCTGGAATTTGGCCATGCTCTCTAAGCTTACGCGGCTGGCCACGAGCCATTCCCTCATTTGCTCCTCTGTAAGCGGACCGCATTCCTTTCCGTCGGAACCTATAATCGTGTACATGGCGAGGTTGGGTATCTGGGCCGGACGTTGCGTCTCAATATGAAGGCCTATTCGAGCTTATACGCACATTGCGGTGTGCCCATTCAAAAAACAACCGGCGTTTGAGTTCAAAAGTCGTTAATTTTTCCCTGCATTATGCCGAACGCGAGATTCGGTGCATTCAAGGAAAGCTGAACTGTCCCGTCCGAGCATTCATAATACCAGTCGGCTTCATCTCCGATCGTTTCGGTCCTGTCCGGGCTGCCCATAAACTTCTTGAATTCGGCGGTTTTGGCGTAAGCGATAACATTCAATTGGGCGAGCTGGCCGTAGTGGGCATTTAGTTTCTCCCGCCATTGCGATTTTGTAGGCTTTGTAGGCGCCTGAGAAACGGCCTGAGGAGCCTCACTGTTCGAATTCGGCACATCGGCTGTTGTCGGGAGAATTACCGCTCGATCAGTTTCTTCCTGCTGAATCTTGGTCCATTTTTGATAATTGGCATCGTCCTTAGCCTGGAGATAAAAAGCAGCTGCTAATTGGGCATGAGCGGCTGCATCCAGGTGGTTACCGTTTCTTACTGCAATCGCGTATTGGTCCTCTTGATCCTTCGCCCCGTGAGATTCCAATCCGCCACCCCAAAAATACCACACCCCTATGCCGCCAATAATCATCATCGCCATCGCGCGCAACAGGCCAGGCACCTGACTAACAACCTCCTTTTTCGATACAGTTCGAGAATCAACGTTTTTAGGCGCAGATTCGGCGAGCAGTGGAGGCCCGGAGCCAACATCGCCGAGCTCCGAGAATTCCCGTATCTTCTTCCATAATCCAATCTCATTGTTCTTTGCCAGACTCTCGGAATTCACGCGGCCTTGCACGATCCAGTCCCTGATTTGCTCAAGCGTCACCGGACCATATTCGTTACCGTCGGAACCTATAATCGTGTACATGGAGATGCCGGATTACCCGACCGTGTGGTCACCAGGCGCGGATCAAGAAAACCTCAGATGAATCTTTGAGGAATCGTTACTCATGAATTGTCTCGCTGAACCGGTCTGACTTTCTCGCGAACTTCCTGAAATAGGCAATCGGAATAGACATGGCGCCGCGTTTTCTGTCCGCCGTCGGACTGCCGTGGCTCTCAAGCTCAGCCCGAGACAGTTTCTTTGATACGGATCTCAGATATGAAGGGAGCTTTATTTGCTCGGCTCAACGTCATTTCGTCGGATGCTGAGCGAGCGAAAATGCCCTCACCTCGTCCTGCGGCCAAGACACAAAAAATCTCGTAGAGACGTTTCCCTTTAACCGTCACCACGCGGGATGCAAAATCGAGTTCAAGCGTCGTTTCATCAGCAGAAAGCATCAATGCTAGGAGGGTCGAATACGGCAAAGCCAGCCGCTCTCGCGGTGTCTCGATGCGCAGGAACGGAGCCTGACCTTCCGTTGTTTGGTATGATTCGATTGAGGCGCTCATCCTCAGCGTTTCTTGACGTACGATGATTCGAGTTGTTGGCAGCGCTCGGCATGGATAGTCGTAGTGCGCCGTCTTACCCACCATGGGCGTAGAATATTGAGGCAGAGAATGGAGAAAATTCGCCCCCGCTCGAAGCCATCGGCCATCAAACCTTTCAGATGCTGGGCCGTTCGCCCGGACACACTGAAAAGGTGATTTTCATGGGCACGCCCGGCTTGCCGCGCGAACTCGGTTGCGCTGATTCGGTTCTCCGATTTGAGCTGTACCGAGGCAAGCAACGCAGGCTTGTCGGCCGTGAAAATCCGAATGGTCTCTCTGCCACGGGTCGCCGACACATAGAGCCCCTCACGGGAAAGGGGATCAGTCATAAACACCGAATCCACGGTGACGCCTTGAGCCGCTTGGGAGGTAGTGGCGTACCCATGCACGATTTCTCGACTAAGAAGAATAGCTCCATCTGCCAAGCGGACCTCGCCGTCCGCGGTAATCCCAGCGACCTTTAGCAAGGTGCCGTTGGGAACTCGCCGGGTAGCGCCGCCCTTGAGCCTCATCTGCCCAATTGCGCGTAGCCTAATTTCGTCTCCCTTCGCGAGCGACATCGAACGAGCTTCACAGACGGTCCAAGCGGTCCCGCTCTGTTTTGGAGATACCGATACCTCTTTCCCTCGCTGATTCTGCACTAACAGGCGCTCGCCTTCCTTTCGAAGAACCACGAGTTCATCTCCCTTTTCAAAATGCTTACCCCTTTTGCGAGCTACTAGGACCTGGCCGTCCTCATAGTTT
>Ga0302189_10004476_pt1 | contig 10392 bp, 10 predicted proteins | sample II_Bog_E2_2_FD_194551 | JGI IMG/M metagenome (GOLD analysis project Ga0302189, IMG submission 194551) | Peat permafrost microbial communities from Stordalen Mire near Abisko, Sweden - II_Bog_E2_2 | ecosystem: Environmental > Terrestrial > Soil > Wetlands > Peat | place: Sweden: Abisko...
GTCGGAGCGACAGGATTCGAACCTGCGACTTCGTGGACCCAAACCACGCGCTCTAGCCAGGCTGAGCTACGCTCCGATTCGCACACATCATCCCATTTTTTTTTGCAGACGCAATTTTAATCTGAACCGGTTTTCGATTTCCATTCAAAGCTCGACGCCCGCGCGCGCCGTGCTAAATTGTTCCCGTCATGTCAACGGAATCTCCGACAGCGCAAAAGAAAATCAACCTCCGCCGCCCCGACATCATGGAAGCGGTGTCGGCGCAGGTTTTATCCCATTACCGCAGCGAACTCGTCGAGCGCATCCGCGCCGGCGGCGGCGTGCTTTCCGCCGACGGCCTGACTGTGAAGCTCGCGAAGGAATTCGGCTTCTGCTATGGCGTCGAACGCGCGATTGACCTCGCCTACGCCGCAAGAAAATATTTTTCCGACGTCGCGCCGCACACGCCGATCTATCTGCTTGGTGAAATCATCCACAATCCCGAAGTCAACGACCAGATCCGCGCCATGGGCATTCAGATCATTTCGCCCAAGCCGACGGACGATGAAATCGAACAATTGCAATCTGGCGACGCTGTCATCATCCCTGCTTTCGGCACCGAGGTCAGCACACGCAAGAAGCTGGAGGCAAAAGGCTGTGTGCTCATTGACACGACCTGCGGCGACGTGATGAGCGTCTGGAAACGCGTCCGCCAATACTCGAAAGAGCATGTCACCAGCATCATTCACGGCAAGGCCAAGCACGAGGAGACCAAGGCCACCACGTCGCAGGCTCGCGCCTACGGCAGCGGCCATTATCTTGTGGTGTTCAACCTTGCCGAGACGGATTTTGTCTGCAATTACATTTTACACGGCGGCGACAAGCACGAATTTCTGAAAAAATTTGAAGGCGCCTATTCCGCCGGCTTCGACCCCGACTTGCATTTGCAGGCCGTCGGCGTTGCGAATCAGACAACCATGCTTCGCGGTGAAACCGAGGAAGTCCAGCGCCGCTTCAAACTGGCCATGATCCAGAAATATGGCGAGGCTGCGATTGAAAAACATTTTCGTTTCTTCGACACCATTTGCGGCGCGACGCAGGACCGGCAGGACGCGCTTCAAAAACTTTTGGTCGAGCCGATGAACCTGCTCATCGTCATCGGCGGCTACAATTCATCGAACACGTCGCATCTGGCAGAAATGGGCGAGTCCAAACTGCCGACTTACTTTATCAAGAACGCCGCCAAGATGCAGTCCGACAATCTCATCGTCCATTACGACCAGCACAAAAAGCAGGAAGTGGAAACGAGCGGCTGGCTGCCGTCCGGCAAAATCAACGTTGGCATCACCGCAGGCGCGAGCTGTCCAAACAATTTGATTGAAGACACCATCCGCCGCCTGTTCGAGTTGCGCGGAATTTCCGTCCAGGAACTGCTCAAAAATTAAATTTCCATGCCGCGCACGCGACTAGAACTCGAGCAAATCGAACGCCAGATCCTCGCGACATACGCCCAATTCAGCGGCGACACGCGCGGACGCGAACACGCGGAGGCCCCGCCCGAATGGCGCACACATTACCAGCGCGACCGCGACCGCGTCATCCATTCACGCGCGTTCCGCCGACTCGAATACAAGACGCAGGTTTTTCTCAACGGCAGCGGCGACCATCTCCGAACCCGGCTCACGCACACTATTGAAGTTGCGGCAATCTCTCGCAACATCGCCAGCGCGCTGAAGCTGAACACCGACCTTGCCGAAACCATCGCGCTCGCTCACGACCTCGGCCATTCGCCATTCGGCCACAAGGGAGAAACAGTTCTTGCCCGCCTGATGAAAGGTCACGGCGGCTTCGAACACAACCAACACAGCCTCCGCATCGTCGAGCAATTGGAACAAAAATATCCGAGCTTTCCCGGTCTGAATCTTTCATGGGAAGTCCGTGAAGGCCTCGCCAAACATCACACTGCCTACGACCATCCCGGCGAGCGCCGGGGTTTCGCAGCAAAAAACTCCTCGCTTGAGGCGCAGATTGCCAACCTCGCCGACGAGATCACGTATTACAGCCACGACCTCGACGACGGATTGGATTCCGAGTTGTTGTCCGAAAAAAACCTTGCCGCAAATGTCCGCGTCTGGGCGCACGCCGCGAAGCTGGTGAAAAAACAATTCGGCATTCTGCCCGACGAAAGCCGCCGCTATTTCATCATCCGCACCATCATTGACATGCAGATTCACGATGTCGTCGAAAACAGTGAACGGCTCATCGCCAAAGCCGGCGTGAAGTCCGCCGATGACGTGCGACTGTATTCTAGGCCACTCATCGCATATAGCCCCAAACGCCGCGCCCAAAATCTGGAATTGCGTAAATATCTTTATAAAAATCTTTATTACAATCCTGTCGTCCACAAGCCGAACCTGCGCGCGGTCAAATTGCTCGGCGAACTCTTCAATTATTACTTGAAACACCCGAAGGAAATTGGCGAAAGCTCCCGCAAACGTCTCAAAAAAATTGGCCTGCACCGTGCGGTATGCGATTACCTCGCCGGCATGACCGACCGTTACGTCTTGCTTGAATACGAAAAAATATTTGACGAAACCTTCAAAGTCGTGTGATCGATTCGTCAGATGGAAGTCCGGCAAGAAGTTGCGAAACGGTTTTTCCCTGCCCTGCCAATATTAATTCAGGAACGACTTCATTCAACGGCTGAAGCACAAACCGCCGCAAATGCGCACGCGGATGAGGCAAAACTAATTCCTGCAAATTACCGCCTTCGCTGCGCTTCGGTGCGGCAGGGCGAATTTCACTTCCAAAGGTGATCAGATCCAAATCCAGAGGACGCGGCTCGTTCAAGACCATTTTCGGAGCGCGGCCAAATTCCACTTCCATCTCGCGCAACTTATTTAGCAGCGATTCCGGCGTCTCATTTGTTTGGGGAATTAATCCGGCGACTGCGTTCACAAATTTTGGTGAATTCGGAGGACAATCCACGGGCGACGTTTTCCACAAGGAAGATTTGAGAATGGGCGCACTGGAAAGAACCTGCAGCCGCACCATCGCGTCCGAAATTATTCTTTTAGAATCGCCGAGGTTTGAACCAAGCGCGACAATGGCCAGTGCGGACTGCGGAGTGCGGGGTGCGGAATTGCCTGTGATGCGGCCGGGGCTTTTCATTCCGCACTCCGAATTCCGCATTCCGCGTTCATTTCAGCCCCAGCACGTCCTGCATGTCGTAGAGGCCGGGCTTTTGATTCACGACCCAGAGCGCCGCGCGCAACGCGCCGTTCGCAAATGTGTCGCGGCTCGACGCTTTGTGCGTGAGTTCCAATCGCTCCCCGATGTTGGCAAAAATGACCGTGTGGTCGCCGACCACATCGCCGCCGCGAATGGAGTGAATTCCAATTTCGGCCGCAGTGCGTTCGCCGACGATGCCGACGCGACCATGCCGCGCTATTTTTTCAAGCTGCTGATTGCGCACCGCGGCCAGAATCTCGGCCAGCGATTTAGCCGTGCCGCTTGGCGCATCTTTTTTCAGGCGATGGTGCATCTCGACGATTTCCAAATCAAAATCCGCCCCCAAAATCTCCACCGCCTTGCGCGTCAGCCAGAACAGCGTGTTGACGCCTGTGGAAAAATTCGACGCCCACACCATCGGGATCTTTGTTTTTAGTTTCAGTATCGCAGTTTTCTCTGCATCCGAATGTCCGGTGGTTCCGATGACAATCGCCTTTTTATTTTTCACACACAATCCGGTGATGGCCGGAGTCGCATCGTGCGAACTGAAATCAATCACCACGTCAGTCTTGGAAATGACAGCACCCAAATCGTCGTCTCGATCAATCGCAGCGACGATTTTCAAGTCGCGAAAGTTCTTCGCGCAAGAGATTAGTGCCTGTCCCATGCGGCCCTTCGCGCCGGTGATGATGACTCGCGTCATAATTCTATTCTTCTATTCCAGAACGCCGCAGCGCTTCATTGTTGTGCGCAGCGCGTCCCAGTTCTTCGGGTTCATTGGCACGAGAGGCAACCGGGATTCTTCCTCGATGATTTTCATCATCGCCAGCGCGGCTTTCACCGGCGTCGGGTTCGTCTCGATGAACAAATCCTTGAACAACGGATAGAATTTCTCATGCAGCCTCAAAGCGGCGGCGGATTTCCCCGTCGCGAACAATTTCACCATCTGCGAAACCTCTTTTGGAATCACATTGGACGCAACGCTGATGACGCCGTTTGCACCGACCGACATGAACGGCAGCGTCAGGGAATCATCACCGGACATGATTTCAAATTTTGCGCCAAGTGCGGCGCGCAATTGCGAGACCCGGTCGCAACTTCCGCCCGCCTCTTTTATGCCGACGACGTTTTTGCAATCCGTCGCGAGACGCTTAACGGTTTCAATTCCAATTTCAACTCCACAGCGTCCCGGAATGCTGTAAAGCACGATGGGCAACTTCGTCGCGCGCGAGATGGCCTTGAAATGCTGATACAAGCCTTCCTGCGTCGGCTTGTTATAATAGGGCGCGACCTGGAGCGAGCCGTCCGCGCCGGCTTTTTCTGCGGCTTGCGTCAGGGAAATCGCCTCGCTCGTGGCGTTGCCGCCCGTGCCGGCGAGCACTTTGATTTTGCCCGCCGCGTATTTCACGGAAAGCTCGATGATGCGGGCGTGTTCCTCCAGATTGACTGTGGGCGATTCACCGGTGGTGCCGACCGGCACAATGCCGTCCACTCCGCCCTTGATCTGGAATTTGATCAGGCGCTCGAGCGATTCCTCGTCAATCTCGCCGCTTCTGAACGGCGTGACTATTGCAGTATAGGTTCCATTGAACATAATCAATCCCCTTAAAATCAGGGAAAACAGCCCGATTGGCGAGCAGGAAATTGCTTGCCTCTTGCTACGCGGCGGCGTGTCGCTTAATTTCTCGCCTCATTGAAAAAGAACGGACGACCTGAAATCCCGCGCAAGACGATATATCGCCTTTCGATATATCTACGCTGCCTCGCGCGTCTACATGAGAACGGCATCAGCACCGTTTCCAGCGAGGCGCTCGCCAAGGCCGCCGGGGTCAAGCCGACGCAGCTGCGCAAAGATCTCGCCTATTTCGGCACGTTCGGCACGCGCGGCCTCGGCTACGACGTCACTGACCTTTTCAAAAGGATTTCCGAGGAACTCGGCACGTCGCGGCTGCAACCGGTCGTCCTCGTCGGCGTCGGACATCTGGGGCTTGCACTGTTGTTGTATCGCGGGTTTGAAAAGGAAGGATTTGAAATCACCGCCGCTTTCGACTCCGACCCGCTCCGTGTGCGCGATGCGGAAATCAAGCAGCCAATCCATGGCATGGAAGAACTGCCGGAACTGGTCAAAAGGCAGCACGTCAAGATGGCCATTCTCGCCGTGCCCGCGACAAGCGCGCAGGAAGTGGCAAACCAGCTCACCCAGGCGGGCATCACCGGCATCCTCAATTTCTCCCCGATCGTGCTCTCCGTGCCGGAAGAAGTAATGGTCAACAACGTCAACGTCGCCATCGAGCTGGAAAATTTGAGCTACTTCACGCAGGAATAAGACGCCAAATCCGTTCAAACCGGAACGCCTCTCTTTTCGTCATTTGGTTTTCTGCCAGAACGAAAACACCTTCTTCCACCAGCCTGGCGGCTGCCCGGATACGTCGTTGTGATGCGCTCCGGGAAAGACCTGCAAATCCTTTGGACCGCCGTAGCCGTCATACAATTGGATGCCGGATGCCGGACCGATAATCTCATCGACACCCGCCACAACAAATTTCACCGGGCCATGGTAACTCTTCAAACATTCCTCCGGGTTGAATCGGTCGAGCAGCAACAAATAGGCGGGCAGAAACCACATCTGTCGCTGGGCCACCGAGGCGAGATTGCGGTAAGGCACGAACAACGCCAGCCCTGCGACTTCCTGCGGATGATTTTTCGCCAGTTCGCACGCCACGCCCGCGCCGATGGATTCGCTCACGACATAGCGCGGGGAATTGGTGGACAACAATTGAAACGCCTCCTCTGCCGCCGCCACAAAACTTGTCTTGCTTGGCGAACCTTCTCGCGCGCCGTAGCCGGGATATTCCAAGACATAGACATCCACCGGTTCCGCGTCATGGATCGGCTGCGCGAGATAACCGCGCCCGATGGCGCAGCCGGCGTTTCCATGAACAATCAAGACGCTGCCCGCCGACGTTCCATTCGCAGGAATTTTCCAGCCGATAATCTGGCCGGACTGATTTCTCCATGGAACAAAACCATGGTCCGCCGCCGCCCCGACCACGGCATCAGCAGGAATTTTTTCTGGAAAATAAAGTAGCTTTCTTTGGATGGCGCAGCCGCAAATGCACAGAAAGACATAGGCAATTAGAAATGTCTTCAATGCAAGCATCGCCCACTGTCGCCACGGTAAGGACGAGATTATTGAAAATGTTTCATTAGCCACGGATTTATTCCTTCTTCGTCACTTTCAATTCGATGTGCAAATCGCGCAGTTGCTTCGGCTCCACGGTGCTGGGCGAATCGGTCATCAAGTCCGTGCCTTTCGCCGTTTTCGGGAAGGCAATCACATCGCGGATGCTTTGCGTGCCGCAAAGGATGGCGATGAGCCGGTCAAATCCAAGCGCGATGCCGCCGTGCGGTGGCGCGCCATATTTGAAGGCCTCCAGCATGTAACCAAAACGCGCCTTCACCATGTCCGGCGGAATGGCGAGCAGCTCCTCGAAAATGGTTTTCTGCACGTCGGGCTGATGGATACGAATCGAGCCGCCGCCGAGTTCCACGCCGTTGACGACCACGTCGTAGTGCTGACCACGGACTTTCTTGGGATCGGTCTTGAGCAGCGGAATGTCTTCCGTGACCGGCGCGGTAAATGGATGATGGCTCGAATACCACCGGTTCTGTTCACGATCAAATCCGAGCAGCGGAAATTCGATGACCCAGAGGAAATTAAACTGCTTCGGATCAATCACGAGTTTGCCCTGCGTCTTGAGCACGTCGGCGCAATACAAACGGATCTTGCCGAGGATTTCGCAGGCGTTCAGCCATTGGTCGGCCGCGAAGAGAATCAAGTCACCTTCCTGAATCGCCAGCTTCGTAGTGAGCGCGGCCTTCTCGGCTTCGCTGAAGAATTTCACGATGGGCGACTTCCATTCGACGGTAGCACCGTCGGCCCCTTTTTCCACCTTGATGAAGGCGAGACCTTTCGCACCGAAGCTCTTGGCGTATTCGGTCATCGTCTCGATCTGGCCTTGCGTGGCGCCGGCCATGCCTTTCGCATTGAGCGCCTTCACGACGCCGCCGTTGGCGATGGTGCCGCTAAACACTTTGAACGTGCTCGCGCGGAAATCTTCCGTCATGTCCACGAGTTCCATCGCGAAGCGCGTGTCGGGCTTGTCAATGCCGTAGCGGTTCAGCGCTTCCTCGAAAGTGATGCGCTTGAACGGCGTCGGCACATCAATGTTCAACGCGGTCTTCCACACGCGCTTGAGCAGGCCTTCGATGAGCGCGTAAATGTCCTCGCGGTCAATGAAGCTCATCTCGATGTCCACCTGCGTGAACTCCGGCTGGCGGTCGGCGCGCAAATCCTCGTCGCGATAGCAGCGGGCGAGCTGGAAATATTTTTCCACGCCGGCGACCATCAGGATTTGTTTGAACTGCTGCGGCGACTGCGGCAGCGCGTAGAACGTGCCCGGCTCGCGGCGGTTCGGCACCAGAAATTCCCGCGCGCCTTCGGGCGTGGACTTGAACAGCGTGGGCGTCTCGACTTCGAGGAAACCTTGTTCGTCCATGTAGCTGCGTGTGGCGATGGCGACTTTGCTGCGCACTTTCAAGTTGCGCGCCATTTCGGGCCGGCGCAGATCAAGGTAGCGATATTGCAGGCGCAATTCCTCGTTCACCTTGTTGGCGATCTCCGGATCGTCCACCGGAAACGGCAGGACTTCCGCCATGTTCAAGACTTCGAGACCGGTGACGCCAACCTCGACTTCGCCGGTGGGAATCTTGGCGTTGTTCGTGCCAGCGGGACGCGCACGGACTTTGCCGGTGATGCTCACGACGCATTCGCTGCGGAGCGCGGCGGCCTGCGCGAACAGCTCCTTCGTCAAATCCGACGGATCGAAAACCGTCTGGGTGCGGCCTTCGCGGTCGCGGATGTCTATGAAGATGAGGCCGCCGAGGTCGCGGCGGGAATGGACCCAGCCGGACAGCGTGACGGTTTGCCCGATGTGTGCCGGGCGCAGTTCGTTGCAATGATGCGTGCGTTTCATGTTAAAATAGAATCTAGGAGTCAGAATTTAGAATTCAGAATCCAAAGCGAGCGTGGATTCTGGCGGAGAAATGGACGCATTTCAAAGTAAAAGTAAGGCGCGGCGAAAACTTAATCCACCCGCAGCAAGATGCGCCCGTAGCCGCCCTCGTGAGAGCGCGGAAATGCCTTTGAAAATCCTGTCCGCGTTTTTACAAACTCGGCCACGGCTTCACGTTTTCCGGGAAATTTCGCTTAATTAAACAGGGCAATAAATGTAATGCAGATTACAACGGACGGTTAGCCACCGGATTCAGGCCATGCCATGCTCCTTCTGTTGTTTATGCAATCGCTGGCGTCAGTGGCTCATACATTCGACCAAACAAGCTTACCCCCACCCCAATTTCCGTCCGGCGCGACGGCGGAATTGTCCGCCCACCGCCGTGTCCACCCAAAAAATTTGCTTTTTTCACCCGCACACGGCCGTGGCGGGCCGATTCGACCGTCGTTTTGCCCGGACACGACCGTGGCTGGGCGAGAAATCCGCTTTTTTCACCCGGGCACAGCCGTGGCAGGCCGATTCGACTATCGTTTCACCCGGACACGGCCATGGCTGGGCAAGAAATCCGCTTTTTTCACACGCACACGGCCATGGCTGGGCAAGAAATCCGCTTTTTTCACACGCACACGGCTGTGGCTGGCCGGGAAATCCTGTTTTTTTGCCCGGACACGGCTGTGGCAGGGGGAAAAAACCGTCGTTTTCACCAAAAACGCCCATTTTCCTCCTAAACACTCAATCCTAACTCCCATCCCCTAAATTATATGGCATCAAATAGACTCCCCGATCCGATCGATGATCTCTTCACCCTGGCTGAAGACATGACCGACGGCTGTCATAATCACGAGGTGACCATCGGCCTCAAACAAAACACGGAAGTGGACATGCGCACCGACCTGGACGCCTGCATCAGCGCCCAAGGCGACTTCAAGACCGCGTTGAGCGCCAAGACCGACTTTAGCACCGCCGTGACCGTGGCGGATTCCAACGGCAAAGCCTTCATCGGTTCCGCGCGCCGCGTGCTCGTGGCCAATTATGGCGAAGGCTGGAGCCAGTCCTGGGCTGCCACCGGCTTTCCCGACCAGTCCACCGCCGTGCCCACCACAAAATCCAAACGCCAGGCATTGCTGCAATCGCTCAAAAACTTTTTCAAGGCCAACCCCGGCATGGAGGTCAACACCCCCAAGATCATCGTCACCTCCGCGCTGGCCGGCACGCTCTTCACCGCGCTTTCCACCGCTCGCGTGGCGGCGGCGGACGGCAACACCGATGCCGCCAGGAAAAAAATCCTGCGCGACGCCGCCGAGCAGACCCTGCGCGACCGCATGATGGGACTCATCAGCGAACTCGGCCAGTTGCTGGACGCCACCGACCCGCTGTGGCTGGCCTTTGGCCTGAACGAACCCGGCGCCACCAACCTGCCCGATTCGGTGGACGGCCTGGTGCTCGTGGCCGGGCAGGCGGGCACCGTGCTGGCGCACTGGAGCAATCCCTCGCGCGCCACCCGCTTCCGCGTGTATAAACAGATTGACGGCGTGGACCCCATACCCGTCAACATCACCACCGTGACCGAGTGCGATGCCACGCTCACCGGCCAGCCCAGCGGCAAGCTGTTGAAAATCTTCGTCATCGCCGCCAACGACGCCGGCCAGGCCGCGCCCAGCGACACCGTGCAGATCACCGTGCCGTAAAATCAAAGCGGCCTCCGTCAACGGAGGCCGCCTTTTAATTCAAATTTTTGTAGGAGACGACGTGAGGAGTCTCTGACTGAAGAAATAAAACCGGTTAAAAATGAGTCTCGTCACCTCGGCTCCTACGCAAGTGAAAGGCGGACGTGAAAAGTCTTTGACAGAAATTCGCAAGTCCGCTTTCATAAACCCATGTTGGCAAAGGCCGTCAAGAAAACAACCGTGCACGACACCGTGCACGCTCTGCGGCCTAATACCTGTTAGGTGTCAGAGCGACACATTTTGATTTATGGACGAGAAAATTAAAAAAGGATTCGAGGCGGTAGCTCAGAAGATGTCGGATCATATTCATAGCGAGCAAGTGATTCGGCAGTCGCAGAGAGATTTCCACCAGAAGGTTCGCGGCGCTCTTGATGCGCAGA
>Ga0302189_10004480_pt1 | contig 10384 bp, 8 predicted proteins | sample II_Bog_E2_2_FD_194551 | JGI IMG/M metagenome (GOLD analysis project Ga0302189, IMG submission 194551) | Peat permafrost microbial communities from Stordalen Mire near Abisko, Sweden - II_Bog_E2_2 | ecosystem: Environmental > Terrestrial > Soil > Wetlands > Peat | place: Sweden: Abisko, Stordalen...
CCGCGCGGCGTCATTACGCTGAAGACCTGCGTTTTACCACGCGCATGTCGTCGCCGGCCCTCTTCCACGCCTTCGCAACCGTGCCGCGCGAGCGCTTTATGGGGCCCGGTCCCTGGCGCGTGTTGAGCCAGGGGGAATTCTGGACCACTGAAAACGCTGATCCGAGGAATGTCTATCACAATGTGCTAATTGCGCTGGACGAAACCAAGAGCATAAACAACGGACAGCCCAGTCTCTGGGCTACGTTTCTCGATCAGCTTGGCGTTCAGGCTGGCGATCACCTGCTGCATCTGGGTTGCGGCACCGGGTATTACACCGCGATCCTGGCTGAAATCGCTGGCACGCAAGGAAGAGTCACGGCCATCGAAATTGAGCAATCCATTGCGGAAAGGGCGCGCGTTGCGCTGGCGCCGTGGCCTCAGGTCACAGTCATCCATGGAGACGGATCCAGCGGACCATTCGAACCCGCCGACAGAATTGTCTTGAGTGCCGGCGCTTCCTATCCGCTTCCGGCCTGGCTTGCCGCCGTCAAACCAGGCGGAAAGCTCCTGTTTCCATTGACTGGCGCAAAGGGGGCGGGAGCTATGGCCCTGCTGACCCGCAAGGGCGAGAACAGTTTTGCTTGCCGGCTGGAATTTGGCGTCTTCTTTATTGGATTCAGCGGAGCCCGTAACCCCGATATCGATCGCCAACTCTCCGAACTGCTGCATTTCGACCAGGGCAAGAGCGTCCAATCCCTGCGCTGCGACGTACATACAAGGGACGAGACCTGCTGGCTGCATGGGGATGGCTGGTGCTTTTCAACGAGCGAGCCGACGGGCTCATGAGTCTCAACTCTGAATTATGCGAGACTAGACCTAGTCTGATTTTGAGGAGAGGCTTCCATGCGAACCGCGAACTCCGCAGCACAATATGTAGGTATCCGCGAAGCCAAGACCCAGCTTTCGAAACTCGTCGACCTTGCCTCTTCCGGTACCGATGTGGTGATTGAGCGGAACGGCAAGCCAGTGGCGCGCTTGACAACGCTCGAGCAGCCAAAGAAGAAGCCCCTCGTCTACGGTCTCTTGGAGGGAAAAGGCTGGATCGCAGATGACTTCGACGCACCGCTTCCTGACTGGCTTCAGGCGCAGTTTGAAGGCCGAGACAAACCAAATGAATTCTGACCTGAACGAATACGTCGATGTTCCAATACCGAAGGCGGCCTGCCTTGTGCTGTTTGAATTGCTAACCTCGTCGTATGAAGAGTGGCGCAAGCTTAACCCTGACGACTCGTCTGCGAGTCCTATGAACATCAACGCAGAAGATCATGCGCAGCGAATGGCCCTCTGGAAGCTGAAAGTGCGCTTGAAAGGACCCTTCCCGAGCTCTTTTCATCCAACTACAACGAGTTGCTGACGGAATCGAAACGCATCCTCAGCGCCCCAATCGGCTAGGAATCAATTGATCGGGCGATGCGCGAACGGCGGCGCGCCCTCACAGCACCCGCCCAAGCCACTTCCCCGTATGCGAAAGCAGATTCCCCGCCACTTCCTCCGGCGTTCCTTCGGCCACAATCCGCCCACCTGCCTCGCCGCCCTCAGGCCCCAGGTCGATCACCCAGTCCGCGCACTTGATTACATCCAGATTGTGCTCGATCACAATCAGCGACCCGCCGCCGTCGATCAGCTTGCGAAACGCAGTCAGCAGCTTTGAAACGTCGTCGAAGTGCAGCCCGGTCGTCGGCTCGTCCAGAATGTAGAGCACCCGGCTGGCCTGCGAAGGCTTGGCATTCGCGTTCGCCGCCCTCACCTGCGCCAGGTGCGCCGCCAACTTCACCCTCTGCGCCTCGCCGCCCGATAACGTAGTCGCACTCTGCCCCAGCCTGAGGTAACCGAGGCCAATCTCATCCAGCACGGCCAGCTTTTCAAGCAACCGCGTCTGCCCGGCAAAGAACCTGAGCGCCTCCTTCACCGTCATCTGCAGCACTTCGTGAATGTTCTTGCCCTTGTACTGCACTTCCAGCACCTTGGCCTGGTAGCGCGTTCCGTTGCAGTCCTCGCAGGGCAGTTCCACATCCGCCAGGAACTGCATCTCCACCGTCACCGTCCCGTCGCCCTCGCAGGTGTTGCAACGGCCTCCCGGCACGTTAAATGAAAAATGCCCCGGCGTCAGTGAAAGCCGCTTGGCGTCCGGCTGCGCGGCATAAAGTTCCCGCACCAGGTCGAATCCCTTGATGTACGTAATCGGATTGGATCGCGGCGTCCGCCCAATCGGAGTCTGATCCACCAGCACAACGTCGTTCAGCCGCTCCACCCCGGTCAGCGACTTATAAACAGAAGACGGGTCGGAGCCGTCGCTCTGGCCCAGCGCCCGCGCCACTGCCCGGTAAAGGACCTGGTGCACCAGGGTCGACTTGCCCGACCCGGAAACCCCGGTAATGGCCACCAGCATTCCCAGCGGAATCTCCACATCGAGCTTGTGCAGGTTGTTCGCCTCGGCCCCGCGCAGCACCAGCCGCTCGCGCCCCGGAGTGCGCCGCCGCGTAGGCACAGGAATCGAAACCTGCCCCGACAAATACTTCCCGGTAAGCGAGTTGGGATTGGCCTCGATCTCCGCCAGAACCCCCTCGGCCAGCAGCTTGCCGCCAAACTCCCCAGCACCCGGCCCCAGGTCCAGCAGGTGATCGGCGGCACGTAGCACATCCGCATCGTGCTCCACCACCAGAATCGTGTTGCCCAGGTCGCGCAGCTCATGCAGAATCGCGATCAGCCGCGCCGTGTCCCGCGTATGCAGCCCTATCGACGGCTCGTCCAGCACATAAAGCGCCCCCACCAGCCGCGACCCCAGCGAAGTAGCCAGTTGAATTCGCTGCGCCTCGCCGCCGGAAAGCGTCGAAGCCAGCCGATCCAGAGTCAAGTATTCCAGCCCCACAGCATCCAGAAAATTCAGCCGCTGCCGCACCTCGTGCAAAATTGGCCCGGCAATCTCCTCCTGCATCGGCGAAAGTTGCAGCGCCTCGAAAAACTCCTTGGCCTGCGCAATGGTCAGCGCCGTCGCCTGGCAAATGTTTTTGCCCCCATGTTTCTGCGTCGCGATTCGAACCGACCGCGCCTCAGCCCGCAGCCGCTGCCCGCGGCAATCCGGGCACTCCGCGTAGCCACGATACTTGCTCAGCATCACCCGCACATGCAGCTTGTACTTCTTGCGCTCCATCTGCGCAAAGAATCCAAACACGCCCGCAAAACCGCCCTTGCCGCGCAACACAATCTCCCGCGCCGCCTCGGGCATCTCGCGCCACGGCGCGTCCATGGGTACGCCCAGCTCGCCGGCCTGCTTGCGCAGATCGGTAAACCACGACCGGTACTTGGGCCGCTCCCACGGGTCAATGGCGCCTGCACCCAGGCTCAGCCCCTTATCCGGGATCACCAGGTTCAGGTCGAAGTCCACCGTGTTCCCAAATCCCTGGCATCGAGGGCAAGCTCCGAACGGGTTGTTGAAGCTGAACAGGCGCGGCTCCGGCTCCTTGCCTGGCCGATGGCAACTCTTGCACTCGTACTCGCCGCTGAACCGGTGCCTCTTCCGGGCTTGAGTTTCGTCGCCTCCCGAACTATCTCGTGGAACCTCTTCAAACACCACTTCGCCCGATTCGCGGTAGCCAGTCTCCGCCGCATCCACAATCCGCGAGCGATTATGAAGGCTGACGACAATCCTGTCCAAGAGCACAAACACCGGCAGCGTGAAGTCCAGATCCAGCAGCGACTCCGGAGTCGAGAATTCAACGATCTTGCCTTGCTGATAGAGCCGGTTGAACCCGCTCGTTCTAAGCTCCGTCAGCCGCGCCTTCAGCGTCTCGGTATGCGGCGAATCCCCGCCATTGGCCACCGGTTTGCCCTTTGTTCCAGCCTTTGCCGCCCGCACCGGCGCCTTCGCAGATTTTGCCACCGCATCGGCCTCCGGCATCGCGCTGGCCACGGGAAACAGCGCCTGCAGGCGCGTCCCTTCGCCCAGCTTGAGCATTGCCTCGGCAACCTCGTCCATCGAGTCCCGCTTTACCAGCCCGTCGCAAAAGACGCAATGCACCGTCCCGCAGCGCGCATACAGCAGGCGCAGGTAGTCGTAGATCTCGGTCGCCGTAGCCACGGTCGAGCGCGGGTTCCGCGTAGTATTTTTCTGCTTGATGGCGATTGCCGGCGCAAGGCCGTCGATCAGGTCAACATCCGGTTTTTCGATTCGCTCCAGAAACTGCCGCGCGTATGCCGAAAGCGATTCCACATAGCGCCGCTGTCCCTCGGCATAGATGGTGTCGAAGGCCAGCGAACTCTTTCCCGACCCGGAAACCCCGCTGACCACCGTCAGCTTCCCATGGGGAATATCGCAGGAAATGTCCTTCAGGTTATGAGTCCGCGCGCCGCGGATAATGATGGCATCGTTCAAAGGAAAGGCACCGGGAATGAATCGTCCAGCCGCGTCAAAGCCCCATCAGCGAGCCTCGGGACGCAACTGGCCATCCTTCATTATACTTCGATTCCGGAAGCGGTCACCGGAACCGGGTGGCGTCTCAAACTTGAGTTGACGTGCCAGACTGGTTGCGGGCAAGCCATTCGAGAAAGAATTCCTTCACTTCTTGTGGCGCCCTGTCGGTTTCTCGCAGACCCGCTCGAGCCCTCTGGACGATTTTCTCGGACGCGTCTTCCTTTTCGATGGCTTCTCGGCAAGCGATCAGCGCCTGGATATCGGCGCACGACAAGAGCTTTGAATAGGCGTATGTGATCACCGACGGATCCGTAATAAATCTATGGTCGCCAACCGCTAAACGCGTCATCGTATCAGAGCGCGAGCGCTCTGTCGTTACGCTCACCAGGACCACATAATTGTTCTCGTCTGGATCGGTAATCACGATATGAAGATGAGGCTTGGGATTGCCTTCATCGTACAGAAGAAACGTGCTTCCGCTTTTCACGACCTGCAGGCATGCTCAAGCCGCTCTTCAAACTTGCGCTCGTGTTCTAACTCTGCAACGATTGCCTGGATATTTTCAGAAGGTTCTTCCAGAGCTCGAAGAATCTCTTCCATGTCGATGGGAATGCTGCTTCCATGTGGATTTTGCCACTCGGGAAATGTATGGACGAAGTCAACTAAATCCCAACGATTCTTGTGTCCATATTGTTCAAAGACATGCCGAAGCAGGTTCTGTTCCGCGAGCGACAACTTTTTCGCCTTCAGCGGCTCATTGGTCAGCTTGACTTCATAATCGTCAAACGGTGCGGAAATGTACTCGGACCAGACCCGTCCACCTTCTCGAATCAGGTTGTATGTTTGGCTCAGAACTGGGCCCTGGTCCATCGAAACATAGTTGTCGTTGCTTATCGGAATGCCCCACTCGACGAACGCTTCACGATCGGCAATATAGAGAAGCTTGAGGAGTTTAATGTAGTGCATTCGACCGCCACGCAGATTGAGGAGGAATGCCGAGGCTTCCGTCACCTTTTCTGGGTCGAATCGCATTTGCTACACCTTCCAACGTAGGTTCGTTGTCACTGATGATAACGAAAATTAGGCGAAATAGCAAGATCTTCGCTTGCAAACTCGGGCTTGCGCATGCATCAAGACAAATCTACTTCCACCGAAAGATGCGCAGCGAAACGGCGAACGGCACCACGAACCACGCCAGCAGAATCGCTACCTGTGCCATCTGCTGGCCCAGGTTCAGCCCTTGCAGCATATTCCCGCGCATGGCGCTGATAGCCGCCGTCAGTGGCAACGCCTGCACCAGAGGCTGAATCACCGCCGGAAACCGCGATGCCGAAAAGAAAATGCCCGACAGAATCCACATTGGAAGCATCACCAGGTTCATCAGGCCAGAGACCGCTTCCGTCGTCCTGGCTCGCGAAGCCACCAGCAACCCCAGCGCCGAGAACGCCAGCGAAGTCATCAGGCACAGCAGCCCCAGCTCAACAAGCGACCCGCGAAACGGAACCCCGAAGACCAGCCACGTAAACGCCAGGAACACCGCGACCTCGATGAGCAGCATCGCCAGCCTGGACAGCAGGAACGCGGCCAGGTACTGCCACTTCGGCATCGGTGACGCCACCAGCCTCTTCAGCAGCTTCTTCTGCCGCCCCTCGACAATGGAAAACCCCAGCCCCCACATGGCCGACCCCATCAGGTTCATGCCCAGCAGGCCCGGCACCACAAAGTCTATATACCTCGAACCGGTCTCATGCACAAGCTCGTTGTTGGCAGGCACCGCATCGTGCCGCCCCGCAGAGGTTTGAATTGCCCGGTCGGCCAGCAACCGCGCCGTACGCGCATCGGGATTTGTATCGTCGTACTTGTACGCAACCCCGTCCGGCCCCTGAATCGCCAGCAGCAGAATATTCCCCGTGGCCAGCGCATGAGTCCCAGCCGCTTCGTCCAGCGTCACCGCCGTCAGTCCCTTGTCCGCGGCCAGCGCCTGCGTCAGTTGCGGGGTGGTCGCGCCCACTTGCAACACGTCGGCCGGCCGATTGCGGAAGGCGATGCCCAAGCCCACAGCCAGCAGAATCGGAAAGATGAAGATCCAGAAAATGGCCTCGGGTTCGCGCAAAAACAGCCGAAAACGCACCATCGTCAGTTGATAAAGGCTGCTGGTTTCGAGCTTACTCATCGCGCAAATTCCTTCCTGTCAAGCTCACAAACACGTCTTCCAGCGTCGCGGAGTGGGTCCGAAACTCGCTCAGATGCAGACCCTGAGCAGTAAGTGCGGCAAAGATGCGCGGCACCACCGAGTGCAACTCGCTCACCGAAAGCTGGTGCAACCCCGCATCCACGCGATGCGATTGAACGCCCGGAATCGCCAGCAGCGGACCCGCATCCACAACCGCGTGGGCCACAGTAGATGTGGGTGCCCCAGGTCTCGATTCTGAGACCTGGGAGATATGAGAAGTTGGTGCCCCTGGTCCCTCGCCTTTGGGGACCAGGGATCCATGAGAGCCGGGTGCCCCAGGTCTCGATTCTGAGACCTGGGAATCGTGAGACTCAACCACCGCGAACTCCACAATATTCTCCCCGCCCACCAGCGCAATCAGTTCCTTTGGCGTCCCCAGAGCAATCACCTTGCCGTGATCCATAATGGCCACGCGGTCGCAGAGCCGCTCCGCTTCATCCATATAATGTGTGGTCAGAATAATCGTCCGCCCCGCATGTTTCAGCTCGTCCACCAAATCCCACAAGTGACGCCGCGCCTGCGGATCGAGCCCGGTGGTTGGCTCATCCAGAAACAGCAACTCAGGGTCACCCACCAGCGCGCAAGCCATCGCCAACCGCTGCTTCTGCCCGCCCGAGAGGGTTCCCACTCGTCCCTTGCGCTTCTCCTCCAGCTGCGACGTTGCAATCGACTCGTCAACAGAAATCCCGCGCTTGAAGAAGCTCCGAAACATCCGCAGCGTCTCTTCCACCGTTAGCTTGTCAGGGAACTGCGTCTCCTGCAGTTGAATCCCGATCCGCTGCCGCAGTTCGTCCGCGCCGGTGCGCCAGTTCAGGCCCAGCACTTCCACAGTGCCGTCATCGGGAGCGGTCAGCCCCTCACAAATCTCAATCGTGGTAGTCTTGCCGGCGCCATTGGGTCCCAGCAGCCCGAAGCACTCGCCCCGCGCCACTTCCAGGTCCAGCCCGTCTACAGCTTTCACGTCGGCAAACGCCTTTTTCACCCCGCGCAGCAGCAGCGAACGACCATTCCCCGCCGCCCGCGTTGCCTCGCCCGCCGCACCATTTTTCAACTCGCCCATGATCGTTCCAGATTACCGCATCTTCGCTTTACGGACTTGAAGATGGCGCGAATCCTCCCGTGCGAGGTTTATTAGTAAGCCCACCAATCCTCGCCTCCGCCCCGCATGATGTACCATTCTTGCTTGCCGAGTTGCCGCCCAATCCAGCAGCGTCTCCGCAAGAAGGCCCACATCCATGCGCACTCGTTTTTCACTAAGCCTCTCGCTCGTCCTCGTCTCCCTACTCTCCGCCATCCCCGCCCGCGCTCAATCCGCGCCCACGCCCTACGATGAGGTCGATCCCTTCATCGGTACCGCCGGCGGAGGCAACACCTTTCCCGGCGCGACCCTCCCTTTCGGCATGGTCCAATGGAGTCCCGACACCACACGCGATGCCTGGTACTACTACAACGACAAGCAGATCCGCGGGTTCGGCATGACCCACATCAGCGGCGCAGGCTGCGGCCTCTATGGCGACTTCGCCGTTCTCCCCACCACTGCCCCGCTCTCTGCCAGCCCCGGCGCCAGCTTCGATCTCTACGCCGCCGCCTTCGATCACTCCAGCGAGGAGGCTCATCCCGGCTACTACGCCATCACGCTGGCCAACGGCGTGCGCGTCGAGATCACGGTAACCGACCGCGCCGGCATTGCTCGCTTCCACTTCCCCGACGGCCAGCCCGCGCGTCTGCTCATCAACGCCGGCTCAAGCGCCAATACCATTACGCCCGACAACCCAAAGCGCCCTGACCGCCAGGCCTATGCCAACCAAATCGCACTCAAAGACTCCGACTCGTATACAGGGTCGGTAACGGCCGGCGGCTTCTGCGGAACCCAGTCGAACTACAAGCTCTATGTAACCGGAAAATTCAACAAGACCTACAAGAACTCCACACTGTGGCAGGACGATGCGATCCTCGCCGATGCCAACTCAGCGCAGGGCAAGCACACCGGCGCATGGCTCGACTTCGGCAAACAGCGCGAGATCGTCCTCAAAGTCGGCATTTCGTATGTAAGCGAAGCCGGAGCGGCTGCGAATCTCGACAAAGAAATTCCCGGCTGGGACTTCGACCGCATTCACTCAAAAGCCCGCCAGGCTTGGACCGACCAACTCGCCCGCGTCGCAGTGGATGGCGGCTCACCAACCGAGCGCAAAATCTTCCTTACCGGCCTTTATCATTCCCTCCTGTCACCAAACCTTTTCAGCGATCAGGATGGCAACTACATGGGCTTCGACAATCAAATCCATTCGCTCGCCGGCTCAAAGCAGAAGGCCCAGTACGCCAACTTCTCCGATTGGGATATCTATCGAAACACCGTGCAGTTCCAGGCGCTGCTCGACCCCGATCGCGAGAGCGACATTGCGCAATCGCTGGTGAACGACGCGGTTCAAAGCGGATGGTTCCCGCGCTGGCCGGCGGCCAACGACGTCACCTACGTAATGGGCGGCGATTCGCCCGCGCCAGTGCTGGCATCCATTTATGCGTTTGGCGCGCGCAACTTCGATACTGCAACCGCACTAAAGTATCTTGTGAAGGCCGGAACCCAGCCCGGCAACGGGCCGCACGGACAATCAGAGCGCCCCTTCCTCGCCGACTACCGAAAGCTCGGCTACGTCCCCCTCGACAACGACAACACCGCGGCCTCGCGCACACTGGAATATGCCAGCGACGACTTCGCGGTTGCGCAATTCGCGCACGCCCTTGGCGACCAGGCCGACTACGCCCTGTTCCTCAACCAATCGAAGAACTGGCAGTTTCTCTTCGATCCGTCTACTGGCTGGATTCGCCCGCGCTCGGCGAACGGCATCTGGCTCCCGGCATTCGATGCCGACCGCTCGCTTCCCAAAAAGCATCCCAATGACGGCCCAGGCTCCGATCAAATGGGCTTTGAAGAAGGCAACACCTACCAATACAGCTTCATGATTCCGTTCGACTATCCCACCCTATTCGCCGCCATCGGCGGAGACGACAAGGTGATTCCCCGCCTCGATAAGTTCTTCCTCAAACTCCGCTGCTGGGGCGAGCCCTGCTACAACATCGAGAACGAGCCGGACTTCGTCGTTCCATATGCATATGTATTCGCCGGCCAGCCCTGGAAGACCCAGGAGGTGGTCACGCACATAGCTCACGACACCTTCAAGCCCGCTCCCGACGGCATTCCCGGCAACGACGACCTCGGCGCAACCTCCGGCGTTTATGTGTGGGACGCTCTCGGCTTCTACCCGGCTGAGCCCGGAGTCGGCGGCCTGGTGCTCGGCACGCCCATGTTTGACAAGGCGACGCTACGTTTGGGAGGCGGCAAAACCCTGATCGTAAGCCGCACGGGCACCGGCATCTACGTCCAGAAAGTCACCCTCGACGGCGCGCCTTACACCAATTCCTGGCTCCCGCTCGATAAATTGCACCCGGGAACCACAAAGCTCGAATTCACCGTAGATTCGCAACCCAACAAAGAGCGCGGCAAGGCCTTCGCGGATCGCCCGCCATCCTTCCGCTGAGGAGCGATCGAACAGGTTGGTTGCCCCATCCATGCTGTCATCCTGACCGAAGCGAAGCGGAGTGGAAGGACCTGCGTCTCGTCAGCATGTCGGAAGGATGGGACTGCTAAAAGTTTCCTCTGGGCCGCCTTCCGGGTAAACTATCAACATGGCGGAGATTCAG
>Ga0302189_10004485_pt1 | contig 10379 bp, 10 predicted proteins | sample II_Bog_E2_2_FD_194551 | JGI IMG/M metagenome (GOLD analysis project Ga0302189, IMG submission 194551) | Peat permafrost microbial communities from Stordalen Mire near Abisko, Sweden - II_Bog_E2_2 | ecosystem: Environmental > Terrestrial > Soil > Wetlands > Peat | place: Sweden: Abisko...
TCCGCAATGGGGACGCTGAAAGAGTAAGTGATAAAACCCCAGGGGTCCTGCCAGTGAATGCACAACTCGTGGTCGCCCTGCACGCGGATCGCGCCACTCTCATCCAGAAAATGAATGAACGCGGTCCAATCGGGATCCATGTCCGCGGCGTGCCACTCGAAGTCGAAAATCACATGCCGGCTGCCGTCGGTACGACGGTTGCAGCGCAGCAGCGTGAGGGAGTCGCCGAATTGTGCGCCAAACCGGATCCGGCGAAACGATTTCACAATCGTGCCCCAGGCCAGCGGTCCGGACGGCAGGTAGCCGGGACGCCGGGACGCCGCGGAGCGCCGGGCGGCGTAATCCCGTTGCAGGCGGCTGTAAACCCCGAGCATCTCCTCGGCGTTCTGGTCCATGGTTTTTACCACAGGCATGCCGGCGCGAAGACGATCGATCAATTCCGGTTGGGCGATCAACATTTTCAGTTGCCCGGCGAGACTCCCGGCGTCGCCCATCGTAAACAACAAACCGTTCTTGCCGTGATCCACCATCTCCGCCAGACTGCCCACGCGAGAAGCCACCACTGGCGTCTTCAGCGCAAAGGCGGACAGCAACACCAGAGGAGAATTCTCGTGCCAAAGCGAGGGAATCACCAGGGCATCAAAACCGGCGAACACCTCTGGCAATTTCTCGTTCGGGAAGGTGCCGCGGAACGAGACATTTTCCATGCCGGAAGCCAGCTCGCGCAGCCGTTCATCGTATTCGGGAAAATGCCCCGGGGTGCCGTACACCGCGAGCTGGATCTTATCGGACGGCAGCCGCCGCACGGCCTCCAGCAGAACGTGGACACCCTTCGAATGGCGGAAAGTCCCCACGTATCCCAATCGCAGAACACCGGTTCGTTGCTGCGCGGCCGCGGGTTGCGGCGCATGGTCCTCGAGGCCGAAACTACACTCGCGCATCTCGGCGGGTTTCAATCCGGTCTTGGCCAGCAGGCGCCGCGTGTTCGAGGTTGGCGAAACCAGCACGTCTACCTGCGAGAGCGCCGCCTTCATCCAGCGGCGCCGGTGCGAGAGCCAGAGCAGGCTCGCCAGCCACGGCGCGCGATCGACCGGCACAGCCGCCAAAGCGGTAATTACGGGCGCCAGAATAGCGCTCGACAGTTTGTTCCCAGCCAGCCTGCGCGGCCATGTCCCGGCCACGTCCTGGCCTGTGCATGCCAGACAAGCGAGCGCATTCGGTCCACCGCAGAGAGATTCGTCCCACCTCACCAATTGGAAGGTCGGACAAATCGACCAAAAGTCCGTTGCGGTTGCGACGACTGGAAGCCGCAACCGCTTGGCAGCCCAAATGGACGCCGTGGTCAGATGCATGGCATGCACTACGTGAACGACGTCAGGCTTCGCCGTCGAGAAGTAGCGGAAAAGAAGCTCTTCCATGTTCGGATCGTAATAATCGGCAAGATGAGACCACTGATGCCGTTTATGAAATGAGATTCGGTGTACCGGAAGGCCCTCGTACACTGTGTCGAAGACCCGGATACCTTCGAAGGCATCGTGCGGCGCCGGCGGCTCGTAACAGACAATCAGAGCCTCGTGCCCGTTTTCAACGACCTTGCGGGCAAGGCTCCTGGCGTACACTTCGGTTCCCGCGTTCCAATTCGGGAAAAAAGTGTGCACCACGAAGACGATCCGCATTTCACACCTCCAGCACGGAAATCCGCTTGGACGCGCCGTCTTGTTCGCGACAGTTGGCTACTTCGACCACTGCTGCGAGTTGTCCGTAACAGACCAACCGAAAAACCATGGGCAACGGTTCGTGCACCTTCAATCCGCCCCCACATAGCGCGTTCGCGCCGGAGTCCGCCAGCGCAGGCCGCGTCCGCCACATTCTTGCACGTGAATTCCTAACAGTAGCAAGATCCACCAACCACGCGCAGAAAGAAATCCAAGGACCGTGCGGCAGCCGCGGGCCAGGAGAATCTCAGCGCCTGAGTCCGGCCTTTCTCACTCAACTCAGTAAGCCGCGACGGCGACGTCAGCAGGTTTTCAATCGCATCCCGCAGCTCGATCCGGCTGCGCGGGTCGATCAGCACGGCCGCGCCGCCAGTGATCTCCGGCAGCGACGAGACGCCCGATGTGATCACCGGCACACCGGCCGCCATGGCCTGCGCTACTGGGAATCCGAATCCCTCATAAAGCGAGGGATAGACAAATGCCGCGGCACCCGCGAAGAGTGCCGGCAGGTCGCTTTCAGGCACATAGCCCAGGTAGCGCACATTGGGCGGCGAGTTCTTCAGCCGGCGCATGGTCGCCTGGCTCGCCCATCCGTGCGAACCAGCAATCACCAAGTCGAATTCGCCCGAAATCGAAGGAGCCAGGTCGCCGTAGGCATCCAGCAGCAAGTCGACATTTTTTCGCGGCTCGATGGTTCCCACGTAGAGCAGGTACCGGCGCCCGAGACGCAGCTCGGCACGCACCCGCTCGACATGCCGTTGGTCAATCGAGAAGTACGCTTCCGGAACGCCCGGATAAATGACTTGTATCTTCTCTTGCGGAATGCCCAACAGCCTCACCGCATCGTTTCGGGAACTCTCCGAGACTGCAATCAAGCCGTCGGCGCGCTTCCATATCATTTCCGCGTAGCGCTGCTCGAAAGCTACGTTGGCCGGCAGATGAGCGTCCGGGAGAAGCCAGCAGGTCAGATCGTGGATGGTGGCCGTCAGCTTCGCTCGCCTGGGCGGGTACAGTATCCTCGTCGAATGGAAGACGTCCGTGGCGGGAAACCAGGGCTGGGAAAAACCTGCCGGCAATCGATTCATCAGGAAGAAGAGGCCCAGGCGGAAAAACGTTGGGATGCGTCCCTCCAGCGCCCTGCGGTGATCCAGACTGGACGCCTCTCCCAAAAAGGGAAACAGACGCACGTCCGCTCCGGGCTCCCGCTGCAAATGCTGGATCCAGTAGTACAGGTAGTTCTTCACTCCGGCACTTCTGAAAAGCAGCGGCAGCGCGTCTATCGTGATCCGCATCGGCAATGAAGGCAACTGCCGCTCGATGGCAGCGGCGTAGCTCCAGTATAGTCGTGCACATGCTTTCGAGACCGGTAACGGTACGGCGGAACCGGCCCAGCACCCGGCTATAATTCGGTATGTCGTTTCAGGGCATGTGGGTGGTGGCGTTTGAGAGCCGGCGCGCGGCGGAGATCGCGGAGCTGGTTCGTAAACAGGGCGGGCAGCCGTTTGTCGCGCCAGCGATGCGCGAGGCACCGATTGCGAATGATGACGCCGCATTCGCCTTTGCCGAGCGCCTTTTCGCGGGAGAGTTCGATACGGTGATACTGCTGACCGGCGCCGGCACGCGGCGGCTCAACCGGCTGCTCGAGTCGCGCTATCCGAAAGGCGCTTTCGCCGATGCGCTGCGCCGGGTCACGGTGGTGGCGCGCGGCCCAAAGCCGGTGGCGGCGCTGCGTGAGATGGGTTTGACGCCGGCGATTGTGGCGCCGGAACCGAACACATGGCGCGAACTGGTAGCCGCCACCGCCGGCCGCATCGGGCGCCGCATTGCGGTGCAGGAGTATGGCCGGTCGAATCCGGAGTTGCTGGCTGCGCTGGCCGGGCGCGGAGCCGAAGTCACCCCGGTCCGGGTATATCGATACGATCTGCCGGAAAATGTCGAGCCGTTGCGGGAGGCTGCGCGCCGCCTGGCGGCGGGCGAATTCCAGGCTGCGCTGTTCACCACCGCGGTGCAGATCGAGCACCTCGTGCGGGTGGCGGCGGAGCAGGGGATTGAAGCCGCCATGCTCACGGGTTTGCGGCAGTGCCTGATCGGCTCTATCGGTCCCACCACTACCGAAGCGCTGGAGGAATTCGGCATCCACCCGAACCTGGAACCCTCCCATCCCAAGATGGGCCTCCTGGTGATGGAAACCGCCGCGCGCGCCGGCCAGTAAGGCTTCGCGGAACTCGAGTCTTACTGGTCCATAGGTGGTCTATTTTCCGTAATAGTCACTCGCGAGTTGCTGAAAGAAGGCAAAGTTATGGACGATGAGGTTCGTGATTTCGGTCAGATCGGCGCTGGTTAGGTCCTTGTCCTTCTTGGCCTGGTCGAGCTTTCCAGAGTTGGCCAGTTTGGAATAGGAAGTGTAGCTTGCCGCGGTTTTATTCTTGGTGTCGAACTTTGGGACGTTCGAGCTATCTTTGTTTCCGTCCACTCGAACGTAAACAGGGTTGCCTGTTTCGTGTCCGCCATGGAACTCAAAAACGTAGTTCGTGGACACCTGCGCCAGGGCGATCAGATTTCCGCGGTTGTACCTCGTGACAAGCTGGTCGGTGGCGACCGCACGGAAGGTATCGGGCATCAGTTCCTCCTCTCGAGAACTCGGCTCAAGCCGGAATCTCGATCTCAGCTCTGAGCTTCTGGCAGTATACCCTTGCGGAGGCGGCGACGGTGTGCCAGATCGCACGATTCCCCGATCCGGCTGCTGGATTCTGCGAAACTCTTGAAGAGGAGTCTTTTCCATGACGTGGCCCTCCCAATCCCCGCTTGTCCAAACCTGGAATGGGGCCGGCTATGCGGCCAACGCGCACTTCGTGCCCGCGCTCGGGCAACCGGTATTGGACTTGCTCCAGCCGCGGCCCGGTGAGCGGATTCTGATACGGGGTATTTTGTAGTCCAAAAACATAAAGACCACAAAATGTTGTGGATTGCCGTGACCGGATCGGGCATGCCCGGCCCCTCCGGCGGGCGAACCAACCGGTCTTTGGCGGCGGCTATGCTTCCTTGTACATGTACTTGATGGCAGGCTTATAGATCACCACGTTGGGTTGGCCGTCGCGAGTCACCTTGAGGCAACACTTGTCATACCATTCGATGATGCCGTGCAGGGTTTCGCCGTCGCGCAGCACGAAGACCATTGGGGTCCTGGCCTGCATCTGCTTCACGTAATAAAAATTCTCCGCATTGGTCTGGTCCGGCGGGACCGGTTTCTTCTGCGACTGGAGGGCCGGGCGGCGGGGTGGACTAATCTGCTCCTTGATCTCGTTCAGCGACGGACGAATGAGCTTGCGATTGACGGTCTCCACTGAATGCCATCCTTATGAAGTAAGTCTGATTGACCGCCGCTTCTCGGCACAACAAGAGCGGCTTTGTCGTTGGGTTCGATTTTCGACTTGACTCATAAATAGCATAATGAGACCTGCGAAGCAACGAGGGTTCGGGAAGAATCCCGAGCGGCAGCGAGAATGGGGCCGAGTCGGTATCCGAGCTGTCACCTGAATTGCGCAGAGCGTGCGCCGGGTGTCGCTCTACTCTCAGGACGGGGGACTGACGATCACTGTGTAGATGCGGTCCAGATCTTCCGGAGAGTAGTAGTCAATTTCGATGCGGCCCTTCTGCTTGGCCTTCTCGACGATGCGGACCTTGGTGCCGAGGACGCGCTCCAGTTCAAGAATGGCGGCCTTAACGTTGGGATCGGTTTCGAGCTCATCGAGGTGCTTAGGCTTGCGTCCCTCGAGCATGCGCTGGGTGGTGCGCTCGGTTTGGCGCACGCTCCATCCCTGTGCGACGGCTTTTTCCGCCACTTCCCGCTGGAGATCGACATTGGGAAGCGAACAGAGACAGCGGGCATGGCCAGCGGATAAGCGTCGCTCAGCGACCAGTTGCTGGATATCGGCCGGGAGTTGCAGGAGGCGGAGGAAATTGACGATGGTGGTGCGGTCCTTACCGGTGCGCTGTCCGATCTGATCGGGGTTGAGGAGGAGTTCGCGGCCCAGCCGGTCAAAGGCAACGGCGGTCTCGATGGGGTTCAGATCCTCGCGCTGGATGTTCTCGATGAGGGTGATTTCGAGCAGACGGTCGTCGGGGATTTCACGGATAACAACCGGCACGGACTGATTGCCAGCCAGCTTGGCGGCACGCCAGCGGCGCTCACCGGCGACCAACTGGTAGCGTTCACCAGACCGGCGGACTACCAGAGGCTGAATGATGCCGTTGGCGCGGATGGATTGTGCCAGTTCGGACAGGCGCTCACTTTGGAACATGCGCCGCGGTTGCAGCGGGTTAGGATCGATGCTGTCGATCGGAATGGTGAGCGACGCTTCCTCGTTTGGCGCGGGCGAAGGCACGGGTTGGTTCGTCGGGCGGGTAGGCAGCAGGGCGCTGAGGCCCTTACCGAGCGCCTTGCGAGGATTCTCTGTTTTGTTCATGGTCGAGGATCTCTTTGGCCAGCCTGATATAGCTTTCGGCGCCCTTGGAGCGGGGGTCGTAAGCAAGAATGGGTTTGCCGAAACTGGGCGCCTCGGCCAAGCGAACGCTGCGGGGGACGATGGTGGTGAAGACCTCGTCTTTGAAGAACTCTCTGAGATCAGCCGCGACCTGGCGGGTGAGGTTCGTGCGATCGTCGTACATGGTGAGGAGTATACCCTCCACCTGCAGTGGATGCTGGAAAGCATCGCGAATTCGATCAATGGTGTCCATAAGCTCTGAAACACCTTCCAACGCGAAGAATTCGCACTGGATGGGGACCAGGACGGAATCCGCTGCAATGAGGGCATTGAGCGTGAGGAGATCGAGAGCGGGAGGGCAATCGATCAGGATGAAGTTGTATTGGTCGCGAATGCCTTGAATGCGCTCCCGCAGGCGAAACTCGCGGTTGGGGATGTCCACCAACTCCAAGTTGGCGCCAACGAGGTTCTTGTCGGCGGAAATGACGTAAAGGCCATCGAAGGCGGTGGCTACGGTGGCGTCCCGAGGCGAGGCGTCGCCCAGGATGACATGGTAGAGGCTGGGGCGATTGGGATCCTTGGCTATGCCGAGACCGCTGGTGGCATTGCCTTGGGGGTCGGAGTCGATGACCAGGATTTTGAGATCGTTCGCTGCCAGCGCGGCGGCGAGGTTGATGGCGGTTGTCGTTTTGCCGACGCCACCTTTTTGGTTTGCGATTGCAAATACCCTGCTCAAGCGGCCATACTAACACGAAGCTTGACGCGACTGAAGCTTGAGTTTCACGTGAAACACCGGGCCGGGCGTCGCGTTTCACGTGAAACAATCAGTCCCAGGCGTTACGACAGGGCGTTTTCGGCCTCGATGCGCCGGAGCGCGGCACAGAGGCGGGAGAGGACGCCGGTGAAGAGCAGCCAGTTCTCACCACAGCGTTCCTTGCGGGAGATTTCCTCGAACTCAGCCACCAGGAGCGTGGCGCGTTTGTCGAGAGCGGCGATGCGTCGATGGATGGGAAGGTAACGGCCGAAATTGTGGGAGGCGCGGCGCCGGAGCTCGACAACGGCGGCGGCGACGCGGCGAGAGTTATCGCCGGTGAGCGCGATGGCTTCGCCGTTAAAGTGGAGAGCTCCGTCACGGACCGTGGGAGCGATTGCGCGGTAGGCCTCTGGTGAGATAGGCGTCAATTGAGCGAGCGCGAAATATCCCGCACCGAGTTCCTCCCAGAGCCGGATGATCTTATCGGCTTGCCGGCCGGACATCTTCAAGTAGCGCGGACAGAACTCCCGCCACCGCCGGGTTATCCGATGAAACGCCTTGTCTTCCCGCAGTTGGCGGAGCCTGGCGGCCTGAGCGGCCGAGCAACGGCCGCTAATCATCTCAAAGGCCTGAAGTTGGCCCAGGACGGAGCCCAGGTCGAGCGATTCGGCGACTTCGGCCGCCGGGGCGGCGTTTGGAGTTCGCATGACACCTCAGATGCGCCGTGGGCCCGATTGTTCCCACGGATAGACGCTAACTTATTGATAACAGGGAAAGCCTGCCCAATCTTGTGGGTCCGATCATTCCCACTTTCGTCGGTTTACCGCTCTGCGCGGGAACCTCTGCCACTCTTAGAGTGGCATGCGAGGCGGCGGGAGGGCCGCTGGGGACTGGGCGGCAGATGATGTAAGTCTAGGTCTGGCGTGGACTTGTCGATACTTAAAGAACGCGTGATTGTGGTTTGCCTCTCATCAGTCGTCCTGGCGTTCGTGCCGTCGGCGGGAAGAGGTTCGCGCTTACGCTACTTGCAGATGCGACTGCGTGAGCGCCGCGGATTCCGAAACCAGTGAGCGCTGCAGACTGGCCAGCGACTGCTGCATAGAAAGCAAGCCACGTTCCGTGCCACCGAGGTTTCCCATTTTCGAGATGACGACGTGGTGCAGACTCGTGAACAGGTGGAAGATGCGAGGATCGCGCCAGCCACTCTCGGTCTCCCGCCGCATCATGCCCATCGCTTCCGCCGGTGTGTAGGCAGCCTTGTATGGGCGCTCGCTGGTGAGCGCGTCATAAATATCGGCGATCTGCAAAACGCGGGCCAGAAGAGGAATCTGATTGCCTCGAAGTCCGTCAGGGTACCCGGAGCCATCCCACTTCTCGTGGTGGTGGCGAATGATCGGCAGCACCGTGGACAGAGATTTCAGATGACCGCAAATCTCCTCTCCACGGACAGTGTGACTGCGCATGGTCACCCACTCGTCCTCCGTCAGCTTGCCGGGTTTGAAAAGGATGCAATCCGGAATCCCAACTTTGCCGACGTCGTGCAGATAGCCGCCGCGATAGAGCGCGAGCAGACTCATTCGATCCAGCCCCAAAGCGATGCCGAGAGCGACGCCGGTAAACGCGAGACGCTCGCAGTGCCCGCCTGTATTCGCGTCGCGCTGCTCAACGGCCCGCGCCAAGGCGAAGACAATCTCTTCGGTTTCATCCAGGCCGGCCCGCCCGCGGTGCTCCGCGCGCATCTCCTCGGTGCGCTGCGCACAGGTCTTCAGCAGATCCGTCCAGTCGTCCCGCGCGGCCGCATGCACGCCATCCAAGTTCCACCCAGCCTGCGAGTCCTGCCTGACTTGTCCGCGCTCCATGGCTACTGGAGTTATCGGCAGGCTTGGCGGAATCCTTAGCCGGGGCAGGCTAATAAAATCTTGGAGCGTCCCATCCGCTTTTGCTGCGTCTCCCGCGAATCTCCTAGGCGGTCTAAGGGAGTCAACTAACCCGGGTACCCTCCAATGATTCCGTGGCCGACTCTATTGACCGTTAAATTAGGTACTTTATAGAAACCATTAAAATGATCCACTAGCCCAATAATATTGGCAACGCACCACGCTTATAAATCAGCACACACGAACTGCATCATACGGTCATCAGATTTTGTTCCAAAAGCGAAGCCTTCGGAAAGGGCGTCCGGCCCGGTCGCTAGCAACACACGCCTAGGCCTCGCCACGGCCCGCGTCTTGGCTGCTACAGTTGCATGTGAGGTGCAGGCAACGTCGCTCAAAGCGGTAATTGTGGATGACGAGGCGTTGGCGCGCGGGTACCTGCGTGAGATGCTGCGGGCGCATCCGGAAATCGAAATCGCAGCCGAGTGCGCCAACGGCTTCGAAGCTGTGAAGGCGATCGGAGAAACCGCCCCCGACCTGGTCTTTCTGGACATTCAAATGCCCAAGCTGGACGGGTTTGAGGTGCTGGAATTGATCGACCCCGGTCCGGCGGTGGTATTCGTGACGGCCTACGACGAATACGCCATGCGCGCTTTCGACGCGCACGCGGTGGACTACCTGCTGAAGCCGTTCAGCGCGGAGCGTTTCGAGCGGGCGCTGGAGCGGGCCCGCGCGCGGTTGGGCGAGCGGACGCCGCCGATGCCGCGGCCGCCCGAGCAGCGAGTGGACCGCATCGTGGTGCGCGATGGCGCGCGCGTACACGTGATCCCGCTCGACAAGCTCGACTACGTGGAAGCGCAGGACGATTACATTGCTCTGCACAGCGGCGGCAAGAGCTATCTGAAGCAGCAGCCGATCGCGGAAATCGAGGGGCAGCTCGATGCCAGGCGCTTCGTGCGCATCCACCGTTCGGCGATCGTCAGCCTGGAGCGGGTGGCGCGCATCGAACCGTATGGGAAAGAGAGCCGGTTGGCGATTCTGACAGATGGCACGCGGCTGCCGGTGAGCCGCAGCGGTTATGCGCGGCTGCTGGAGGCGATGGAGGGGTCAAAGCGCGGCTAGCGCGGGCCGGGGAGGATACGGCGCGGGCAAGAGACGACTCTCGGCTCTTGCAGCCAGGCCGCGCCACGGCTTAGGGGGGCGGCGCGCATCGAACCGTACGGGAAAGACAGCGGCCTCGCGATTCTGACGGATGGCACGCGCCTGCCGATGAGCCGCAGCGGTTATGCGCGGCTGCTAGAGGCGATGGAGGGATCGGAGGGCAAGGGCACCCAGGGCCCCTCTGCGTGCACTAAAATGAGGCAGTGGTGCGGCGAACCGTGGTTATTCTCGGAGCCCTCCTGATGGGCCTGACGTCCGCGCCGGCGCAAGACTGTGCTTGGCCGATACCCGGTCGTTGCAGTTTACTCGATTACGACGACGTTATCTTTGTCGGCACCCTAGTTGAGAACACAGGCAGGTTCCGGGTAACGGAGGCATTCAAAGGCGTCAA
>Ga0302189_10004487_pt1 | contig 10374 bp, 10 predicted proteins | sample II_Bog_E2_2_FD_194551 | JGI IMG/M metagenome (GOLD analysis project Ga0302189, IMG submission 194551) | Peat permafrost microbial communities from Stordalen Mire near Abisko, Sweden - II_Bog_E2_2 | ecosystem: Environmental > Terrestrial > Soil > Wetlands > Peat | place: Sweden: Abisko...
CCATTGTCTCTGGCGTTCCGCCGCCCCTGCCATCCTGACCCAAATTTCGCCCCGCCATCAAAAAAAGGTTCTTCACGATCCGAACCCAGACACATGAACCCATAGTGAGAACCGCTGCCTCAACAAGGAGGTCAAGCGCCGCACCGAGGTGGTCGGCATCTTCCCGAACGAAGAGGCCATCACCCGCCTCGTTGGCGCAATCCTGATGGAGCAGAATGACGAGTGGGCCGTGCAGCGCACCCGCTATATGACGCTGGTAACCATCGCCACCGTCAGCGATGATGCTCTCGTCAGGCTGCCCGCCGTGGCAACCTGAATTGTCCGGCCAACCCCGCCGGAGATATCGGCGATACCGCCGCTCCTACACCAACTCCTGGGACGCGACCATCCTCGCCATGCCTGACGATCCGATGGCATGCTGGGTAAGGTGGGCCTTTGACCGTAGCTCCAATACGCTGTAGACCAAGCGGGCAGTCCCCATATGGCGCAGAGCATGGCGATCGAAACCTCATTTAATGTCCCCTTCGTCGCCGCTATGGCACTGAGGGAAAAGCAAATTCAGCAAAATTACCGTCCGATCATCGCAGTCCATAAATGGTTCGCGAGGCGGCCGGGAACCTTGTTCCGTGGCCTCACCCTGGCCGAGTTCGGAAACGGGCGCCTTGCCGACATTTTCTATGAAGGGCATGATTTCCCAGGGGTGAGCGTGGCCGATCCGTTCATGGGTGGCGGAACGCCGTTGATCGAAGCCAACAGAGTTGGTTGCGACGTTCTCGGCTTTGACATCAACCCGATGTCTGCCTGGATTGTTCGGGAAGAAGTCGAGCACCTGGACTTGAAGCGATACGCCGCCGCCGCATCAAAGTTGCAGGCCGATCTAAGCAGTAAGGTTGGCGACCTGTATCGCACAAGGGATGTGATTTATGGCATTGATAACGTACCAGTAAAGTATTTCTTGTGGGTTAAGGTGATAGAGTGCGAGGTGTGCCGTAAGGACATCGATTTGTTTCCGGGTTACTTAATTGTCGAGGACAAGAGACACCCAAGAAATGTGCTAGTTTGCGCGGCCTGCGGCGATCTCAACGAGGTCGTGACCCTGGACAGCCCTGGAGGATGCAGCGGTTGCTCAGCCCCTCTCCGTGTGGGCGGTCCTGCCAAACGTGGTCAATGTCCATGCCCTCATTGCTGCCATAGCAATCGATACCCCCGGCCAGGGGCTGGCCCAATGAGGCATCGGCTGTTTGCAATCGAGTATTTTAGCCCGGACCATAAGGCTTCGCACCAAGGGCGCTTCTTCAAGAAACCAGACACGAACGACCTTGTATCGGTGGTTAAGGCATCGGAGCGTTGGCATGGCACCCGGTCGGAGTTTGTGCCCGATGACAGCATTCCGAATGGAGATGAGACCGATAGGCTTCATCGATGGGGCTACAGCAGGTATCGCGATTTATTCAATGAGCGTCAACTTCTTGGCCTGGAGGCAAGCTGTCAACTGATTGCACAGGTAAAAGAAGAGCGGGTGCGGCATGCTCTTGCGACCAATCTTTCCGATCTTCTCCGCTACCAGAATATGCTATGTCGTTACGACATTATGGCTCTCAAGTCATTGGATATTTTTTCTGTCCACGGCTTTCCAGTAGGATTGGTGCAGGTAGAATCCAACCTGCTTGGTATTATTAACGGAAATGGGACCAACGTTGGTTCTGGCGGCTGGTCCAATATCGTTGAGAAGTATACAAAAGCCAAGCGGTACTGTGACGAACCATTTGAAGTGAGGGTCGAGGGGAATAAAAAAGTGCAAGTTTCGGTGCAAGGTGAGTGGATCGGGGAGACACGCAAAAATTTCCGTTCCCGGAAGGTAAGCATTCTTTGTTCTGATAGCAGCGTGACGAAGCTGCCAGCAGGCTCTCTCGATGCGGTATTCACCGACCCGCCATATTTTGGGAATGTTCAATACGGTGAACTGATGGACTTCTGTTATGTATGGCTCCGTCGCCTTGCGGCGGCCGGCTCGGAGGGATTTGAAGCGACAACTGCAAAGTCAGCTGGAGAACTCACCGGTAATACGACCCAAGCCCGTGGCCTTGAGCATTTCACCGAGGGGCTGGCGAACGTGTACCGCAACATGGCCCATGCGTTGAAGCCCGGCGCACCACTTGCCTTCACCTACCATCACAATAAGATCGAGGCCTACCACGCGGTCGGTGTCGCAATCCTTGATGCCGGGCTTACCTGTTCGGCCTCATTGCCATGCCCCGCTGAAATGGGCGGCTCAATCCATATCCATGGAACCGGCTCGTCAATTGTGGATACCGTCTTCGTTTGCCGGGTATCGGGACAGGCTCCAACGAAATGGCTGTTTGATACCCCGGAAGCGCTTGCGAAGATCGTCGCCTGCGATCTTGCCGATCTGCGGGCTGCCGGAATGAAACCAACACCAGGGGATACCCGGTGCGTAGTCTTCGGCCATCTCACTCGGATGGCGATCTGGAACCTGCGCGACATTTGGCGCATTGATATCACGACCAGTAAGAAACTTCATCAATTCGCTCTGGCCGTCGGCGCTTTCGGGTCTTTGGACACTATCCTTGCGGCTCTCAATCGGGTACCCATTGCGAAACTGGCGGTGGACCTGCCGCTGTTCAACCGGACAGCCCGATCGGGAGTCGTTGATGCCGTTTCCTTTTGAAGTCCCCTTCGAGGATGTGCGGGAGAATCTGGACTTCTATATCGATGAAATGTTCGGGTCTCTCCGCTCAGAATTCCTTGCCATGCCCAAAGGCGATGGCTTCGTCGATTATGCGCTGTTCGAACAGGGCTATGAAGCGTTAAAGCGCGCGACCGCCGGCTTCCGTTTGATTGAGCCTGATCGTGTTGTCGGATGCGTCTTCGCGACACCCATCGCGGCGGTCGTGTTGCGGGCTATGTTGGGCTTTACACCGCCCGAGTGGGCATATGTGGCAACGCAGCGTACTGGAGTAGAAGTCAACCAGGGTGCGGCAAGAAGTATCGACCGGAAAGTTCGTCTCGCGCCGCTGACCCCGTTGCGGCGCAATGGCGGGGTCACAGAGCAGAGGATTGAGGCACTGGCGATCACAGCCTGCCAATTGCTCACCGAGGGCGCACCGCAAACTCCGCCAGAAATACTCCATCGTTTGGGTAAGGTGGATACTGCTGATGGTTTGACGAGTCTTCAAGCCGCTGCTGATCTGGGTATACCTTACGCGATGCTCTTGTATGAGCGTTTCCTTGGACGGCCTTTCGCCGGCCATCGCGATTCTGTAAGTGAGCTTGTTGGCGATGCCTTAGAAAGCGCAATCGAAGGTGTCCTAACTCGGTCCGGTGTTAGCTTCCACAAGACAAGACGCGCCGAGCGTGTTCCGGGCTTCGATCAAGCCCCGGACTTCATCATCCCGAGTTGGACGAATCCGCAGGTGATTATTGAGGCCAAGATCACCGAAGACGACGGAACGGCGCGCGACAAGGTCAGCCGTATTCTTCGTTTGGTTGCCCTGTCGAATGAGGAAGACGGACGGCCTCGGTACGAGGTGATTGCCTGCCTTGCCGGACGGGGCTTCGCTGTTCGGCGGGAAGATATGCGTCGGCTGATTGAAGGGACCAGGGGGAAGGTCTTCACCCTCCAAACGGTTGCAGAACTCGTGCGCCATAGCCGGGTTGTTGACTTTGTCACTCGGTAAATGCGGCCTTCCGGCATAATAAGCATCGGTCCAAGAACCTCATAAAGGACACATTATGTGAGGTTTCGAGCCAACCCCTTGCAAACGCTGGTGTTCAACCTTCGTTTGACCTTCCCCCAACCTGGAAACATAATCTTTGGCACCGAAACGCAGCAAACAATGAGGTTTGCGATGTCTCAAGCCAGAGTTCTCACCGACCACGAGCAAAAACGTATCCTTGCAGTGGTCAGCCAAACCAAGCACGCCGCACGCAATCGGATGGCCTTCATCCTATCGTACCAAGCCGGCATGCGCGTTGGCGAGATCGCCGCGCTGACGATTGGGGACGTGTTCGAGGCCGACTCCAAAACGGTGCGCAGCCAGATCAGGCTGTCGTCCGAGATCACCAAGGGCGGGCATGCTCGGGTGGTGTTCGTGTCGGACAGGCTCCGTCGTGAGATCGAGCGGTACCGCGCCACATTGAGCGACTCGGTGAAATCGGAACGGCCCTTGCTCCAGACCCAGAAGCACACAGCGTTCAGCGCCAACACCCTATGCCAACTCATGGGCGACCTCTACCAGCAAGCCGGGCTCGATGGTGCCACCAGCCATTCGGGCAGACGCTGGTTCATCACCAAGCTGGCCCACAGCGGCATCAGCGCCAAGGTCATCATGCAGTTGGCCGGTCACAAGCACCTCACCACCACCCAGCGGTATATAGAAGTGAATGACGACCTGATGCGGGCCGCTGTGGAAGTGCTGTGATCCCCCGGCCTGCCGGCGGCCAGCCTCCATCCGTGCGAGGCCGCATGGAACAACGTTTTGGTGCGCAACTGATCAACGACGGCAACCAGTTTCTGACGAGTATCGTGAAATCCCGAAGAAACACAGCCTTCGCGGATGTCGAAGGCGAATTTATCAGCGCATCACTCTCCGATAAGAACGCGTAGTAGCCGTTGGGGCGTTGAACCGGTCATAGGGCGGCATTACCGTACACCCGCTGAGCAACGCGCACGGACACCAATAAGGACCTCAACCAGGGCTGCCACGGGATTTCCCGGAGCGATCAGCCATGCCTACGGAGGAGAACATACTATGATCAACATTGTCGACGATGACCCCACCGCCAAAATCCGTGCCCTCAACGACCGCCTGCGCACCACCGGGCAAGGCGGCCAGATCGTCATAACCCCAGGGGTTCAGGTGCTGGGCAAGGCCAAGATCGCGGAGATCATCGCCAAAATCCAGACCTTCAACGAGTTCGACGAAAACAACGACCCCTACAAGGAGCACGACTTCGGCAAAGTGGTGGTTGATGGCAAGGCCATTCTGTTCAAGATCGACTACTATGATCGTTCATATCGGTTCGCCTCACCTGATCCAAACGACGAAGCGATTACAAACCGCGTCATGACCATTATGTTGCAGGAAGATTATTAGGCCGCTTCACTTATCGAAGGTGCGTTGACCTCCTTTGGTTTGGAGTCATCGTCTGGAGACGGCGAGCGAAGGAGCGCCACGATGTCGCTGTATCGGAAACACCAGGACCTAATTACGTTCGTGGAATGGACCAGTGCGGCGCGGTTTGCTTTTCCTGCTGTTCTCACGATGAAGGTGACCGGCTGTGACGTGGTGACGGATGCCGCCTGTCATGGCTGGGTACTGGTCATCGGATCGGCTGCGGTATCCGTGCTCGGATGGTGGATGCATGGGCGGGTGTCGGCGTTGTTGACCAACTTCGTCGTCATGGTGAACGCCAGCAAGGACCTTCTGGACCAGTATCACCACGACGCGGAGATCGGGAAACACGAAGACATGATCGCCTGGCTTCGGGGAGAGCAGGCGGCGGCGTTGATGATGGCCGCCGCCGCAGCCAAGAACGGCCGAGCGGTCACGGCAGGCTATTTTTACGGCCGGGCCAAGGTCGCGGAAAGCCGGCTTCGCGAGCACGGTTATTGACCATTCATCGCGATGCCGCAATGCTGGCGGTGTCAGCGATCAGGCCATTTTCTCGGCGTACTGAGCCAGCAACCGCTGCACTTCGTCCACCAGATCGTCGTTGTCGAACGGCTTATGCACCACCACATCGGCGCCCCAGGTGGTCGCGAGGGCGACGGAATAGCAGACGGGCCGCTTTGCGGTCTCGCCCGTGAGCACGATCACCGGCATCTTCGGGTTGATGGCGCGCAGATGCTTCATCAGCGCCAGCCCGTCCATCTGGGACAGCCACAGGTCGGTGATCAGCAGATCGAACGGCCGGCGTTCCAGAAGAGCGAGGGCAGCCAAGCCATCGGCCGCGTCATCCACAACGAATCCGGCCATCATCAGCGAATCCTTGATGGAGCCCCGAAGCTCCTGGGAACCGTCAACCAATAGTATCAATACCATCGTATCACTCGTCCGTCGATATCGGGCGAGGGACGGTACCGTTTGCAGGCCCGGGAACTCGACCTGGCCCTGACGGATTGCCCCTGCCGTTCCCAGCCTACTGCCGCCAGGCCACTGGTCACCTTTTCTGAGAGCGAACAGGTCAGATTATTTCCGGAGGACGCAGCGGGGGGCGCATATCCGTGAAGACAAGCGTTGACCTCCTTTCGAATTAAGGGAGACGGTCGCCAGAATCGACTCACTCGATTCTTGGAGAGAATTACTCAATGATTTCAATGAGGGGTATTTTGGCGAGGTCACCATCGTCGCTCGCTCGCCAGAGAATCTTGCAGGAAACTTTTAAGATTTGCCTCCGCAGCCTCCGCAGCCTCCGGTACCAATCTGTTCCGCGTAACCAATATGGTTTTTGGGTTTCATTTTCGAAGGGACGAATGAAACCCGAAACCGGGTTTCACTTTTTTGCGGCCGGAGTCAAAATGAAACCCGACGACATTTTATCTATCTCGCCACGCCAAGGCCAGCGGGCGTGATTTTGACGCCAGAATCGACTCGCTCGATTCCTGTAGCAAATTCGTCAATGATTTCAATGAAAGGTGTTTGGCGGGCGCCGGCATCGTCGCTTGAACGATCACCGGCACCGCCGTTATCATGCCGCCTGCTTCGTCGGCGTGAATTTCCTGAGCGCGCTCATTATTCCCGGTATCTCTCGGCGTCGTTCGGATGGCGATCTACCATATGTTGCCTCAGTATTTAATGTCGATCGTATCTCGTTATCATCCATGCCATATACCTTTAGTTTACACGCTAATCGATAGAACGCATTGTTTCCAGTTCCTGGTGGTGTTGATCGCCAATCACTGATAGCATTTTGTCTCGCGGTTAAAATCTCAGCATCGCGCGTGTCCTGTTCAATCGCGTGATTATCGTTGGTAGAGGTGCGACTGTTTAGCTTATCAGCAACAACCTGAAGTTTATCACTGCGAGCGTTCTGGTGCGGTGGTTTCAACTCATATTCCTGCGCCTCAAGCGGTGCATATGTCAGCCAAACTTCTGGATCAAGGAGCGGGATATTATCGCCCCAATTCTCTCGCCAAAATGTATATTGCTTTCCCAATCCCGCGCGACATGGTAGATAGAAAAATGAATTTGCGGTTCGTTTCGAGACATCAAGTCCAGATTTCTCGGGCAATACCCGTCCTGACTTTAATGCCTTCTCGTATGCGAGATCGGTTCCAACATAATACCCAAAGTCCTTTATCCGGTCAGCAACTGCATCCCATATTCTGTGGTACATCTCCTGTGTCATCGGCGATTTAGTCGGGGATACAACGCGATATTTCGTCTGTCCATTCTTGCCGTTATTGAATGAGTTGAACAGCATCCATCGAATATCAGGAAACATTCTTGCGAACTCGTCTGGCATCAATAATCCATCATCGAAATCCAACCACATGCCATTAACTGCCACTATATTGGTCAAGCCCTTTGTGGTCTCTTTGTCCTTGTCGAGATCGAACAGCGCGCCTGAAATCAGCGAGTTGTCTTCTTTCTTTGGTTGGATTTGGTCGAGGCATTGACGGAATTGGGATCGGACATCATCCCAGTTTATGTGGGTTGATCGTTGCACATTGAGAGATTGAACGGATAACTCGTGCGAGAGATCGATGTCATTTCGCACGAAAAAGACCTTATATATACTATTTTTCGTGCGAATTAATTCTCTGTTCTTTTCGAAACGCCGGGCACTTCGTTCGGTCGCCGTCAATTTTGATACCTTCTGCGGTCTGCCTCTAGCCTTAGTCGCACTGCCTAATACCTCGCGGCATTCTGCTGCGGCTTCGTGCGCGTGCAATGTTGAACCAGGAAACACCTCTGCCAGCCAATTGCCCAAGCCAATGTCCGGAACCAAGACCGTGACCTCCGCCGTGCTGTCGGCATCTCTCAACGCCGTTCGCATGATCGATTGATACGCCACTTGATGCGATCGTGCCTGCCGGAGTTGATCCGAGGAAATGCCAAGCACCTTGTCTGCGTATGAAAAATGCCCCGGCGTGTTATTGAGTGCCGACAGAAAGGCAATCCGCGAAACATGCCGGTATTCATTCAAGCCATGACAGACTGCCGGAATTCGAATTCCGTTCGCGAATTGTGTGCCTATAACGGCATCTGGGATATCCTTATTTGCGGACCATAGAAATTCATTATCGCCCCACAGGCCAGTAATAATCGGCTTGATATGCACCAGCGGATCGTCATCGTTGGCTATCTTATCACGAACTTTCTTGCTCCAGGATTTCTCGGAAAAATAATGAATTGAAACCCGCTTACCGATATCGGAATTATGGCGTTGTGCCAAAACCTTTATCCTATTATCTTCGCGAAATTCAACATCCATGTTCAACCAAATCATGTGCAAAAGGCTGTCCGTGAAGAAGGCCCCCATTATCCTGACAGAGCACCAGCCATCGCAGACGGACGGCGAGCGCCAGCCATGCACGGCCACCTGTCCATGCCCCTCCCATCCAAGGCGCTGCCACGATGCCCTGGTGACGAACACGTTGGAATGCTGACTGGTCAGTTCGCGAAACAATGGCTGCACCACTTTGATCAGATCGTCGGCGCCCGTATTGCGAGCCCAATGCTGAACCTGGCTCCGCTTCTCCGGCCGGGCGGTCAGTTTCAGCATGGCGTTCAGGCCGCACTCGTTCGCTTGTAGCACGGATTGCAGGGCAAAGTCAGCGGCATCTGGCAGATTCAAATGATACTCGAAATCGACATCCGGTATCTCGTCGATAATCAAGTTCCACTTTGACCGGTTAGGAAACCACGGCATTTCCCACAAGCATTTGTGGGTGATGAATACGATACATCCGCCATCATCATCGATATCCCATTCATTCATAAACTCGTGAAGATCGGAAAATACTGAACCAGCGCAGACACTGCTATCAAATCTTTTGACCACAACCTTTGACGATATCTTATTGACGACATCGACACTCTGGGTTATCAACTTGGTGGTTGGTTGCACAAACAGGATTGGCTGGCGTAATTTGGTTGCGGACTTAACCGCGAATTCAAGGGCGTGGGTTGTTTTATAACTCCCGCATACGCCGTCAACATAGTGAATAATCATAAAAATAACTCCTTGCAATCAAGGAGCCGCCACATAACTCAAAAATATCTTGAAATATTATCTGCGACTCATTCTGCGACGATGAACATTTAGTGGGGAGCACAGCGGTCGCAGAATACTGTAAATCACCGAGAGCAACTTCGATAACGCTCCCCACATATCTATTTATGCTGGATGGGTAGCATTAGGTCATTATGTTTATTTATCAAATCGAAATATTTTTTTAGTATCATGCAATGAAAAGTGCCTTATATAAGGTACTTTTCATTGCAGTTTATGATGCCGGTTAAATACGATATCTGAATTAAATTCGCCAAAAGGAGATGTAATAATGACGGCAATGAGTGTGGGGCTATATTATAAGGAATTGAAGCGTGAGTTCGATCTCATTCAAGCGATGCTGGATTACCAGAAACAGAACGCAAAGCCAACTCAACCTGCAATGCGACAGCCAATCAGGAGGAGAACCGGCGCAGAGATGCAAGCAATCAAGGACGAGGTTAAGGCGGAAGAAACTCACGCATGGACATTCAGGTAATATCTGAAATAGGTCTCGCAAGATGCTATTGGATAAATACCAATGACACAACCGATGGAATATTTAGGAGGGATTTTATGGGTCACAAAAATTATAACTGGATATCTGACTTGATCAGAGAGGATGTCAAAGAGGTTTTACGAAATGCGGATCAGGCAATGCAAGCGATCAATCGAACCAAGAAACAGGCAGAGGTAACCGAGGCCAAAGATAATGTTGCGAAAAAGCAGAGGCAATTAGCCGACATAAATAAACCGAAATAACAGTGAAAATATTGAATGAATGAATTGCTCCATGAAATATATAAGATATTAACTGCACTGGGTATCGCTAAATCGGGCAATCAATTTTCACGAGAACTCCTTGGAAGAAGCGACCGGCTCTATAGTTGGATTCTGGCAACAGGCCGTGCTCCGGCTCTCGACGTGATGCTTGGGCTATATTTGAGATTAGACGACCTATGCGAGAATGCCCAGAAGGATGGCGACGCCAATCGAGCGAAGATATTGGACGGACTGACAACAAGATTATGGGACACAATTCGCGAAGAAAGTTTGGCCAAGGGACCGAACCGAAGAAAGAAGCCCCAGAATACGGATGGTGTATGGGAAGGAACCTCACACCCGCGAACGGGT